>Ga0315289_10001479_pt1 | contig 36537 bp, 33 predicted proteins | sample YL17G11_40_MG_FD_203452 | JGI IMG/M metagenome (GOLD analysis project Ga0315289, IMG submission 203452) | Sediment microbial communities from Yellowstone Lake, YNP, Wyoming, USA - YL17G11_40 | ecosystem: Environmental > Aquatic > Freshwater > Lake > Sediment | place: USA: Wyoming | collected...
TAACAATTTATTTGTTTGTCGTAAAATACATCAAGCCATTTTTGTTCTGTTGGTACTAAATCATTTTTATTTTGTAAAACCTCTAATATAAAAAAGATAAAATTTTCACTATCATTTTTATTATAATCATTTTGTAAAAATTTATTAATATGACAATTGTTAATCAGGTCATTTTTATGTTCCGAAAATCTTCTAGCCCCATTTGAGACACTACCAATATAAATTCTATTATTGGTAGTATTTTTAATTGCATAAATGATACTATCATTTTTTATATTTTCTATTAATAGTTTAAGCATTTTATAATGATTTTGTAAGTGCTCTGAAATTAGTAATATCTTCTATTATTGAGTTTGCTTCGTTTATATCTACTTTTAAAACTGAGAACCAATTGTGAAAATATTCATATAGTTCTCTTGAGCGTTCATGTTTATTATAGTGATACAACATAAAATCTTTATAGTTTTGAATTTTATCAGCTATCAACATTTGATTTACTTCTTCTAGTGGGGAAAGACTAATTTCTTTTATAGAGTTAATTTTTCTAAAAGAAAGATAAGCATTTGCTATATTTCTATATTCTAAAGCAAGCATTATATCTTTTGGGTTTAAGTTATATTTATTTTGATCACCGATTATATCTTTTCCGTGTGTAGCAAACAAGTCATCTACTTGAAAAATAGGATGTAAACAAAAGGCATTTATAGAACTCTCAGAAAAATTATAATGTTTCATTATAGCGATTCCCTCATCAATATGATTCATATATGGAGTTTTAGATCTAATTGAACTTGTATTCCCATATACTTTTGTTATTAAATTATAAGCCGCAGAGTTTTGTTGAAATTTATTTGTTAACAAGTAAGGTATATTTTTTGTTTTAAAATATTCTTCTAAATTACAATCTTCTGCTGTTACAAAATTAAACCACTTGTTTTTTATCCACCATTCTTCTATAAATTTATTAAAGGCTCCTTGACCACGTTTATTTTCAAATACATAAAAACTTACCATTGGTTTTGAATAATCTTTACTAAAGAAAGTATATGCCCCGAGATCTTCAAACGGAATAATTTTACTATCCCAGTAGTAATTTTCATAAAGCATTTGAATTGCTCGTTCCCTATAATAAATTTCTACTTCTTGTAATGTGTTTGCATTGTGATTCAGTCTTATATGTGTCATAAATTCTCCAAAGAGGATCATAGCACAGAATATTTTTCATGCAAGCAAAAACAAAAAACCCACAAGAATCGTGGGTTTAAGTTAAGTTTTATTTTATTTCTTATTTCAAGATATGTCGAAATTACCTTGGTTGGTAAGAACGAAATCAAGGCTAAGGAATTCAAGTGTACGAACTGGAACAATAAATATTTTACCACGAATTGTTTTATTTTCAATATCAACTTGAGTTGTTGTTGTTGTGTCAATTCTGACAAGATATTGGTCAACGCCTTTTTGGTCTTGAATCTTTTTAAGGATAGGTTGAACAAGTTGTTGGAATCTTGCAAGTGTTGATTCTTTATTTGGTTCAAACAAGAATCTATTTGCGACTCTACGTACTTGACGACGAAGACTAAGCATCAATCTACGAACATTTACTCTTTCCAGAGATGACTCAGCATTAAGTAAAGTCTTTTGTCCCCAAATAACAGTTCCCTCTGAGCCTGGGAAAGCTACTATTGGATTTATTCTTGAGGTATAGAGATCGTCCATGTTTTCTCTTGAGAGTTGCACTGCTGCTTCTTGAGTTGTCGCAAGGGCACCACGAGCAAACCCGGCTGGAGCAAACCAAGGATAACCAATAGAGTCATTGTTTGAATATGCACCTAAAGCGACTACTGATGGTGGTACTCTACGAATTACGCCATTAACAGTATCTCTCATGATACAATCTGGGAAATATACTGAACCGAACGAAGAATTTAATCCTCTGTTTGTAAAGTCATTAATAGTATTTCTTACGCTAACATTTTGGTCATTAGAATTCAAAATATCTGCATCGGTGGTATCTTTTTCTTCAAGATCCATTATATAAATTGCATCGAATCTATTTTCTGCCACGGCCAAAACTTGGTCTGTTATGTATCTATGACGAATGCCAGGCATTGAAATAATTTGAACGTCAAGCTCAGATGTATCATTCAAGATATCCAAAGTCTTTTGATAAGATTGAATAGTTGAACCATTTGAGAAGCCACGAGAGAAATTATTCATTTCTTCAATAACTGCTTTGTTGGTTAAGCTATCGGTATCTTTGTCAAATATTCTTGTTCCATCGAACCCACCTTGAATTGGCAAGGTAAATTTAGCAACCTGTCTTACTGAGGGGTCTGTTAAATCACTTACTGTAAGGGCACGAGTTAAATTGACGACATCAGTTGTTATGTTGCCACTTCTAACATAAACCCAATCTTCCAAGTTATTTAAATCTGGTGAATTTGATGCTGCCACATAAACAACTTTTACTTTATCCAAAAGGAACAAATTGTTGTTGAATTTATCCGCATCAACTATTCCATTTGCAGCAGTATCAGGAGTACCTTGGTTGTTTGAAGCTACAACATTCATCCAGGCTGTTTGATAATCTGGATAATATTTTGTAAAGCTATTAATAGAACTATTAAATACTGTAGTAGAATTTGGTTCTGTAACAGACATAACTTGTTCAAATTGAATTCCCCAGTAAAGTGATTTATCAGCAACATTGTTAGGTGCCGAACCACGACTCAAACTCATTCTAAATGGAACAGGTGGTTGTATTAAACTAAACCAAGGATTTGTTGATGTTAGAATAGTGCTATCAGTATAGCTACCCATTGGGGAAGTACCTGAAGTTACTAAATGCTGAATTCCTCTGAAACCAAATGGAATGGCTGATGGATCAATTTCACTATCAGATACAGAAGAGTCCATTTCAATTCTAATATATTTAGATTGATTTGGGTAATCTCCCTCATTTATAATTTTTTGTTCATCTACTGATGCTTGGAAATTATAAAAATTATTATAGTCACCGATTACTTTTGCAATATATCTAGCCGAGCTAGGATCAAGAGAAAGTTTAGTCCAGCGTTCAATTATTTTTTTATTTTTATCTGTATCGTTTGTTTCACGAACTACAAGATCAAAAGTACCATAAGGATTTACACCATTTGTCGAAGGAGAAATTGCTTCTATTGAAATTTTGAAAGCTTCATTTTGACCACGACCATCACTTAAAGAATGAACTCTAAATAGATTTTGTGGATTTCCGCCAAATTTTTGAGAAATAATCCAGGGTGAAAGTGCTGTACGATATCTATCTTCGAAATTTTCAAAGTTAGGTGCAGTAACAGAACCACTATTTCTAACACTCGAACCAGTAAGAATGAAAGCAATTCTTTCAACATTTCCACCAGAAGGTATTGCAATAATACCCGAGCCTGTCACGGTTGCAACGGCTGGATAAATATCATGATATCCATATAAGTAATAACCAGCATCTTCCAAGTTATAAGGATCTTTATTTAGAATGTTTCCAAAATAATTTGGAGCACTAGGATCAAAAGAAGCTGTTAAGATATTTGGATATGATGTGTTTGTTGCCTTGTGACCGTTTAAGAATAAAACGAATTCTTGTTTTCCAGAAGCAAGGTTAACAGAGCCAGTTTGGAAGCCTTTAAGGGTAGCAGCAGAGGCAGTAACACTTGGTGTGGTATTATCTCCACCAGAAGAATCTGAAAGCGTTAAAACAACTCCTGAGGCTGCCATGATCATTCCACGAAGCATTGGTACACCTTGACCAGCCAAACCTGCATCGTTCAAATATGTTGAACCAGCAGATTGTGACATAAACGCTCCAAGAAAATATGTTCTTCCAAGAGGTCCACCAGTATTTGCAAATAAATTTGTACCAAGAGCACCTGAAAGTGTCGATTGAGGTTGTTGATCTCCTACTACATAACCGGCATTATTTACTTTGCCAGTATTGTTACCATCAAGCGTTCTTGCGTTTCCGTCGCCAATACCTAATACTCTAATAAAAGTACAAGCTTGTGCATTGCGGAGCCATTCAGAAACAGCTAAGGGACCATTTGAAGCCCCGTCAGATGGTTTTCCAAAAAGTACAATGAAATCTTGCATAGTAGGAACAGTAACAGGAACATAAGCTAACCCCTTTTCGGAAGTTCCGACTACTCCTGCTGGTATGCCAAGTGGACTTAATGCCGTTGGACCTGTTAAATTTATGACTCTTGCTGAGACTCCTGCTGACTTATAATTTAGTTCTGTCATTTGGTTATACCCTTATACTCCTATTAAGTATTAAATAATTTCGAATTTTAATTTTGATTTTCATTTATTATTAGAGAATTTTCTTGTTAACTCTTCTTTTATTATTTTTCTAACAACATTTCTAAATTCTTTGATGGATGTTTTTTTATCTTTATTGTCTAAAGCTAAGTCTGCATCTTCCCAATTATCTTCAGTAACATCAACTTTTTCTAAAGTATCTTGTGATTCTGATACGATTCCCGCTAATGCCATAAGTCTTGCTTTTTCAGAAACATTTTCCGACAAAACACCACTTTCTTTTAGTTTATCTTTAACATAAGAAAGTTCGTTGTCATCAAGACCTGTAATTTCAAATCTATAAATTGCATTTTTACTTTTATCATCAAGGCTCATGCCTAATTCTAAAGCTTCCTCAGGAGTATAATCTTTTAGTGTATCAACTTCAGAATTTGAAATATAGTTTTTTCCATTACCAATAGCTTTTAATTGTACAGCACCATATCGTTTTACTACCGAAGTAAGTTTATCTAAAACTGCTTCAACATAAGAACTATCTACTTCGTCTTCCATGGGTTCTTTTAAAACCAAACCCATGCCGGTTCCTTTGTTTGTTGTAACCATCTCAACGTCAGCAGGAAACATAGCTTCTCTTTCAAATTCTCCAAATCCATCAATTTGTGGATCGAAATATTTTGCATAAACTTTAATAATAGGAACAGGTCTATCTTTTCCTTTATCATTCATAAAACTAGTTTTTACTGGTGAATTTAAAGAATCCAATTCATCTGCTTCTTTTAATAATTTAACTAAACTTTTTTCCATTTTTATATTCCTTTATATCTTATTTCTATCAGGTAAATTGAATGCCGCTATTTGTTATGATGAAGTCTATAGCAATAAATTCTGCTACTCTTACTGGAACGAATTTGATTTTACAATTCATTTTGTTATTAAGAACATCTAGTTCGGTATTGTTTCTTTCATCACAAACAATATCAAATCTTTCAATTCCGTCTTTTATTTGTACGGTGGACATTATTGTTTTAACAATATTTACCCAGCGTTCTCTTAGGGCAGGAGTCAACTGTTCCCAGATAATGCCATTTCCGGCTTGAGAAATTTGTTGCTTCAAGGAAAGAACCATGCGTTGAATATTCAAGCTTTGTAGTGCCGTTCCTGCTTGTTCAAGTGTTTGCTGTGAAAAGATTACATAGCTTTCGCCTGGTAATTTAATAACAGGATTAATACGAACCGTATATAGTCTATCTCTTTCGGGTTGTTTTACTTTAACTTGAGTCATTTTAACAAAATCAAGAGAAGCACGATTGAAACCTGCTGGGGCAAACCAAGGATATGCTACTTTGTCATTATACGAAATAGCAGCCATTGCAGCGATAGAGGCAGGTAATGTTACTCTTCTATTATTTGTAGTATCATCAATAATAATATTTGGGAAGTAAGCAGCACCAAATTCGCTATCGACAGTTCTTGTTTCAAATGAATCTGCTGTTTTAGTTACAGAAATATATCTTCCTTTTTCGCCATCAAATATACGAACTTGATCGGAATCATAATATGGAATATCCATTATAAATTCTGCTAAGGCATAATCTGTTGCTTTTTGTACGGCATAATCTGTAACAAGAGGCTCACGTTGTCCTGGAATGGAGAAAACATTTACATTTGATAAAAATGAATCCGTCATTAGGTCTGTGGCTTTTTGATAACTTACTATTGTATTATTTAACTTACCTGAACCATTTTGATTGGTAGCAAATCCTGGTGATGTATAAGAAACATTCGCTCCACCATTTGCTTCATTTGAAGAAGCTTTATCAGTCATACGACCAGTTTCTTTATCTAGAATATTTAAACCATCAAAACCACCATAAAACACAGTAGTAAATTTAGCAAAGTTTCCAAATTTATTAAAGTTGGTTGCAGTATCTTTTTGTAGAAGGGTAGCAAAGGTTACACGATTTATAATACCATCATTTATGGTATAGTCGCTTGGATTTGGAACGCCATCACGAATATATGCAGTGGCTTTCATGTGTTGTGGAATTGAAGCAGTTATATCTGATAATGAACTATTTCCCAAAGCAACTCTTGCTAGAGAGAATTTGTTATTATTAAATGTATCAGCTGACGAGCCAGTTACCAACATGTCTAATTTGTTAAGACCGGCAAATTTAGTATAAGCTTCAACTATATTATTAATCTCAGAATTAATGTTTACATTCAAAACATTTGAATTGTTTCTACTAAACTTAACACCCCAGAAATATCTGGTATCTGCAACCTCAGTAGGACCAGGATTACCAACTGGACCAACGGATGTTGTTATTTCTCCTCTTGTTACTTTAAATCTAAATGGAAGAGGTGGAACAATTGCGTTAATTAAACGGCTTTCTGTTGAGTTTGCAGAACCAGTAGCACCAAGACGTATAATAGAAGCATCACTGGGAACAGCATCAAATAATGTTGCATTTGTCTTTAATACTTCAATTCCTCTAAAACCAAAGGGCAAACAATTCAAAGGAATAGATTTTTCTTCTACTGAGGTATTTACAACAACTCTTACAAATCTTGAACGATTACCGTAATTTCCATTACGAATCAATCTACGATCATCCGTGTTTTCAACGTCAAAGTTAAAGTAAACTTTTCTATCGCCAATAACTCTTCCAATATATTTATCACTATCAGGATTTAAGTTACAGTCGGTGAATTGTTCTAATATCTCAGGATTCAAGTCATCATCAGAGAAATTTCTAATCAATACAGTAAAAGAACCATAAAGATTTTTAGGATCTGTAGAAGCTTGAATATTTGCAATTGAAACTTTTATGTTACTATTTGGTTGCGCACCATCTGTTAATGGTTCAAAATAGAACAAGTCATATTCTGTTAAACCAAAAGGCTGAGATATTATTGTTGGTGTTTTAGCAGATGTGTATCTTGTATCATAACGACCAAATGCATTTCTAAATGGCAATGTAGTATTACCAGAATTCAGAGATGTATTAGCTGAACCCGATGCAATACAAACCGCATTACTACCTGTGAAAAGCGTTGCTATTTCATCATCTACTGCAAAATTTAAATACAATAAGTGTTTTTGTTCTGCGAATTTTTGAGGATCAGTATTAAGTACTTTACCAACATAATCATCATTTGTGGGGTTTAAAGAAGCAGTAACAATCTTTATTCCGTTATTTCCATCAGAAGTTCCAAAGGTAGAACCAGCCGAAGAAGAAATTACTATTTTAAATTTACCACTAGTATCTGGCGTTGCAAAATCGTCCGATGCATTAGAAAAAGAATCAGCAGCTCCCAAAACCATTATTCTTGAGTCTGATGTAGAAAAAAGAACACCACGAACTAAGTTTACTTCATTTGAAGAACCAGTTGTAAAATATGAAGAATTGTTAGAAAACAAAGGCATACCATATGTTTCATTATTTGAAACAATGTGTCGTGCAGTAAGAAATTGAACAGTTTGGTTGTGTCTATTGTCAACACCTGCATTAACAACCGAACCACTTAATTTAAATCCTGCATTAACAACAACCCCTTGTGTTCTGGTTGTGTCTATATCTGAAATAGTATTATTTGCCCCAGCCCCCAATGTTCTTATAAAGGTTAATGCAAATTTGTTTTTCAAAAATGCATTAACTGCATAAGGTGCAGGCATAGTTGGATCTAGTGAACCAAACTTGGTTACATAATCATTAAAAGAGCCTACGGTTACTGGAACGAAAGCTGGCCCCTTTTCAGACATTCCAATTACACCACCGGGAATACCAGTTGGTCCTTGTACCTCAGTGGTTAAATCTATTTCTCTTTCGTAAAACCCTGGCGATTTGAAAATTTGTTCTGCCATCTTTTATTCCTCTTGCTAAAAAATTTACCTAGCTTCTGGTAATTAGGGATATAAAAGACCGTTTTTACTTATTATTTTGTTTGTTCTATAAGAAATTCTTCTAATGTGCCCAAATCAGACGCAGAATAAGCGGTTTCTCCTTTTTTTTGATTTGAACTTAAAAATTTAACATATTTTATTGTCTTTTTACCAGTGATGGGATTTAATACTTCTTTTTTAGTTAAAAACTTTTGTTGTGAAGATTCTTTTTTTACATTTAAAGTATTTTGAACATCTGATAAAATAAATTTATCTCCATCTGGATTTACTAAAGGAGGCACGTCTGCATCTCTTGTTCTAATTATATCTGTATTGTTTGTTTCATATGTTTCAAAAACAATCATCGGAGCAGAAATATATTTTCTTATAGGAACCATGTTTGCTGGACCATTTGGAGCTAATATGAATCCCTTTACTGATAATTTGAAATTATATCTTATAACACGCTTGTCTTCTGTGAAATCTTCAAAATTATCTTGACTATTGAAAGTTTCATCAACATATCCCAGAAACCAGTAGCCTTTGTCAGTTCCTAATTTAAATCCTCTGGTTTGTGGTAACATTGAAGAAATTAATGTTTCTATCATATAATTAATGTGTTGAGTATAAGATGTCCAAAAAATAACTTCATATGTTGCTGTAAAAAATTGTGGTTGAGGTATAGTATAAATTTCAAACATGTTATTTGAAATTTGTGGATCTAAAAAAGCTCCTTGTGTTTTTGCTGTAGAATGTTCTAATTCTCCTTGATTTCTTTCTGTAGAAATACCAGGGGCTAAATTTTTAAAAGCAAACTTGTTTATAATGTTTTGGAAGTTTGAATCATCTTCTGATAGTTTCTTTTTAATTACAAGATCACCAGTGAATTGATTCATGCCTCTACCAGTGATGTCATCAGAGGTTTGTTCTAAACTAGTTCTTCTAATAGAAATTGCTGGTAATATTAATACTTGATTTTTATCTCTTGGAGGTCTAAGTCTTTTAGCAACAGCAAAACGCTCACCTGTCGCAAAAATAACAGTTGGTTTTTTAATATCAACTGATTGATTGTTTCCGGTTTTTGATCTGGTAGACCATTTTATTGTTTGGCTGAATAGTTTATAAACAGAAGTATCACAATCCTCAATACCACAAGAAGGTATGTTGAATGTTGTACTAACCGAACCGCCATCATTACCATATCCAGACGCCAGATGCCCTAAGTCATCCTCGGAGCCTTGTGGGATATTTTGCCTAATAACATTGTTTTCATCAGTCATTGTAATTATAAATATTCAAACAATAAATTTTAATAGTATTGTTTGTTAACATTTACATCATAACCAGAATCAAACAATACTATTCTGCCATCTTCTGTCTTGCCAAAATGGTCATATGCAATATCACCAGGAATTAAATCGTTATTTAATACCAATTCAGATAATTCATTAAAAAAATCTTTTGAAGAACCAAAGAAAGCATTTTCATAATTTGAAACGAAATTTTTGCTTCGTAAAGTATTTAGTTGTTTCTGTTCTTCATACTCTTGTTTTAAAGCTTCTTCGCCATTTTTATTTGTTTTAAAAATAGTTTCAATAAATTTTCTGGTAAACGCAGAAGATAATCCTGTTTGTTCTTGAAATTCTACTGGACTCTTAAATGGGATAACACGCTCTGATATTATCCACCAGTAGTTTTTATGATAATCATAAATTTTAGAAACAATGTTTTTTGTCCTTGGGTTTGTGTAGACACTAACCTCAGTTTCATTTTGTCCTAAACCAGCCCCTATATCTGCTTGATCCCCACCAGCTACTTTAATAACTCGGTTAGTAGATATTCTAAAAACAGTTCTAGATGAACCCTCACCTAGTTTTTTTACACCATGATTTTCTAAAATTTCAAATACATGATATACATCCTCTGCACTTTTTAATTCCTGGATTATATCTTTGCCAATGAAATTCTCTGATAATTTCTGCTTAACAACTTCTTTTATAAATTTTTTTAAATCACTCATTTTATGACCAATTAGGATCTGATAACCCTGGATCTAAATATCTTAGTTCGCCAGAAGAATTCTTTCCCCAATGTATTATAATTCCCATATCTGCTATATCTAGACCTCTATTAAAATACTGTAATATTTTTTTAATAAACGGAAGTTCTTTAATTTCATCAAATTCATCCGTTTCATCTATATTTGTCAAAGTTGCTTGTAAACATAAGTCTGAAAATAAATTAAAATCTTTTATCCCTGTAAATTGTTCAAATTCTTCTTTTGAAACTGCTCTTACTGCTTCTGATAATATCCATTTATATCCTGGGTCATTATCATATGTCTTTACAACCAAATCAGGAAATTTCCTGGAGGCAAAAATCTCAGCAGAATTTTGTTCTACTCCGTAGTCATTTCTAGCTACTTTTAATACTTTTCCAGTACCAAAATGAAAAACAAGTCTAGAACTTCCAGAATTTGGCCCATTGTCACTTATTGATAGTGGCGGCAAAGTAGATTTGGCATAAAAAATTAATTCCTCTAAGTCTTCTATATCTTTCATATGTGAAAAATTAAATGTTTTTTTGGATTTTTGTCCATTTTTTTCATAAGTTTGAGTTATAACTTTCTCTACCATGTTTTCTATTATAATATTTAGATTTTTATTTTTCACTAGTAATATTTCCCTATCACTTCATTTGATGCACCATAATCAAGTAATACAAGATTTCCATTAACTGTAATTCCCCAATGGTCGGAATATGCTAAATCACCTGGAAAATGTCCAATAAGCAAGAGATTGTCAATTCCGATTAAATATTTATTATTTGAAAGTTCTTCATAAAAAACTAAATCCTTTTTTAATTCATTTAATTTTAAATTAAAAATATCTTCTTCGTCTTCGTCCATATCTTTTTGTTTATATAATTGATATTCTTTTATATCTTTATTAACAGATTTTTTTTCTTTATTTAAAAGTTCTTCTATGCTTTTATATCTTTTAGTATTAATTTGTTCTAAAAACGAGTCCAGTTCATTAATAGTGAATCCTGTTATCATCTTAAATTCGTTATCGTTAGATACCCCACGAACAGCTTCTGAAATAAGCCAAGTATATTCTGGAGAATAATCATATATTTTAGTTATAATATCTTTAACTCCTGGTGTGGTAAACATTCCTACTTCTGCTTCATTTTGAGCGATTCCGCGAACCTCAGCGTCTGCTAATGCTAATTTTAAAACGTACTTTGTATTAGGTAATAAAAATGCGGCCCTTGACGAGCCTTTGCCTAATAGTTTTAAATTAATTGTTGCATAATCATAACGTTCACTAGAGGTTTTTAAATTTTTAAAATAATTTATTTTAAATTGTGTTTTATATTCACTTAAAACCAATTGTTGTATATATTCTTTTAATAATTTTTTATTCATTTTCAAAACCCATAATCTACCAAAACCAATTCGTCACTTCCTTGTTTTGTACCTAAATGAGAAGGAACTAAGATTTCCTCAGCACCCACACCAGCTTTAATAGCTTTAAATAGTTTTAATACATTTTTATTTGTTCGCCAATCGGAACCAAAATCTGTTAAATCTTCTATTTCATCTTTTAGTTTTGGATATTTTTGTGGATTCAGAATTTGTTCTGGAGTATATAGTCCAAACAATTCATAAAAAACAATCTCCATTTCATCCCAATAAAGTCCAGTAAAATTAAAAATTTCATCTCTGTTTTCAAAAGATAAAACATTTATCTTCTCAGTTAAAATCCATTTAAATTTTGCGTCATAGTCATAAATTTCTGGAACAATACCAATTGAGTGTAATTTCGTATAAAGTTTTAATTCTTTTTTGTTTTGCTCTATTCCATTAGCATATCCAGTATGTGCCTTTGCTATTTTCAAAACTTTGTTTGTATCAAAATCAAATACAATTCTACCGCCACCTTCTCCAACAATAGATAAAAACTTTGAACAATATTCTATTTGTTCTTCTAAAGTTTTAAGATTTTTAAATGTATCAAAATCAAAAGAATTAGATAAACTCAAGTCAAGTTCTTCTTTTATTAATTGCTTTAATAGGTTTTTATTTAACATTTTATACCCAGTAAATCCTATCATAACTTGAGATAGAATCTTTAAATGGTTCTATAATTTTAATTTGATTTTTAGAAATAATTGCTCCTTCAAGATTTGCTCCTGCAAGATTTGCTCCTTCAAGATTTACTCCTGTAATATTTGCTCCTGCAATATTTGCTCCTGTAAGATTTGCTCCTTGAAGATTTGCCATTGAAAAATTTAAATATTGTAAATTTGCTCTTTGAAGGTTTGCCCCTTGAAGTTCTGCTTTTTCGAGACTTGCTCCTTCAAGATTTGTTCCTTCAAGATTTGCTCCTGTAAGATTTGCTCTTGAAAGATCTGCTCCTTGAAGATTTGCTCCTTGAAGATTTGCTCCTTGAAGAGTTGCTGCTTGAAGAGTTGCTGCTCGAAGGTATACTTTTTGAACATTTGCTCCTTCAAGTCTTGCTCTATAAAGATTTGCTCTTGCAAGTTTTGCTCTATAGAGATTTGCTCCTTGAAGATTTGCTCCTATAAGATTTGCGTCCTCTAGATTTGCTCCTTCAAGATTTGCTCCTTCAAGATTTGCTCCTCGAAGGTATACTTTTTGAAGATTTGCTCCTTGAAGATTTGCTGCTTTAAGTTCTACATTATTTTCGATTGCCTCTATTATTGCTTCTTTTATATTATTTGCCGTTTCTGAGGAATAAATTTTATTACCATCTATATCAAAAATACTTAATGTTACACCTACTGCTTCAAATCCTATTTTTGAATTGATTATCTTAATAATATTTTCTGGTAATAAATTTCCTAACATGTATCGTTCATATTTCGCATCCTGTTCATCAAATATTTCAATTTCATTCGAATCAGGCACGTAAGAAATAGCATATTTTTTATTGTTTTGTTTATTAAAAACAAATATAAACCTAGTTCCTATTGAAGAATAATTATCAAATGCATTATTGCCTTTTGTAGCACTAATACACCACTTTGTGTTTGAACCAAGTTTACATGATGCTTCCATAGAATTTGGTTGGGTTACTAACCAGTCTCCATCGCTATAAATGGTTTCATATTTTTTTTCTTTTTTTTTGTTTAATTCTTTTGATTTTAATTGATCTTGTGAAAATTCAACTAGATTTCTTAAATCATATAATGATTTATAAGAATTTATATCCTTGTTTTTAACTACATTTTTTTCTGAAAGATTATCAAAATTATTCAATAATTCAAGTAAATCTTCTTTATCAATTTCTTGTTCGGAAAATCCATTTACTATAAATTGTTTAGCAAGCCACTCAATATATTTCGAGTTTAAATTGTTTTCTTTAAACCATAAAATTGAATCTTTAAATTCGGGAAACTTGAGAGCAACATCCTCAAATCTTCCTTCGTTTAAATTATTTAAAACAAGATTAATCTCTTCTTTTATTAATTGTTTTAATAGAGTTTTGATATAATTTAATTCCATTCAATAGTTTCATACCCAACAATTGAGTCTTTATATTTATCCACAGTATTTTGATGTTTTTTAGACATTACAGCATCTGTAAGATTTGCTCCTTCAAGATTTGCTCCTTCAAGATTTGCTCCCCAAAGATTTGCTCTCCAAAGATTTGCTCCTTGAAGATTTGCTCCTTGAAGAGTTGCTCTTGAAAGATCTGCTCCTTGAAGATTTGCTCCTTGAAGATTTGCTTCTTCAAGTCCTGCTCTATAGAGAATTGCTCTAGCAAGATTTGCTCCTGTAAGATTTGCTGCATCTAGATCTGCATCTGAAAGATCTGCTCCTTTGAGATTTGCTCCTTGAAGATTTGCTACTTGAAGATCTACATATAAAAGAGCTGCTATTTCGAGATCTATTTTTTTAGAAACTGCTTCTTCTAGTGCTTCTTTAATATTTTTAGCAGTTTCTGATTTATAAATAATTTTTCCATTGATATCTTTAATTGAAATATATTCACCTTCATCTCCACTATTCATTATAGATTCAATCTCTTCTTTTATAATTCTTTTAAGATGATTTGTTGTTATTTTCATATTCCTATTCCTATTCCTATAATAAAGTCACATATTTGAACAAAACCTATAAGAAAGATAGAGTTTTCATACAATCTAAATATTAATCATCTGAATAAAAGGTAGAAGCTTTCTTTGATTCGTCAACAGTTACTTCTCTTGGGCCTTCTCCGAGAGCAATATCAGGCATATCTTCAGTGAGTCTATCACGCATCTCTCTAAAGTCTCCAGTTGTCCCTTCTTTGTTCTCTGGCAATCCTCTTTGTTGAACAAATTCTTTTTGTACATTTTTTTGAATATATGTTTCAATGCTATCTTTTGTTGGATTAACAAAAATTTCTGGATCAAATTCTCCAATACGAGCAGGATTTCCTAGAATTTTATACCCTACTTCATATTCTACTTGACCATATAAGTTATTTAAATAAGTAAAATTTGAAACTTCATATACTTGAGTGCCGTAAACAAAAAAGTCACCTTCATTAACAGTGAAACCTTTGTCAATTAAATCACGAGCCTGTACAAAGACTTCCAAAGTAGTAATTTGTTCCATTCCAAATTGAAAATATTTGTTTGTTACTTTTGGTTGAGCAGCCAAAACATCTAGTTTTATTGGATTTTCAAATATCTTTTTAACAGCTTCTTCGTAAATTGGATGTACTCTTGTCTTAAGAGTTGTAATTGGAAAATAAACAATAAACTGACCAACAATGTCCTTTATGACTTCTTTGGTAATGTCATTAATGAATTGAATCTCCCGAGATGTTACAAATAAGCGCGACATAAAATTAATTATTGATTCAATGTTCTTTTTATCTTATATCTGGCTGATTTGATTGTTCGTTATAATATGTTTTCATAGCTTATCTTCTTTATATAGAGATAAGTACGTTGGTAGGGGACGTAATTCCACTAACCCATTTTTATGCAAAATAAGGGAGAAATTGGCAGCAAAACCATTTGCTCCATTAAAAGCTTAGCTTTATTGGTTTCCATTTCTTGAAGTTTGTCATAAGACAGTGCATCAAGTTTAGTTTTTATACCATTATCTCCGACAGTAAGGTCTTTAATAGTTTCTTTCGCTTCATCAACAAGTTCTTGGCCATTTAGAGTAACTTCGCCACCTGGAACTGGAAGGGGTGATTTAATTTTACCACGGATCAAACCAAGTAAATGTGTTGATCTTGCTAGAGTATATTGAAAGATCCAATTTCTAGCCCAAGGATTTAAAGATTTATAATCTATTAGACCATAAGGAATATTTGCTGGATTGCTTGCACCAAAAATGGTACCATCTGGAATACCAGTAGACGAACCTCCAGCACTAGAACTATTATATACAAGACTACCAGAATCATTTAATTCGTAATTTAAAAGACTAGATTGTGGATATCCGACTCTGATCCATAATTTATCATTATAACCTGGGATAAGGTTACTTGGGACTGGATATAATCTTATGTGACGACCTGATATTTTATATGAATAGTGAGAGCGCCTAACTCTTTGTGCTGCTTCAAGCATTCCGGCTCTTAATACATCTTCAAAGAGTGGTAAAACATAAAATCTTGTATCAGGAATATAAGATTCTACTGGTAGACCTTGAGCTACAAAGTTTGATGCTAAGTTTGAATTAAAAACATATTGGATTGGAGCCTGGTGAAAGACTTCGTGTATTTTTAGTTTCCCGGCTGAACCCGAAGGCATTAAGGACGCTATAGGCTGTCCAGCGTCGTTTTTAAGCTCTGTATAAATATCATAGTCCTGTTTACCCATGGTTAGAGTTATAGAGCCAGAATAAGTATCCTGGACGCCTCCATAACCCACCTCGGCTGCATAGGGCTCAGCTTGTCTAACAAGAAACTCTAAAGTTGGTCTTACGTATGTATTTTGTAAGTTTATTGTTGAATAACCAGTTTGAGAATTCCAGGAACCAGTAGGAGAACCAAGAAGTGAAGTTAAATTACTTTTAGCTTGATATTCAATCATAAAAGCATTAAAAGCCAAAGTTGCTTCTTCAAAACATTTCCAAACCTGTTTTTTTGTTAATTCAACAGACAGAACATCTTCTCCAAGACTTCTAAAAACATAAGTAACGATTTTATCAGCATCAACTTGAAAAGCAGGGTCTGCATTCCAGTAACCCCAAATTGTTGGGTTAAGTGTTGTCATAAATGTGGACATGTTGTTAAATAGATTTAAACTATATAAAATTGGTTTAAAACTTAACCAAAGATGATATCTTTCCAATATGAAAGAAGATTTGTATAAAAATCCTATCTTTATTTTTGATTTTGATAATACCTTAATAAAACCAGAAGCAAAAATTATTGTTAAGAAAAAGAACGGAGATATTGTATTATTACAAAGCCATGATTACGATCAATATATCTTTGACAAAGATGACATTGTTGATTTTAGAGAGTTTGAAACTAGTAACAAATATGAAATAATTAAAAAAACTTTTTCTAGACTTAAATTACTTTATAAGTTTTATTCTCCAACACAAATTTTAATACTTAGTGCAAGACAATCACCTGTTGAGATTTTTCAATTTTTATTAGATCAAAATCTTTTGAATATAAAAGTATCTGCTCTAGGAGTTCCGCTAGGAAAAAATAATGGAATTTATAAAGCAAATGAAATTGAAGAAATTCTGAATACAAAAAATATAGATTATGTTGAATTTTATGATGACAGGAACGACTGTATAAAAGAAGTAAGTAAACTAAAAACAAAATACAAAACCTGTAAATTTAAAATCTTTCAAGTTATAGATTCTTCTTACACAGTAGAGATTTAATTATTTATCTCTTATTTGAGGACGTTTGCCAAAATAAGAATAACTTAGAATACTTTTAGGAGTTACTGTAGTTCTAATAACTTTATCCATTAAATGTCTAAATTCAACTTTTTGCAAGTATGGGTCTTGAATGTTGATAATATATTGAATATCTCTTTTATGTAAACCCAACATAGCCATTGCTCCTGTGAACATTGCTAATTTTGTAGGATCTTTTGCGATATCATCTAATAAGCCTGCTGCTTTATCCTTTAAAGAATCCATTAATCCTTCATTTAAAGCATTTTCAACTTCTTCTTTTATTAATTGTTTTAATAATTCTTTACTCATGAATCACGCTTTTTTGTAAAAACAGCATCGGGTGCTGAAATGGCAACTCTTTGAATTGGGTTTTTAGCAGCATGACTATAAATTTCTGGATTTGTTTTGTCTCTAGAAATTTGATCACCAGCACTTGTTATTTCAAAATTCTTTTCAATGAAGTCCTCATATGGAACACGGTCTGCATCATCATCATCATTGTCTTTTTTTGATTTATTGTTATCTGCCAAAGCTTCTAGTTCTTCTTCCATAACTTCATAAATCAAATCTATTATTTGTTCTTTAAATTCTTTAAGAGAAATTTTGTTGTTCATTTTTTCATCCCTGTTTCTATTTGTAAGCATATAAATCTATGAGTTTTTCAATTATTGATTCAATCAAGTGTGCCAGCTATATTGCCTAAACTGTCTCGGTATAGACCCGATGGAACTTCTCTATCATCTCTTACTTTACCATATCCAGAAGTTTTAGCCTTTTCTCTATTTGCGTCTCTTTTTCTTTGGGCATATATTCTACGTGCTTGGCTATTTAGGGAATTCTTATCCCAAGGTCTGTTCGGATCTAGATTAGCCTCTGCTTCAATATCTTCCTCGGAAACTTTATTAAGTGATTTATTGTTATCTGCCAAAGCTTCTAGTTCTTCTTCCATAACTTCATAAATCAAATCTATTATTTGTTCTTTAAATTCTTTAAGAGAAATCTTGTTGTTCATTTTTCTTCATCCCTGGTAATTGTTGCTGATTTTATAACTCTTCTTATTCTTGGTTTAAAATCATTATGTTTATTATTAATAAACCATAATAATAAATCCGGATCTGCTGTTTCCAAATCTATTTCTAAACTTTTATTTTGTTTTTTAGATTCCCCGAGTTGGTCTTCTTTTTGAGAAGGAATTTTTTGTCTATACTCTATTTGAATTTCATCTACAATATTTTGAGCACGAACTTTTGCATTATTAAGTAATTTGATTAAATCAACTGATATGCCTTGATTGTCTGAAATATTATTTTTAAATATCGTACTAAATTTATTGGAAATGTCACTTGACATATAATCATCTAAAATAGTCTCTGCATCTAGTTCATCAGGTGTGATATCAGACTTTTTATATTTATATACTAAAAAAGAGATTAAAGATTGTGAAAGTTTATCTAATTCTGTTGGTTTGAAAAAATCATTTTCTATTGTTTTAGATTCTTTTTTTACTTTTTTGTTCTTTTTGTTTTCTTTGTTATATGTTTTCCAAGCAATGCCATAAGCTACATTAAGAGGCATTCCTTTTTTCTTCATGCTCTGAATTAAGTCTTTATACTTTTCACCAGGAGGAGCAAATTCTTGTAATTTTATTTCCTTGCTTTCTTTTTGCATTTTGCTAATTAATACAGAATTTGCTTGTTGAATAGCAGCATCTTTTAATTCTTCGGCAATTTCTGGATTTTCTTCAAGATAGTCTACTTCACGAGAATTAAGTTCGTCCATAATATCATCAATGAGATCTAAAACATCCCAATCTTCTGGTTTTGTACCATGAACAGCATGATGTAATATGTGGTCTTTCATTGCTGACGTAATTGAATCTTGAATTATTTCTTCGTTGGGATCATGATTTTTTTCAAAATAATTTCCATAATGTTCATCAAAATCTGGATCTTGATCTGAAATTCCAAAACCATCATGTTTATCTTTATAAAGTCTTCTTCCAAACTCATCATGATTTTCTACTAAGGATTCATTTACTTTTTTTGCATTTAATGCAAAAGTAATTTTTTGTAAAAGTTTTTTATCCGAGGCTGCCATAATTTTATCCCCTTCTCCTTTATCCATGAGTTCTTTTTTCTTTTTCTTTAAAAGGCTAACAGGAATTTTTTCATCTTCTGGTATTCCCAAAATCTTATGTAAAGAGCCGGGTTTTTTAACTGCACCTTGCATCCACTTATTAGATTTCTTTGATTCACTCATTGAATCTCCACCATCACTGTCACTATCACCGCCGCCCTCGCCTTCATCTTCTTTAATAACAGATTCGTCTTGTACTTTATAAGATTGACGAGAACTTTGAGCTGAACGCTTTTGTGCAGAAAATTTATCAGTTTTTCTTTCTTCTTTTCTTTTATCAAAAACATTATCACATTTAGAAGAAAGAGCTTTTAATTGATTGATTATTTTTTCTCTTTCATATTTTGGAATTGAATTAATGATATCCATAGTGCTTAAAACACCATCAGGTTTTTTAAAAAAGAATTCATCTCCTACTTTACCAGCACTACAATCAGGAGGAAGGCTATTCTTATCAGAATCAGACGCTTCCAGCATTATTTCTAAAATAGTTTTTTTAATATGTTCACGCAATGATTGTTTAGAAATTTTACTATTCATGAATCCTCTTGTATTTACTATCTTAAATAGTATTCAGTTATTCAATTTTAATAAGTAAATTTTGTTAGAACATCCATATATTTTATAAACACCAGCTTCTTCTGCTACTTGTTTTTCTGGTTTGCCAGGTTGTGCTCTAAATTTAAACCTATCATATCTAACAACTCCGTCTGTGTACCAGTAATTTATTTCCGTTTCTCCCACTAAATTAAATCCAGATTTCAAATAAACATTTCCAGTTCCAAATCTTAAGTCACAATAACTCAACATATTATCAAAGTTATTTTCTTTGGCCCACTTAATGGCTTGTTTCAGTAATTTACTAAATCCCCCTTGTACATTCGTAAATGCTTTTGATGAGAATCTAGCTATTTCAACACAATTTTTGTAGTGTGAATGAAATGGCTTTCTTAAAGATAAGGCACATTGAATTTCATTTGTATTTGGGTCAACTAATGAAAATACTTTTAAACAAGGAGTATATCCTGAAATATGCGTTGTTTCAAAGAAGTCTTTATAAGATGAATTTTTCATGCTATCAATTAGTTTTAATTTTCTAGCACCAACAACATTGGCTTTTCCTAATCTGCTTGCCAACATAGACTTTAATAAATCTTCTTTATTTTGCCACTCATCAGAAAAAATATGGAATAATTGAACGTTTTTTTCTTTACAGTTTGTTGTTTTTTCTTTGTGGTAATTTTTATTAAAATCTTCTTGTCCCTTGTTCATGTGCCAATATAATCCATTATATTCTATAGCAAAGTTTTTTTCTTCAATAACAACATCTATTTCTTTTGGAGATATTATTTTTCTATCATTTCTCACTATATTGAATCCCAAAGATTGAACATAGTCTCCTATATCAACCTCTGCTCTAGAGGTTGTAAACGGATAACAATAACCACACATAGAACCTCGCTCTATAGCAACCAAAGTTTTCATCCATTTTTTACTACATATATTGCATACGCATTCTATTTTTTGATTCTGTCTTGAATGATATTTGTTATGATCAAAATTAAAAGAAAAATCCTTGGCTCTTTTTAATAATCTTAATTCTATTTGTTCTTTGGTTAATAGTCTTTGTTTAGACAATAAAGCAACAGTTTCTTCTGAATGTGTTTTTCCATAAAAATGATTTCTTTCTCCGCTTGCCTCCAAAGATTGTTTAAGAATTCTAGGATCATCTAATTTTGTTTTTCCTTTATTCCAGGCTTCACTTATTCCACCAAGTTTACCTCCTACTTTCATAGCTTCTTTTGCATGTTCTTTACAAAATTCTTTAAAAGAAAACGAAGTATATCTTGTTATATTATTACATTCATCAAACTTACAAATTGGTCTTGTGTTTTCATATAAACCCAAAACAGTATAATCTTCCGAAGTCATTTTGTGATCAAATTGAATATGTGAAGAAAGTCCTTTAGACGTAAAATAAATTTGATTACACAAAAAACACTTGTTGTTTTTTGCATTATTTAACTCTTCTAAGAATAAAGCAGCATTTTCTTTAAACCAATCTTTTTTAAAAAAAAGATAATTGTTTCTGTAAGAAAATTGAAATTTCTCATTTTCTTCTGTAGCTTTTAATATTGTTTTGATTCCTTCGTTTTCATTGGCTTGTTCAATTGAATTGAATTCGTTTTCAATAAACAAACTTATTTTTTTATCATAGTTTAATTTAATTTTTAGTATCTTTATTGCTTTATTCATATTAACATATTATATCAAAAAAATGTTCTTTAAACCAAGTTCCATACCCAGTCAAGACACCTTCTTAAGTATTATTTAACAAAATAAATTAATTATTATAGTTTAATTAAAAAAAAGAAAAAATAAAGGAGAGCTGGCATTCCCGGCTCTCCTTTACAATCTATCTATTTTTAAGGCAGTTTCTATCAGATGGTGTTCATATCCATGATAGTAATTGTTGCGTAATAATCTGCACGAACCATCTTTTTGCCATAACGGGTCATTATTCCCTTCCTAGGGACGAAATCCTCTTGACTGTAAATAACAGGTGTTAGGATAAGTGGAACGTATGGTGCATACACATAACCAGTTTCAAGGAATGTATTACCCTTAAGACCGACTAGGATCTTGTTTTCTGGGAAATATGGATCTTTGTATACTGTGTATCTGTTGTTCAAGGTACCAACTGATTCTGCGCCAATTGCCATTGTGTTTGAAACTTGGCCATCGCCATCAATCTTAAATTGAGCCTTGTATGTTGTTAAGTGTTCAAGAATTGTACAAACTGCTGGTGAAGTTACGACAAAGTTACCTGAACCACGAAGGGTTTTCTTGTAGATGGTGTTGGCAGCATCTGTAATTGTTTCAAGTAATGTTTGATACCATTCTTGAATGTTCACATACGCTGTTGGACCAGGAGAAAGAACGTTTGAGTGTTGTGATTCTGAACCAGTGTACTTGTTAACCATTTTACCAGGAGCGCGCGACCAGTAAAGGTTTGCAGCGGTAGCTTGGGTAAGAAGATCATTAAGAATTTCTCTATCGATTTCAAGAGTAATCATTTCTGATAAGATATTTGTTAATTCAACTTCGATGTCGATGTTGAAATAAGCAGTCATATCTTGTGCCATTTCTGGCGACCAACGAGCACGTAGTTTACGAGTTGTTGCTGTTACTGCAACTGATTCAATTTTGATATCAACTTCGGCCATTCTTGGAGAAGCATCGAAATTGAAATCAGTTTCGAAGCTTGGAATAGTAAGAGTTGAACCATCGCTGTTGACCGAGAGTGCATCAGAAATAGCTGCTGAAGCTGTTACTCTGGTTGATGCCGAACCTACAGGAGCAGGAACTGTACCACCATTTGCAATTTTAATAACAAACTGAACGTGGGTTCCGCCTAGTGGATCTGGAGCAAAGATGCCTGTGGCCGAATTGAAACTACCGCGTTTATTATATTTACGTAGATTCAAAACCCCAGTACCTTGTTGATATCCAGTTCCCCATTCTAGGGCACTTCCGATTCCGTTACCAAAACCAGTTAGAGCAATTTGTTCAACTGAGTTGAGATCTGCTCCACCAATATTGGCTGTGAATTCCGAAGCCGAAACGTGAACGAAACAATAATCAAGTACATTTAAACTTAGATCAGTTTGAACAGCCGAGTCGAAACCAGCGAAACGAGCATTGTATCCTGTGAAGGATGTTGCTGTATCGACTGTTGCACCAGCAGTCCAGATTGAACCTGATGCCCAATAACCGACTGCATCAGCAGTTGAGTTAAGTGCAAGAGATTGTTTGTGGACTTTCGAGAATCCTGTTCCTACCAAGTCATATTGACCACCAGTGGCAAACGAACCACTGCGAACAGCGGCACCAGCTGGATTGTTATAAACTGATTGACCTCTGGTGTAGGTTTCGTTAGCCGATGCAGCTGAGAGATTAACTCCAGCATCACCACCAACGTTTGAACCATAGGTGTAATCAAGATAAAACAAAAGTCCGTTTGGAAGTGACATTGGTTGTACTGAGACGATATCGTTGGCGATTAGACCAGCGAAAACTCTACGTACAATTGGAAACGCCACGTTGGTAAATCCAGCGACTTGACCCGAGCTAACTAATCCTGCACCACCAGTTGAAAGAGAATTTGACTCTTTGATTAGTTCTCCGCATTGGTTTTCAAGAAGACGAGCCATGTTATCTTTAGTCTGGCCGCGAAGACCTTCCAAAAGACCTGTTTTTTCCCATCTATTTGAGATACGAGGCATATCTGAACCAAGCGATTTAGTTTTCGCCTCTAACATTAATTGTGTAATTGAAACTTTTGACATTTTTTTATTTCCTTTATTCCTTTATTTAAGTATTATTTAGTTTTCTTAATTCCAGCTAGCGTTGCCCATCTACTTACATCTACTGTGTTTTCACGTTCGACCGATTCTTTAATCATCGAAGAACTACCAGAAGAAACTGATCTAGCTGACGATCCTGTTTCTTTTCTTGTAGTAGCCGATTCATCAAGTACAGATTTTATTTTACTGTAGGTCTCTTTGGCTTCTGTAAGTGTTGATGCCCTATCAAGGTACTCGGCAATTTTCTGCTTCTGTTTTCTCGAAAGGTCTTCTCTCATAGAGAATTTATTTAAATAAAGAGCTTTGGCTGTCAAAAGTTGATTTTCAACAAGTTGTGCCTCAAGAACTCTTATAGCTTTTTGAGCATTTTCTTTCAAAGCCTTGGTCATTTTGTTTTTTCTAGAAACAGACTCCCAAGCCTTTTCTTTAACGGACTCATCATCCATCAAAATTTTATTTTTGTCATCGTCTTCATCAGAATCTTCATCTTCTGAATCTTCGTCCGAATCTTCTTCTTCATCTGAATCTTCGTCGTCAACGATTTCAAGTGTATCATCTTCGTCTGAGTCTTCGTCATCAGTGATTTCAAGTGTGTCGTCATCATCTGAATCTTCGTCGTCTTCTTCGGATGCCATATCAGCAACATTGATATCAACTTCACCATCATCTTCAGCATCAGCTAAAAGTTTTTCAAGTGTTGCAATATCGATTTTAAATGTTAATTCTACTTCGCCATCATCAGAAACGTCTACGTCTCCTACTTCAAGCGAATCATCATCTCCCATTAAACTTACATCGTCATCCATCATGTCACATTCTTTTACCATTGGTTTTTTAGCTTTTGGGTTATTTGCGTCAACAGTTTTATGTGCTTCGGAAGCTTTTTTCTTTGGTGCGCCTTTTTCAAGGCCAGTATCTTCTTCGTCTGCTTTTGTGTTATCCAGTGAAGCATTTTCACGAAGAGCTTTTACTTTACGAAGGATAGATTCTCTTTTAAGTTTACGAACAGCTTCTTGTAGTTCTGTGTCGTTAATTTCAAGAATTGAATTATCTCCTTCTTCATCAGCGAGGGCATTAGGGTTGTGAACATCTGGTGATGCTGTTTGAGCACCAGAAGCTTTTTTACCATCTCCAAAAGCTGAAGACGCTGGAGCATTTTCAAGAATTGAATTATCTCCTTCTTCATCAGCAAGTGCATCTGGGTTATGAACGTCTTTTGATTCTGTCTCAGCGCCAGAAGCTTTTTTACCATCTCCAAAAGCTGAAGACGCTGGCGCGTTTTCGCCTAAAAGATCTTCCTTCATGGTTTGATATTTTGTTTTACCTGCTGGGGTTGTTTCTTCTTCAAAAAGTTTTGCTGCGAATTCTTCTAGTCTTTTAGACATTGTATCTCCTTCTATTACCTCATAAATATTAGCTGTTTCGGCTTCTTCCAATTTTTGGAACAAAAAATTTAATTTATTTTCAACTAATCTTGCTTGTTTTGGATTTAAAATGCAGTTTTCCTCTAATAAATCTAATTTTTCACATAGATTAAATAGTTTTGACTTTATATTTTCCTTAACAATTGATGGAACAGATTTTCTAAAATATACATATCCAATCTTTTCCGCCACTAGTCCTATTTCTTTTTTAAATAAATCAATCGCAACAGATTCTCCAATAGAAGGAGTTTGTTGAGGTATTTGAGCAGAAGCATCTGTGGGCAAAGAAGTATCTGGTGGAAGCGCAGGATTTTCTTCTCCTGGTACCAAATCTGTCACTGGGGCCTCTGGCGTTTGTTCTAGTGGGTTTATTGGAGGAACTTGTCCCGATGTGTCAGTAGCCATTGAAATGTCGTTCAGTGGTTCGCTATTGTTTCCCATCGCAAACAATTGATCAAAACCAAGAATTAATCCATCTGGACCAGGCACGGGAAAATCCATCATATTACCGCCAGTTGGAGTTATAGGTAATGCTGAATTTGTTTCTGGGCTTACTGTTGGCACTATAGAAGGATCTGTTGAGGGAACTGGATTTGGGCTAGTTGCCGTAGGATCAACAGGTGCAGGAACCGCTGGTTGACCACTTAATGGTTGTTCATCTTGTTCTTGAAATAGAAATTCTGCTTTATCAACACCAGAAACTTCTTCAGCTATCATTTTTTTTATAACAGGAGAAATAGCTTCTATAACTCGATTTTTTGCATCAAGTTCAGCTACTTCTTTTAATTTTTTTGCTTCTAGTACGGCTTCTTTTAAAAGTTCAGACATTATAAACCTCGATAGTAATTACTTCATTCACTGGTAGATTTACCGAAAATTAAATCACCAATTTTTCTTTTCCCTATTTTTTCTGATGTTTTGTTTGGAGAAAGAAGTCCGTCTCCTAGAAAAGCACCACCACCACCTTGGCGTTTTTGTGTAATTTCTGCACCAGCAGCAGGTATATTTCGTGGATTATGTGGTTCTGTAGCAGCAACCGCTATGTTTGGAGCATAAGGAGAACCAGGCAAACCGCCACCACCTACAATAACCTCTTCAAGATTTGGTGAATCTTGATAATCACGATTTACCGTACCAAATGTGTGACCGCCATCATTTAAAACAGGTGCTTGATTCATATCTTCAAACATTACCTCTGTTATAGCGTCCGACAAGGTTCCATCATTAACAGGAGAACCTGGATATAATATTTTAAGATCACCAGTATCACTGCTTCCCATCTTGAATGTACTAGCAGGTGGCTCGACTTTTATTTGTTTGTGTGTAGGCATTTTTTCTTTTGACCCTTTTCAATTAGATAAATATTAGTGTTTCTAATTAATTTCCTTTTTTATTAAATGCTAAATGAGCCCACTTAGAAACATCTCCACCACTTAAAGTATCTAATTGGTTTTCTTCTACTTTAATTTGCTGTGGTAATGCGTGTCCTTGTTCTAATAACATTTTTTCTGGAAGCCCCTCGGCAACCTCTAACATTGCTGCTGCCAAAGCATTATTTTTTGGTACAACCATATCTTTAATAAGCTTTTGTGCAAAGGCTTTTCTATCGGACGCTTCTGTTAATGAAAGAACATTTGATTTAGAAGAACCAACTTTTGATTCAACTATTTTTTCTAAATGTTTATCAAAAGCTCCTTCTGTGATAAGATCAGACAAACATTCTTTCATTAAACTTTTAAATTGTGATTTTGAAAACTTCATATTTTTTTAATTCCTAACAAATCATTTGCTATTCTATTAATTTTGTCAGTTTTACTTAAACTGTCTTGAAGTTTTTTTAATTCAAAATTTGATAATTGTCTTGCTTCCGCAAACATGAAAGCTCCTGGTGTGCTTGGCTCAGATACAAAGTCCCAACAAATTAATTGGAGATCTTCTTGAACATAATTTACACCACCCATTGTTTTAACAGATCCAATTGCTCTTGATGAAATGCCGACTTTGATTCCATTTTTAAATAAAGTTTTTATTTGTTGTCCTTGAATCATGTCTTCAAGTATTTCTATTTGACCCCAAACTTCATTTCCTTCCCACCAAATATCTGTTATTACATGAGAAGTATGTTTTAAGTTAACCACGGCTTCTTCAGCATGATCACAATTTCCGGTCCAAGACATTTTTCCATTTCTTCTCATCATCCAAGTTCCATTTGGAACAGTTACACAATATACTTTTCCTTTATATGGGACTGTTTCTACTTTCAAATTTACATGTTCTATATAATTTATCTGAAACCTGTTTGTGGATTTTGTTTTACAATGTGAAAATTCTTCAACATAAGAATGACTAAAAATGGAATTTTTATTAAGATTATTTTCCATAGCATCTTTTGCTAATATTTTATATGGTTTGTGTTTCTTATCCCACACAATCATTTTATGATTTGGTGTAAGTTGCATATCAATTTTTTCATCATTTGAAAATCGAATCATTTTTCCATTAAAATCCATTTCAACTTTTCTTTGAATTTTTTGAAGCTGTATTTCTTCGGTTTGGAGATTTAATGTATAAATTTTTTCATTAGAAGAAATATCTTTTATTAATTTCCATCCATTATATGTTAAAATTTCCGTTTGATCGTCTACACATTCTCCTAGTGCTCGACGTTCCTTAATAAGTTTTCTATAGTTTTCTACTTCTTTTTCAAGAATATCCTTAGGATAAATTCTTCCATTTTGATTTAAAGTATCTGCTTTTTGCAAAATTCCCTTAACCAACATATTTCCATAAGAAGAAACTTTAGGACTTCCCTTTTCATCTGTTTCTTTTACGAAATTAAATTCCGCTGTTTCTTTTAAAAGATAAATCTTTTTGTCTTCAGACATTTTCTAATTCCTTTTGCATTTCAGTTAGTTGCATATAAAATGTTATAGTGTTTTCATCTAGTTTTGTTGTGTCTTTGTATTCATTTAATAAAAGATTTTTTATTCCAACAAGTTTTTTACTAAGACCCTCTTCTAATTTTTCTTTACCAATTAGTTTTTTAGCATTTACTTGTTCTATAAGTGCTAAAGTTTTTGTTCTTAATGTTGTAAGCGACTCGACAAGAGTTAATTTAGAAGTACCATAATCCGACAAAACATAATTTGAAATTATAGTTCTTTGTTCCTCGGATAATAAATCAAAATATTTTTCATTAAATTTTTCAATCATAATATTAACGACTAGCGAATCAATATCTTCATTAGTCATTTCAAAAACATCTTCATTTAAAGATTCTACTTTATTCAAAGTTAAATGTTCTAATAAACTATCTTCTAGTTTCGCAACATCAGACAAACTTTCGGAAAATGTCGTTTCTCTCCAGGTATTTAATAAAACTTGAATTGTTGCCTGTGTTCTGAAATCTGGAATAAGTTGTTCAAAAAAACTTTTACTTTGCAAATTCATATTTATTTCATGAATAAATTTTGTTTTTTCTTTGTTCAAGTTTTCAACGTTTTGTTTTTTACAGCGTTCTTTGACTTTTTCAATTAAAGAATATGCAGTTTGCTTGTTGGAAACGTTTGTTGTATATAAAACACCAAACAAATAGTTTTCTGTTGCCAGCTCTGAACCTTCATAAAAATATTTTTTATATAAAGATTTAGCTTTATTCATTGCTTCATAATTTTTATCAATAATATTCTTAGCAATTTCCCTTGCAAAGAATTCATTGATTAATCCAACGTTACGTTTTTTGTTATGATGCAACATAATTTAACTTTCCCTACAAGCTAATTAGATTTTAGTTTCAGTGTTTTATATAAAAAATCATTTTTTTAATTCAAAAAACTCATTATTAAACTCATTTTCCAATTTTTTATCAATTTCTTCAGTTAAAAGTTTGTTTTTAGTTTTGTCCAGATCAGGAAACATTTCATCTAATCTTTTAAATATCTTTTTCATTTCCTTTGAAAATTCTGGAATAACACGTAATTTTGAATAATCATTGCTTTCTTTAAATGGGTTTTTCAAAAACTCACTATCAGTCGCGTCATTAAGAGATTTAGATTTATTATAGTTAACCATTCTAGCAAAATCTGGCATGGCTAAATTCTCAATTCCTCCCATGCCTACTCTTCTCTTGCTATTTCTTTTCATTCTTGTAGCTTGTGGAGTTGCATTAATAGGTGTTTTATTTGGAGGCAATTCTAGTCTTATAACATTTCCATCTAAATCAAATTTAGAAATACTTTTAAGTAATTCTTCATCGTTTAAGTCATTATAATTTGTTTTTTCTTTTGGAATTTGTTTGCCTGGTACATCGTAATTTGTCCCATCAAAAGGATCTGTGGTAGACTCTCTTGGTTGTTGTTCTTGTACTGCAATAGATTCTAGTTCAGCCAAATAAAGTTTTTCTTCTTTTCGTTTAATTTTACTTGAATTTATTTCTTCTTTTGTCATTCCAAGAATTTCTTGTTGCAACCATTCTTCAGTTACAATGCCGCTTTCTTTCGCTTTTGTTACAATATCAAATCTATCTGCCCACAATGCTAATTTTTGTTGCAGAGCTATTGAAGAAGGATTTGAAAGAAATAATTCAAAATTAACAAGATCTTCTCCGTCAAATCCTTTTGAATATAAATGTATCATGGCCATCTTATTCAGTTCGGCTATGATAATTTTTTGTAAAATATTAATAGTTCTAGAAAACCTTATATCTTCTTGTGCCAATGTAGCTTTACTTCCAATTGCTTCGTCATAACCCAAATATGCCCTTGGGACTTGTAACGCTGAAAACAATTTCTTCTGTATATATTCCACATCCTCTGTAGCTGAAACATGTTGGCCACCAGCTAATGTTTCAATTTTAGTTCCTTTCGCTTCTCCTCTTACTGGTATGAAATAATCTTCATCAATAGCAACGGGATTATATCTATAATCTTGTCTTCCGTTTATTTTATCAATTTGAGAATTTGATCTCAGGGCAGCTTTTGCTGCCTCCATATAAGTAGGAACATCATTTGGAGCAATATTACCTATGTCAATATAAAACACTCTTCGTTCTGGCGACCTAACGACGCGATATGTTAACATTGCATCTTCTATCATTGTATTATGAGTTACAATTCCATTAGCAACAAAATTATGCAATTCATGATCAACTTCTAAATCAAAAGTTTCGTCCCTTTCGTCCTCAGTTACAGATATAACCTTTTCAAAGATAGTCTCTTTATTTAATTTTTCCCAATTAATATAAATCGCATATGAATCTTTTCTGTCAACAATTTTATCAAATGATTTATCATAAGCAATGCTTCCTTCAATTTTTCTAATTTTTCCTACATGAAGGCCAGATTGTTGACACAACACATGTAAATCTTTTATTAAATCTTCGTTGGCTAATTGTATTTTTCCGCCATTACGATGACCATCTGCATCATATAATCCTTTTATTAATTCAATTTTACTTTCTTGGTCTAAATTATAAACCCACGAAGGTATTCGTTTATTAGCAAATCCGGTTTTAAATCCTAGATCTCTAAATAATTCTGCCGTCTCTTTAGAAGAAAACACAACTTTAGAAGACAAGGTGCCTTTTTTATTCGTTTCCACTCCTGTCATTCCAAGTGTCTCGTTAAATAAATTAATATAGTAATCGTTTTGTTCGGGATAAACAGACAAAGCAATTCCGGTAGAGCATTTATTAACCCAACCATCTCCAAGCATGAATCCAAATAATCTAAAAAATGATTTATCTAATGTTATTTCCATAACATCGTTTTTAAATAAACATGATTTTTTAAGTGATTTTTTTACAAATACTTCTTTTTCAACATTCGAAAAATCAATTATATTTTTTAATTTTAAATAATCACTATATAATATTTTTTTATTTCCTTGCAAGAAACTATGAGTGTTTTTAATTGAGGTATTTAATTTTAGTAATTTTAAACTAGAAATAATACCACTGGACTCATAATCGCATTTTTCATTAAGTTTTATTGAATATTTTTGCGGATCTAGAGCATGTTTAATGCTGGTATTTCCATTTTTTATAATTGGTAAAATAAGCGAATCACATGTTGTACTTCTAAATCCGCCCTTACCCAATGTGCAGATTAAATCCTCTGCTTTTTTATAATATTGATTTCCCAGTTTATCTTTAACCATTAATCCATGATTTGGCGTTACAAATATTGTTCTGTGCGTTGTTTTTACTTTTACAATTCTTTGTTCTCCCATTGGAACAGAATGTTTTACTTTTGTTTCTACAAGACTTCTTGTATCTGCATTATAAGAATAAACAATATCTCCTTTTACAACATCTTCAATTTTTTTATATCCAATGTTTTTTACCCAAACAAGAGTTCCCTTTTTATGACAAAGCTGTCTCCATATGCGTCTAGCAGGATCTAACAAGGATGTCCCATAAGGCAAGAACAGATCATTGCCCATTATTCTAAAATGAGTCATCTGCCAATTTTCTAAAATTTTATTACCTCTTGTTAGCCATTTAAATCTAATTGCGTAAGGATCGGCTTGACTCCAACCTTCTTCTCTTTCAATTTGATCAACAGGTATTGGATTTGCATTTATAATACCAACCTCTGGTACTACTTCGTTATATAAAAACAAGTCTCCGTATTTTACTAGATTTCTAGTCCAAGATCTTAAATTAAATTCTACATTTAAAGTGTCATAAAAAAGTTCTTCAAGAGCTTTTCTAACATTGGCATCCTCAGAGAAAATATGAAAACATCTTCCTTTTTCATCTGTTGCACATGTTTCATCAGCATAAATATTTAGGGCAGTAGCTATCTCGGGAGTATTGTGAGAAACAACAGTATCAGTCGCGAAGTTTTTGTATTTATCAACAGTTAAATCATAGACAGGACCGTATCCATAATATTCAACAGATACCACTTTCATATTTTCATAATTGTTTACAAAAGAATTCCAAGACGAAAACCCATTAGAGGCCAATCTGTTTTTAATAGCAACGTTTGAAACATTAAACACGTCAGCTAATTGTTTATTTGTCATATTTGGAGTATAAACATTACAAATATTCTCAAAAGTTAAAGATTTAATAAATCTTGGATTTTTATTTCCATTATTATTTTGTCCATTGTTTTTCCAATTTTGTACATAAGACGAGGCAAAAACAGTGAAATTATTATACCCTTTGGATTTCAATCTATTATATATGACATTACTGTCTGTGTTGAATGCGATAGATAATTTATCTAAATTAAATTCATTTTCTTCACACCATTGCAAAATTCTTCCAAATGTAATATCTTTACGCTCAGCAGGATTATTTTCAATCATGAACTTTGAATGTTCTTTTTTAAATTTTAAAATCCATTCAATATTATCATTTGACCATTTTTTTGTATTTAATATTTTACTATGATAGTCATCATGATCATTTTTTTTCATAACTGTTAAGTTTTCTAAAGAATTATCATTTGATATAAAATTTATATGATGAACTACCTCATCCCAATTTAAATTTCTTTCCAAAGCAAACTCGGCTAATATTCTATGTTCTGGTTGCCATCCTGTTTTAAACCTTGAATCCATAGTATAAATCATTTCATAATAATGATCTTTTTTATCTTGATCTCTAACATAATGCTTTTTATAAAAAGGCATCATGGCATCACCGGGATTTAAATCTTTTATTCTACAATAAATTCCACTACGCTTCAAAAGCTTGTGATCTTCTGTTCCTATAATATGTTTACCGTTGTCGAAAACAACTTTAAACATATGTTCTTCACGAGTTTTTCTAGCCTGTTTTGCAGTTGCTGCGACTATTGATTTTTTGTTATGATCGTATGAATAAACAACGAATTCTTTTTCAATCCCATATTCATCAGATAATTCTTTAATAGTTTTAAATCCTCCAGGAACCGCAATTAGTGTATCGGCATGTAAACATTGTTCCATTTCCGAAAACTCTGAGTATCTTGCCATTCTATCCATAATACCATATGCACCAAGAACACTAAAAGGAGAGGATTCTTTACCAAAAGGAGATAAGCTTCTGTAACCTAAATTATTTTGAATTAAATTTTTATCATAATAATTTTTATAATCTAAACCTTTTATTTTTCTTTGAATAGCTGGTCCAGAACGGAATAATCTTGTTAATCTTTGAAAAAATAAATTTTCTTTTTCATTTGCCATATTTATACTTTACCATTATTTATATCATTGTATAAGTATTTATTGTTATGAATGATTTATTGACAAAAGATATAAAAAACAAAATTCAATTTGTTGCTTCTTATATTGAAGACAGTACAAATGATTGGTTTAGAATAAAAAAAGAACTTATAAATTGCTTGCCAATCGAAGAAAGACACAATTTTTCCAGAAGACACAAGACTAGTAAAAAGTTTTTTATAAATGATTTCGATAATTCAGTTATAAATTATTGGGAACAAATAACAGGTGTTGTATTATTTATAGACAAAACAAGATTACATAAAACCGAAGACGAACGGCCACCAAGATATTGGGCATTAATGGAATATAATGAAAAAAGAAAAAAAACAATCAATAAATGAACAAGATCTTAAAGCTTATATTGATTTAATTACCGAGGATACCGTCGCGGGTATATTTCTTGATCCACTCAAAACCGTACTCAAAACAGGAATGTACTCTGCTGAAAATGCATTTGCCTCAGCAAAAGAATTAGCAAGAGGAATAGTGGCACAAATTCCTTCTTTGCTTATACCTGGACTAAGATTTAATTATGAACAATTTATGATTGACTGGAACAACAAATTAGGTTCGGTTGAAAAAAAATATGAAAAAGAACTGAAAGATGTATTTGATGCTTTGAAAAGTAGAGACTTGTGGGGAATGATGTTCTTGTTGCATCCTGAGCTTATGTTAGGACAAAAATTACTATTTGCTGCTCCCGAAACTGCTTTAAGAGCTATGGAAGTAATATCAGGAGGTGATCCAAGGCTCACTTCAATTAGGCAACGATATTCTTCTGCTACTGCGCCATTAGCAATGCCACAAAGTCCATATGGCTGGCAAGGTGGTGGTGGAGGTGGAAGTTATGGTGGTGGCTATGGAGGTATTGGAGGTGGTGATTCTGGTGGCGGCTATGGTGGCGGAATGGGAGAATCTAGATATAATAAAAGCAAACTTCTAGAACAACCAGATCAAATGCAAAATATGACTGCTGAATTGCAGCAATTATTACAAGATCCTAGTTTTGCAGCCAAACTACAATCAAGTCCAATTTTATTGGATATTAAAAAAACAGGAATGCAAACCTGGGTAGAAAAAATAAAAAAAATAGATTCAATTACATCAATAGATGATCCTGAACTTACTGCTATTTTGGGTGGAAATCAAGTTGTTGATAAAATCAAAAATAGCATTAATATAGATATTAATAAAAATAAAGAATTAAAAACTCCCAAGGAAAAAGATGCAGGTTTGAAATCTGCTTATGAACAAGCCTTGGTTGAAATAAAAAAAGATTATAAAGATTTTTATAAAAAAGAACTTGAAAAGTTGGCAGCTAAAGATCCTCAAATTAAAGATGAAGTTGCTATTATTTTAAAACAATCATAAGCCAACAAACAACAAGGTATATTGGTTTTTTCCGTGTGTTATAGTTTACTCTATTAAACGGAGAAAAAAATATGAGCAAAAACACAGACATCTTCCCTTCATCAATCACAGATTTAAAACCAATAGTTAAAGATTTCATTGAAAAACTTGAATCTCTTGAGCATGAAATTGAACTTTTAAATGAAAATCGCAAAGAACTATTTGAAGAGTATGAATCAAAAATAGATATTAAAGAATTAAAAGCAGCTTTAAGAGTTCATAAAATAATGAAAAAAGTATCCCACAAGGATGCCTTTGAAAGTTATTGTGTTATCTTAGAAGGAGATTCTTGATATGATAATAATGAATAGAACATATTATGTTAACGTAGAAAAGGTAGCCTCTAAAGATATTCCAAAATATATAGAAGATATTAATCTTACTCTAAAAAGAGAACCACCACTATTTCTAGAAAAGGAAAATATAAAAGATTTAATTTATATAATTCCTGTTACAAAATCTGATAATCGTCTTGATATTACATTTTATAATACAAATTCCTAAAATCTATTAAAAATAAACTTATTGATAAAGCGTTTATCAACAAAATTTAAAAAAATTAAAATAAGGAAAATAGAATCAATATGGCAAAAAATCAAGAAAAGTATGATATTCCTCATATAGTATATGAAGAACCACAACCTGGAATGAATCCAAACCCAATTCCTTTTATAGAAATTCAAAAAGATAAAAAAATGCCACCAGTAATATTCATTTTCGAATATAAACATTCTGGAGAAACCGAACCTGGACCAAATGGCGAACCAGTACCAATAGTAGATCAAATTCCTCATAAGTTTGTTGATTTAGAATTGTTAAAAGAAAAACTTACCCCTGAGATAAATGATATTGTTAGAATGTCAATTGGTATGGAGCCATTAAAACAAGCTGCCGTAAAAGGCCAAAAGATATTAGACAAAGTAAGTAAAAATATAGAAGCTAGTAAAATCAAACAAGAAAGAAATTGAGTAAAAATATGAGGGTACATAAAAACGTAATAGAAAAAATTCTTTATATGGTAAGAACATATGGTGGTTATGAAAATGAAACTAAGTTAAAAAAACATTTAGAATCAATGGATTTGACTCCATATGATAGGAAAGCTACTGGAGAAACAATTCTAGTTTTAACAGAAGAATATATTAAACAACTATCTGGAAATAAAAATTCTTGATTAGAGGTTAAATGAAAAAAAATTTTGAAATAGGACAATTGGTTTATATTTTATCTGATAAAAAAGAATCCATTATTCCAGGAATTGTAGTAGAAAAAGCAATAATAGAGACCCTAAGTGGAAATTCTGTTTCATGGAAAATGAAAATAGGACCAGAGGGCAATGCTCAGATTATTAATACTAATGAAATTAATTCCGAGATTTATGGAAGTCTTGAAGAAGCTTCAAATATCTTGAGAACAAGATTGAATGATTATATACAACAACTTGTTGTTCAAGCCCAAAACAGATCTTTAGATTGGTATAAAAAAGAATCAGTCGCAATGAAACAACCCGATGAAGCTTCAAGTGCTTTAATAAAACAACAGATGGAAAATGTCACTTCTAAAGAAGAATTCAGAGATAGACTTAAAGAATTAATGATGTCACCCGAACAAGAAGAAATAGTTGAATAAACATGGATAAAGAACAAAAAAATATACAACAGGTTCATTTTGGTTCTGATGCTCAAAAGGAGTTATTAAAGGGAGCAAAGATTTTATCGGATGCAGTACGTTCAACAATGGGTCCAAGTGGACAAAATGTAATAATAGACTCTGGGCAAAGTTCGCCAATCATAACAAAAGACGGGGTAACAGTTGCTCGTTCTATTAATTTAAGAGAAAAACTTCCTGCTGTTGGCGCAGAATTAATAAAAGAAGTAGCTAATAAAACAAACGAAT
>Ga0315289_10001480_pt1 | contig 36536 bp, 28 predicted proteins | sample YL17G11_40_MG_FD_203452 | JGI IMG/M metagenome (GOLD analysis project Ga0315289, IMG submission 203452) | Sediment microbial communities from Yellowstone Lake, YNP, Wyoming, USA - YL17G11_40 | ecosystem: Environmental > Aquatic > Freshwater > Lake > Sediment | place: USA: Wyoming | collected...
TCCGCATGGCCATTACATTGGCTTGTGGCATTGAGCCACCAAACGTGTAATGGTTGCCGGCTACTCGCAGAACATCCATAAACTCGTTGTCACCTGCGACAAAGGCACCGAACCCTCCTGCAAATGCCTTGGCGAGAGAGCCGATCTTGATCTCGATCTCATCCTCTACGCCGAGCAATTCCCAGGTGCCACGCCCAAGTTTACCTTGAACACCCGAGCCATGAGCGTCGTCGACTGCAATCATTGCGCCATACTTTTTTGCCATCTGGACAATCTCGTCCAGTAGGGCTAGATCGCCATCGGCACTGAAAACGCCGTCGGTGACGATCATCTTGAAATCGGCGTCATTCTCAGGATCGGCCAACTTCTCTTCGAGATCAGCCATATCGCTGTGGCGATAAGGTATTAGATTCTCGTGACCGCGGCCGACAGCTAAAGCACAACCCCAGATAACGCTCGGATGACTGTCCCAATCGAAGAAGATCTTCTTTTTGCCACTGAGTGCTTGGAGACCAAGATCTCGCAGAAGACTCGGAAGCGGGGTCGGCCCCATGATAGTCGGGATGGCTGACATGTTGGCAATCGTTACCAGGAAGTAGACGACTGCATCTTCTGTCCCCAACATATCAGCAAGTTCTTTCTCTAGAAGGACATGGGGAGATTGGGTTCCGCAAACCAGCCGAGACCCTGAAACTGTCATGCCATACTCATCTATGCCTGCTTTAGCTATGGCTTTTACTTCAGGATGAGTCGCCAACCCAAGATAGTTACCAGTCGAGAACTGGATAACTTCCTTGCCAGTGCAGGCAAGTTTGACCCGCGGATCAGTAGTGGGGCCTACAATCTCGATAGGATGAGGGAATAGACCCCTCGCCTTAAGCATCTCGGGTAACTGATCGAGGAAATCTCGCAAAGCTGGATGCCACATCTGAATTTTCCTCCTCTTTCCGTATTATTGCGGAAATTTTCAACGTGCATCTCCTACTTCGCGGTATATCCGCCGTCCACAGGGAGGTTGACGCCGGTGATGTAAACCGAGGCGTCGGAGGCGAGGAAAACGATGATGCCCATAAGGTCGCTGTCATTGGCGAGCCGCCCCAGGAAAGTCCGCTCACTGTATTGGCGCACGAAGGCTTCGGGCATTTTCTCGGTCCACAAGCCGCCCGGGCTGACGCAGTTGCACCGCACCCCATGCGCGCCATAATAGCTGGCGATGAAGCGGGTGAAGTTTATCATCCCGCCCTTGTGAAAGAAGTAGTCAGGATACCAGCCGCTCATCTGCGTGCCGCGATAGATAGTGGGGTCGGGTGCGATGATGCCGTGGATGGAGCCGATGTTGATGATGGAGCCGCTTTCTTGCTCTGCCATTACATCGCCAAAGGCGCGGGTGATTATGAATAGGCCGGTGGCGTTGACGCACATGCTCTCGGCGAATGTCGCGGCGTCGTCCTGGTAGGCTTTCTTCATCGGCCGGATGACGGCGTTGTTGACCAGCACGTCAATGCGGCCGCTGCGGCGCATGATCTCATCCCGCAGCGCCAGGATGGAGCCCTCCTGCGCCTGATCGTATTGCAGGGCGGTGACCTCCAAGCCAGTCGCGCGATGGTCAGCCGCCAGCTTCTCAAGCGCCTCCAGGTTGCGCGAGGCGACATAGGTCTGGGCCTCGGCCTGGGCCAGCGCCGCAACGATTTGCCGCCCGTAGAGCCCCGCTCCGCCGGTCACCAAGGCGACTTTCCCACGCAGCGAAAAACGCTCCAGGATGCCCACTCTCTCGCTCCTTATCCTCCAATTCGCTTGTACACGAATAGCGCCGAGCCTGGCTGCTCGCTGATCTCGATGGTGATGCCGCTTGCCGCGAGTTCGCGCCCGCAGCACTGCATCGGCGCGCCGCCGTCGAGCGACCGCACATCGTATTCCGCCTCCGCGTCGAGACCGCGCAGCACCGCCTGCATGCGGGTGAACGGGCTGCGCTCACGGCGCAGCGCCAGCACCATCCCCTCGCCGAGGTCCGGCCGGTCGAACTGCGAGGCCGACCATGCATCATCGGCCAGGCTGAACGACAGCAAGGGGTAGAAGTCGCCGTGGAAATACGGCCGCAGCGCGCGCTGCTCCGCCACCCTCTGCCGCAGCCAATCGGGCGGGAACGATGGCGGAGGGTCGCGCTCGAACGTGTTCGTGGTCAAGACCATCCCCGGGCCCAGGGCGCTGCGGAAAGCGTACATACTCGCGCGGTCGCAGCAGCCGGTGCTCAACGGCACCCACGGCGCCAACCCCTGCGTCTGCCCCTGCATGGCAGTCGCCGCGAAGCCCGGCCAGCACTGCACATCACTGCGCCACAGCGGAATGCTGCGCGAGATCGTCTCCAGATCAATGCGCCGCCCGCCGCTCGAGCAATTGTCAATCACGAGGCCGGGATGGCGCGCCAGCAGCTCGTCCCACATCGCGTACAACCCTTCGATGTGCCGGATCTCGCTCATCCCCGCGCGGTCATCGGCGTCCGCCGCCTGCCAGAACGGCAATGGGTTCATGTTGAAATCCTGACGGTAGATGGTGACGCCACTGTCCGCGATGATCGAGGAGATGAGGTCAGTCAGGGCGCGCCGCGCCTGGGGCAAGCCGAGGTTGAACAGGTAGTTGTCGCCGATCGGCCCCAGCAGCCACTCCGGATGCTCGCGGGTGAAGTGAGTGCCCTTGAACGCCCGCTCCGGCTCCATCCACAGCACGAACCCGAACCCCATCTCCTGTAGTGCGCGGCCGATGGGTGCCAGGCCCTCGGGGTAGGCGTTCTTGTTCGGCCACCAATCGCCGACGCGCTGCGCCCAGGCGCTGTTGAAGACGGTGGAATCCTCCTGCAGCGGCCCGTCGCCGTACCAGCCCGCGTCAATCCAAAAGGCGTCTATCTTGATCCCGTTGTCCTTGAACCACCGCGCCTTGGCGATCTGCTGCGCCGCCGTGTTCTCACCCCACACCGCGAATGATATGGGCGCGACCAGCGGCTGTCCGCCCGGCCGCGGCGTATGGTGCGCGAGGATTAACTGCCGCAGCATGTTGTGCCCGTGCACGCGGTCGCCTTCCCAGAAGAGAAGCAGAATCTGCGGTGTGCGAATCTCCTCGCCAGGCAGCAGCTTCAGGTGCGTGCGCCGCTGCCCGGCGCGCGCGCGAATCGCGCCCTCCGCGTTGCGCTCGAACTGAGCCTCCCAGCCGCCGGTCCAGCCGATAGCGCCGATGACCCCTGCATCTCCCATCTCCAGGTTGAAGAAGGGCAGCGCGCCCTCCGAGCTGCGCCCGGCGAACGGCGCCACTCGCGCCTCCCCGCCCGGCGGCAGCGGCGTCTCGCGCGGCGCGAAGTCGTCCGGCTTGCAGTCGCTGCCGAGGGCGTGGTGCAGCCTGCATTCCGTCTCGCGCGCGACCGCGAAGGACACGTCCAGCGGCTGGATGTCTGCGATGATCGGCGTGTCGGCGTCGCTGATGTTCCTCAAGTACACGACCCATTCGACGGCCGGGAAGTCAGCGAACGTCGTGATCTCGCACCGAAGCTGCAAGCCGGTCTGTGGATCGGTGAGGATGAGCGTCCAGCATTTCGCGGGCGGTGCGCAGGGGGCCGCAACCCACTCGGCCTTCGCCCGGCGCAGGACCGCCATGGCCTCCTCGCCGCCGCACGTGAACGATACCGGGAAACGGCGCTCTTCCGCGGCAGCGATCGGCGACTGGAACGACGACTCAAACCACCGCTGCGCTGTTGACCGCTCTCGCTCAGTTGACTGCCCGTTCATTCTCTTGTTCCCTTGTCGCCTTCCCTCACGCGGCGATGCCCGGCCGCGCGACGCGCGATCATCGGCGGGGCTCGCGCCTCATCTCCTCAGCTTCTCATATTCCGCCGCCAGCTCCTTGCAGTACTCGCTCAAGCCGATCACATCCGCGCCCATGGCGATGAAGCGATAGCCCATGTCAACCACATCGGCGAGGTTGGCCGGAGAGGCAACCGTGCCCGCAATCTTGCCCTTCGCCAGGCAGACCTCTGCAATGCGGCGACGGGTCTCGGTGATCTTGGGATGGTCCCACCGCCCGCGCATCAGCCAGGTTTATCTTGAAGCAACTTGCCACCGCGCCAGCGCGCAAACGGGCCAGTACTCGGCTGGGGCGCATGTTCATCGCTCCCTCCGGTTTTCCGCTAAATGCTACTCGTCAAAAACGGCGCGCAGCGACTAAGAGCCTATCCTGGAATTCACAGCCCAGGGGGATGTCATTCCGAACTTTTCGCCGATGTCATTCTGAGTGGCTAGGCCCCCATTACTTCGGGGCCGCCACGGCGGTCGCGGAGCGACCTAGCCGCGACAGCGAAGAATCTTGGCCCGCTCAGGGTAAACTCCGTGAGGAATCTCGGCTCCCCTGACGGCGAGACTTGCCCGCCGCAGGCGGGTGAACTTCGCTCCGCTCAGCATGACAGTCAACCGTTTTTAGGATAGCCTCTAACTCGAGCCGATCTCGTCCAGCATCACCTCGCGGCCGCCTTCTTCGCGGCTGCGAATGCCGGCGATAACCAGCTTCATCAACTCCTGGGTCTCGCTGAATGGAAATGGCCGCGCTCCGGTGCGCAGATACTCGACAAACGCCGCGAGCTGCGCCTTGAAGGCGTAGAAGGTGTCAGCCATGACGGCGTGCGCCTGACCGCTGGCGCCGCAGAGCTGCAAGATTCCGAAGCCGCCGTACATGTCCGCAGTCACCACTACCACCACATCCGCGCCGCAGCGGTGCTTGAGATGCACGATATTGCGCTCAAGGCTCCCTGTGTTGCGCGCCGAAATGAACCCGGGCCCCAGGATAGGGTAAACTCCTTCCAGGGCGTGAATGCCGTAGCGCTCCCAACTCTTGGGCGTGGTGATGCTAGCAAACCTGATCTCCCCCAACTCGTGGGTCGAGGCCCGGTAAGGCAGGTACTCCTTGCAGTAACGCATGCAACTGGAGGACATGATGGGCGCCCCCTCGCCGACCCACCTGCTGAATGTCGCCAGGTCCTGCTCGCTGTCCACCAGTGGCTTGTCCACGAATATCGGCAGCCCCGCCTCCACGAACGGCCGGCAGCGGGAGACGTGTTCATGGCCCTTATCGGTGGCGATAATCACCGCGTCAACGTCTCCGATCACGTGTTCCGGGCGCTCGACCACATTGGGGATGAGCGACGCCTTCGCCACCTTCGGGGCGTCGGCCGGGTCATCGGTCCAGATGTGGGTGACGCGGGCGCCCTGGATTTGCAGAGATTCCTTTGGCTCCTTGCCCAGGTAAGCCGGGATGGTGGGGTAAGGGCACTTTGCCATCTCGTCCGGGTCATAGCCGTTGAAAATGGCGCTCCAGGAATACGGGTGCCCGTTCCCCTCAACCATGCCCAGCATGGCGAGGCGAATGTCCCCTGCTGTTCCCGACATGACACACAGCTCCTTACCTCTTGGGCGCAGGGTCGCTGACCCCGCGAAACGCGGCCTCAGGCGAGGCCGCGCCCAATTGCAGCACCGGCGCGTCCGCCTCAATACCTGCCGTATTGCTCCACCAAGTCTCGCATGAGCTCGATGCGTTCCTCCGTCGCCCCAGGCGGCACCTGATCTCCCGCGTTGGCGATCAGACGCGGCCCGAAGGGCTGCAAATCCAGCCACGCCATCACCGCCGACTTGAAGGCCCCAACCTCCGCCCCGGAAAGCCACAGGTCCGGCGACACCCCACCCGAGAGGATGAAGTCCGGGCCGGCTTCTCGACGACACTCGCGCGGCGACAGGTCACCCATGGGCGCTGGTGTCACCGCATCCGCGCAATCGGCCTCCACTTCGCGCATCATGCGCAGCGCGCCGCGCAGCTTGCCATCTATGTGCACGGCAACCGCTTTCCCGGCGCCGTGGAGGCGGCGAATCGCTTCCGCGTAGTACGAACGAGACCATTCGGCAAAGAAGTGCGGCGGCTGGATGTCGCTCGAGAAGTTATCACCCATCAGGATGACCTCGGCGGGCGAGGCGGCGAGCAGGTCAATGAGCCTCAGGTTATTCTCGTTGATCTGGTCAACGACCTCGTGCATCATCTGGGGCCAGTCCCGGACCGCGTACATGACGCGGGAGACGCCCATCCAGTAGTGCAGAAGCTGCCCCATTGCACTGTAGCCGGCAGGCATATAGACCACGCCGTGATCGCCGACAGCATCGGCCCAGGCCTGGTATCGCTCCCAGCGCAGGTGGTACGCGCGGCTGGCGAGTGCGTCCCCTAGCACCCGCAGATCCTTTTCCGTTTCCACGCCCCACGCGCTGATCGCCCACGAGTACGACCGCTCCTCCCACACGCGCTTACGCTCGATGCTGCCGCGCGGCGTGGTCAGACGCCAGGTGATCTCCGGCAGCCCGCCCCGCGACCCCTTGATGACTTCCGCGTCCACTTCATCCCCGTAATCGGCCATGTAGAAAGCGCCGAGGTTCGGCAGGTAGAAACCGACCCCGAGGCGCTTATGGCAGTCAATCAGCGCATACTCCGGCTCCTCGTACGCCCGGCTGAGATCCCACGGCAGTCCGTGCTTATGGTAGAACCAGTGCGAGAGATCCAGCATGAACGGCACGACATCGGGTGTCTGCGCCCGATAAACCGCCAGGATGCGCTCGCGAATGGTCATGCCTTCTCCGCTTGGATGCTAACGACACGCGCTTGCCCGCCGGCTTGGTGGCACACCACAATTTGCCGCGAGCGGCGCCTGGCGGGCGATGGTCCCCGCGGCTTTGTCACGGCTGGACGCGCGCCCACTCGATGTTCGTGTGGTCGGTCTCGAGCCCCGCATAATATACGGCCAGGATATCGCCGTTCGGCAGTGGCGCCGTTGCCGGCAGCCCCACCGAAAACTTGGCCATTTCTGCCCAGGCGTCCTGCATCGAAGCCTTGCGCGTCGTCTGCGCGGGCGCATCCGCCTGATATAGGACCGTTTCCGTCGCTTCCGGCCAGGTTCTACCGCCATCGCTGCTGGCGCGGAGCTTGATCGCCGGAGAACCGCTGCGATCAACATAGACCATGCCGATTCGTCCGTCCGGCAGCGAAACCGGCGGAGCCGGCTGCCCCGGAACCCCGGTATCCCACATCTCGGACCACGTGCGGCCGTTGTCCCCCGACTCCCGCGCGTGGATGTTCAGGTAGGTCGCAAGCTGGTTGTCGTAGGTCCAGAAGAGGTCGAGGAGCATCCCGTCGGCCAGCACACCGGGCCGCTGATCCCAGTAGAAGACGCGGTTCTGCGGGTCGCTGCTCACTACCACGTGTGCGGGCCACGATTCGCCCTCGTCGCGGGAAAACATCATCACCGACGAATGTCGCCAGACGGAGGTATCGTAGTAGTGTTTGTTCAGCTCGAACTGGCACGCCCACTCGCCGTCGGGCAACACCATCACCGGGCCCGTGATGGGAGTGGGAACGTTGAAAGGCGATGTATCCATCAAGACGGGTGGCGACCAGGTGGCGCCGCCGTCCGCCGATCGCGCAAAGAAGATGCGCGTATCGAGCAGCCCCTGCGTTTCCTCGTTGAAGAACGGCAGCGAGGGATCCGAGTGGTCCACCCAGCACAGAGTGGCCAAGACCCGGCTGCCGCCGAGCGGGGTTGGATGCGCAGCGCGGAATAGGCCGGGCCTGCCGTCAACCCGCGGTGGGTCGAAAGGGCGCACCGGCTTGCTCCACGAACGCCCCTCATCATCCGATAAGGTCACCAGCGCGTGCTGCCCGGCGGTGCCGGCTTTGGTGGGCGCAGCGCGAAAGCCGCAGACCCAGCGCCCACCTGGTAAGACCGCGATGCCCGCGAACGCGCAGCTCTGGTGGTCAGTTCCCTTTTCTCCCGCGAATACAGTGCCTCGCCCAACCACTCTCACCGTCTTTCCTTTGCCCGCAGCACGAGTCGCTTCGCTCACAATGACATCGAGCGCGCTTACAACGGCTACTGTCACCCTGAGCGCCAGCGAAGGGTCTCACTTCGTAGGGTTTTGAAACAGCTTCTAGTCGCGACCGGCGCGCGTCGAACGCCTATTGCAGCTTCCGGTACTGCTCCTGGAAGTACCTGCGCAGGGCCTCCTGGGTGAGCTCGGGGACCGGCGACTTGAAGCCTTCGATCATCGCCCGCGCCTTCTCGTGGGCCCGTTCCAACAGCGAGCGTCCGTCTTCCTTTCCGCTCAGATCCAGCAAGTCGCTCTTGAAGAACTCCTCGCTCCTGAGCAGCTTGAGGGTCAGCTCATCGTCCAGGAAATGCCCTCCGGGCCCGGCGTTGCTGATACTCTCAATCCCTGCTTGCAGGTGGCCGGTGTCAATTCCGCGGCCCATGAATCTCGCGGCCTCCAGCCAGGCGATTTGAATCAGCATCATCTCCGCCGACATGCCGACCGCGTTATAGCAGGAGCCGATCCCTGCCAGGAGATGGGCGCCAAAGCAATGCGCCGCGAGCATGAAGAGCACGCCTTCCGCCCCATTCTGCTGGTCATAGCGGTAGGTCATCGTGCCGCCGCACTCCGCGCCCACCGGCAGGCCGTAAGCGCACCCCAGTTGCGCCGCCGCGATCTTCCACAGCACCTTGTCCAGTGTGTAGTAGAGGTCGCGCCCGTCGCGCATGTCGGTCACCGAGGGCCCGAAGTGGTACAGGCATGGTGTGCCCGGCCTGACCATCTGCGCCAGGGCCGCCAGCCCCACGACCTCCGCATTGCCCTGAAGCAGGGTGGCGGCCATGCTGTAGGGGGCGGTGGTTCCTGCCATCGAGCAGACAGTCGGGATCACGGGGCATTTGTTGGCGCACGCGCTCAGCAACAGTTCGGCATTGAACTGCGAGATCACCAGCGGTGAGATCACCGCAACCGCGACGCTCATCAGCGTGCTCTGGGGCAGGCCCGTGGCCCGGGCCAGGATTTCTCCGATCTCCATCCACTGCTTATGACTCTCTGCCGTGGTCGCATAGACAAAGATGTGCTTATCGTGGTGGAGCAGGTGCTCCTCGAGCGCGCGCAAGCTCGACGTGGGGCCCTCCACATCGGCTACCGGGAAATCCATGCGGCTGATGCCCACCACCTGGTCGAGGCACTGCGCGATGATGGTGTGGCGCCTGATGTCTTCGAGCCGCGGTCGCCGGGGCCGCTGGGTCTCGTAATCAATAATCCAGGGGTCGGTGACAATCGCCAGGCAGTGCTGGGTCTCACCCCCGATTATCTGCGCCCTGCCATCGAAGCCGGCAACCGTGTACGCGGCCGGCGCCTGGGCCAAGAGCTCGCGAAGCAACGCGGCCGGTATGCGCACCAGCCCGGTCGCCTCGTCCACAATGGCGCCGGCTTGCCTGGCTTGACGCAACAGCCCCTGGTGCTGGACGCGAAGCCCGACGTTCTCCAGCAGGTCTTCGGTCGCCCGCTGCAAGTCCGCGACTTGTCCTTCGCTCAGCCCGGGTATCAGCATCTTATCCGAACCCTGGGACCTACGTAACCAATCGCCGAAAACCGGTATGCGCCACCGGACCTTTGAGCCGGGCTTTGACTTGTTCTGCGGCCAGCGCATCGGCAATCTCGCCGAATACCTCGTCCACCGCCGCGCCGAAAAGCTCAACGATTCCGTCGGTATGCGCCATCGTGGGGTAGATGGAGGCGCCGGCCAGGAAGCCCCGTTCCAGCATTAGCTGCGTGTAAAGGGTGCGCAGTTCCTGCGCCAACTCGTGCTGGAACGAGAAGCTGGCGAAACAGGGGTAACCGTCCTCAACTGACACCGGCAGGCTGTGCTTTTGAGCGTGGCGGCGCCACAGGGCTTGCACCTGGCTGCCGATGCGGGCGACATGGGCCGGCGCATCCACGCGGGCCAGTTTTTCCACGCTGGCGAGCGCCGCCGCCGGGCCGACGCTTTCGGTCCAGTAGGTGCTGCTGATGAATGAGTCGTGAGCGCCCGCCATCGCCTCGCGAGTGCCGATAACCGCGCCAATGGGATGGCCATTGCCGAGGGCCTTGCCCAGAACCGCGAGGTCCGGGTTAACGCCGAACTTGAGGTGCGCGCCGCCGAGATGAAGCCGCCAGCCAATGCTGATCTCGTCAAAGATGAGCAGCGCGCCGGCCCGGTGCGCAGCGTCGCGCACGAATTCCAGGAATCCCGGCTGCGGGTCGAAGTGACGACAGGGCTCCATGATTACCGCCGCGAGGCCTTCACCGTGTTGCTCCAGGATGGCTTGCAGGTCGTCCCGCTGGTCGTACCGGAAAGTCAGCGTGGTGCCTCGCAGCTCGCGCGGCACTCCCAATGGTTGCAGCCCCGGCAGGAGATGACCGCGCAAAGCATCGCTCTCGCCGAGGTTGGCGGCAAGATACCAGTCGTGCCAGCCGTGATAACCGCAGACGGCGATGAGCGAGCGGTCGGTCGTCGCCCTGGCGATTCGCACCGCGACCATGCACGCCTCGCCGCCCGAGCGCGAGAATCGCACCTGCTGCGCCCACGGATGAATCTCGCACAGCCGGTCTGCGAGCTCGACCTCCTCCGGCGGGTTGAGCGTTGACATGCTGCCCAGGTTGATGCGCCGCCGCACCGCCCGCGTCACATCAGGGTCGCGAAAGCCGAGCAGGCACGCGCCGATGCCATTGGTGGACATGTCGTAGTAATGCCGGCCATCCAGGTCCCAGGTCTCACAACCGCGCGCCTCCCGAAAGTAAGCCGGCCACTGGTCGGGGGCCATCATCTCCGGGCGCTTGCTGAGGAGCTGTGTGCCGCCCGGCATCCGCTGCTTGGCATGATGGTACAGGCTCTGAGTGGCGGCGCGCGATTGCCGCTTCAGCCCTGCCAGGCGCAGCGCATTGTCGGCGAAGATGTCCTGGAGGTCCTCCGGGCTGAGCCCGAAGTCATCCGCCGCCTCCCTGATGGCCCGCAGCGACTCCAGACCCACCAGCGTCGGGTGACAGGCCGGACTCAGCTTGTCCCATGCCACCGTGTCAGGTTGCAGCCAGGCGAACCCATCACCCAACGTCACGCAGCGGCCGCGGATCTCGGAAACCGGGAAGTCGCTGCCCCACAGGAGCTTGCGCGGCCCGAACTCGCTCAAGATGGCCTTAATGGCGGCGGACTCGCAGACCCCAGAGGTGTCAAACCAGACGTTCTCCAGGCCCCGCAGGGCCGGGAGGCCTTTGACCGTGTTGGGAGCGTGAAAACCCCGGGCCGCGTGCGCCAGCAGAACTCGCGCATTGGGGTACTTCGAGCAGCGCTCCCGGAGCTGGCGCTCATTATCAGGATCGGCCAGAGCCGCCGCCTTCACCAGGTGCAGAAGGATAATCAGGCCATGGGCGCTTGCGACCTCCCAGGCCCATTCCGGCAGATAGCTGCTCAGCGGCGCCTCAAAAGTGGGCGTCTCCTTGGAGTAAGTGTGGTAGGGCTTGAGGCCCCCTAGACGCGGGTGATCCAGGTATGCGGCGACCGTGTCAGGCAAGCAGTCGGGAGTGATCACGACGAATGCTTTGCTTTGAGACACCGTCTCGCACTGCCGGAGCACAAAGGAGTTCTCGCTCGCTATGAATGACGGATCAACCGGCGGGTTGCCAACCAAGAAAGCCCCGACCAGGCGCGACTTCCCCACCTGTCGTTCGATATGCTGGCGCCAGACATCGGCCGTTACCGCCTGCGGCCCGTCCGCGAACAAGCCAGGCTTGGGTTCCTTCAAGCTGGCAACCCGGTAGAGATGGGCATGAGCATCGAAAACCCGGTCCGGGATGAACGAGTCCAGTTCCTCTGCGAGTTTGGCATCAAGATCGCAATAGGCCCAGTTGCCGGGCATACGGGGTTCTTGTCTTGCCGTCATCTGCGCCCTCTCCCAACCCTGTATCCACAAATCGCAATGAGGTGCGGCAGAGGTTCTTGTTCCCCAATGGGGCCAACTCCTGCCTAAGGGGGTTTGCTGGGTGTGTTCGCGGAGAGTGGGGATGCGCCCGTGACGTAGGGGCCGGGCTCGCGCCGTCGCCATAGCGGCTTTGGCGCGTCGGCGACCGCCCCGGCCCGCATTCCGGGGTTTCCGGGTCGGTCAGGCTACTTCGCCCTGCGTAGCTGGGCTTACGACGCCTTCGTCCGCCGAAGCGGAACTACGTCGCCCGCGAAGGCGGAAGCCCGCGAAGCAGGGAGAGGCTGTTGCACAATTCAGTCGCGCAGACTCGCATGCCTGCGCGCATGTCATTCAGAGTGGCTAGGCCTCCGGGCCGCCACGGCGGTCGCGGAGCGACCTAGCCGCGCAGCGGGGAGCGCGAAGCGTGGAATCTCAGCCCCGCGAATGCGCCTTCAGTTACGCCTGGGCCGATTGTGCAACAGCCTCAGGAGACCGACCCCTACGCCGGGGATGCGCAACGATCCCCACTGGAAACGAACACACCCCCACAAGCCTCAATGAGCAAGCGAGAGGAAAGGGCGAACCTGCGAGCTTGAGCGTGATGGCCCCGTCCGGCCGATCAGGCGCGGCGGTTACGGCGAGACAAGCGGCCCCGGCATCAACAGCTTGGCCCGATGGTGGGAGACGCGAACGTGCACCGGGGTCTGGCATTGCACATCTCCGTCCACCAGCACGTGAGACGGTTGCGGGGTCTCGATGCTGACCTCTTTGCCCTTCCATGTCCGCACCGCCGGGTGGGTAATATGGGTTCCCCGCATGACCCGTGGGAAGCTTCTCAGAAACTCGATGCGGCCAACCGGCTTGACCAATACGACGTCAAGCAACCCATCGTCCACCTCGGCCTGCGGGGCTATCTTCATCCCCGCTCCGTAGGAGCGGGCGTTGGCGACTGCCAGCAGAAACGCCTCGCCCTCCCATTCCTGATCATCCACCCGTAGGCGCATGGCAGTCGGGCGGTACACCACTAATTCGCGCATCGCTCCAGACAGGTAAGCGAGGAAGCCGCCGGTCACACGCCGGTGTCCATTCATGCTCATGCGGAAAGTGACCTGGGCATCGAACCCGACCCCCATCACATTGACACACCAAAGCTGGCCATCGTTGATTCGCAGCAAGTCAATGTCGGCGATGCGTCCGCGAACGAGTTGCTGCGCCGCAAGCCGCGGGTTAATGCTCAGGCCAATGGTGCGGGCGAAATCATTGCCGGTTCCGGCAGGGACGATGCCTGCGGGCACGCCCGTGTCAAGCAAACCTGCCAGCACCTGTGACAGCGTTCCGTCGCCCCCGCAGGCCAGCACCACGTCGAACCCGAGCTCAGCGCTCTGGCGCGCGAGCCGCGCCGCGTCCCTCGGGCTCTGGGTCAGCATGCGTGTCATTTGCCACCCGGCCGGCACCAGCTCGTGCTCGGCGCGATCGGCGGCGATGATGCCGCGATTCCGGCCCGCCGTGGGATTGATGATGAGCGCCGCCCGCATTGCTTGTGCTCCGTTAGGCTCCCGATATTACTGTTGTCTCGCAGTCGGCCGCTGGGCCGACAGAACATTCGGCCGAGCGCGCGATTCTGCGCTGCGCGGATTCGCCTGGGCTCACCGCCGCACTCGAAATGACGACTCAGGCGCCGATGCGCGCCAGGCCGACTGCGTAACCGCCGCGCTCGTGCGGCTGTTTTCGAGGCCGAGCTAGCGCTTCCCTTCCACGAACCATGGGGAGTCGAGCTCTGATGCAGCAAGCAATCGCTTATCCACCGCGATAGCCTCCCGGCCTGCCCCAATCTGGTTCACCGTCGTTCCACCCGCCACTCGCCCGGGAAAGCCGCCCTCGTCGCCTTACAGCCTGTCTTGCATCAGCCGCGGCGGTTCGAGCAACCCATAGGGTACCGGCCCCTCGACGAGCTGGTCGGTGTACCCGTAGGGAAGCAGATTGCCGATGCCGCTCGTCACCGCTATCCTGAGCGTGTTCTCGCGGTCGCGCAAGGCATGGGTGATGTCGAACCGATACGGCTGCCTGGGGGTGGTCGGTTGGGCGGGTGGAGCTGCGTGTGGTCGAACGCGGCGCGGGGCGGAACCCCAGTTCACGCAACGCTTGGCGCAGTCGCTTTTCGCTCGCGGGCGCAAGAGATTTGAGTCTGTGGATCCTCAACTGCGCTGCCTCCACCAGGGGGTAAGAATCAACCTGTGCAGTTCCACTGTGTGCGCCGCAGAACCTTGACAAAGGCATCGGGCAGGCGTATGGTTTCAGTGGATAGCCAAGACGCTGTCCTTACCCGACGAAGGCGGATGCCGCCTTTCCTGCGCGATGCGGTTGCGCAGGCGGGATGCGTATATCTTTCGGTTGTCTCATCTCGCGAAATAGCGATACCAAGGGCCGGAAAGGAGGTGAGCAGGTTAAAGGCCCGGGTTAATTGCATAGAGTAGGAAGTTGGTGGCGCAGGTTCAATGCCCTTGGGGTTGGGGTCCTCGTGGCGTCTGACCCGGACATGATCATGCCATCAGGGGCTGAGCCCGCGATCACCGGGCACGTTCTCTTTCACGCCACAAGGAGGCAAACCTAAATGCGAAGGAATCGCGGTTTTACGTTGATCGAGTTGCTGGTGGTGATTGCGATTATCGCAATCTTGGCCGCCATCCTCTTCCCCGTGTTCGCGCGAGCGCGCGAGGCGGCAAGGAAGGCGACCTGTATCTCCAACCTGAAGCAGATCGCCCTGGCGGCGATCATGTATGCCCAGGACTATGATGAATGCTTGCCGACGGCGACCTCGAGCGGGTGGGCGACCTCACACGCGATCGTGGCGGCCAACTCAGGAATAACTATCACTGCGGCGGAGGGCGCAGGCCTGGGTTCGAAGAACTACTGGGCGTTGGCGGACCTGCTGCGGCCCTACGTCAAGAGCATAGACATCTTCGTCTGCCCCACGCTGTCGCGGCGCGGTGAGTGGTACAAGGTCGAGACGGGCACGTTCACCTCGGGCCCGGCGGAAGGCGTCGAGAAGGTCGGCAACTGGCTTGGCCACCTCGACCCGTCCATTGGTAAGGACATGTGGGAGTGGACCGGCTCCTACTGGTGGGGCTGCATGCACTATCCTGGCGGGGGCCTGAATGTCCAGGACTATATCGGCGACATAGGCCGGGTTTGGTACGGAGTGCTGGCACTCGGCGTGCTCTCGCCGGGCACTGACCCGACCGAGTACTGGGCCTGCGGTAACAGCATCGGGGTGTTCGACAACCCGGTGTGGAAGGCGATGGCCGGTTGCATCTCGACGGGGGTTCACGAGGGCTATTCAATGGGCTATGCGGACAACCACATCATTCCGCCCGAGCTGGGCGGAGCTGTGCCGAGCATTCCGATCTGCATGCCGATCGCTTTCGTTGACGGCCACGTGAAGTACATGCGGATGGGCTTCTACGAGATGCTGAACCTGCTCGCCATGCCGAACCAGATCACCGACTAAAGGGCCTCTGTGGCCAATTGTGGCGTCTCGGTATTGCGCGGGACGCAGCGGGCTTCCCGGCCGGCCCGGACTGCTCGGGCCGGCCGGTCGTTCTCAATTGCCCGCGCCAGGGCCGGTGCTCGCTCCACGAATGCTGGGCTCATCGCGGCCGCAGCAGCTTCACCCGCAGGATCGTAGCTTTCGCTGGCAGGCTCACGTGGAGCTGATCGCCATTGAGCCGACGCTGGGGTATCCAGCGCTCGCCCTCGAAGGTGCCCTCCTCCAGTGACAGCAGTTGGGTGTCGCGCAGGGGGCCTTCGAGCTCGCGGAAACTCACTCTGAATCCGGCGCCGACGATCACGTAATCATCGGGCGCCAGCTCGATGATCATGCCGCGGCCGCGCCCGGCGACGGGGTTGAACGGGACGGTGAACTCCACCAGCGCGGCGACCTTCTCGCCGCCCAGATGGATGTCATGGGCCCAACCCTCGCCCGGCGACACGCCCTGGATAACGGCGTGCAGCTTGCCCTGGTATTGATGGCGCGCGATCAGGGGAATAAGCGGTCTCAGCACACGATAAGTGTCTTCGAACTCGGCGCACCTCGCCGCCCACGCCTGGGTCCCGAAGCCGTCCTCGAGCCCGTAGGGTGAGAAAGCGAGGCCATCGAAAGTGGCGAAAGTCATGAAGGCGACGGCGCCGAAGAAGGGCTGGAAGTTGACCTCAGGCACAAACAGTGGATTGTCCGGTCGAGCGTACGGGGCCGCGCTATCGTAGTATTTCGGGTAGTAGATATCGGGGGCGATCAAGTCCAGGTGCGGGGCGGCGGCCTTCCAAATGTCAATCACATGGTCGGTGGGTCCGCCGCTGGGATAGCGTCCCGGGCGCTCACAATGTGGCTCCACCAGCCAGGCGTTAGCGTACATGGGCAAAGGATAGACCTGTTTCCCAGCGGCGGCGACGGTGTCAATGTAGCGCGCGATGTGCCAGGCGCTGAATGCCTCGGGCGCCATCCTGCCGAAGACCTCGCTCCACGTACCAGAGGAGCGGAATCGCGCCCGCGACCATTGCTGGCGCATGCTGGGGGACAGCGCTTTGCGATGCTTTACCAGGTAAGACATCAGCTCCGCCGGCACCTTGGCGTCGAACAAGCGATTGGCTTCCTCCGAATGATCGCGGTCGGCGCCCATGAGCCCCGGCTCATTTTCCACCTGCATCATGAGCACCGTGCGTTGCGCCTCGTCAATCTCGCGAATGTGGCGCATGACGGCGGCGAAGGCGCGAATGTCTGCCTGGCGCGTGGCCTCGCAAAACGGGGTGAGGGTATAAAGCTCCTCGCCGCTCAGTCCGACCGCGCGTTTGTAGGTGGCGCGATCATTCTTAATCCAGTCCGGGGTGTACTCCATGTCGCCGTTCTTCCAGGTGGCGAACCACAAAAGCACCAGCCGCAATCCATTGCGCCGGGCGCCGTTGATGATCTGGTCTAGCTGTTGAAAATCAAACTGCCCCGGCTGCGGCTCGATCAGCTTCCACCAGATGGGGACGATGGCAGTATTGGCATGCACCGCTACCAGCGCCTTCCAGACCCGCTCGAGGTCTTCGGGCTTCGCCGCGCTCTCGTTCAGCGATTGCCCCCCAAGGATGAGAAACGGCCGGCCCTCCACCATCAAATGGTATGCCGCCCCGGAGTGCTCCAGGCGCGGGATGGGCCGCGATCCCGCGGCTTGGGCCGTCGCGGCCGGCGCCGCCCATGCCACCAGCAAACCCAGGGTCACCAGTGCGACCAGCCCACAGCTCGTCAGGTGCGGCGGCGTCCACAGGTCTCGAATTCTCCTCTTCATGATCTTGACGCTTCCTTTCGTGCGGTGAACCACGTCGAAGCACCACATGCCTTCGCATCTTCCTATGACCGCGCCAGTCGCACGCGCAGGATTTTCGATTGCTGCGGCAGACTCACGCGCAGGTCCTCCCCGGCCAAGCGCTTGGTGGGAACCCACTTCTCTCCTTCGAAGGTGCCCTCTTCCACCGAAAGAAGCTGGGAGTCGCGCAGTGGCCCCTCAAGCTCCCGGAAGTTGATTTTGAACCCGCGGCCAGCGACGACGTAGTCATCCGGCGCCAGCTCCAGGATCAAGCCGCCGCCGCGCCCGCGCTCAGGGTTGAACATCATGGTGAACTCGACCAGCGCCGCCACCTTGTCCCCGCCCAGGTGGATGTCAAGCGCCCAGTTCTCGCCCCGGGAAACGCCCTGGATGACGCTGTGCAGTTTGCCCGTGTACTGGTAGCGCGCGATCATCGGCAGCAGCGGGGCGAGCACGCGGTAGGTGTCCTCGAACTCGGCGAAATTGGGGCTTACGGCATCGCCCTCGACTGCCCCGTCAATCCCGAAAGGCGAGAAGCAGATGCCGTTAAACTCGCAGAACGTCATGAAAGCCAGCGCGCCGAAGAACGGCAGGGGGTTGACCTCGGGCACAAACAGCGGGTTATCGGGCCGGGTGTAGACGGCGGCCGAGTCATAGTACTTCGGGTAGTAGATATCGGGCGCGATCAGGTCGAGATGGGGCGCCCCCGCCTTCCAGATATCGAGGACATGCTCGGTGGGCCCGCCGCTGGGCCAGCGCCCGGGGCGCTCGGTGTGGGGCTCGATGAGCCAGGCGTTGGCGTACATGGGCAGGGCATAAGCCTGCTTGCCAGCGGCAGCTACCGCGTCCACGTAACGGGCGATGTGCCAGGCGCTGAACGCCTCGGGCGCCATGCGGCCAAAGACTTGGGCCCACGTGCCTGAGGAACGGAATTTCGCCTGTGACCATTGCTGGCGCAGGCCGACGGTCAGGTGATCGCGGCGCTGCTTGAGATAGGACATCAGTTCCGCGGGCACCGCAGCGTTAAACAGGCGGTTGGCTTCTTTCGAGTAGTCGCGGTCAGTGCCGCCCAGCAGGCCCGGCTCGTTCTCCACCTGCATCATGAGCACAGTGCGATGAGCTTCGTCAATCTCGCGAATGTGCCGCATCATGGCGCTGAAGGCGCGAGCGTCGGCATCGCGCGTCGCCCGCGACAGCGGCGAGATGACGTTCATCTCCTCGCCCCGCATGCCGACGACGCGCCGGTACTTGCCGCGATCGCGCTTGACCCACTCCGGCGCATAATTCATCTCACCGTTCTTCCAGGTGGCGAACCACGACAGCACCAGCCGCAATCCGTGACGCCGCGCCGCATTGACCACTTCATCCACCAGGTGAAAGTCGAACTTCCCCGGCTGCGGCTCGATCAATTCCCAGTAGGTCGGGATGATCAGGGTGTTGCCGTGGATGCCCGCCACCGACTTGCAGACGCGCTCGATGTCCTCGGCATTGGTCGCGCTTGAGTTATTCGCCTGGCCCGCGAGAGCGAGGAAAGGGCGGTCATCTACCATTAGATGGTATCGGCCATCGCGATGCTCAATCCGCGGGATGGGGGGCGGCGCAGCGGGATCGCCGGGAGACTGCGGCCCTGCCGCCCACGCCGCCGATAAGCCCCCAAGCAGCGCCAGAACAAGTGCACAGCCGACTACACATTCCAGCATTGACGTGGTTGCCGCCCTTCCCTTCATGTCGTTGGCCTTCCTTTCGCGCGCCTCTATCCGAACGGTAGCTTGCCGCGGCCGTTTCCCACGGACGTCGTCCATCGAACGAGTGACACCTGCGCCGATCTAGGGATGGATGATGATCTTGTTGTGCGCGGGTGACGCCATGACCTCCATCGCCTCGTGAATGCGAGACAGGGGGAAGCGATGCGATATGATCTTCTCCGTATCCACCAGCCCCGTCGCTATGAGCCGGATCGCCGTGGACATGGCCAGCGGCGTGGTCCCGAAACTGGCATCCATACGCCCTTCGAGGAAGTGGGTGATGCCGCCATCGAGGCAGAACTCCTCGTGGGTGGTGATGCCGAAAACGTTCCACCGCGTGCCGCGGCGCCGCAGCTCCACCATCAGCCGCACCGCCTCGATTGGCCCCGCCGCCTCCACGATCAGGTCCGGCCCCTCCGGAACAATCTCGTATACGCGCTGCCTGGCGTTTTCCCGCGCCGGATTCACGACATGGGTCGCCCCCAGTGCAACGGCTTTTCGCAGCGCGTACTCGCTGGTATCAATGGCGATGAGCCGTCCCGCCCCGGCCGCCTTAGCGACCATCATGCACAGCAAGCCGATGCTTCCCACGCCGATGACAACCACGTCATCGCCGATCTTCATCTCGCTATATTGAATGACGCCCTTCCAGGCGCCGGCCAACGGCTCCGTGATGGCCGCGCCGTCGAAAGAAACCTGGGGCGGCTTGGCGAAAAGACAGCTCTCCTTGGTCCGCATATACTCGGCAAAAGCTCCGGCCCATACCTCCTTCGGCCCATCGCCGCCGGTCACAAAGCCATTCTCGCAATAGTGGGTGTTGCCGACGCGACAGTGCCGGCAGAAGCCGCAATGCCCCAGCGGCTGCACAATGACCTCGTCCCCGACTTTGAAGTAGGAGACGCCGGCGCCGACCTCGGCCACGACGCCGCTCGGCTCATGCCCGGTGATTGCCGGGAAAGTGAGGTTTCGGCGGATGCCTTTGATCGCCTTGTAGTCCGTGGCACATACGCCGCAGGACTTGATCTTGACGACCACATCGCCAAACGCCTCGGCTCGTGGAACCGGCACCTGCTCCAGTCTGAGGTCATTGAAATCATGAAGCACGGCTGCCAACATCGTGCTCATATCAGTCCTTGCTATCCTGGCGTCAGACTATTCGGTAATCCGTCATGGTCGCTTCGCTACTTCACGAGATCGCGGCCCAGTAGGGTAGGACACCAGAACTTCTCGATGTACTCGACCACCAGCCGCGTGCCCTGGTGATGGCTAACATAGGGCCGCATGGCCGGGTTATACATGGTATCGGTCAAGTCGCGCGCCAGGGCAATGGGCACGCCCCACCTCACCATCTGCTTAATGCCGAAGGAGCGGCCGAGGACGCACATGTTCGTATGCACGCCCATGATGATTAGCTGCCGCAGGCGGCGGTGCTGAAGGAAGCTGTAGATTTCGCGCCCGTCATCCGAAATGCCATCTTGATCCTGATCTATCTCGATCGCCGGGTGCTGGCGGCTCCAGGCTTTGAACCAGGGGCGTTCACCGGTGTCGGCGCCGCCATCGGAGTCATCAATGGGCAGCGGGGGGTCCGCACGTTCCAGCGGCTCGGGCGGCACAAAGCGCGGGGTCTCGATCATCCGCTGTCGCGCCGGCGTGGCGGCGTAAGAATCCAGGGTGTCCGATGGCGCGTGAATGATCTGCACCCCTTTGGCCCTCGCCGCTTTGATGATGCGGTTCATGCGCGGCGCCATGCGGGAGACTCGCTCGGTGGCCCCGCGGCTCCAGTGCTGGTCCCACATGTCACAGATCACGATCGCCACCTTCGCCGCGGGCACGACGACCTCATCGGCGACCACCTGCCAGCAGGCGTGCCCGCCGGCATCGTGCGCCAGCACTTGGCGGCGCAGGTTCAAGCGCAGCCGTGTGCCGCGCCGCGCCCGGTCCTCCGGCGAATGCCGCGCGTCGCGCCCCATCTCATCTTCCTGCCAGCAAGGCTTGCGCGAGGATCTTATCAGCGACTTCCATGGTCTTGACCGCGTCGGAGAAATTTGAGCCGGGCTGGCGACCGGCTTTCACGCAGTCTATGAACTCGCGGTTCTTGGCCTCGAAGCCAGCGAAGACGCGGGACTCATTGCTCCCGGCCACCTCGCGGGTATCATATGCGATGCCCTTGGTGTCACCGTCGGCGTAGAGGTAGCCCTCGCCCTCGTGCTCGGCCTCGGCGCAGATGCCCGGGGCGTGCATCTCCACCCGAAAGATGCGCCGGCCGCTGCTCCAACTGTTAATCAGGATGCCGATCGCGCCGTTGTCGAAGTGAAGCATTGCGACGATGAAATTGATGTCCGGCACGCCCACCCGCCGGCATTCGCTCTCGAGCGCGGTGACCTCGCCGCCGCACATCCAGCGCAGGGTGTCAATGGCATGGACCCCGTCATCCATCATGTGATCTCGCGCCCACAGCGCGGGCTCCACGCTGAACTTGTAGAAAGTGCACACCGCATGGGTGATGGCGCCGCGCTTGAGGCATTCCTGCCGCAGCATCACCACCATGGGGCAGGTGCGTCGCTGAAAGCTGACCTGGGTGATGCAGCCCTTTTTCTCCGCCACGTAGGCCAGTGACCGCGCCTGGTGGATGGTGATGCCCATCGGCTTCTCGATGTACAGATTCAACCCCTGCTCCAGGCACCACATCCAGATATCGTACATCAGGTGCGGCTGGCCAATGACATACACCGCGTTGGGCGCGACCTCCTCGATCATCTTGCGGTAATCGAAATAGCGCTTCTCGACGCCGTACTTGTCGGCGGTAGTGTTCAGGCGCTGGGGGTCAAGGTCGCAGATCGCAGTGATCTCGACATCATCGAACGAAGCCAGCGAAGGATAGTGCACGGCGTTCGCCATGCCCCCGGCGCCGACCATCGCCACCCTTACTTTTTGAAGCCTCTTCAGCCGCCGGGCTTGGTCGGCCTGCGTGGAGGGCTTTTTCACCGGGCTTCACCTCACGCAAACAGGGATTTCGCGAACGCAATGTCATCAGCGATGAGCCGGTTCACGGAATGCTCGTCATCGTATTCGGCGGTAAGGCACACCACGCCGCGGTAGTTGCGCCGCTTCAGTTCGGCGGCGACGCGCGGCCAGGGAGACAGCCCTTGGCGGCCGGAAGTCCAATGAGGCCGCCACTGCACCCACTCCGCCTCGGGCCCAGTTGTGCGGCGCCAGAAGGCGTTCTTGAGGTTAACCATGCACAGGTGCGACCAGACGATATCAATGGCCGGTTCGGGATCTTCGCCGCAGAGGCCATTGTGCCCGGCGTCCCAGACGGCGGCGATGTGCTTGGGATCGTATTTCTCGAGCAAATGCCGCAGGCCCATCGCGTTGCAGACGTCATTGCGGCCATGATGATTCTGGATGCCAAGCGTCACCCCATATCTGTCGAGCAGCGGCACTTTGGCGTCAAACTCCTTTTGCAGCCTGGCCTCCCCCGCCAGGTAGTCTTGATCCCCCATGCCGACGCAGATGCGAATAATGGGCACCCCCGCCTCGGCGCAGGCGGCGATGGCCGCTTCGTCGGTGGGACCAGCAATGCTCGTGACCTTCACCCCGAAGTCGCCAAACTGCCTGACCGCGCGGGGCAGATCTCTTCCCGCGTTCTCGGGGAGAACCTGGTAGCCTGGCCGCACCGGCAACTCAATGCCGTCAAAACCAAGACCCGCGACCAATCGCGCCAGCTCCGGGATCGGCGTCTTCCATGGCTTGGTGAAGACCGAGAAAACGACGGTGCTCTGGCTCATCGCTTGATTCTCCTGGGTGGTTTTCTCCTCGGAATAGGAGCCTATCCGAAGAATCCACAGGGATGGACTAGAATGTCATTCTGAGGCGAGCCCACTCCGCCGCGGGGCGGTTCTCAAGCTAGAATGCTCTTGCGGACCGCGACCTGACCTCACGGCTGGCGAAACAGATCTATCGTCTTCGATTTACCCTGGCTGTCAATGTGCTCAATGACGATGGGCAATCCCTTCTCATCGCCCGCCTTGAGCGTGGCGTGGGCGAGTTGCAGCAGATCCATCGGCTTGACACAACCCTCGGGCGGAAGCACCCCTTTTTCCTTTACCTTTCCGGTGACCATGAGGATGGCGCCAAGCGCTGCCGGGATACCCGTGGCGTCGCCCATGCCCTGGGTCTTTGAAGAGAGCGAGAAGATGTAGGTGCTCGGCTCGCCATGCTTGCGGCCTTTGACTACGATCTTGAGGCAACCCATGGGTCCGCTGAGGCCGGCCTCTTGCAGCAGCCTCGGCCTTTGAGCGAGGATGAAGGCAACCGCGAATTCCAGGGGAACGACGCTGCGACCTTGGACTTCGATGGGGTGCTCGTCGGTGATGCCGAGCCGCACCACCCCCTTTATCAGTTCGGCATAAGCGGGAGGCAGCACCAGGCCCAGGTTGGTCACTCGCTTCAAGCCCTTGAAGTACTTCGGCAGCGTTATCGTTTCCGGATGCGGATAGCCATAGACCCGGTAGGTGCCCACATCTCGAAACTCAACATCTTCCTCCAGCGCTCTCCCGCTCTCCTCAAACAACCGAACTGTCGTGTACTTGCCCTCCAGGAACATGGGCACGTCTATTCTCATCGAGTGAATTCTGTGCTTTACGACCGCGGCGCCCTCGACCTTTTCGCCGCCGTGGGCATGGTAGATATCAACTGCGTCAATCTGCTCGAGCAGAGCTTCAGCCGAGAACCTTACCAGCAGGTTTGCGATGCCGGGGGAAGTGCCCATCCCGAGCAGCGCCGAAATCCCGGCTTCCCTCGCCTCCTCGTCCATAGCCAGGCATGCCTCGGTGGCGTCCAGATCATCGCAAACGTCCACATAGTTGAGCTTGGAGTCAATCGTTGCCTTCAGGATGGCCGGCCCAAATTCATAGAAGGGTCCGACGCAGTTCAGAACGACCGACGAGCCGGCGATGGCGTCGCGTAAGCTCCGCGGGTTCCTGGCATCAACCTCAACCGCGGCGAGGTTGCTCCCGCCCACGCTGTCCATCATTTTCCTTGCCTGCTCGATCGCGAGGTCGGCGATCACCACCTCGGAGAACACGCCGCTAGACGCGAGCGTCGCCGCCGCCACACTGCCGACTGCTCCGCATCCCCCCAAGACCGTAACTCGAGACATGCTGTTCTTCCTTTCCGTCAACAGATTCCCACGGGCGACCTCGCACCCGCGGCCCGGCGCGCCCGCGCCTAACCGCGCCACACGGCGCGAGTGGGCACCGCACGGCGTGCCCCTGGAAAGTCATCTGCGCATCAGCGGCCGCCGCGTGCGAGGTCCGCGAAGTACTTGACCTTGCACGCGTGCTCGATGGAGCAGATATAGACGTAAACCTCCTCCATGATCTTGCCGGCGGCGATGCTGCCGTGGCCGCGGATGATCGCCCCCCGGTGGTCCGCCAGCGCCTTGCTCGCCGCATCGGCGAGCTCTCGCGAGCCCGCGCCTCCCTTGATCAGCGGAATCTCGTGCAAGATGTAAAGGCTCTCGCTGTCGGCGGGGGCGATGACATCTTCCTCGGTGATCATGGACAGCGCCACCGCGAAGGGCGAATGGACGTGGATAATGGCGAGAGCCGAGGTCTTCTGGTAAATAGCCCGGTGGACATTAGTCTCGGTGGAGGCGATGATGTCGAAGCTGGTGGGCTGCTTGACGTCAACTTCGACGATGGAGTTCTCATCCAGCTCGTCGAGCATGGTGCCGCTGCGGGTGATGAGGAGGCGGTCGCCCGCGCGCAGGCTGATGTTGCCGAAATGGGAATCGGCGAGGCCGGCGTCAATCAGTTTCTTGCCGAATTTGGCAATCTCGCGCCACATTTGGTCACACCTCCGCAGAACATCTACACGCTTCTTGCCGGTGGCTCCACAAGCCGGCCCAAAGACCATTGCCGCCCTACGAGCGGGTGCCACATGGGAGCTGCTCCAGCGAGAGCGCCCGCAGCTTGGCTTCGGTGGGGCGCCCCTGCGCATCCCATCCTCGGAAGGCATAGTATTCGGCGCGCGCGCGCTCGAACTGGGCGCGATCGATGCGCGGGGTGCGCTCATCACCATCCTCGGTGAAAAAGCGGGCGGGCAGGGTGTCATCGGCGGCGCTAAAGCCCTCGCGCAGGTTGAACATTCGCTCCAGGTTCCAGATGCGCTCGCCCACGCGGATGAGATCCTCAGACGGGAACTCGAGGCCGGTGACCGCGGCGAGGAGGTTGGCGAATTCCTCCTCACCTGCGGTGAATAGCGCGAACTTGCACACCACGAGGGCGTCCACCGCGGTGAAGATGTTCTGAGCCAGCGCCACCAGCCACGACTTGGCGTACCAGGAGGTGCGGTCTATCAGCTTGGGCTTGCCGAAAATCTCCGGGCCCACCATGTAGGCGCGCAGATGGCAGCCGCCGCGATTCGAGGTCGCATAACCCAAGGCCAGCCCCAGCACCCCGCGCGGATCGTACCCGGGCAGCTCCAGTCCCTTGACCTGCATGGCGGCGTCGAATGCGCCTCGCGCGCAGGCATAGCGCCGCGCGCCCTGGGCCAGGTCATTGCCCACGCCCTCGCCCTCCCCCATCTGGCGCACCAAGCCGAGGATCTCCGCTCCGCTCAGCAGCTTTCCCTCCAGCTCGGCATGGCACGCGATAGCGGCGCCGGCGGAAATGGTGTCCAGGCCATATTCATTGCACAGGTGGTTAGCCTGAATGATGGTCTCCAGGTCGGGGTTGTCATTGTTGGGCCCGAACATGGCGATGGTCTCGTACTCGGGTATCTCGCGCCCGTCGCGGGTCTCGCGCTTGCAGCCGATGGGACACGCGGCACAAGGGGTACGGCGCAGCTCATAGGACTGCGCAATGGTCTCCCCGGAGACGGCTTCAGCGCTCGCAAACTGGGAGCGCCGGAAATTCGAGGTCGGCATGACGCGCATGTAGTTAATAAGGTTAACCAGCGACGCGGTGCCGTATTGCGCGAGGCCCTTGGAGGCAACCGGGCTCGCGATGAGCAGCCGCATGAGGTCCGCTAGGTAGCGCGCGAACGCAGCTTCATCGGCGACCGAGACCTTGCGCTCCCCGCGCACCACGATGGCTTTGAGGAGCTTGCTGCCCATTACGGCGCCCAATCCTCCGCGTCCGGCAGCGGAGCCGCGGTGGTCGTGCACGATGGCGGCGATGAGAGCGCCGCGTTCCCCGGCCTTGCCGATGCACGCGACGCTGCCCCGGTCGGACAAGGCGGAGAGAACATCCGAGCGATTGGCTCCCCACAGATCGCCTGCCGGCTCCAGAGACACCTGGTCGCCGTCAATCGCAAGCACCGTCGGGGAATGCGCGCGCCCCGTGATGGCGATGTAATCGAGGCCGGCGGATTTCATGGCGGCGCCAAAGCGGCCGCCCGCGTTGCAGTCGAAGATGGTGCCGGTGAGCGGCGACTTGCTGACCACGGCGTGACGGCCGGAAGTGGGGGTGCGGGTGCCGGTGAGCGGACCTGGGGCAAAGACCAGAAGATTGTCAGGCGAGAACGGATCCAGGCCGGCCACCACTCGATCGGCAACCAACCTGACGCCAAAGCCGCGCCCGCCCACGTAAAGCGTCCGCAGCCGCTCGGGGGTCTCCGCGAACTCGCACGCGCCCGAGGCGAGGTCAACCTCGAGCCCGCGCCCCATCCATCCGGTCATGCGGCGCCTCCAGCGACGCGAGGGAAGAAGGCGACCTCGTCGCCGTCGCGAACTTCGGCGTCAGCGAGCGCCGTCTTGCTGTTGACGACGATCAGCACCGCCGCCGCGTCGGGTATGCCCGCGGCGCGGGCGACATCGGAAACGCAAGCGGGCTCGGGCAGCTCGATTTCGCGTTTGTCGGCGCCGAGTTGCTTCAAGTTGCCGAACAATATGACTTTCAGCCTGGCCATGACCTGTGCCGCCCGATTGCCTGCACCTGATTCTACGCTAATCGCGCTCACTCCTCGCTTGCCGCAGGCAGGCCTGCCCTGGCGCACAAGCCACAGCAGGTGCTGGCGTGGGCTGGCGGCTCAGGGATGCTCTGCGCGCTCCGCGCCTGCAAGCGCCCGCCGTCAGCGCCTCCGGCACCCGGCCGCCGCGCCAGACCCGTAGCGCAGCGAGGGCTACCACCAGGCGCCGGCGCGCCGCAATCGCTCCCCAGGCAAGCTACGGGCTGTAGTAGTTCCAGGTCATCTTGCTGCGCCGATAGTGGTCTTGCGTCCACAGGCGCGCGCGGTTGGGCTGCGGGTTCGGCTCCGGGTTATGGTAGATGTGCAGTTCGTCACCCGCGAGCACGATCACTTCCTCTCGCCAATCACCGGATACGTCGGCTACGTACAGCCGGTCTGCCTGGTCCTTGAAGCGGTGCAGGAAGCGCCCGGTCATCGGGTCGAAAATGGCGACATCCCCGGATTTGTGGCGCTCCTTGGCCGCCGCCAGTTGCTGCGGTCCTCCGCTCCAATGGATGGGATTGATCACCTCCACCCCCTTGACCGTCCAATCCGCGGGCGCTATCGTCGAGAGTTGGTAGTCGGCGATCAGCTTTCCGCGGGCGTCGAACACGAAGGGCTTCTGGTGCTCGTCATAGCGGCTGCGGCACCACACCTCGAGCCCGGGCGAGCCGGGATCGAACTCGCCCAGCGCTGCGTTCTGCGGCTCCTGGTTGCGGTGATGGGTCTCCCAGATCAATCGCTCGCGGTTGTAGAGGAAAACGCGCTGCGGCCCGCCCTCCTCGAGCGCCACCACCTCCAGGCCGGGCAAATCGGGCCTGACATCGGCCGCATAGATCGAATCAATGTGCCCCCGCAGCGGCAATCGAAACAAGATCCGCCCCTCGGGGCTGACAATGGTTCCTCCGAGCACCTCGTCCCGGCCATCCCGGTCCAGGTCCGCCACTCGCGCCCCGTTGTGGGCGCACGCCAGAAAGTCGTCTCGCTGCCACAGAGGCTCGTACTTTCCCCGGCGCAGATCCTCAATTGCGTACGCCGCCAGGAAGCGCCCCATGCGGTAGCCGGTGGCATTGGTCGCCTGCAACAGCAGGTCGCGGTCTCCCTGCCCCCGGAAGTTAGCCACCACCAGGTGCTCCCAGCGCTCCGCCCCTTCCGGGTGCGGCGGCTTCGCCTGCCACTTATCGCGGCCCGTGGCTCCCTGCACCACATGGAGCACCCGGTCCCTGGTGAGGAAAAGCACCTCGGTGCGGCCATCGCCGTCAATGTCCGCGGCTTGCACTCCGGGGCCGTGGTGGCCGGGCAGACCGTGGCCCTCCGCCGCCCCGCCAACCGCCACCTCGGTTTGCAGCAGCCACAACTTGCGCCCATCATTGGCATATGCCATCACTCGCCCCGGCGCCGTGACCAGGTAGTCCAGGCGCCCGTCGCTGGTGAGGTCGGGAACGACGATACCCCCGGCGCTGTCCTGCGGATCGCGGGGAACGGGGATTTCCACCCGAATCACGAACGGGTTCTGCCGGTACTGGGCCCACTGGGCTAAGCTATCAGGCCGCGGCGCTTTCGCCGCGCCGCCCCGCGCGATGCCGAGCACCGCCAGCGACGCTGTCACCAGACACCCCATGGCAACCGTCTCCGCTTTCATGGCTTCCTCGACCGCCCAAAGCCGCCTAGACGCTGACGCCCTTGGCAAACGGGTCGGCCCACTCCTTCAGCGCGACATCGAGTTCCGGATGGTCCTGGGCATATTCCTTGAGCGCAATGCCCTGCATCGTTGCGTCAATCGCCTGGCGGAACGCCTTGCCCCCGGCGATGGGGCCTTGGGGATGCGCGTGAATGCCCCCCCCTGAACCAATCACAATGTCGCGCCCGAGATCCTCCATCAGCTTGGGCACCATGGAGGGCGTGATCCCGCCGGACGCCATAGGCCAGGTTGGCTTCAGATGGTACAGCGGGAAGCTCAGGTTCCTGGCGGCATTGCGGAACTTGTCAGGGATGACCGGGGCCTTGCCATATGGCGCCGGAATGACAACGATGTCTGCTCCAGCCAGGCGCGGGAGTTTGCCCAACACGAGGTGGGAACTTATGCCATTAAGAGGCGATGTGTACATGGCGCCGGCGACATCCATGTGGCCCAGGATGGGGACGTTTATGTCCGGATCCTCGACCAGCGCCTGAAGCACGGGCAGACCAACCGCCAGGTAGTTAATCATCAACGCATTGCATCCCAGCTCCACCGCCCGTTTCGCGTTCTCGAACACCTTGGGCACCCCATCCGATACGTTCGCGGTGTAGAGAGTGTGTTCACCCTTCTCCTCGTAGACCTGCTTCTCGAGCTCCATGTAGCGTTTGACACGACCCAGCAGCGAGTTGAACGATGCGTCGGCGATCAATTCATCGTCCTTGACAATATCGCATCCCGCCAACGCCGCCAGTCTGAACAATTCCGCCCCGACCTCCAAGGGATAGCCGGTGCATGGCTTTATCATGTTGTTGAGCAGCGGGCGATGCGGAATGCCCAGAAGCTTTCTGACGCCGGGGATGCCGAATTTCGGGCCCTGGAAGCCGGCGACGTATTTTTCCGGAAAACGGATGTCGAGGACCTTGATGTTCCCCGCCATCGAGATATTGCCCACCACCGTGGTGAGCAGCATCGGTATTTGTTCGCCGATGTTGACCTCGGGATAGGCGACCTGGATAAACCAGCTCCTGGTTTGCGTCCCGGCAGGTACCGCCGTCTCGAAATCCGGCATCTCGTAAACCCCCAGCACCTTGGCCACGTGCCGGCGGCGCACCTCGGGCGTCTCACCCGGCACCGGCACCCAGGTGCCGGTGCTTTGCTCAATGGCAAGCGCGGGGGCGAGCATGCCAATCGGGATCTGAGCGGGAAAGCAGGCCAGGTAGGTGACAACCACGTACTCGTCATAGTCCACGCCATCGGGCAGCGCCAAGGGCAGGCCGAGGATTTCCTCCGCATTCATCTGCACACCTCCTTACACAAGCGTGTCTCACGCACTCTCTCTTGGTCGAGCCTCTGATAGAAGCCGCGCAGGCTGTCATATGCCTGCTGGTAGAGATGGAAAAGCGCGTCGTAGGTCTCGCGATTCTGCTCCTGGGGCTCAAAAACGCGCTCCACGCTGACGACCTTTCTCAGGGACTCAAAGCCGGGATAGATGCCGAGGCCGACGGCAGCCACCAGCGCCGCCCCCAGCGCTCCGGCTTCTTGAGGATAGCGAACCGTCTCAACCCTTCGATGCGCGACATCGGCCAAGATCTGCATCCACGGCGCGCTTCTTGCGCCTCCGCCGATGACCCTGAGCTGCGGCAGCGAGAACCTGAACTGTCGCTCCACAATTTCCAGGATCCATCTGATATTGTAAGCCACCCCCTCGTAGACGGCGCGCAGCAGATGCTCGCGGGTGTGGTCCGCGCCCAGATTCAGGAAACTGGAACGAACCTTGCAGTCGGCGATGGGCGCTCTCTCTCCGCACATCCACGGGGTGAAGATCAGGTAATCAGACCCCGGCGGAACCTGGCCCACGCTGTCATCCATGATAGCGTAGAGGTTGGGTGGGCCGAGATCCGTTTTCTGAGGCTTATACAGCTCCTCCCCTATCCATTCGAGACAGGCGCCGGCGGTTTCCGTCTCCGCAATCAGAAAGGCCTTGTCTGGATCCGCCGACTGGATTGCCGCGGCACCACACTTGCCGCGCGGCGTGCGTTTGGTGACCACCCCCACCCAGCCGGAGGTGCCCAGGTAAACGTGCCCCTCGCCTTCGCCGACCGCGCCCGAGCCGATAGCGGCGGCGGGAGCGTCCCCCGCACCCGCGATAACCGGGGTCCCAGGTAAGAGCCCGAGCTCGGTGGCCGCTTCCCGCGACAGCACTCCCACCTGGTCAATGGGCCGCACCAGAGGCGGGAATTTCTCAGGGTCCAGCCCGGCATAACGAAACAGCCCGCGCAGCCACTTTTTCCGCTTGAGGTCGAGCCCAAACACCGAGGCGCCGGTCCATTCCATAACCATGTTACCAGTGCTGCGATAGATAAGGTAACCCCCGACATCAAGGAAGCAGCGCATCCGGTGATAGACGTCGGGCTCTTCTTCTTTGAGCCAGAGCAACTTCGGGATGCAATCCTTGCCACACAGCGGCGCCCCGGCGATGAGGGCAAAAACGGTCGCATTGATGAACTTTCGCATCAACCGCTGCGCCTGTTTGCCGGCCCGGTTGTCAAGCCAGATTATCGCGGGCCGCAGCGGCCTCTCCTCTGGGCCCATCGGCACTATGCCCAACATCTGCGTGCAGTACGTGATGCACAACACATCAGCCGGCGACACGCCCGTCTGCTCCAAAACCACCCTGGTGGTGCCCGTGACCGCCTTCCACCAGTCTGCGGGCTCCTGCTCGGCCCAATCAGGTTTGGGGCGGGAAACACGGTAAGACTCGGAGCACTTGCCGTGGATGTGCCCGTCGGTATCCACCAGAACCGCCTTGTTGCGGCTGGTACCTACGTCGTGGGCGATTATGTATTTGGCCACGGTCCGTGCTCCCATCAATGCCAGGCCAGTCCAAAGCGCGGTTGTGCTGGGGCGCGCATTCAGGTCCCTGCCCGTGCGCCCGGATCTCTCTGGAGCGTGCGGCAACAGCATTCACGCCGCGCCGGCGCACTCTACATCATGCTTCGCCGGGCGGGAGCGCCTCCCTGCGGTGGAAATGGTGGTGGTGGCCCCAATCGCAGAGTGAAGGGTAACTTGGCTCCGGAATTCAGGCGCGCGCCCGGCCGCCGCCGGTTAGCCTCCACAATCGTCTGCATCCGGAACCCGCGCGTGAGCGCAGCCAAGCCCATGGAGAACGTTCTGCGCCATTGAATCGAGGGTCTAGGCGCGAGAACTGGTTAGCGACTTCCAGGTGGCGATGAACACCTCAACATTGCTCCAGGCCCGCTCGGTGTCCTCGCGGACATTGTCAACGGGGCTCAGGATAAAGCGACCAGAGGGCGCCAGGGCAGCTACCGCTTCCTCCACCGCCTGCCGCACCTGCGCTTCGGTGCCTGATTCCACCATCAGCGGGCCGCTTACCCCGCCCCACAGGCCCACGCGGCCGCCCACCGAGGTGCTGACCTCATGCAGCGTGGTGCCCTTGCCCTCACCCGGATCAATGCCGAGGATGACGTCAACCCCGGATTCGAGCAGCGCATCAGCGATGGGCAACATGCCGCTGGTGATGATGTACCCGTAGCCGGCCCCGGCCTGGTGCGCCATCTCGACCTCCCGCTTCAAGCCAGGCAGGATGAACTGGCGATAGAGCGCCGGCGACCAGAAATCGGTGCCCTCGTACCAGGCGCGGCGCATCACCAGGTCAACCCCGACCTCCAGGTGGAGTTCCAGCCGCCGCCGATTCCATTGCTCGATGATCGCGATCAACTCGCGCAAGAAGTCGGGCTCGTCATAAGCCCACAGCAAGGGCTCGGTCCCGCCGCACAGCCACATCAGGCTGTCAATGACCGTCCCCGTGCCGCCATTATCACCGACCAGACCCTTGTCCTCGCCATTTACGAAGCGCTGTGACTTCCATCCGCCGGTCAGAAGCAATGCGCGCTCATCGGCGAACTGCTTGCGGGCCGCCGCCTGCTGCCGGAAGGCGGCTATGTCATCAGCCGTGGGTTCGGCTAGAATGCAGCGCAGCACCTCCAGTGACTGCGACGCCGAGACGGGATAGCGCACGGCACGCGGAGTGAAGTAATCGTCGAAGATCGGCAGCCGCGCTCCGTGGGGCCAGTCGTCGGTTTGCCTGACGGTTGCGGTGAGCTTCCCCGCCGGGGTGTCATACACCCGGTGAAGCAGAGCTGGCCCGCGGCTGGAGGCCGGCTCAACCCACTCCCGGATCTCAACTTCCGGCGAAAAGCGCACCATCAGGTCTTCGAGCTGAACCCGTGCGTCCAGCCCCATCTCCTGCTGCCGAAGCGCGAACTCCAGTTCATCCCGGCACTTTGTGCGCAGCACGCGAAAGATCATGAAACAGCACGGCAGCGGCGCGTCCCTCTCCCCATCAATCGCCGCCAGCAGGCGTTCTCGCGAGGACAAGCCAGGCATCGTGTGTTCTCACCTATCTCTAAACAGATGGTCTCAGGTCAACAGACGGGTCTATCGGCCGACTACCAGCTTACACTGACAGCGCGCGGCGCCGACCTCAGCTTTCGGCCCGCGGCCATCGTTCCCCTGCGCCTTTGCCCATGTGCTGACGGCAGGATGCTTACGCCCGGCGCCGAAAACACCCCGCCAATGCGTCCCAACGGTGTGGAGGGTGATGATGAGCAAGCAGGTGCGCGTCGGCATTATCGGGATGGGCATTGGGCGGCCAAACGCCCGGGCGATTGCAGGGCATCCCCGCGGGCGAGTGGTTGCTCTTTGCGACCTGGTCGAGGAACGGATGAAGGATTTTGCGAAGGACCTCCCCGAACCGGTGGCGATGTACACTGACTACAAGCGGATGGTGCGGGACGAGGGAGTGGATGCGGTGTTTATCGGCACCCCCAACCAGTGGCATGTCCCCATGGGCCTCGAAGCGGTGCGCCAGGGCAAGCACGTCTTGATCACCAAGCCGCTGGCTGACTCAGAGCGGGCCGCAGCCAGGCTGGTGCGCGCGGCGGAAGCCGCCGGCGTGGTCAACATGATGTCGCTCAGCACGCGCTTCAGCGGCGAGTGCCGATTTCTGGGCGGTCTCATCGGGAAGGGTCAATTTGGCGAACTCTACTACGGCCGCGCTCGCAGCATCCGCCGCAGCGGTATCCCTGCCTGGAACCTGGGCTTCATTCAGAAAGGGGGAGGCGCATTCCGCGACATGGGCGTGCACGTCCTCGATGCGGCGTGGTGGCTGCTGGGGCAACCCCGGCCCATCAGTGTCACCGGCGTGGCGGGGGCGAAGTTCGGCCCGCGCGGGTTGGGCTACTGGGACTACAAGGTGCCCGCAAAACAGGTGTACCAGCAATACGCCTGTGACGACTACGGCGGCGGGTTCATTCGCTTCGAAAGCGGAATCGGGTTGCAGGTGGAAAGCTTCTGGGCTTCTCATCAGCCCGAAGAATTCCAGATCGAGCTGTTCGGCACCGAGGCCGGGGCGCGCTACGCCCCGCTGACCGTGTACCGCACGGAAGGCGGCGCGCCGCAGGATGTGACCACCAAGCTGCCGCCGGCGCCGTCGGCGTGGGATAACATCGCCAAGCACTTCATTGACTGTATCCTGGAGGGCGTGGAATGCGAAGCGCCGCTGCGCCACGGGCTGATCGTGCAGCAGATGATGGAGGCGCTGCTGCGCAGCGCTGACACCGGCAGGGAGGTCCGCTTACGAGAGGGCGACGCCGCGACCGCTCGCGAGCGCGCGTAATCAAGGAGGAGAAAACGCAGATGAAGCTCGGTTTTATCGGTGAGAACAGCCTGGCGGGCGTGGAGCAGGATTCGGCGTTCGCCAAGGAGCACGGCTACCTGGGTCTGGAGTACAACTACTGGGGTGACTTGCGGGAGCTCACCGGGGAGACGGTCGCGCAGATGCACAGGATCCACGCGAAGCACGGCGTGCGCGCCTCGATGCTGGGCATGTGGGGATGGAACTTCTTATCGCCGGACCCCAAGGAGCGCGCGGAAGCGCATCAGATGCTCGACCGGGCCATCACCTTCGCCCAGGAACTTGAGGCCGAGGTCATCTCCATGGGTGGAGGCGACATCCCGGGCGAGCCGCTCGGGCGCAAGGTGGCGGAGTTTCTGCGCGTGTTCCCGCCATTCCTCGACAAGATGGAAAAGGCGGGCCTGACGCCGGTCTTCTACGCCGTGCATGGCAACAGTTTCTTCGACAGCCTGGCGGCATATGAGGCGGTGTGGGAGCATATCCCGGAGCTCAAGATCAAGTTCGACCCCGCCAACTGGAAGCATCACGGCGACGATTACCTCGAGGTAGTCAGACGTTATGGCCACAAGATCGGTTACGTGCACATCAAAGAGCATCTGTACCACAACGGCCAACTGGCCTCCCAACCTGCGGCCGGCATGGGGGACATCGAGTGGGGCAAGGTCTTCGCTTTCCTCTACGAGCACGACTATGCGGGGTGGTTGTCGGTTGAGCCCCACGGAGGCATCTGGTCGCGGGGCGCGATGCGCCACCAGATGCTGCTTCTGACCAAAAAGCACATCAGCCAGTTTCTGCTGTAGCGCAGGCTGTTTCGGGCGGCATGGCGCCTCGAGGCTTGCGACGCGGTCGCTCGGCTGACGATTCTCCTGGTGTCCGCTGGTGACAAGGGGGGTGCATAGAGTCGCTTCTCATATCGCGCGCCGGCTTGAGCCGCGCCGCCCCCAGCGGATGAGAAAGGAGGAAGCGAGTAATGCTGCGTGCGCCCTTTGCCAGTGAGCGCATTCAACGGATTGACCCGAAAACCGGCGTCAGAGTGATCCAGCTCGCGAGCTATCCGGTTCCCGCGGCGCCCTTCCTCTACGACTGGCCCAGCATTGCCCCGGACAACCAACGGGTGGTTCTCTTCTGCCAGCGCGCCGCCGCGCGCGATGCCCCCTGGGATCTGTTCCGCGTTGACACCGACGGGCTAAACCTGTTTCAGCTAACCGAGCGCGGCGAACGCATGGAGCAGGGCGGCTACTATGGGCGACCGGCCGCGCGTTTGACACTGGACGGCAGAACCGTCTTCTGCGTGTGGGGCCGAACGCTGTGCGCGGTCGAGGTGGACAACGGCCATGTAGAAGAACTGTGTTCGCTGGAAAAGCACTGCCCCCAGGGAAATCTGGTTCACGGTCTCCACATCTCCGCCAATGGGCGACGGTTGTTCATGTCTCACGGCGCAGGCGCGGCAGGCGGTGTCATTCGCGTTGACCTCGACACTGGGCAAGCAACAGAGGTTGAAGTTGATGGGCACCTCTTTGCCTGCGATCCCACCGGCCCGCGACTTGTAGTCACGAAAGGGACCGTCGAATGGGGTACGGAGACGCGCGAAGACGGCTCGCGCGTGGTGACCAACCGGGGCGGACTCCGTGCAAAGTGGATCACAAACGAGGACGGAAACGATATCGAGCATCTCTGCCCTGAGATGTATGCGCATGCGACCCTTCTGGGCAGGCATCTAATCGTGCAGGGGTGCGGCCAGCCGCCGTACCGATGCATCTGGCTCGCGGAAAGGGGCTCCGAGCCACGCAAGCTCGTGCAAGGCCCTTACTTCTGGCACTCCGGCGCTTCCTGGAACGGCGAATGGATTGTGTCGGACACCAACTGGCCGGACCAAGGCCTCCAACTTATCCACGTGCCCACGGGCCACTATGCCACTTTGTGCTACGCGGGGGCGAGCCAGGATCACTACGAATTCGGTCATCCGCACCCGTACCTGTCGCAGGACGGCGGCCTCTGCCTTTTTCGCTCAGATCGCACCGGCAGCCCGCAGCTCTACATGGTGCCCATTCCTCGCGAATTCCAGGAACGCGTCATTGCCGGTGAGCTAGACGGCACCGGCAAGTGAATGCCGTGATCGGGGGGTGTGTTCGTTTTCAGTGGGTGTGGGACGGAGCCGCGCTCGAATCGGGCGCGGCTTCCCGCCTGCGGCGGGCAAGCGCTGAAGTTGACTCGCCTCAGGCGAGCCGCGAATCGCGGGGTCAGCCTGCCCGCCATAGCCGTCGCGGCGACGGCGGGGCGA
>Ga0315289_10001482_pt1 | contig 36521 bp, 25 predicted proteins | sample YL17G11_40_MG_FD_203452 | JGI IMG/M metagenome (GOLD analysis project Ga0315289, IMG submission 203452) | Sediment microbial communities from Yellowstone Lake, YNP, Wyoming, USA - YL17G11_40 | ecosystem: Environmental > Aquatic > Freshwater > Lake > Sediment | place: USA: Wyoming | collected...
ATAGCCGCGGCGCTGGAGGGTCCCGACGATTTTCGCGTTGAGCGGCGTCCGCGGCGGCAGCGGGTCGAGGCCTAGGTCTCTCATGAGCTCCCGCCTCTGCGTTTCCCGCCGGAGGTCGAATTCCTCTTTCGACTTGGGCGGGGGCAGGGCGGCCGCTGCCTTAGCCTTCCTATCGAGGTCCCGGTTGACCATCTGTGTTCCGTTGATATTCAACGAGGAGAGGATATCGTCGTCGTCCACCCGGCCGGGGATATTTTGCATCGCCTTGGTCCCTTGAGTTCGGGCGATGACCTCCCCCAGTGTCAGGAACGGAATGTCGCGCGCGTTCATGAAATCGACGACGGCCGACGACGCGAACTGCGCGCCCTCGGTCCCGGCGTCGATGATGACCACGGGCTTTTTGCGCGCGCCCAGTCTTAAAATCTTGGCCAGCGATTCGGCGCAGACCGGCACATGAAGCCGCTCGAGCAGACGAGCGTTGATTAAAATGATCCGGCCTTTTCCCCAGCGCGTCATCGCCAGTCCGCCGTTGCCGGGGACGTCCCAGCCCGGTCCGGGCACGAAGTGTTGACGAAGGATGTCGTCGTTCTCGATTTTTCGCAAACCGAGCTCGCCGGCCGGGTCGAACACGCGGTTCCTGTGATTTTCGACGCGAAGAGGTTTCGGGAGCCAATCGAGCGAGTATCGGTTCGCGGCGTAGTCCTGAGCCAGGACGACCAGGGTTATGCCGCGGCGAACGGCGTCGAGGATTTTTCGTTTGGTCGGAACGTTGAACGAGCGTTGGAAATTCCACGCTCGCGAGGAGAGGAGGAGAAGACCGTGGTCTTTCGGCGACAACACGGCCGGGTCGAGAAAGTTCAGCGCCTCTTCACTCGAATAAAGGAGGGGAGTGGGGCCGGTCTGCGATGGAACGACAAGATAGGGGGCGTCCGCCTCCCAGCCGGGAACGCGGCGGACTCGGCCGTCCCGTTCGATTTCGGCGGCGACGGAATGGCCCCAGGGCTCGCGTTTGAATTCGAATTCGAACGCGTCGCCGCGCTTGGCCATCGGCGTTTTATGGAAAAAGGCGCTGCTCGGCAGCGGTTTGACCAACGCCCAGGCGCGCGTTATCCCTTCCGCGGGAATTTTGAGCATAACCGTATCGGCCTTTATCTCGAGAGTAAGGGGCGGAAGGCTTGCTCCTTTCGCGACAGGCTCGAGCGGGTCGGCGACAGGCGGAGCGGCTTTGGCCAGGCGGTCGGCCTCGGCCTTGATTTTCGGCAGCTCCTGCGCCCAATGATACGTATTGGTCCGCATCCGCAGTCGTTCGGTGAACGGCTTGTAAAAAGGGCACGCGGCGAGCAGGCTCCACTCTTTTTCGGCCTGCTGCATATGGGACGCCGCTTTGCCGGCGGCGTCCGCAGCGCCTGCTTGGGCTTGCCCGGCGCGGTAGGCGGAGAGGAAGCGCTCGGCGTAATAGCGCCCGAGGTGCGACGCTTGCCCGCAGGCCGTGATCAGTTCCTTGAGCCGCTTCCGTTCGCCCGGCGGAGCCATCGACGGCGAAATTTCCGCCGCTTTGGCCGCCGCGGCCGCGTCGGACTCGAGCGCCGCGGCCGTCTCCAGGGGCGAGATCCGGCCGTCGACGGCTTTTGTGGCGCGGTCCGCGAGGTCCTCACGGACGGACTTGAAGACGTGGGAATCGAACGGCTCGGCGGCTAGGTATCCCGCCGTATCGCCGCCCCATTCGAGCTCGATCGCGTGATTGCGGTGGTCGGGCCCGAGCGAGAAAGCCGAGTAAGCGGTCGAAATGACCCGGCTTGCCGCTTTCCAGGCCGTGACGAGCGGGGCGGCGGCCGGACCGAGTTTGTCGGCGACCATGGCGTCGAATATTTCGTCGGCCGTGTCCGGGTCATACCCAAGGCGGCCCCATAAATTCAGATACATCCAGTCGCGCTCGTGCAGCCAATCGCAATAGGAGTCCGCGGCTTCGGCCAGGTAATATTTCTGAGTCTTCGGATAATAGGTGTCCAGGCTTTCGACGACAAAACCGGACGCCGTACCCAAGGGCATCGAGCGGACGGCCCGGCGGACCCAGGCGGGGTTGTAGACGGGGAGGATACGATGCGTTCCGTTCGCCCGGACCTGCCAAACGAGCTTGTATGGTTCGGCCGGCCAGCGTCCCCCCGTCGGAACCTCGTTTCCCGGCCACAGGCGGACGGCGTCGCCCGCTTGCGAATCGCTCAGGTAGTCCTCGAACGAATAGCTGTACCAGCCGGCCATCCGGCCGCCCATGAGCATATAAGGGGCCCCCCACTGCTCGCCGTTATATTTGATTTCGACGGTGAAGTCCCTGGACGCTTTGGCCAGCGGGACGACCCTGGATTTCCGGGCGAGCCAGCTCCGCGTCACGAGCGGGATATCGCGGCCCGACGACTTGACGGCTTCGAGATAGCAATTGAAGAAGGCTTCGCCGTGACCGCTTTCGCCGATCCTAAAGCCGATGGCGTCGAGCTCGGGGACCTGGCGGATTAATTTTTCGACGACCTCGCGCGTGTAGGCGTAGAGGTCGGCTTCGTTCTCGGGATAAGGGTTGGGCGCGTGCGGCGTCCGGAAACGTGCTTCATAGGCCATCAGGCTCACCCGGACGCCCCTGGCATGGGCCATCGCGATGATTTTTTTGAACCGGGCCAAATTCGCCGCCTTGATATCCGGCGCGACTCCGACCTTAGGAAATTTTTCGCTCTGGATGAAATAGGCGTATAAATTGGGCGCGTCGGTGACGCTGATGTCCCACGTCCCGTGGATGTCGAGCCAGTTGAGCCGGGCGCGCGCCATCTGGTCGAAGAGCGTCCGCCAATAGCCGTCGTTGGCAAACCACCACCGCCGCGGGTCGATGAGCGCGCGCGGGTCGTAATCGGTGTTGTTGGCTGCGTCGTTCCAAGGCAGCGTCAGGAACAGGTTCCAGCCGCGGTCCGCGAGGAAAGGCCGGCCGGTGAGAGTCCCATTCCGGAGCGCTTCGGCCCCGCGCCGTTGGACCCGCTCGGCGAGTTCGAGCGCGCCGTAGAGGGCGCCGTTGGCGTCCGCGCCCCGGATTGCGACCGCTCCGCCCTTCACGTTGATCTCATAGCTTTCGGGACGGCCCGAGCCCGTCACCGTGATTTCGACGGACGCTTTCAGTCCGCGCCCGGCCAGCGCCTCCTGGATCGCGCGCCGGCCGAACTCGACGGAACCGTCGGCCTGGGCGAACGCCGCCGCGGCGGTGAATCCCGAGAGGGCGAGGAAAATAATAATGCGGTTAAAACTTTTTTGATGTGTCATGTGGCGCCGTCCTTCCGGCCCGAGGATTTCGCGAAAAGACCCCGTCCGTTCCATGTGTCGTGATTTTATCATCCGGGGACGAAAGCGCCAAGCCCGGCATCGTCCTTTTTTGAAGAAAGCGCCCGGATGAGATATAATCATGATAACGTTTTTTCGGAGCCTGACCGATGAGCTTGCTAGAAATTTTGTCCCTCGCCGCGATCGTCCTATTGGCCGTCGTCATCGTCCTCCTGCTGTTTCTCCTCAAGCGACGCTCCGCCCCGGCCGAGCCCGACTTCAGCGCTCTTCAGCGGCAACTCGAGACGGTCGAGCGCGGCCTCCGCGACGAATCCGCCCGCCAAACCGGCGCCCTTCGTCAAGAATTGAATTCCGCCCTCAAAGGCTTCAACGATTCCGTCCTTCAACAGATGACCGGCCTCGGAGGACTCCAGAGACAGCATCTGGACGGGTTTTCCGCCCAGATCAACCGCCTCACCGAATCGAACGAGAAAAAGCTCGATGACCTGCGCACGGTCGTCGAAACGAAACTCGCCCAAATCCAAACCGACAACGCCGGAAAGCTCGAAGAGATGCGCCGGACCGTAGACGAAAAGCTCGAAGGTACACTCGAGCGCCGCCTCGGCGAATCCTTCCAGATCGTCAGCGACCGCCTCGAGCAGGTTCACAAGGGCCTGGGCGAGATGCAGACGCTCGCCAGCGGCGTCGGCGACCTCAAGAAGGTCCTGACCAATATCAAGGTCCGCGGCACCTGGGGCGAAATGCAGCTCGGCAACCTGTTGGAGCAGATCTTGACCCCGGACCAATACGCCCAGAACGTCGCGATAAAACCGGACACGGCCGAACGCGTCGAATTCGCCATCCGGTTGCCCGGCCGGGACGAGGTGGGCGGAGAGGTCGTCTGGCTGCCCATCGACGCCAAGTTTCCAAAGGAAGACTACGAACGGCTGGTCGATGCCTCCGAACGGGGCGACCTGTCCGCGGTCGAAGAGGCCGGCCGCCAGCTCGAAACTCGGATCAAGCAAGAGGCCAAAGATATCCGTGACAAATATCTCGACCCGCCGCATACGACCGACTTCGGGATCCTTTATTTGTCGACGGAGGGATTATACGCGGAGGTCCTGCGCCGCCCGGGTCTGGTTGCAACTTTGCAGCACGACTACCGGGTGAACGTCACTGGGCCGACGACGCTGGCCGCCCTCCTGAACAGTCTCCAAATGGGGTTTCGGACCCTCGCCATCCAGAAGCGTTCGAGCGAGGTCTGGAGACTGCTCGGGGCGGTGAAGACCGAATTCGGGAAATTCGGCGACGTGATCGAGAAAGTCCAGAAAAAAATCCAGGAAGCGAGCGATCAGATCGAGAAAACACGAACCCGTTCCCGGGCGATCGAACGCAAATTGAGAAGCGTCGAGGGACTGCCGGCCGGCGAAGTCCAAGTTTTGCTTGGATCTCCGGAGGCGGAGGCCGAGCCGGCAGGTGCCGAGGACGAGGAGCAGGGCCGAGACGAGAGTGGCAACGGTTGATACGTTCGCGGCGCCAAACCCCGATTTTCAAATCGGGGTAAAAAGTGCCGCTCAGTATCAACCCTGAGCATACCCCGGGCTTCAGCCCGGGGAGTCGAATGGGTTGATTATTTCTCGATTTTCAAACGAATCAATTCATTGACCTGGGCGACGATTTCCTTGACCGTCGTCTCGACGATGATCCGTCCCTTTTCTTTTGTTGCCAGGGTCGGGTCTCCCCAGATCCCGGTCGGGCTGTAAACGCCCGGCCCTTTGGGGTCCCGGGTCAGCCCTTTTCGATTCGGCCGGGGGTCATAGTCTTTCACGGCTTTGGACATGTCGACCGTTTCGGGCGCGATATAAAGCATTTCGGAAGTCTCAGCCTCGTCGGCGTGCGTTCCGCCCTCCTCGGACAGGAGTCCCGCGGGAAGTTTTTTGTCGACGTCCGAAAGATTTAAGTAACGAAGGATAAGGCCCGCCGTGTTCAATTCCTCGGCCGCCGCTTTCAACGGACCGACCGTGGAGATCCCCGTGTTGAGGACGTAAAATTTCTGCGGACCGTAACGGCTCATCGACCGGCAGATGTCCATGACCATGGCCTTGAATGTTTCCGCGCCGATCGACACCGACCCCGGATACTCCAAAAATGAGGGATAGTAGCCGTATTCCAAAGTCGGTAGAATGATGACCGGGACTTCGCGCGCCACCCGCTCCTTGTAATATTCGGCCAGGATATAGTCGTTTTTGAGAAGCAGGTGCGGGCCGTGTTCCTTGGTTCGCGCGCCGAGAGCGACGAGGACGACCTCATGGGTTTTTAAAACTTTTTCCGCTTCGACCCAAGTCAGGCTCTCGAGCTCGACCGAAACCGGCTTCTGGGGACTCGACTGGGCGACGGGAAAAATCGTCGCGACGAGAATAAATAAGAGGGAGAGGACGTTCGGCATCCGAAGGCTCCTTTCGATACGGGTCACATCGTATTGTACCGCGCCCGGAGATTCAAATCACTGGTGCTGATGGCCATGGCCTTTGATGCGGCCCACGGCGCCCAAGGAGGCGTCCGGTCGCTGGCCCAGTCAGCGATGCGCGAAGGGGCGACTCCGGCCGAGATCGCCGAAGCCCTCCGCGTCGCGTATCATCTGGCCGGCGTCGGCGCGCTCTACGTCGGGTCGTTGGCGTTGAAGGAGATTTTGGGCTAGAAAAATCCGCTTCCCACGGCGGCCGGGGCGGGCGCATTGGCCCGCACCCCCGCGCCAGCCGGTGCCCCGGGCTTTGCCCGGGGGTCCACTTCCGCCGCGAAGGCTCGTCCCTTGACTACTTATTTCGTCCGGGCAGGAAATTTTCAATCAACCAGAATTCATGGACCGTCTTCAGACTTTTGGCATAAACGATCTTCTTCCCGTCAGGAGAGCACTCCGGAAATGTCCCTTCGATGTTCAGCTTTAGGGGCTCCCCTCCTTCCGCGGGAACTCTGAACAGCTGATCCTTATTTTTTTCCTGAATGGAATAAACGATCGATTTTCTGTCGGGAGCCCAGCTGAGCGCTTGCCAAAGGCGTACGTTGTTTTTGGTAATTTGCTCCGTCTTCCCATTCTCAAGATCCGCTACCCAAATCTGCCATAAACTCTTTTCCAGGTTGGACTCAAACCAGTCCCCGCCCACGAAGGCGATCTTCTTTCCATCAGGCGACCAGCGCGGAACCTGAAAGCTCAAACCTGGCTTTTCAATTTTCGTTATCCGGACCGGCTCGCCACCCTCAGCCGGAACCACATAAATATCACTTTCAAATATCCTTGAACCTTTTATCGTTTTATCATCTTTTGTCCCCGAATAATCAAAGGCGATTTTCTTCCCGTCCGGAGACCAATCCATGCTTAGGATAGATCCCTCATAAATGAAATCCACCTTGCGGGCTTCGCCCCCCTGGGCCGGAATGACCCATATCCCCCGTTGGCGTTCGACTCCCATAAAGACAATAAAAGCCAGGCTTTTCCCATCGGGAAGCCACGAGGGGCCTCTGATAGATTCGACGCCCTCACGGCCGGAAAAGCTTCCCGTGACCAGCCGTGGCTCGCCGCCCTCCGGCGAGACGAGCCAAAGGTCCCTTTTCCCGGCCTTCTCGGAAATATACGCAATCTGGGTCCCATCGGGCGACCATCGAGGTCTTTGATCATTTGTCAGCATTTTTGTCAGTTGAGTTTCTTTGCCGGAGTCCAAATCCGTAACAAAAATATTCATGACAGTGGGGGTTTTTGAAATTCCAATCTTTCCGTCTTTCGTCCAACGGAAAAAGCAATTCCTTCCCGCTCCGCCCTGGGAGACTTGAAAAGGATCTCCTTCCGGCCTACCCTCGGGCGAAATCTTGACCACCCAGATCTCGTTTTCCCCGCTTCGCCCGGAAAAAAAAGCAAGCCATCTCCCATCAAACGACCAGGTGGGCCAATTGTCGGACGCGGGATGGTCAGTCACCCGAATAGGCTCCCCTCCGGTTGTGGGCATGATATAAATATCACCGTTGCCCGATTTATTAGACACGCAAGCAATAAACCTATTGTCTGGGGATAATGCAAACAAGGCCAGATCCTTCTCCTGGTCAGGGCTGGAATACTTGAATACATCCCTCCATGCACCCCCGTCAAACGGGATGGCACAAAGACCTCTCCCCGAAACCAGGCAAACGATCATCTTGTGGTCAGGTGTCCAACCTATGGGCCAGGCAAATTTCCCTGATTTAATAAAGTCAGAATCGGCTTTTATGAGGGTGATGGGCTCCCCACCCCTGACAGAAACGATATGCAGACCGTTGAGAGCATCCAGATAGGCAATCTTTTCGCCATCGGGCGACCAGAAGCACCAGTACTCAAAAGCCGGAGTCTGAGTAAGACGTGTATCTTTTGCGGCGGCAATATCTCGTACCCATATTTCACCGTCCATACCTGCAATGGCCAGTTTTTCCCCGTCTGGAGAAATAAAAGCGATGTTAGATTTTTCCGGATCTGTCAATATTCTGGTTATTTTATAATCCTTGTCGCCGCTCTCTCCGACGGCCAGGACTTTCGAGAGAAAAGTTAATTTTTGCCTTGCTGTCCTCACGGCTTCCGTTTGGTCAGGGTATTTATCGATCACCCTCTGAAAGGCTTCCTGGGCCTGCTTTAGGCCTAATTTTTCATAACACATGCCGATATACAGCTGGGATTGAGCCGCAGAATCGCGCTCGTTCGGATATTTCTTAATGATCTCCTCGAAGAGCTTGATCGCCCCTTGGAGATCGCCCTTCGTCTCCATCGTGAATTTCGCTTTCTCGAAGAGGACCTTGGGCTCAGAGGAAATCTGGAGGGCGAAAGCCGCACAGACCAGTATCGCCATCGACACAGCCACGCCTATCCGAACCAAGATTTTTTTTGATCTCATTTCGTGACCTCCTCCGGGTGGATGATTCATTCACCCATAATGTAGCGTCCTCCGGGCTCCCCTGTGTCAAATGAAAGTAAAGAAATGTCAAAGATTATCTTCAATCCATGAACCGGTATCCTTCTCCATAGATGGAAAAGATATGCCGGGGACGGGATGGGTCGTCCTCGATTTTCTTCCTCAGCTTCAGGATGTGGTTATCGATGGTCCGGGTCGTGGGAAACTTCTCGTACCCCCAGACCTTATCGAGAAGCGCTTCCCGCGAGACGACTTCCCCTTTGTGGACGATCAGGTATTTCAGGATATCGACTTCGAGAGACGTGAGGTCGGACTCCCGTTGTCCGCATTTCACTTTGAAATGGACGAAATCGATCTCGACGTTCCCGAAAACGAAGGTCGCAGAGATGCCCCTGGGTTCCATTTTCTCGCGCCGCAGATGGGCCTTTATCCTGGCCAGGAGCTCCCGGACGCTGAACGGCTTGGTCATGTAGTCGTCGGCCCCGATTTCGAGCCCCACCACCTTGTCCACCTCTTCGCCCTTGGCTGTGAGCATAATGACGGGGATGTTCGCCTTTTTCTGGCGGAGCTCCCGGCAGATCTCCAGGCCGTTCAGTTTTGGGAGCATGATGTCGAGGATGATGAGGTCGGGCGTTTCCTCAAGGGCCTTGCGCAGGCCTTCCCGGCCGTCGGAAGCCCAATCCACGTCGTATCCTTCGTCGGCGAGGTTGAGCTTCAGCCCTTTGACCAGATCGGCCTCGTCCTCGATGATCAATATTTTTTCACGCGTTTTTTCTTTCATCTCGTTTCACGCGTTTCGGGACCACGGATCGGCAGGGAGATTGAAAAAATGCTGCCCTTTCCCGGCTCGCTTCGGACTTCGACGGTCCCGCCGTGGGCCTCGGCGATATGCTTGACCAGGGTCAAACCGAGGCCGCTCCCTCTCGTTTCCGCGACGACCTCATTGTCGGCTCTGTAAAACCGGCCGAAAATCCTCGATTGGTCCCGGGGAGAAATCCCGATCCCTTTGTCCTCAACCTGGATGACGGCCAGGCCGTTCCTCTGGAACAGTCTCACGGTCACGTGCTTCTCGCCGGGTGAAAATTTCATGGCGTTGCTCAAGAGGTTGATGAGGGCGCTGGCGACGGCCTCGCCGTCAAATCGCATTTCCGGCAGGTCCGGCGCAATTTCTTCTTTGATCATGAAACCCTTTTTCTCCAAATGATACCGGTAGGAATCAAGGGTTTCCTGAACGACCCGCGACAGAGAACCTGGGGCGAACCTGAATTCTTTCCGCCCCAAATCGATCCTGGAAAAATCCAGGACGTTGTTGATGAGATGCGAGAGACGCTCGCTCTCCTTGGTGATGATTTCGTAGCTCTCTCTCTTCTCCTCGTCCGTGAGATTCCCTTTGCGCTGAAGCGTCTCGCCGTAAAGACGGATGAGGGTTAGGGGTGTCTTCAACTCGTGAGAGATATTGTGGACGAACTCGGTCTTGAGACGCGTCGTCTCCGACTCGCGGGAGATGTCGCGTCCGAGTAGGAACGCTCCGAGCAACATCAGAACCAAAACCAAGACCAGAAGCGCTCCATAAAGGAAATTCTCCCGGCGCGCGGTCCGTTCAAGTTCGCCCAGAGCAGGCTGGGTCACGGCGAGCTTCCAGGGAAGAGGGAACTGGCGATAAGAAAGGAGGAGAGAGCCCTTCGCCGCGTCAACTGTTTGGAGCGAGGTCTGCCGGAGGCTTTCATCGCTATTCTCGAGCCGGAGCTCCGTGTCTTTGGATATCTTCTTAAAGATTTCCGGTAGCATCGTTTTTTTCAACGCTTCGAGGTCCCAGCGGAAGCCGCCGTAATACGTGCGGCGCTCCTGAAAACCAGGGAACGGAGAGAAGGAGACAAGACCATAACCTTTATCCCAATTCGCCAGTAGCCGGTCAGGCTGAATCTGCGGGCCGCCGCGGATCGAGGAAACGCCCACCCGTTCTTTGATTTTCGGGACGATATCCTTTTTGAGGAAGTCGGTAAAGAGCAGCGTCTCGAGATAGGACGAGGGGCTTTGTTGAAGAGCCTGGTAGGATTTTTGAATCTCAGGGTGACCGCCTCCGCGAAGATCTACATCGAGCGCGGATTCGATTTCGGCGGTGAAAAAGCCATATTCGGAAAGGCTGATCGGCCAATCCCCATCCTTCATAGCCTGATAAATGTGGAGCAGAGCTCGCAAGCCCTTCTCATCGTTTTTCCGTCGCTTTTCTATTTCAGAGATTTGAAACGCGGCGGTCAGGCCGAGAAAATGCCCGGTTTGATCCTGAATCCGTCCGAAATTGTCTTCAAGCTCGCCGTAAACGCTCTCCGCTTCCTCGAGACGGCCGGCGGAAAGGAGGCTGCGTCCCAATCCCTCCAGGGCTAGTGCTTTCTCGCGGCCCGAGCGAGTTTCCGAAGCGCATTTCCGATATGCGGCTGCCGCCTCGGAGAAATTCTTTTCCGAAAATTCATAGGTTTCCGCTCTTTGAAAAGCCCGTGAAAATCCGCTTTCCGGGGCGATCTCCCCGGCGGAAGAGGGAGGCCATCGTCCGCTTCCGGCGCTGGGGAAAATCAGCTGAAATTCGTCATCGAGCAGGAAAGGCGTGCCGGGAATGTCCGCAGGAAGGGCCGCTCGGCCGGCGCCTTTTTGAGCATGAGATGGATCGGGACTTGGCGGGCCGGTCAACCGGGCGAATTTTTCCGCCTTTAGCGCTTCTTTTTCTTGTTCGAGAAGAGCTGCCTCAACGGAACGGAGGGCGGACTCTGCGGAGATCCAGAGGTTCGACTCAAGAAGCCTTTGGACGGCCTCCTGACGTTTGGAAAAGGCGTTCAGGCTCAAAAATCCGACGACAAGCGCCGGCAGAAAGATGGCGAGCAGGAAAATGAGGACGATTTTTCTTTTAGCTGGTGTCCCATGAGCGAAAAGCTTCATCGAAGACCCTGAGATCGAGGCTCGATCCAGGCAATTTCATTTTCATTGTAACAAATCGCTTCGTCGAATTGTCAAAGAATTGTAAAAATCGCCTATTTTTTTGCCTTGTCGACGGGCAGAAAATTCTCCATGACCCAGTGTTCAAATATTCTGCCCGTATTCGCCGCGGCCTCGCATTGGGCGAATATCATTTTCCCCGACGGATGCCAAATTACCGCGCCCAGGTTCGGGTGGCTGGAGGGCGCGTCGGCGATTTTTCTGGGCGTGCCTCCGTTCGCCTCGACAATCCAGAGCTCGGTCCGATGACTGGGACCTTTGGCCGCAACGTGCAGGACATAAGCGATCTTCGTGCCGTCCGGCGAAAAGGCCGTATTCGGAGTTCCATTCAAAGGGATGCCGTTTCCGAATGAGCTGTCCGGCCCCGCTTCGACTAGGATCCGAACGGTCCCGTCGAGGACGGAATAGAGCTTGAGCTGTCGACCTTCGTTCCAGACGAAGTTCTTCCCGTCCGGGGACCAAGAGAAAGCCGGGAAACCGGTCGAGGAGAGGGCCCCCAGAACTTTAGGGGAGCCATCTGTCACTGATAACAGATTGATCGTCTTATCCGTAAGATTCGCGGCGATTAAAAAACGGCCATCCGGAGAAGGAATGCTGTAGCCGCCCATCCCCGTCTTTTCTCCCACGCGCTCGATCCGGTAATCCTTTGGGTCCATCATATAGATCTCTTCTTTTCCTTCACCACCGAGCAGCTTGAAAAAGATATATCGGCCGGCCAGAGGCAGCCAGCGGAGGTTGATATAAGCGCCCTTCCAATCCGTTCCGAATCGCTCCCCCGGCGGCTGTACGGGCTCGACCTTGAGGTCTTCGAGAGAGATGCGAAAGACCCCGGGACGCATATCCTCGCTATTCCATCCCTCAAACAACAAGTGCTTGCCATCCCGCGACCACTCGATGTCACCCATCCAATAGCCTCTCGCGGGGATCTCCAGCTCCTCGTTTTTCCCACCGGCGCTCACATACGCGTTCGGCAATTGGATGTTTCCCTTGCGGGACGTATAGGCGATCCGCATGCCGTCGGGAGACCATCGAGACGCTTGCGTGGGCGTGGTGGCGAAAGGGAGGAAGGCCCCCACCGCCTGTCCCGTTCGAGGATCCACCGGCACAACGAACAGATCCGAAGGCGTTCCCGCAGAACTCATGGCATAGAACGCTAAAATGCCGTTCTGGGTTAGGTCCGTGGGGATCTTGTTTTTCCCGATGCCGGCTTGAAGCCGAACGGGCTCTCCCGCCGGGCGGGAGCCGGCCATGGGGATAGCCCAGAGGTCGACGGTTTTGGTCCTGTCGCTGAGGAAAACGACGTATTTCCCGTCGGGGGACCAGAGAGGATACGAATCCTCCGCGGGGTGATCCGTTATCCGGGTTTCCTCGCTCCCCTCGACGCTCCAGGCATAGATATCAACGTTTTTATCTTTTCTCTTCATCCCCACGATGAACTTCCCGTCGGGCGAGAATTTGGCAATGTCGTAGCCGAGCTCATCCGTCGAGCCCGAAACGACCGTGCGGGAGGCCCCCCCTTTATCGGGAAGCATCGCGAGGCGGACGGATCTTTCCGTTTGATTGATAAGACTGATGAGAAGGGAATGGTTTTGACCGGACCAGTCCAAAGGACGCACGAAGGTTTCCTTTTCCGGAGTCGCCCAAAGCGGCTCCGATGTCCCGCCCTCGGAGCTGACCAGCCGCAACTCCCCTCGTCCGGAGACATAAACCACCTTTTTTCCGTCCGGAGACCATTCAAAAAGAATTGTCGCGGAGTCGGCGTTGAATCCCTCGACGAGGGTCAGACTCTTGCCCGAGGCAAAATCCAAGACCCTTAGATTGTATTGCGGTTCTTTATCCTGGAAGCCGATATAGGCCAACTTTCGGCCGTCGGGAGAAAGACGGGCTTGATGACTATGCCCGGCATCCGGTATGTCGATTTTACGGAAAACGAGACCCGCATTTTCAGGGATCGTCTCCCCTTTGACCGTTTCCAGTTTTTCCAGCCGGGAACGTGCTTCCTTGGCCGGCTGTGTCTGATCGCCGTATTCCTGGAGCAGGCGGCTGTAAGCGTTGCGTGCCTCAGATTTTCCGAGTTTCTCATAACACATGCCGATGTGAAGAAGGGCCTTGGCGGCGATTTCGCGGTTATCCGGGAACCGCTTCAAGATGTCCTGGTAGATCCCGATGGCTTTCTGCAGGTCGCCGCCCACCTCTTCTTCGTAAAGGCCGGACTTGTAGAGTTGCTCGGCGCTCTGCTGGACGGCGCCCGAAAGCGCCAGCGCCAAGATCGCGGCGATGGCGGCGCATACAATCAATCTTGTTTTCATGGTTCGTGCCTCCTCATGTTTAATCTCCATGAGGTAAGATAAGCCTGCACCGTGTCGCACGCTTGATGCTTTCGCGACCCTTCCATGAAGATTCCGTGAATATCGGTCATCCCGTGAACTTGTATCCGATCCCCCTGACACCCAGGATGTATTTCGGTTCCTGGGGGTCGTCTTCGAATTTTTTTCTCAGAAGGGAGATGTGCTTGTCGACCGTCCGGGCATCGACATAGACGTCCTTGCCCCAGACGCTGTCCAGGACTTCATTCCGATGGACCACGCGCCCTTTGTTCTGGACTAGAAAATGGAGCAGGGCGAACTCGAGCGCGGTGAGAGGGATTAGGCGGCCCGTCTTCCGGGCCTCGTACTTAATGAAATCGAGTTCGATGTCGTCGAAACGATAGAAATCGATGCCCCGGGGCGGCTCCTGGACCCTCCGGAGGATGGCCTTGATCCGAGCCAAAAGCTCCCGCGAACTGAATGGTTTAGTAACATAATCATCGGCTCCCAGCTCCAGCCCGAGGACCTTGTCGACCTCCTGGCTTTTGGCGGTCAACATCAGAATCGGCGTCATCACCCGGTCCTGGCGCAGCCGTTTGCAGACCTCGAATCCGTCCATCTTCGGCAGCATGATGTCGAGGACGATGAGGTCGTAGGGATGCTCGGCGGCTAGGGCAAGACCCTGCATGCCATCCTTCGCGCTCGAGACCTCATATCCTTCGAGCTTGAGGTTATCCTCCAACGGCATGAGGATGCTTTCCTCGTCTTCGATAATCAGGATCTTCGTCATTTCAGCCCCTTTCTTTACGGAAGCGGCAGGCGGATCGAAAACACGCTGCCCTTCCCCGGTTCGCTTTCGACGCCGATTTTCCCCCCGTGAGCTTCGACGATTTCCTTGACCAGTGTCAGTCCCAGGCCGCTGCCCTTGACCGTCCGCGTCAATTCGTCGCCGCCCCTGTAAAAACGCTCGAACACCTTGTCGATGTCTTCTTTTTTAATGCCGATGCCGAAGTCCTGTACGGCGATCGCCACGGTTTGTTCCTCAATGGAGGCGATGACCATTATTTTTCTCGAATCCCCGGAATACTTGATGGCATTGTCGAGCAGGTTGTTAATAGCTTGCGATAATGCCGTTCGGTCTACCGCGATTAGGGGAATCGGGCCTTTGATGTTCAGTTCGATATCAAAGCCTTCATGGCGGACCCTGTCTTGAATGGAAGAGACGATGTTGGTCAACAGGGCGGAGACATCCGTGCTCTCGAACGCGAATTCCGCGCGGCCCTCCTCGATCTTGGCTAGGCTGAGGATGTTGTCCGTGAGCAGTGCCAGCCTCTCGCTCTGTTCAAGCAGGACATCGTAATACTTTTGCCGGCGCTCCTCGGAAGGCACCCTTCCTGACTGGAGCATTTCGGCGAGCTGCCGGATCGAGGTCAGGGGGCTCTTGAACTCATGAGAGACCGTCGAAACGAAATCCGACTTCATCCGGGCCAGCTCCAGCTCGTGGGTAACGGTGCGGATGGTCAGGGCCAGCCCGAAGACGAGGATGCCGGCGAGGAGAAGGAATACTAACGAGTAGAGACCTCGTCGGGAAAGCAGAAAGGTTTTAATGAGGCGGGGCGGTGGTTGATGGAATTCCAGGGTCCAGTCCGGCGTGTTTGAGGCGAAATTCGTCCTGAATGTCACCGGGCCCGCGGGGGGATTTCCCGATGACAGTATGATTGCCCCGTCTTTTCCTTTGACGGCCCATGCCATCTCTCCGGATTGGAAATGGTCGCGTAAGGCCGCGCGGAGGACGTTCTCTTTGAGCCATTCGGCGTCGATGATGAATCCCACGGCTTTATTAGATGCGATGCCCGCTCGCATAGTTGGCTTCATTATCGAGATAAGATAGGAGTTGGTCCCGACGTCCAGGGCGAGCCTCGTAAAGGACCGTTTCGTCTCCTCCGTGCCGCCGCGGGTTTTCGCCACCAAGGACGGGGCCGCGCCCTGTTCGAAAACGATCATTCTCTCCGTTCTTTTTCTTTGCTCTACCTCTTCGGCTTCAAGCCTCTGGAATTCCTTTCGGAAAGGCGAGAGATCAAGGCCGGGAGGGCTGCTGGAAAAAATTTCTTGGATGAGGGTTTTGGCACGCTGGACGAAAAGGTCGAATTCGGCCTTTTCCAGCGTCCACTCTCGATGGAGTAGTGACCCATATAGTTCTAAGGACGTTTGGAGAGACTTCGCGAAATCCTTGAGATCACGAGATATAACGCAGATTTCCAGGCTGGCGGCCGGTCCCAGCAGAATGCCTTCCGATATGATCATCCCGCCGTAATTTCGAACGATTTCTTCATAAGTCGAGGCCGCTTCTTTGAGAAGTCCGGATTTCCTCTGGACCCTGGCCAGAGCGTTCAGGATCATCCCTTTACTGCGGGGGTCGCTCATGTCTTTAAAAGCTTGACTATAAGCAGCCAGGGCTCCCGGAAAGTTTTTTTCCCGGAACTCCAGCCGAAGGGCATTTTGGATTTCGATTGAATTGAGCGCGTCACCGGAACTAGAGGAACCGGCTTCCCGACCGCCATCTGGGACGTAAAGTAACTTGGCGATAGGGAAACGAATATTCTTGAAGTCTTGAAGGTAAAAGAGTCGCTCAACCAGCGGATTCCCGGCCGCCAGCTTTTCTAGAGCGGGAGCTAATTGCGCGAAAGGCGTCTCTAAATGAATCCCCAACGCCTTCGAAAGGTTTTCCTCGACGGCCGTTATCGCGTCGTCGACCGCGCGGAGGACTAGGTCGGCGGCCCGCCGGGTTTCGTCGAGCCTCTCCTTCTCGACCAAAGCTCTATCATTCTGAATGCCCCGGAAGGCCAGATATCCGAGGAGTAGGCTGGGAAGGACGATCCCGACGCCGAATAGAAAGACGATTCTCCGGCGATGATGCATTGACCCTTTCATCATTCGGCCACGCCGACTCTTGCCGTCGCCTGATGATTTAATATTATTTTAGAATACGGTGGCGACCAATACAAGGAGCCACAATTTTAAATCGCATTCAACCGGAAGCTTAACAAAGATCGAACTCATGGCCATGATGTTCGAGTGATTCTTTAGTGAAGATTACGTGAAGCTTAGACAGGACATTAACCGTCGATTAGAGGATGCAAAGCGAGTATATTAGAGGCGTGATAGGCGAAAGTCGCAGACGACATGATCTTCCCGATGCGGCCCAGAAAATTTTCAGAGCCGCTTTGCGAGAGGTGCGGGCGGACCGCCTCGTCCGTCGGAACGTCCACCGGCTTGGGGCCGAGCTCAGCATCCGCGGCCGATCGTTCGACCTCAGCTGTTATGAGCGCGTCTTCATCATCGGCATCGGCAAGGCCGCGCCGTTCATGACCGATAGCCTGGCGAAGATTTTGGGCCGCCGGCTGACTGAAGGAATAGCAATCTGCAGTCCCGGACAGAGAATTTCATCGAATAAAATCATTTGCCTTCCGGCAGCCCATCCTCTCCCGGACGAGAGAAGCATTCGGGCGGCTAGGAGGATTGTTTCTTTGGCTCATAAGGCAGGTCCGAAAGACCTTGTGTTCGTGCTCGTATCGGGCGGAGCGTCCGCCCAAGTCTGCCTTCCCCGCCGGCCGGTGACATTGGCCGCTAAAAGGTGGGTGACGGATTCGCTTCTGCGCGCCGGGGCCGATATCGTCGAGCTGAATACGGTCCGCAAGCATCTGTCGGAGGTGAAGGGAGGCTGTCTGGCCGAGGCGGCCTATCCGGCCGCGGTCATCAACCTGGTGCTCTCGGATATCGTCGGGAATGACCTGGAGAACATCGCCTCCGGCCCGACCTATTGGGATTTGACGACCTACGCGGACGCGCGGCGCATCCTGAAAAAATACTTCCTTTGGGCTAAAGCGCCGGCCTCGGTGAGGGCGGTTATCCAGGCAGGGCTCTCTCGCCGAATCCCGGAGACGCTCAAGAAAGGCGACCATGTTTTCCGGAAAGTCTCGACATTCATCATCGGTGATAACGGGACGGCTTTGAGGACGGCGGCGAGTCGCGCCAAGGCGCTGGGTTTTCGCCCGGTTATCCTCTGCGCCGGTGATTCGGGGGAAGCCCGGGATGCGGCCCGAGAATATGCCGCGATCGCGGCGGAGTTGGCAGGGTCGGGAAAATCCGGGAGGGCGCCAGTTTGCCTCTTGGCGGGCGGCGAGTTGACGGTTACGGTCAGGGGAAAGGGGAGGGGAGGACGGAATACAGAATTTGCTCTTGCGGCCCTCCTTGAGTTCATGAAGAGACCGCCTTTCTTTTTGACCAAGTCGGTTCCGCACGCCAGGAATTTCCTTGTTGCCAGTTTGGGGACAGATGGCCGGGACGGTCCGACCGACGCTGCGGGTGCCTGGGCCACCGCGGCCACAGCCCTCCGGGCAGCGAAGCGCAATCTTTCCGCCGAGGAATATCTGGAAAGAAACGATTCCTACAATTTTTTCAAGAAGGCGGGCGGCTTGATCGTCACCGGCCCGACCCGGACCAACGTCATGGACCTGCGTCTTATCCTACTTGACCCGGCCGCCGACTAAAAATCATGACATACGGGCAGCAAGGGTGACCGCCCGAGAGCGGTCGCGATCATAGAGAAATCCCTTTCCGGCTGAAAAGTGCTAAGTGTAGACGCGACCCCGTATTCTCTTATTCGTAGACCAGGATATCGACGCGGCGGTTCTGGGCTCTCCCTTCGCGCGTGACGTTGTCCGCGACGGGCGCCGAGCTCCCGAAGCTGATGACCTGCATCCGATGGAGCGGGATGTGATGCTGCTTATAGAGATATTCCATGATGGCTTCCGCCCTTTTCAAGCCCAACTGCCGATTCCAATCGTCCGGCCCGATATTGTCCGTATGGCCCTGGATCTCGAGATAGACGCCCCTGTTTTGGGTAATGAGCACCTCCACGAACTTGTCCAATCCCGCTTTCCCCTCGGCGCTGATCTCATAACTGTCGAAAGCGAATTTGGCCTCGTTGTTTCTAACCGTCTCTTTATAGATCAGCTTGCCCTGAGTCAGTTTTTTGACTTCTTCGATCCTGGCGTCCACGCCTTTGAACTGAGATTCCTGCTGGGCGATCAGGGTTCCGATCGTGGCCAGTTTCTCATCATGCTCCTTGAGCCGTTTCTGGTTTTCCTCGACCGAAGTCGCCACCCCTTCAACTTTCTGGTCGAGGGCGGCTAAGTCGGTCTGGACCATTTTTTTCGTCGCGCAGCCTGTGAATGACAGGAGCCCGGCGAGAATCGCGACTCCCGAAAGAAGGGCGATATGTTTTTTATTCATTTTATCCTCCATGATGTCTTGCCCAATAATCGGCCTGAGGCTCTAAAATTATATTATATCGCATTCATCAAGTCATTTCACGTGATTCCCGGGACAAGATTTTAAACCCGGAGTCGTGCGGCCCGGAATTCGCGCCTTCGTCTCTGTTGTCTCAATAGCCCGCCCGCGTTCTCGTGATATATTTCTTGTTTGTCGTGACAACCTTGATCGCCCGATATTCGTTCTTCGGGTCTTTGTAAGATGTATATCCTAGAAGATACTGATGGCTCAGTTCTTTCTTGATGTCTCCAACAGCGGCGTCCAATTCTTCGGGGGTGTTGAGGAAAAAGGCTTTTCCGCCCGTTGCCCCGGAAAATTGATCGAGAGTGGCCATGATGCCGGACGGGCTCAATGTTGGAGCGCGTTTGAACTTTTGTAAATATTGCTCGCTCAGCGGAATCTTATAGGCCAGAACATAGATCGGCACATCCACTCTCCTCGCGATTGCGATAGCCTGGTCGGAGGACGATTGGCTGTCGTTCTCAATCCCGTCCGTAACCAAAAGAAGAGCTCTTTTTTCGTTTTTCCCTTTGTTGGCGAATTCGGGCGAGACGGCGACGGCATCGTTCAAGGCTGTCTGGCCATAGGCTTCGGTCTTCGCCAGGACCGACATCAAGGCTTGTCGGTCTGTCGAAAACTGGGAGGCGACTTCCACTTCGCCGTCGGCGAAGACGAGCAGGGAGACCTCGTCTTGAGGTCCGAGGAGGCGGGTCGCCAGGCGAACGAGCGCTTCCTTGCAGTCCTTGAGCTTGTCTTGGAGGGCCATGCTTCCGCTGACATCGAAAAGAATGGTCAGGCTCAAAGGCGCCTCGAAATCGTGCTTAAAATAGGTGATGTTCTGTTTCTTCTCGTTTTCGAAAATCGCGAAATCTTTCTCCGTCAAGTCGTTGATCAGCCGGCCCTTTTTGTCCTGAACCGTGACCGAGATGGAGATGGCGCTGACAGAGAGGTCATAGGCCAGTCCCTTCTTTTGCTCTTGCGGAACCGGGCGCGCGGATCCGGCGCCGATCGAGGCCGCAAAAAGCAAGAGGCCAACAATCCCGTCCTTAAATCTCATGGCCGAACCTAGCTGATGTTTTTAGCACACTGGAACCTAAGAATCAATGATAGCCGCGTTGAAACGTATGCCTACGCCCAAGTGCTGTCGCGATAATAGGGAAATCCCTTTTCGGCTGAAAAGTGCAAAGTGTAGACGCGACCCCGTATTCTCATATGGGAGATAAGCGGAAAGTCAAGGCGGGTTTGGGTCGATCGCCGGGCGCTCACTTAATCAGGCGGCGCTTCATGAACGTGATGCCCGCGGTGAACGCGACGACCATCACGCCGACGAGGACGGCGACGTTGACGATGAGCCCCCGGCTGTATGTGCCGGAGAACACGGACCGCGAAATAGCCACGGCGTGCGTCAGCGGCAGGAACTTGGAAAAGGACTTCATCCAGGGGGGGAAATTGTCGAGAGGGAAGAACACGCCCGAGAAAAAAAGCATGGGCGTGATGATGAGCTCGGTGTAGTAGCTGAAGAAGTCGAAGTTCGGCGCGAACGACGTTACGATCATCGCCAGTGACCCGAACGACACGCCGACAACAAGCATTAGGATGAGGAGCAGGACGATGCTCGCGAAGCTCGCGGGAAAGACGCCCATGAAGAGGGCGACAATCATCATCAACGTCCCGCTGATCATGCCCCGGGCGGCGCCCCAGCCGATGTCGCCCGCGACGGCATCCTCGGCCGAGACCGGGGTCGCGATGAGCGAATCGTAGAGATGCTCATGGATCATCTTGACGAACGTCCCGTAGAGACACTCGAACGACGACGACATCATCACCGACGAAACGAGGACGCCGGGAACGAGAAAATAGAGGTAGGGTCGTCCGCCGAAGGCGCCCATGTAGGCGCCCATGCCGATGCCGAAGGTGATGAGATAGAACAGCGGCTCGACGAGGCTGACCAGAAACGTCGTCAGGACGAACCGCTTGTAAGACACCAGGTTCCGGTAGAAAACATGGAGGATGCGGTACGAGAGTTTCATTCGACGAGACTCCGTCCCGTGAGCTTCAGGAAAACATCCTCGAGGGTCGCCGGTCGGTGGACCGTGTTCGGCAGGTCGAGTTCGACGAGCTTCTGACGAAGGCCGTGGCCGTCGCGGCAGTAGAAATAAAGCGTGTCGCCGACGCGCTCGTGGCCGCAGGCGAACACGCCGAGCTCGGCGATGAGCGCCGCATCACGCTGGGCCGGAACGCGGACTTCGGCGACCTCGCGCCCGATCTCGTCCTCGATGAGCCGGGCCGGCAGGCCCGCCTTGAGGATCTTGCCGCTGTGCATGATGACGATCCGGTCGCAGAGCTGCTGGGCTTCTTCCATGTATTGTGTCGTCAGGATGAGCGTCGCGCCTTCGGACTTGAGCTGGCGGAGCCGCTGCCAGATCAGATGGCGGGCCTGAGGGTCCAGGCCTGTGGTCGGCTCGTCGGCGACGATGATCTTCGGACAATTGAGCAGGGCTCGGGCGACAAGCAGGCGCCGCTTCATCCCCGTTGAGAGCTGGTCGATCTTGCTGTTGCGCTTCGCTTCGAGCTCGACGAAACGCAGGCCTTCGGCGATTCGCTTTTTCGCTTCGCGGCGCGGGATGTCGAAAAATTTCGAGAAGACCATCAGGTTCTCGCGCACGGTGAGGTCGGTGTCGAGGGTGATCTCCTGGGGAATGATGCCCATCGTCGCTTTGAGGGCGCGGTTATCGATGTTTGCCGGCCGGCCGTTGACGACGAGCGTCCCGGCCGTAACGGGCGAGACGCAATGGATCATCCGGACGGTCGTGGTCTTGCCCGCGCCGTTGGGCCCGAGGAAGCCGAAGCATTCGCCCTCTTCGATATCGAAGGAAATGCCGTCGACGGCCGTAAAATCGCCGTATTTCTTGACGAGGTCGCGGGCGGTGACGATCGACGGCATGGCTCTTGGGTCCGGCCGGCTATAATAGCAGAAGCGGGCCGAGAAGAAAAGCCGGCCGGCTCAGTCCCCGTCGCGGGGCCCGAGCAGGCCGGAGGCGCGCAGATGCATGGCCACGGTCGAGGCGACGAAGTCGAATCCGGGGTCCTTGTAATGGACGTCGTCCTGGAAGTATTCGAGCGATTTGGGGATAGCCGTATCCAGGTCGATGAGCGTCACGCCCTGTTCGATCGCGACGCGGCGGATGACGTCGTTGTAACGTTCCATGCCCCGGCGGCCGGTGGCCGCGCTCCATTGCTTCGTCGGCCCGACGGCCTCGACGTGGATCATGATGAGGGCCGCGTCCTCTTCGGTCGACATCGTCTCTTTGAACAGGCTCGGCTGGGTCATCAGGACGACGCGGACGCCGTCCGCCCGGGCGAGGTCAATGAGCGAACGGAGGTTGCGTTCGAACGGAACGAGGCCGGGAAAAGAACTCGCGTCCACGACCGCGCGCGAGGGATAGTACCACATCGAGCGGAGGACGCGCAGCACGGCATCCTCGAGCGTCGGCCGGCGGATGAGCCGGTAGACCGGGCCTTGGAAGTGGCCATAATCCTCGCGGAACGGTCCGAAGCTGTAGTAACAGAAATCGGCGTTGTGGAGGAGGTCGTTGACCGCTTCCATAACGACAAGCACGTCGGGCTTGAGGGAGCGGAGGTTCGCGGCATAGTTGATCAGGAGGTGCTGCGACGTGTACCACTGGCGGCCGAGGTTGTAAACCTCCATTGGGCGGCCCGGAACGGCGCCCTGGAGAAGGGTCTGAACACGATCGGGCCAGCCGCGGCCGCGGCTGTCGCGGAACTCCGTCGTCGAGCCGCCGACGCAGAAGACGCGGAACGGGCGCTCGCCCGGCGGCGCGGTCTGGGGCTTGAAAACGGGCGGCGCAAGCTGCAGATAAGGATGGTAATCGCCGAGCTTCTTGTTGAACGAACGGTAGTAAATATTCGCGGCGACGGGGTACGTGACGAGGAGCGCGGAGACGAGTCCGAGAATGATCAGGACGAGAGAGGTGAAGCGGACGCGGCGCGTCCGGAGGCCGGCATAGAGCAAGAGAATGACGAGGGCGATGACGGGAAAGGCGATTCGCACGGCATCGAGAAAGGACCGGACCACCTTAGCGAGACGCGGGTCGGGGAAAAAGAAACCGATATAAACAAAGGCGAGCGCGGCGGCCAGGAGGACGATGACGGCCCGGTCGAAGACGGCCAGGCGTCGCCGCGGACGCCGGGCGCGGGATGCGTCGTGTTGTGTTCTCTGAGGCGATGGGGTTTCAGTCGATGCGGTCATGCCGAAAGGATATCGCCGCGCGTTGAACGAAGTCAAGCCGCCCGGGCTTCGAATCCGTCCGATTTAGCCAGGACGAAGAGGCCGTTCCGCCCGAAGATGGTCATCAACCCCTCGAAATATTTGTCCAAAGCCGCTTGACAACATAGCGATTTAATTATAGAAATCCATTTTAGGGATTTTTCCGGGGGCAGGACGATCGTGTTCCGGGGACGATCCTCGAAAGCGGCCGGGGAAAAGGATGTATCTATGAACGACGCGGGCGGTCGAACAACGAAGGCCGCGGCGACTCCCAAGGACATTGAAGACCAGCTCGAACTCACGGTCGCCGACATGCGCCGTGAGATCGAACGAAACCTCGAAGACCGGATCCAACAGCTGAAGCGGGACGCGCAGCTGAAGATCGAGCAGAGCGCCGAAGAGTTCGCCGAGGGAAAGACCCAGCTCGAGCATTATCAAACGATGATCGCTGAGCTCGAAAAAGAGAGCGCGGAGGTCCGGGCCCTGATCCGCCGGCACGCGGATAAGGCCGCACGGACCAAGGGTGAAGTCTTAAGGCTCATCGACCTCCAGAACGCCGAGCTGTCGTCGATCCGGGACCATATGGAAAAGCTTGACCGGTTTCGAGAAGAAGCCGCGCTCCGGGCGAAGGTCCTGAGCCGGCAGCTCCAGGTCAAATTCGGCCTGGATACGAAACTTCCGGAAATCGCGGCGTTCGAAGATGGGGCGGGCTTTGACGTGCTCAAGGAGCTTGAGCGATGGACGAAGATCAAAGAGCTTGTGGGCCCGGCGGATGCCATCCGGCTTGACGAGAAGAAAGATGCGCCGGAAGCCGAGCCCGGCGTCGAATCCCGGAAGCCGGCCGAAGCTATGGCCGCGTTCGGCGAAAAGCGGATGGCGGACGAAATGCGTCCGATCTTTGAAGAGGATCTCGAAACGATCTTCACGGAGCCTTGACAAGCGGCTTCGGGCCGCGGCCCCTTCGAACTCACATCAGAGGGAGTTTTTTGGCCGATGACCGGACGAGAACGCGTGCGTCGGGCGTTGCGGTTCGAGCGGCCGGACCGGGCGCCGAGGGAATTATGGACCCTGCCGGGGGTCCCGATGTTTCATCAAGCCGATCTCACCGCTGTCCTCGGACGGTTTCCCCAGGATTTCACGGCGCCGGAATATACTTACGGCCCGGGTCGGCTCGCCCGGGGAACGCCGAACGTCGTCGGGACATATGTGGATGAGTGGGGATGTCCGTTCCGTGTCGCCGAGCCCGGTGTCGTCGGCGAGGTCAAGGCGCCTCCGCTGGCCCGATGGGCGGACCTCGACCGGTTACGACCGCCCGACGATATCCTGACGGGGGCCGACCTGTCTCGGGTGAACCCCGGCTGCGGCGCGACCGACCTGTTCGTCAAAGCGCCGACGACGATCCGGCCGTTCGAACGGATGCAATTCCTCCGCGGGACCGAAAACCTCTTCATGGACCTGGCCTGGGGAACGGGCGAGGCCGTCCGGCTGCGCGACATCGTCCACGAGTTTTATCTCCGCGAGCTTGAACTCTGGCTGCGAACGGACGTCGACGGCATCGCCTTCATGGACGACTGGGGCACGCAGACGGCGACGCTCGTTTCGCCGGCCCTGTGGCGCTCGTTCTTCAAGCCGCTCTACGCGGACTACGTCGCCCGGATCCACGCCGCGGGCAAGTTCGCCTTCTTCCATTCGGACGGCCACATTCTGCCGCTCCTCGCCGACCTCGTCGAGGTCGGCGTGGACGCGCTGAACGCTCAGCTCTTCTGCATGGACATCGAGGAGGTCGGGCGGCGGTTCAAGGGCCGGATCACGTTCTGGGGCGAGATCGACCGCCAATGGGTGCTTCCGTTCGGGTCGCCGAGCGACGTGGCGGCCGCCGTGCGGCGGGTCCGGTCGGCACTGGACGACGGGACCGGCGGCGTCATCGCCGAGTGCGAGTGGGGGATGAACACGCCCCGAGCGAACATCGAGTCTGTCTTCGAAGCCTGGCTTTAGACGAGAAATTCTAAGTTGAACGGGCGATTTTCGCGATGAGGGCCTGCATGGTCACGTATTGCGCTTCCATGCTGCGCAGGAGCTTGAACTGCGCCCGTGCCCGCTGCAGATTGTGGCCCTCGTGCTGGATCTTGAAGTAATGGTCTCCGTCAAGGTAATCGGTGAAGAAGCGGAGGCCGATGATGAAGGTCATGAGGTGCGCCGAGAAGGCAAGCGTTTCGATCTCGCAGGGGTTCAGCAACCGGCGTGTCTCCTGGAGAAAGCCCCGGGCGTAAGCTTCGAAGAGGCGGATGTCCATCTCGACTTTCGAGAGGTCGGCTTCGTCTTCCGCGCCCGTGCTGGTCGAGGTCCGGATCGCGTCGCCGAAGTCGTAATGAACGAAGCCGTTCATCACGGTATCGAGGTCGGTGACGCATAAGGCCCGGCCGTTCTCATCGATCAGAACATTGTTGAACTTCGTGTCGTTGTGCGTGATCCGGAGCGGAATTTGTCCCTCTTCTCGAAGCTGATGGATCGTCCGCATTTCCGCGGCCCGGGCCTCGACGAACGCGGTCTCCTCGCGGACCTTGGACGCCCGGCAGGCCGGGTCGCGCTTGAGGGCGTCGCGGAAATTCCCAAGCCGGAAGTCTATGTCGTGAAAGCGGGGAATCGTTTCGTAGAGCGGCTCACCCGGCAGGTCGGCCAGCATGGCCATAAATCGTCCGAAGGCCCGGCCCCCCACGTAGGCTTTAGCCGGCGAGTCCACGACATCGTAAGTTTTCGTCCCGTCGATGTAAAGGAAGACGCGCCAGGATTCACGTTCGTTGCTGTAATAATGTGTCGTGCTGTCCACGGTGCGGACGAGCGTCAGGACTTCCCGGTCGGGATGCGCGCCGGGCGTAGCCTCGAGTTTTTTCCGGATGTGCGACGTGACCCGCTCGATGTTCTCTTGAAGTTTGGGCACGTTCTTGAAAACGTTTTGATTGATGCGCTGGAGGATGTAATCGTACGGGTCCTCGTCGCGCGTCGTGATGAGATAGGTATCGTTGATATGCCCCGTCCCGAACGGCGACACCCTGACGAATCGGCCCTGGGCCTGGAACTTGCCTAAGATCGCCTCGGCGTTATGGAGCATATGGACCATTTTATCGCAATTCCCGCGACCAGTAAAATCGACGGGCCGGGCGGGATGCCCCGAGTTCCCCGCTATCCTACCGAGAATTGATTAGGGACGAGCCTGGAGGGAACGAAGCGACCATCAAAAGTTTAGCCCGCGGCGGCTCCATTTTCGAGGAGATTCGACGCTGATGTTTGAGCCTTTCTGAAGGCGAGTTCAGCGTCGCCGATGAAAATGGAGGGCCCGCCAGCGTGAGGAACTTTTGAAGGAGCGAGTCCCTCCAGGCGAGTCCTTCGCCCGAGCCTTCGTCGAAGTCTTCCGGGCACGTGTTCGACGGACGCCGTCGCGGCAAATTGACTTCCCGGGTGTTCGCCGTTAGAATAGCTCCCTCAAATCTCGTTTCGAACCCTCGATGACCAGCGGAGCATTTCCTCTAATGCCTGAGTCGCCCCCGCGAAGGTCGTCGGGTCTCGTCCGGAAGCTGGCTATCGCGTCCGGCCTCGCCTCCGCGGTTTTCCTCGGCCTGCTTCTTTTATCCCTCCTCGTCGCGCCGTCGCGCGGCCTCGTCGGCCGCTATTATGCCAATGACAAGTTCGAGGGAACTCCGGCAATGATCCGACGGGACGCTCGCATCCTATTCGACAAGGACGACCTGATCAAACGCGTCGGCGGCTCCGACCGGCTCAGCGTCATTTGGGAAGGTTTTGCGTACGTGCCCAAGGACGCAACCTATACGGTATCGACGCGGTCGGACGACGGGTCCCAGCTCTTTATCGACGGTGTCCTGGTCGTGGACAACGGCGGGATCCACGCCGCCCAGATCAAAACGAATGACGTCCCGTTGGCGCGCGGAAACCACAAAGTCCTCGTCCGGTTTTTCGACATCGGGGGCGCCGGCTTTATCGACGTCCCGGCCTCGAAATTCCGGTTTTATCCGAAGCCCGTGACCGCAGGCTTCTATCGTTGGGACGTCGTGCTGACCTGGCTTACCCTCGTTGCTACGGCCGGGCTGGGATGTTCCCTCCTGCTTTTGATCGTTGCTCTCGTCGGTGCCTTCTGGCCTCTTCTGCGCAAGTCGGCGCTGTCGTCGAATCGCCTGCGCGCCGGCGTCGGAAGATTCTACGCCGGAGCTCGGCGAAACGCGAAGTTCCTGGGGATTGTCGTCCTAGGCTTTGGCCTGGCCGTTCTCGCCGCCGAAAAGGTGACGCCCGTCCATGGATTGACCGGAACCTATTTCGACAATGCGGACTGGGCGGGAAAACCGGTCGCGACAAGGTTGGATGTCCGGACGCGCTTTTGGAAAGAGGATATCGTCGAGGTCACGAAAGCCGGTGACCATTCGAGCGTTATCTGGGAAGGCTTTATCTGCGCGCCCCGCGACGCTTTCTACAGGTTTTATACCAGCTCGGACGACGGGTCCTGGATTATTGTGGACGATGTCCTGGTCGTGGACAACGGCGGACGCCACCCGCCGCATCTGGTGCAGAAAACCGTCCTGTTGAAGCGGGGGAGTCACAAGCTGACCGTCAAATATTTTGACGCGGGGGGCGGAGGCCAGGTCGCGTTTGATTGGACGAGGGCGACCGCCGTCCCGCTTCCCGGGTGGCGTCTTGGCTTCTATCCGCGCCCGGTCGGCCCGGGCGTCGTCCGGCTGGATACGGTTCTTTTTTATCTCAAGATCCTCTTCAAGGCGGCCTGGCTCGTGGCCGCGATTCTACTTCTCTGGCTCGCCCGCTGGACGATGGCGCCATTGTTCGACCGTGCCGTCGCTCTTGAAGCCGCGGCCCTTTCCCTGGTGGACCGGTTCCTCGACAAAGCCCGGAAAAAAATCCGCTTGATCGTCATTCTCGCCGGGGTTTTACTCGTTGTCCCGGTCGTCGTTGCCCTGCTCCGCCCCGCTCATGGCTTGACGGGGGCTTTCTATCCGAACAAAACCTGGACCGGCGCGCCCATGACGACGTCGCTCGACAACGTAATCTCTTTCCAAAAGGACGCGCTTTCGGCGCGGTCGGGGGAAGAGGATGTCCTCAGCGCCGTCTGGAGCGGTTATCTTTATATCCCCAAGAGTTCGGACTATCAGTTCACGCTGGGTTCGGACGACGGCGGGCAGGTTTTCCTCGATGACCAACTGCTCCTCGACAACGGCGGCGAGCATCCCTTGCAGTTCAAGGACAGGACGGTGACCCTGGCCCGGGGCAACTACAAAATTCTCATCAAGTATTTCGACGCCGGAGACAAGGGGGCGATCGATTTTCGCGTCCACGAAACGACGACGCCGCGCTGGCTCAAGCCGAAAGTGTTCTTCTATCTGAAGCCGGCCGGTCTCGCGGTTTACGCCTTCGATGTGGTCCGCCCTTATTTCGCGACTCCGGTCCGGGTGGCCTGGGCCGTTCTTGTCGTTCTTCTTCTGCTCTTGATTCCGAAAGTCATTCGTCCGAAGCGGACGCTCGTCTCCGTGCTTGCGCCGGCCCTGCTTTTCGGGCTCGGCGGCATTTTTGGCGCCGACCTCATTCGAAACCGGTCCACGGCCGTCGTCGGATGCGACAGCTACTCGTATCTCAACGGGGCGGAGCTCATGGTCCGGAACGGCTTTTTCCGGACGGAATATACCGACCCGCTCATTCCCCGGATCCACGAGCGTTATCAGCAGGTGCCTCCGCTTGACAAAGAGATGTTTCTTCTCAGCCCGCATGGCCATTATGTCTATGACCTGAACGCCGGGCTCATTTACAATGTCTTCCCGCCCGGGACGTCGATGTTCCTCTATCCGTTCGTCAAATGGGGCGGCCGGGGCGCGGCCTTCTTCGCGCTTCCCGTCCTGACCCTGCTCCTGGTCCTGGCGTTCTTCCTTCTGGGCGCCAAGGCTGTCGACCCCGTCTTCGGGCTCTTGGTGGCCATCCTGACCTTCATCAATGTTCAGGTCTTCACAAACTCCGTCTTCATCATGAGTGATATTCCTTCGCTGGCGCTCATCGCGGCGAGCACCTATAGCCTTTATCTCAACTTCAAAAAGCCCCGGTGGGTCTATCCCTTTGCAGCGGGCGCTTGTTTCGGCTTCGCGTTCCTCGTTCGCTATTCGAACCTCGCCGGCGCGTTGCCGCTCGTCTATCTCTTTGGCCTTGGATTTTGGAAAGACCGCCGCTGGAAGGAGCTGGCCAAAAACGTTGCGGCGTTCGGGACGGCGGCGTTTCTCTTCGGCCTCTTTCCGCTTGGTCTCTACACGCATCGATTATTCGGGACGTTCTTAAGGCTTGTCTATGAGCCCACGACGCAGAGCCTGACGGGCCTGGCTTATCTCAAGGAGGGCGTGCCGTTCTATCTGAAAAATTTATCTCAGACCTTCGGGCTCCCGTCTCTGCTTCTCGCGGTCCTCGGCCTCGTCGGCTGCCTGGCCCGGACGCGGCGCCGGCCGGTCGGAATCGTCTGCGTCCTCGGTTTATTCTCCTTTTTCGCCTTCTACGCCGTGCAGAGTATTCGCCAGGAACGGTATCTCATGCCCGGCTATCCTTTTCTCGCCGTACTTTTCGCCTTCGGCGTCCTGGAGGTCAGGCGGTTCGTTCGCCGGTCGCACGTCCTTGCGGTCTTCGTCGTCCTTGCCTGCGCGGCCTTTCTGCTCCTCCGTTCGCAGAGCTTTTTTTCCGAGGGAACCCGCAACGAGGAGGAGATCGCCTCAGCCTTGAGCCGGAAGGTTTCGGCGCGTGCCGTCGTGTTCTGCGACGAAATGAGCGGGCCCGTCCGGATGTACGCCGGGCTTCCGGGATATCGCTTTCTTTGGACCGACCCCGGCACGCTCGAGAAAACAATCCGGATCCTCTGGACGATGGATTACGACGTCTATTTCTACCTCGATACTCCAACCGCCGAGTTCAATTTCCCCTTGATGGTCGGACCGGACGCCGAACGCGAAAAACGGGTGACCCGGGTCGGGATGATCCGAGGCCGTCCTTTGGTCCGTCTCGAACGGCCGGCCGGGCCCGAAACGAATTGAATATTCAAAGGTTTTGTGATAAAATAACCGTTTAATACAAAAAGAGGAGATCGCTTCCGGTGCAGACGTACGGCAAGGTTGACAGCAAATTCCGTTTCGTGATTCTGGCGTCCAAGCGGGCGAAGCAGCTCCTGAGGGGCGCCAAGGCTAAGGTCCGGACCAAAACGAAGAATCCGATCCGGATCGCTCAGATCGAAGTCAAGGAAGGATTGATAGACTATGAAATCCTCCAGCCCGGTCCCGAAGTCCTCCCTGAAACCGAAGAGCAGGTGTTCTCCGCCGGCGACGTCTCCGTTGAAGACGTCGATGACGGTGCGGTAGCCGGAGAGGATGAGGTCGTCGAAGACGAAGAAGCCGAAAGCCCGGCCGAGGACGGCTACGAGGAAGAATTGCCCGGCAGCGATTCCGGCGGCGAAAAAGACGACGCGTAGGGCGGAACTTCGCCGAACCCCGCCTCGCTCAGCATCTGAACATAATCCCGCGTGATCCATGCGGACCGCGCGATCCCCAGCCGCTCCGACAAGCGGACGATCTTTTCCCGTTCACCCTCAAGTTCGAGGAAATTCCCGATGGCCAGCTCGTCCAGGCAGGCGGAGAGCGTCCCCTTGCGGTAGACCGTCCGGCGTTTTTCATAGCGGAAGACCGGGACGAGGCCTAAAGCCCGCAAAATTTTCGCGAGCTGATTCGGGCTCCGGACGGACGTTTCGAATTCTTCGCGGATCTTGAACCGGCGGGATTTTTGCGGGGGGCCCTTGAACGTCAGGGCCGCGGTTTTGCCCACGACCCGCAGGCGGAGGGCCTGACGGCCGCGGCTGAGCGTCCGGTCGCGAAAATCGAAGAGCGTATTGATCTCGCGATGGCGCTCGCGGGCCAAGGCGAGGCCGGCCGCTAACAGCTTTTCGCGGAGAGGGGCGAGGTCCCCGATGCGGATTTTGACTTCGATTTCGAGCACGCTACGCCTTTCGTTTGAGCACCAGCTCGGTCATGAGCTCGAGCGCCGCGCGTGGAGCGGACGGGGGGAAGGTGGCCAAGCGGTCTCCGGCGGCGCGGGCGAACCCCGTCGCCCGGTCCGCGGCGTATTCCAGGCCGCCGGTATCCGCGACGATGCGCAGGATTTTTTTCGTGGCCGCCCGGTCCGTCCCGCGGCTCGCGACCAGCTTCTGCAGGTCGGCGCGCTCTTCGCCCCGGACCCGGTCGAGGGCATGAATAACGGGAAGCGTCATCCGGCCTTCGCGGAGGTCGGACAAGACGGGCTTGCCGAGCGTTCGTTCATCGGCCGTGAAGTCGAGAATGTCGTCCACGATTTGAAAGGCGAGCCCCAGGTCGGCGCCGAACCCGGCGAGTCGCTCTTCGTCCTCGGGCGGAACGCCGGCCAGGACTCCTCCGATCCGGCACGACGCGGCGAACAGAGAGGCCGTCTTCTTGCTCAAGACCTCAAGGTAGAGGTCTTCGGAGACGTCGACCCGCCCGCTGAGAGAATATTCGATGAGCTCGCCCTCGATCATCTGCGCCGTCACGCCGGCCAGGATGTCGATGATCCGGTCCTGGCGCGTGCGCAAAGCGAGGGCGATCGATTGAATGTAAAGAAAATCGCCGAGGAGCACGGTAATGTTCGGCCCCCATTTCACGTGGACCGTTTCCCGGCCGCGGCGCAGGGTGGCGTTATCGACGATGTCATCATGGATGAGCGAGGCCGTGTGGACGATTTCGACCAGGGCCGACCAGAACATGTGGTCCTGGCCGCGATAGCCGCTGAGCTTGGCGCAAAGGAGAAGGAGGGCGGGACGGACCCGTTTGCCGCGCTTGCGAAAGAGGTATTTATTGACTTCGGCGATCAGGGGGTTTGAGGACCGGCCGATCTCTTTCAAATGGCGTTCGACGGCCTCGAGGTCGCCGCGGATGTCGCGATAGATATCGTGGAGGGTCCGGGGCGACGCGGCGGCCGTCATGGCGCGCCTATCTTAGCATTGACGCGACCCCAATTCAATTCTGGGTTCCGGTTCCGGGAGTCTTTCTCGCGGACGGTCAGCGAAACAGCGAGCGAAAATTCGCGGTCGTCGCCCCGGCGAGGTCGGCGAGGGTCGTCTTTTTAAGGCCGGCGATGGTTTTGGCGGTTTCGACCACGTACGCCGGTTCGTTTCTTTGTCCCCGGTACGGCACGGGGGCGAGATAGGGGGCGTCCGTTTCGACGAGAAGCCGGGCGAGAGGAACCCGCTCGGCGACGTCGCGCAGGTCCCGGGCTTTCGGGAAGGTGACGATTCCCGAAAACGATATGAACAAGCCTGCCTCCAGCGCGGCCGACGCCACATCCCAGCTTTCGGTGAAGCAATGGAGCACGCCGCCGGGCCCGAGGCCTTCGTCCCGGAGGGCGCTGAGGACCTCGTCGCCGGCGTTTCGGCTGTGGATGAGGACCGGGAGGCCGAGTTCGCGGGCGAGAGACAGCTGGGCCCGAAAGGCCGTGCCCTGCTCCGCGGGCGACGCGTGATGATAATGGAAATCCAGGCCTATTTCGCCGACGGCCGCTATTTTTCCGTCGCCCGCCAGCCGGCGGATATCCGCCAGCAGCTCGGCCGAAAAGCGTTTGGCTTCGTGCGGATGGAGACCGGCCGCGAGACGGACTTCGGGATGCGCCGCGGCGAGAGCCAAGCCGGTCTTCAGGCTCCGCCTGCTTGAGATCTCGAGGGGGCAAAGCATTTCCACGACGCCCGCCGCCGAAGCCCTCCGGACCGCGTCCTCCCGGTCGCGGTCGAACTCCTCCATGTCGAGGTGGGCGTGGGAGTCGATCAACATCGGATATCGCGGGTGCAAGAGTTCGCCCCCCGAGAGGCCGGCAAACCCTTGCGCCCGCCGGGCATTATTGGAGGATCTTTGTTTTCAGGATCCGGAGCGGCAGCGGGCCGAAGCTCGTGATCTTGTTGAGAAATTCTTTCTGGCTGAACTGATCGCCCTTGGCGGCCTTGTAGTCTTTTTCCATGTCCAGGATTTCCTGGTAGCCGATATAGGCGTACGAGGCGGCTCCCGGATGGAGGATGATCTCGTTCCATTTCCGCTCGGCCTCGGCCTGGGTCTGGAATCCGGTCTCAGTCATCAACTTGATGGCCCGGTCCTTGTCCGTCTTGTTGCCTTCATGGACGCTGATATCGACCTGGAAATCGATCAGGGCTTGAAGTTTGAGCTTGAGTTCCATCATGCGCTGTTTGAGGTCGTAGTTGTTGTAGCCGGCGAAGATGAACATGTCCTGAGCGTAGAGCGGCCATCCCTCGCGCAGAGCCGGGTCCGGATGCAATTTGCGGACGAGCGATGCGTTCTTAAGGACGTTGTAGGCGGGGACGAAGGTTCCGGGATACACGTTGCGGACTGTCCAGATCGGGAGCATAAAGTTCGTGTATTCGTCCATGAACGACTGGGCCGCATCGTCCGGAAGACTTTCGGGATAAGGATTGACCTGGATGGAGAAGGTGCCACCCTGCTCGTAGGGGAGCGGGGTGATGAGCTTCGTCAGGTTCATCCCCCGGTCGAGGGCGGGCATCAGCTCGAGAGTGGGGACGTCGGGCGGAACGTCGAGGATCTTGGTCTTGTCGATGAAGGCCTTGACGTCGTCGACGTTGGCTTTGATATTGGAAAACCATTCCTCTTTCTTCGGCTGGGCGCTCTTGACTTTGTTCAGGACGTGCGAGATGACGGCGTTGCGGAACCCGTCTACGGTCAGGCTGGTCGGCGGCTTTTCGATGTCGAACTTGGGGTCCATGATCTTGTAGTAAGCAAAGCAGGCCTTAAACATCTCGTTCCGGAGATTCGTCGTATCGGCCACGGCCCGGGCGCCGATTTCGTTGAGCATCAGCGTCCCCCCGATCGACAGCTGGAGCAGGCGCTGATGGGCTTCGCCCAACCGGAAATTGCCCGTGGACCGGGTCAAAAGGTCACCTTGGAGAAATCTCTGAAAGTCTTCGAGGGCGGGAAGGACTTTAGCGTATTCGTTCTGGAACTTCGTTTTCGCTTCCGGGCCGGCCGCCTCGATCAGCTTCGGGATCTCGGTCTTGTAGAAATCGAGGATCGCGGGAAATTGCCGGATGGCTTCTTCGGTATATTCCTTGGGCGGGGTCTTAAGGTTTTCTTTCGCCTGCTTTAGGAAGCCGGGGAGGGCCTTTGCCCGTTCGGTGGCGCTCTTCAGGCGGGCGTCGATTCCGGCGAATTCCTTCGTCAAAAGTCCGCGGAGGCTTCCGAGGATGATCTGGTTGTAAAGGATCGGGTTGAATTGCTGCGGTACGATCTTTTCGAGCTGAAGCATCCCCAGCTCCAAAGAATCGCGGAAGATGTCGAGGTTGATCTGGATGTCGGGGCTGAGCTTGTCTTTGGCGATCTTGTTGACCAGCTCGGCGTTGACCTTGTCCACACCGGTGAGGTATTTTTCGGTATTGGATTCGGAAAAGTCCTCAAGCCTGTCGTTGTATTTGTAAAAGCCGGCCAGCGTCGCGGCGGTGGGGTAGAACTTCCAGTAGGCGTCGAGATATCCGTCGACCGTCTTCGCGAACTTGGCGTCATCCGCGTTTTGTTGGGACAGCAGCCAACCGAACCCTCCGACGAGGAATATGCCGAGGACGACGGTGATCCACTTCTTAATCATATCAGGCTCCTCCTCTTGTAAAGCTTTTTTATATCCATTCCTTCGGTCGAATGCTGTATGCTAACACAGATTTCTCGCCGGACGCAATTCCCCTCTGGAAAATTCGCCGCGGGCCGTCTATCCCGCTTTTCGGTAGGACCGTCACGAGCTTCCCTCGAGGAAATAACAAGCAATATTTGTGCCAATCGCGACAAGAGATAGGGACAGCCGAACGCTCGAGCGGCGACCCGGACCTCACCAGCGGATGGCGGCCGACGCCCACGTGAAACCGGACCCGAACGCGGTCAGGACGACGAGGTCGCCGCGTTTCACGCGTCCGCTCCGGACCGCTTCGTCGAGGGCGATGGGAATGGACGCGGCCGTCGTGTTTCCGGTGCGGTCGATATTGCGGGCGACCTTTTCGGGCGCGAGGCGGAGCTTGTGGGCCACCATTTGCGAGATGCGGTCGTTGGCCTGGTGCGGGATGAGCAGCGTAACGTCGTCGATCGTCAGCCCATTGGCCGCCAACGCGGCCTGGACGGCCTCGGGCATCCGTTCGGACGCGTTCATGAAGACGCGCTTACCGTCCATGTGCGGGAAGAATCCGCCCTGGTCGAAGAGCTCTTTGGCGATCGTCGGCTTCCGCGCCGAGCTGGGATGCTCCATCCAAAGTGCTTTAAAGAATCGCCCGTCGCCGAAAAGATGCGTGGACAGGATCCCGCGTCCATCGCCGGATTCCGAGGGTTCACAGATGACCGCCCCGGCGCCGTCTCCGAACAGCACGGCCATGTCGCGTCCTTCGTCCGAGTAATCCAGGTTGTGCGATTGGACTTCGGCGGCGACGACGAGGATCTTTTTATAGGTACCGGCCCGGATGTACTGGTCGGCCGCCGAGAGGGCGAAGATGAACCCGCTGCATTGATTGCGGACGTCGAGGGCGCCGATTGTCCCCAGGCCGAGCTTGGCCTGGATCATCACGCCGATGCCGGGGAAATAGTGGTCGGGAGAGATCGTCGCGGCGACGATGAAGTCGATGTCCGAAGGCGGACATCCGGCCGCTTCGATGGCCCGGCGGGCGGCTTCGACGCCGAGGTCGGAACTGCCGACGCCGGCGTCGGCGTAGTGACGGGTGACGATTCCGGACCTTTGCCGGATCCATTCGTCGGAGGTGTTGATCACTTTTTCGAGGTCGAAGTTCGAGACCACGTTAGGCGGAAGATAGTGCCCCGTTCCGGTGATGATCGTTCGTCTGCTCATGGGCCGCCCTCCATTCGTCCGGCATTATAATTCAACGAATTTCCAAAAATAAAGAAAAATCGTAATGCGGGCAGGATTCGGGAAAATCAGGTTTAGAGTTTCTTGACATCGACGCGCGGCCGTATAAATATTACCGCATCCGAAATTGACTCTATTAATGTTTGTTGATATTCTCTTCGCATCCACGCGAGGGGATGAGCCGATATGCCATTTTCCTTTACACGAACGATCCAAAAACAGGCTACGGGATTCGCCAAGGGAAGCCTGATCGCCGGAAAGTACGATATTATCGAAGAGCTTGGCCGGGGCGGCATGGGAGTGGTCTACAAAGCCGAGGACGCCAAGCTCAAGCGGACGATCGCCATAAAATTCATGTCTTCCCTCCTGCTCGGAGAGCCTGACTATGAGAAACGGTTCCTCCGAGAAGCACAGACGGCCTCAGCT
>Ga0315289_10001483_pt1 | contig 36518 bp, 29 predicted proteins | sample YL17G11_40_MG_FD_203452 | JGI IMG/M metagenome (GOLD analysis project Ga0315289, IMG submission 203452) | Sediment microbial communities from Yellowstone Lake, YNP, Wyoming, USA - YL17G11_40 | ecosystem: Environmental > Aquatic > Freshwater > Lake > Sediment | place: USA: Wyoming | collected...
ATGTAGTCCGTGATCCGCGCGCCGTTCGTCAGTCGCGCCACCCTCCGTGCCATCGGTATCGTCACCCCTCCCTTTCGGGAAGGCAGTATAACACAGAAGTCGCTAACTGAACAGTATTGCGCGTAGGTCGGTCGCTCCGCGACCGACATCAGCATTGCCGTCCCTGCCACCTGCCGTCCCATCGCCCCCGCGAGGTGATCCCTTGATGCGAACCGCCATCCTCCTCGCCACCCCGATCCCCCTGCTGGCGTGCGGCGCCTGGAGCCAGCCCGTGAGTCATCCCTTCCTCTGCTCCGACAACGGGCTGAACAAGGTCTTCGCGGTCTCAGCCGATGGGAAGATCGAGTGGGAGTACCCCGTCAACGGCGGGCAGGACGTGTGGCGTCTGCCCAATGGCAACTACCTGCTGAGCAACGTCGGTGGCGCGCAGGAGGTTACGCCCGCGAAGACCGTCGTGTGGGAGTACCAGGCGCCCCCAGGCGCCGAGGTCCACACGTGCCAGCCGCTGAGCGATGGTTGCGTGCTCATCGGCGAGTGCGGCACGAAGCGGCTGATCGAGGTCGACCGCCAGGGGAACATCCGCAAGGAGATCAAGGTCGACACGGCCACCCCCAACACCCACCTCCAGTTCCGCCTCGCCCGCCGGCTCGCGAACGGCAACTACCTCGTCGCCCAGACCGGCGAGAACCTCGTGCGCGAGTACGACCCCGACGGCAAGACCGTCCGAACCATCCCCGTGCCCGGCAACCCCTTCATCGCCCTCCGGCTGCCCAACGGCAACACGCTCATCGCCTGCGGCGACGGCCACGCGCTGATCGAGGTCGACCCCGCCGACAAGATCGTCTGGCAGATCGGCGAGAACGACCTCCCGGGCATTCCCTTGCGCTTCGTGGCAGGCCTGCAGCGGCTCCCGAACGGGAACACTGTCGTCTGCAACTGGGGTGGCCACGGCCACATCGGCGAGCAGCCCCTCATCTTCGAGGTGACGCCGGACAAGCAGGTCGTCTGGCAGGTCGCCGACTACGAGCACTTCCACACCATCTCCAACGTCCAGCTCCTGGATGTGCCCGGCGACGTGACCAAGGGCGAGATCCTCCGCTAGCAGCGGGAGCGCGGGCATCCTGCCCGCACTGCCGTCGCCCCGCCTCCCTCCCGAGCAACAGACCCGCCCCGGGGTCCTGAAGGTGCGCTCTGCGGCAGGAGCGAATACGCGCCGGGAACGTCGGCCTGATGACCGGACCCCCGGGGATACGTATGGGCCTGGCCGAAGACAAGGAACTGCAGGAGTTCCGGGCGCTGATGGAGACCCCGGCGGAGTACGCCGAGGGCTTCGGTTGGCGCACCGTCCTCGGGGCGGCCTTCCTCGGCTTCGTGATGATGCCCGGCTCGATCTACCTGGGCCTCGTCGCCGGCCAGTCGATGGGCCCGGCCGCCGAGTGGACCACGATCATCCTCTTCACGGAGCTGGCCCGGCGCTCGTTCCAGGTCCTCACCAAGCAAGAGATCTACATCCTGTACTACATCGCCGGCGGGCTGACGTCGATGATCGGCGTCGTCGCCCTCTCCGGCGGCGCCTTCGCCGGCCTCATCTGGGCGCAGTTCCTCCGCGCAGCGGCCCCCGGCGGGTGGGGCGACAAGGTCCCGAACTGGGTCGCGCCGCCTCCCAATTCCCCCGCCATCCAGCAGCGTACCTTCTGGCATGCCGATTGGATTCCCGCCATCCTCGTCCTGCTCGCGACGCAGGTCCTGGGCCGCGTCGCCTGGATGAGCTTCGGCTACGCGCTCTTCCGTCTCACCTCCGACGGCGAGCAGCTCCCCTTCCCCATGGCGCCCATCGCCGCCCAGGGCGCCACCGCCCTCGCCGAGACCTCCTCGAAGCAGGAGACGTGGCGCTGGCGCGTCTTCTCGATCGGCACCATGATCGGGATCGCCTTCGGTCTGATCTACGTCGGCGTTCCCACCATGACCAACGTCATGCTGGTCCGGCCGGTCTCGATCCTGCCCATCCCGTGGATCGACTTCACCCAGGGCACCGAACGCTTCCTGCCGGGCGCGCCCACGGGAATCAGCACCGACCTGGGCACCGTCTTCGTCGGGTTCGTGCTGCCCTTCTGGATGGTGGCCGGCAGCGCGATGGCGGCCGGCGCCACGCTGGTCGTCAACCCCATTCTCCAGGTGACCGGTCACCTGCCCACCTGGCTTCCCGGCATGGAGACCACCCGCACGGCCTGGGCGGCCTCCATCGATGTTTGGCTCTCCTTCATGATCGGCACGGCCTTCGCCGTGGCCTTCATCGGCTTCTACAAGATCGCCCGCTCCTGGTCCGAGGCCAGCCGTCTCGGGCACAGGGGCATCGGCTTCGGCACACCCCCGCCCGGACGGGGCGACATGGCGATCAAGTGGACCCTCCTCCTCTTCTTCCTCGCCACCACCGGCTACGTCATCCTCTGCCGCAAGCTCGTGCCCAACTTCCCTTGGCCCTTCCTGGTCATCTACGGCTACCTGTGGACGCCGCTTGAGTCGTACATCAATGCCCGCATGTACGGCCTCACCGGCCAGTTCGTGGGCTTCCCCATGATCCGCGAGGCGACGTTCATCTTCAGCGGCTACAAAGGTGTCGACGTCTGGTTCGCGCCCATCCCGCTCTCAAACTACGGCGCCACCGCCCAGCGCTTCCGCGAGGTCGAGCTGACCGGCACCAGGTTCAGCAGCGTGGTGAAGGCCGAGGCGCTCGTCTTCCCGGTCATGATTGTCTGCAGCTTCATCTTTTGGAGCTTCGTCTGGAAGCTGAACCCCATCCCCTCGGTGGCGTACCCCTACACTCAGAAGTTCTGGGACTTCCAGGCGTTGCAGCAGTGGCTGTGGTTCTCCTCCACCGCCGGCGGCCCGAGCGCAGACATCTTCCGCCAGGCCATCAAGCCCTTCGTGATCGGCGCCGGCCTCGTCTTCGGCATGGGGGCCTACGGCATTCTGACCCGGCTCGGGTCGCCGGTCATGCTGGTCTACGGCTTCATCCGGGGCCTGGGCATGTTCCCGCACATCGTGCTGCCCCAGCTCCTCGGGGCGCTGCTTGGGCGCTACTACTTCAGCGGGCGGTTCGGCCAGCAGGAGTGGCGCCGCTACACCCCTGTCCTCGCCGCCGGCTTCTCCTGCGGCACCGGCCTCATCGGCATGCTCGCCATCGCCTTCGCGCTGGTGTCGCAGTCGGTGTCGCAGATGCCGTTCTGAGTACGTGCCTCTACTCGCACGACCGGCCGGGTAGGCCAATGACGGAGACGGCGTGGTCTGTCCGTGGGGTGCCCATCCGCTTGACCGACGAGCGCTGGACGCATATCATGGAGCAGCACTGCGAGATGGCCGGCCTGCGCGCGGACGTCATGAGGGCCATCGCTGAGCCGGCGCGGGTTGTGGCCGGAAGCGCCGGCGAGCTACTCGCCGTTCGCGAAGTAGGGCCGGGGAGAGCGATCGTCGTAGTGTACCGCGAGGAGCAAGACGACGGGTTCGTGATTACGGCCTTCGTGACGAGCAGACTGCGCGCGCTGGAGAGGAGGAGGCCACTATGGACCTAGCGGACATTCGTCCATACCTCGACCTGATCCCGGTTGTGAGCGAGACGCCGGGTCGGTCTGTGTGGGTCTCGTACGATGCGGAGGCCGACGTGCTCTATGTGAACTTCCGCAAGCCCAGCCGTGCGACTGACAGCGAGATCACCGAGGACGACGTCATCGTACGGTACGAGGGCGACGAGATCGTCGGCGTGACTGTTCTCCATGCATCTCAGCGAGCGCTCCGCTGAGGGCCGCGGCCCGGTGTCGGCAGGAACTGCCGGGCCCCGAGGCAGGTCAAAGCAAGTGGACCGACTCGAAGAGGGCTGAGCGAAATGAGAGCGCTTGCTTGTGCATGCGCCGTGGGCGTTGTGCTGCTGGGGGCCGGCTGCGGCCAGGAGGCCGAGAAGGCGCAGCCGAACACAACCCCGCCTCCGCCGAAGCCCAAGCTGTCTTTGGCCGCCGAGGCGGTCGAGGTCACCCAGGTCCAGTACCAGGGCTGGCCCGCTCTGCGCATGGCGAATGGCCTCGTGGTGCTCGTCGTCGTGCCTGACGTCGGCGGCCGCATCATGGAGTACAAGCTCAATGGCCACCCGTTCCTCTGGACGAACCCGGAGGAGTACGGGCACACCTACCCGGCGCCCGCGACGGAGAGCGAGCGCGCCTGGCACAACTTCGGCGGCTACAAGGTCTGGCCCGCGCCGCAGTCCGAGTGGAAGGGCCCGCCCGACCCGGTCGGCTCACAGCTCGATGGCGGGAAGTGGACCGGTGAGATCGTGCAGCCGACGGGGCAGGTGGGCGAGATCAAGCTCGTCAGTCCCGCAGACCCTTCCGTCACCGGCCTACAGATCACGCGGGTCGTTCGCCTCTTCGCCGGCAGCACCCGCGTCGAAGTGCGCGAGACCTTCAGCAATGTGAGCGACCACGACCTCCGCTGGAGCGTGTGGGACGTCACCCAGGTGCCCGGGGCGCTCAGGGACGGCTCGACCGGCGACCAGGAGTCGCGCATCTACTTCCCCCTCAACCCCGAGAGCAGGTTCCCCGCCGGCTTCGTGAAGCTCATCGACGATCCCGCGGGGGACAGCCAGTGGGAGATCGTCAAGGAGCACGGCCTGATGCGGGTGAGCTACCGCCACCAGACCGGGAAGATCGGCGCCGACTCCCTGGCTGGCTGGATCGCCCACGTGGACGAGATCCACAACCTGGCCTTCATCAAGCGGTTCGAGGTGGACAAGCTGGAGGAGTACCCCGATCAGGGCTCAACCGTGGAGGTCTACACGAGTGGCGGCCCGCCCTACATGGAGGTCGAGGTGCTCTCGCCCCTCCTGAGCCTACGGCCCGGCGAGGAGCGAACGGTCGTGCGGCGGTGGTACGCGACCTCAACACCTGGCCCCGTCCGCGAGGTGGGCGAGGTGGGCGCCACTCAGGGGCCGCTTGAGTGCAGGCTGGATGGGGGCAAGCTCAAGGTGACCGGGGCCTTCGGCGTCTTCACCGAGGGCACGGCGACCCTCGCCACTGCGGACAAGGACGGTAAGCCGGTGGACGAGATCACTAAGTTCCCCGCATCGCCGGCGGCTCCGCTAACGATCGATCGGCAGATCGTGCCGCCGAAGGACGCTGTGGCCCTCGTCCTGGACTTGTGCAATGCCAACGGGACGCCCGTCGGGCGCCTGGCCCAAGCCGACCTGCCCCGCCCACCAGAAGCGCAGGTGGCGTCGAGCGCGACCGGCAGGTAACGGACTCTCGGCAGGTGATGCCGCGATGACGATCACCGAACTGCTACGAACGAACCGCGCGGAGATCCTGCGCCTGGCGGCGAAGCATGGCGCGACGAATGTCCGTGTCTTCGGATCGGCGGCCCGGGGTGAAGCGGACGCGCAGAGCGACCTGGACCTGTTGGTGGAGGTAGGGGAGAGGCGAAGCCCCTTCTTCCCCGGGGGCCTCATTGCTGACCTCGAGGATCTGCTGGGTTGCCCAGTCGAGGTAGTCACTGAGGCCGGCCTCCACTGGTACATCCGTGACCGTGTCGTCGAGGAAGCGGTGCTCCTGTGAGGGACGACCGCCTCTACCTCATCCACATCGGCGAGTGCATTGCGCGAATCGAAGCCTACACCGCGGAGGGGAAAGCGGCCTTCCTCTCCGATGGGAAGACCCAGGATGCGGTCATCCGCAAGCTACAGGTTCTGGCCGAGTCGACTCAGCGGCTGTCCGGGGAGCTGAAGGCCGGCCACCCCGAGGTGAACTGGCGAGGCATGGCGGCGTTCCGGAACGTCGTGGTCCACGGCTACCTGGGGATTGACCTCGAGCGAATCTGGGACATCGTCGAACGTGACCTGCCACGGCTCAGGGCGCAGGTCTCCGCCATGCTCGAGGCGGAAGGCGAGTAGGTCAGGTCACACGGCAGGGCTCAACCCCCAAGCCCTGCCGTTCTTCGTGTCTTTGTGTCTTCGTGGTGCTCCTTGCCTTCGCCCTCACCCCGCTGCCAGTCGCTCCCCGGCCCGCTGAACCAGCACCGCCTGCTTCATCCGTCTGATCTGTCCCGCCGCATCCCTTATCGTGTAGACGATCACGTACTCGCCGGACGGCACCGGCTTGCCGGCGAGGTCCTTCCCGTCCCAGATGAACGTGCCCTCCCCCTCACCAACCGCTGACCAGGTGCGGACCGCCTCCCCCGAGGGCCTTCGGATGTCCACGATGCGCACCGCGACGGGCTGCTTGCTGAGGCTCTTCGCGGCGACACGCAGGGCGATGGTGTCGCCGCGCCCGTCGCCGTCGGGACTGAAGGAGACGGTGCGTGAGGCGGCCGGTTCCTCACTCGTGTCCACCACGAGCAACCGACACGTGGTCCGCTCGCCGGGCGTGCCCTTCCCCGTCACCAGCATCACGGGGTACGTGCCGTCAGCCGGGTAGGAGCGGGTCACGGCGATGCGGCCGTCCTGGGGTCGCACGGCCTCGCCATCCACTTCCGCCGTCGGCTCGGTCGTGCCCCAGGTCAGCACCGGGCTCAGCGTCGTAGTGAGCTGGATAGGCAACTGGGCGTCGTCAGCGGGTTCGGAGACCAAGGTCATCTCGATATCCCCCGCCGGAAGCTCCGCGGTTCGCTCCTCGGCCGTCTTCGCCGGGGGCTGCGCCTCCGGCCCACCGGGCGGAGGCGTCGCCGCGGGCTTCTCCGGCGCCAACGGTGGCGGGAGCGTGGGCTGCTCAGCTCCGCTCTCCGGGCCCGGAGTCGGTGACGGCGTCGCCGGCCCGCCAACCGGGTGCTTCTGCACCTGGGCCCCCGCTCCGCCCTCGAGGTGGTCCGTCAGGCCATAGACGACGCCGTCGCCCGACCCGAAGACCAGCATCCCGTGCGCGACCGCCGGTGATGAACTCACCGGCCCTCCCGTGGCTAGGCTCCACACGACCCGCCCACTGCGGCGATCGACCGAGTAGAGATGCCCGTCTACCGAGGTCACGAACACCGTCCGACCGGAGACGGCGGCCGGAGTCGACGCGACCCCGCCGGGCAGCTTGGCCTTCCACGAGATCTCGCCCTTGCCCGTCCCGAGGCCGATGAGGTCCCCCGACACGAGCGGCACGAGCAAGCGACCGCGGGCCAACGTGAGCGACCCGCGAATCTCCCCGCCGAGGGCCTGGCTCCATGCCTCGAGCCCGCTGCCGGCCCGCAGCGCGACCACGCGGCCCGCGCTGTTCCCCGCGACCACCAGCCGGCCGCACACCAGCGGGTTCGCCACGACCGGCGCCCCCGTCGTCACCCGCCAGAGGAGCTTGCCCTCGCGCTCGTCGAAGGCGTACAGGCTCCCGTCCTCGCTCGCGCAGTAGATGATATCGCGCTGGTTGGCCCTCCGGGCACCCCGCTTCGCCACCGACACCTCAGCCTCGCTCCGCACGGGTGAGGCCGTGACCGGGCCGTTCGTCTGGTAGCTCCACGCCAGCTCGCCCGTAGTCGCCTTCACCGCGTATACCTTGCCGTCGCGCGACCCCACGATCACCAGCCCGCTCACCGTGTGAAGGGGGCAGCCGGCGACCGCGCCACCCGTGCGGTACCGCCAGAGCTGCGTCCCCACCTTCTCCTCCGCCAGTCGTTTGGTCCCCTCGGACTTCAGGCAGTAGATCGCGCCCTCGTCGGTGCCGACGAACACCTTGTCATCGGCCACCGCTGGGGAAGACGAGACCGTCCCACCCAGCCGGTACCGCCAGCGCAGTGCGCCGTTCTCGAGGTTGAGCGCGTAGAAGTACCCGTCGTCGGATGCGACATAGACGGTGTTCGCGACGATCGCCGCCGAGGACCTCACTGGCCCGCCCGTCTGGGCCGCCCAGAGTTGGTAGAGGGCGGGCTGGAGGGTGGCGAGAGTCGCCGACCTCCCCTGCGGCCCATGCCCCATCCGCGCCCAGTTCGTGTCGCGCGGGAAGAAGTACAGGGGCTCGGTCGAAACGTCCGGCAGGCCGTCCCGGAACGAGAACCCCAGCGCCGTTGCCGCGCCCAAGTCCGCCACCCGAGTGCAGTGCTTCAGACGCCTCGCCATCGACTCGTTCCGGAAGAGGACCCCCACGGCCAAGGGCGCGCTGGCGAAGGCCCCCACCTCGAAGTCCCCCGCCACCATGCCCACCCGCAGGCCCATGCCGTAGTGCTTCCGCTGCTGGAAGATGGTGGCCCGCACCCCCAGGGCGTCATCGATCAGCCCCGCTGACGCGCGGACCGTGAGGCTCCGCCCGAAGAACCAGTCGTAGTTGCCCACGCTCGTCCAACGGGCCTTGTCGCGGAACTGCAGCGAGAACGTGGAGACCGAGCTTACGTGCCGGGAGAAGGGCACCACCACGGTGGTGTCGAGGCTGTCGAAGAACGCGTCGTGGCTCGTGTCCCGGTTCCAGATGGCGAAGCCGGGGGTGAAGAAGACGAAGGGCCGGCTCGCGGTGGTTCCGGTGTCCTGGGCGAGAGCTGTGGAGAAGGGGATCGCGATGGCGTACGCGGCGAGCAGCCCGGCAACGGTGACAGCACGAGGGGGGCGCATGGCGTCACCCGCTTTCCAGCCACGCTGGCTGCGGCGTGATACGTGGCAAGTCAGTCTAGCTTTCGCGCCCGAAACCAGCTATCCCTTCTCAGCGCCCCAATTCCTCACGAGATAGTTGTGTGCCTCCTGTACGACGGCAGCGGCCGATCCGAGCGTGGCGTCGTCCTCCTTCGGCGAAGGCGAGGGTGCGATCGCCACGATGAGCGCCCCGCCCTTTCCGCCTTGCCCCACCGCCATGCGCAGGCTGTGGCGCAGCCAGCTGGCCGTGGTGGCGCTGCTCGTGGTGAAGGTGTAGACCACCGCGATGCGCTCGCTCGCCGTGTCCATCACCATGCTGCCGGCGTGGATCGCCTGGCCATCAGCCGAGGGAAGGTCCAGCTTCACATTCTCCAGCAGCCGCCAGCCCTGGTTCTTGAGGCAGTGTTGTGGCGAGTGCAGGGCGCGCCAGCCGCGGGCGAAGACGACCGACAGCGTCACGCTGCGGTGCGTGGTCTGGTCGATGTACAGCCGGTCGATCATCTCGTCGGCGCCCAGGTACGCGAACACGCTCTTGTCGGTCGGCAGCTCGCGGCCCTGGAAGTCGCCAAACGCCAGCGGCATCTTCGCCAGCCCGATCTTCGCCGGGGGCGGTGACGGCCGGTGCTCCCGTACGTACCAGCTTCCGCCGGCGCCCAGGGCCAGGATGACGACCGGCGCTAGATATCGTCGCGCAGCTTGTGACACTTGAGCAGCCATCCCATCCCATACAGAGCGAGTAGTCCGACCATGAACACCACCACGCCGGAGAAACCATGGAGGAAGCCCGTCGCGGCTTTCTCACCCAGGCTCCGGGCCACGAGGAGTATCGTCGTCACGCGGACGGCGTTGGCGACCAGCGCGATCGGCAGCGATGAGGCCAACAGCGCCGCCTTCTGCCACAGACGACCCTCCGTCAGGTAGGCATACAGCGCCGCCAGCGCGGTCATCGTTGTCAGCGACTTGATCCCGCTGCACGCGATCGCCACCTCGAAGGCGTACTCCGGGATGCGGAGGTTGACCCCCTCCCGCGTGACCGGGATGCCGATCAGCTGGGTGAAGGTGCCCGCCATCTTCGCCGCCAGGAGCTGGAGCGGGCTGCTGAAGGCGTCGATGAGCAGCCGATCGATGGGCACCATGAACCCGAGGTAGCAGATGGGGAACAGCACGGCGAGGGCGATCCGGGGCCCCCACAGCCACTGCACCAGCCCCAGCAGGACCGGGATCAGGGCGAGACACGACACGAAGTGAACGTCAGCCCAGATTCCCAGGAAGTGCAGCACGATGCCGGCGACCACCAGCACCAGGCCCCGGCGGTCGGACGACTTGGGCAGCTCCGCCAGGAGCGCGCGCCGCCGGTAGATCAGATACCCCACGATCGGCGGGATCAGGACCCCGTGCCCGTAGTACTCGCTCGCCATCCACCGACTCCACATCCACGCGAGCTGCGGGGCAAAGGCCACGGCGATCAGCGCTGCCAGGACCCCCAGGCCGATCAGCTCCTCCCTCGCCGCCTCGACCAGGACCTGCCACGGCGGCGCAGCACCCTTGGGCGTCTCCGCGGGTCGGGTGTCCAGCGCGGGCCCGCCGGCCATCACGCGTTCTCCTTGTGGCGCCCACGCGTGTCTCAAGCACGGGAAACCAGAATCGGTACAATGGGTAACGGAGGTCTTATACCACACTCCGTCCCCGGTTCTGCCGGTCTCGGCTAGAGCGGCTCGAAGCTGCTCAGGCTTGCGACAAACGCATTGAGGTTGACGGAGCGGATGACCATGACGCGCGGCTGGTACATCTCGCCATGGACCCACGCCGTCTGCAGGACTTGGCGCGCCGGTGTCGACCCGCCGATGTCGATGAACACCAGGTCCGCATGGGGAACGTGCGCGCGCACGAGGCCCGGCTCGCGAGCATCGACCGGCACGACTCGCACGTTGGGGAGGTGAGCGGTCGCGATCCGCGCCCGCTCGGCCATCTCCGGGGACTTCTCCACCGCGTACACCTGGCCACACTTGCGGGCCAGGAACTGCGTGGCAAGGCCGTGAGACGCCCCCAGCTCCAGGGCGATCTCCCCCGGTTGAGGCAGCTTCCGGCACAGCCGCCGGAAGGCGCCCGAGTGGCCGACGAGGTGCGTCTCGCGGGGGCGCGGTGGCGCCGGCCACCGCTCGGCGACGAGCATCCCGAGCGCGGCCGCTGCCGGCGACGACGGCGCCATGGACACTAGCCGCGCGACGGCCTCCTCCGCCGCCGCCCGGTCGCCGTCGAGCAGCGCCAGGTGCGCGTCAGCCGCGCGCAGCTCCTCCGGTGCCCCCTGAGCGGCCGCCGCTTCCCGCAGCCGCTCGAAGCACGCCCGTGCCTCCTCCCACCGTCCTCGCCGTCGCGCGGCCATCGCGTCTCTCAGGATGGCGCTCAGCTCTGCGCTGTTCGGCATGCTCGACACGCGGTCTTCCCCTCCACCGTGAACCCCGAGCGAATGCGCCGTGCTCCCGCCGGCCTCTTCTCGGCAGGTGCTGCAGTGGAGCGTGCACCGGCTGGTTTCTCGCCCGAGCACTGCCTCGCCTCCTGACCGCCCCTGGGCGTTCCGTGCCCCTGTGCCGGGGAGGGCTCGGTGGCCAGACGGCGAACTGAGCAACGCGCCAGAGCGCGGTCACACCCACCGGGCGGGTGGCGCTCGGAGGAGAGACGCTCAGGCTCGGAGCCACCGGCACCAACGTTCACCCAACGCACGTGCCGGTCGCGTAGGGGCGCGATTCATCGCGCCCGATCGTGTAGAGGCGCCATCCATGGCGCCCGCCGGCGGCAAGGAGAACCACGGTGAGACACACAGCACGGTACGTGAAGATCGCATGCTTGGCGTCGTTGGTACTCGTGATGGCGGCCGGATGGGTCCCGGCCCAACAGGCCGCGGCCCTGCAGGAGGGCGACTTCGTGGCAGTGTGCGGGGACTCGATCACCGAGCAGAAGCAGTACTCGGTGTTCATCGAGGACTACCTGCTGATGTGCCAGCCGGCCCCGCGGCTGCGCGTCATGCAGGCCGGTTGGGGTGGCGAGGTGGCCCATGGCTTCCTGCCGCGCATGGGTCGCGATGTGCTGGCTCTGCACCCGACCGTCGCCACCACCTGCTACGGCATGAACGACGGCGGCTACGGGCCGTTTGTGCCGGACCGCGGCACGCTCTACCGGGACACGCACAAGGCGGTCATCCAGGAGTCCCGCAAGGCCGGTGTCCACCTGATCGTCATCGGCTCGCCGGGGTGCGTGGACAGCAACACCTTTCGCAACGACCCGAACGCCGCCGAGTTGTACAACACCACCCTCGCCAAGCTGCGGGACATCGCGCGCGAAGTGGCCGCGGAGGAGAAGGTGGCCTTTGCCGACGTCCACGACGCCATGATGGACGTGATGGCCAAGGCCAAGGCGAAGTACGGCCCCACCTACCACCTCGCAGGCAACGACGGCGTCCACCCGTGGCAGAACGGTCAGCTCGTAATGGCGTACGCCTTCCTCAAGGCCCTGGGCTGCGATGGCGCCATCGGAACGATCACCCTGGACCTGGCTGCCGACCAGGCGGAGGCCACGGCGGGACACAAGGTCCTCTCCTGTGCCAAGGGCAGGGTGGAAGTGGAGAGCGCCCGCTACCCGTTCTGCTTCTTTGGCGATCCCCAGTCGCCGAGCGCTACGGCCGGGGTGCTCGAGTTCCTGCCCTTCAATGAGGAGCTGAACCGCTTCCTGTTGGTGGTGAAGGGCGCCGAGGCGACGGCGCTCTACCATGTGAGGTGGGGGCAGGTTGCGAGGGTCTTCAGCGGGGGCGACCTCGGCCGCGGCATCAACCTCGCCGCCGAGTTCCTGGACAACCCCTTCTGCGGCCCGTTCCAGAGCGTGGAGCAGGCGGCGCGGAAGCAGCAGGAGTTCGAGACGCCGCTGACCAAGGTCCTCTTGCACACACTGCCTCAGTTCAGGGAACTGGTGCCCGAGGAGAGCGCCGCTCTGGACCGCGTAGCCGCCGCGGCCATCGCCCGCGACCAAGCCCTCGCGGAGGCCTCCTCGGCGGCGGTGGTGCCCGTTCGGCACGTTCTCAGGGTGGAGGTGGTCCGGTGAGTGGTGGCGTCGGTTGTCGCAGTTGAAACCGCTCGTGCAACGGCAAGGTACAGGAGAGGGTAACGATGAAGGCTCCTCACGAACCGCTGACAGGAAGGGTGACCGCCATGGGCATTGCGCTGTCGCTCCCGCTGGCCTGGGCTGCTGTGGGCTCGGCCGGGGCCGCCAGGGGCTGGCGGATCGGGGAACCGATCGCCACCTACTGGGCCGGACCGCCTCTGACCGACGCGGCGGCTGAGCAGATGCAGGTCGGGGGGTGGAACCTGGTGTGGTGCAACGAGGGCGAGCTGGATGTGGCGCGGCGGCATGGACTGCGCGCCCAGCTTACCGACTCCTTGCTATCGCCGGGCACACTGGACGATCCCGGCCAGCGCGCGAAGCTCGATGCTCTCATCGAGCGCGTGCGCAAACATCCGGCGCTGTACTGCTACTTCATCACCGACGAGCCGAACGCGGCGGCGTTCCCGGGCCTGGGCAAGCTGGTGGCTTACCTGCGGGAGAAGGACCCGGCGCATCTCGCCTACATCAACCTCTTCCCGACCTACGCGAACAACGACCAGCTCGGCACGAAGGGCGACACGGTGACGGCCTACCGGGAGCACCTTCGGCAGTACGTGGACATCGTCAAGCCCGGCCTCATCAGCTATGACCACTACCAGTTCAGAGCGAACGGTGATGGCGACCAGTACTTTATGAACCTGGCGATGGTCCGGCAGGCCGCGCTCGAGGCCCATGTCCCATTCCTGAACATCGTGCAGGCCTCGAGCTGGGATCCCGCCATGCGCGTGCCGAACGGGCGCGAGATGAGGTTCCTGATCTACACCTCGCTCGCCTACGGTGCGCAGGGCATCTCGTACTTCGTCTACCGCTACACCGGCATTCGCGGTGGGATGCTCGACGAGGCGGGCAAGCCTACGTCGCTGTACGATGCGGTCACGCCGCTGAACCATGAGTTCGTGGCCATCGCTCGGGAGCTTCAGCCGCTGCGGTCTCTCGGGGCCTACCATGCCGGCATGGTGCCCCCGGGCGCGGAGGCGCTGCCGGCAAACAGCGTCTTCACCCTCGATCCCCCTCTCGCGCCCATGCCCCACAAGGCGCCGGTGAAGGGGATCCTCCTTGGGTGCTTCGGCAAGTCGTCACGCCCGACGCATGTCGTCGTGGCGAACCTCGACTACACCACCGAGGTCACAGCCACCATAGTCGGCCCGCGGCCGCTCGAGGTCTTCGACGCGCGGAGCGGCCGGTGGCTTCTGGCAGCCGGGAAGCGGGCGGCGCTTCGGCTTCCGCCGGGCGGGGGCAAGCTCGTGCGGATCGCAGGTCGTTGAGGGAGCGGCGACTTCGTGCTCGCCGGCCCTGGTCACCAGCTCCCCAGACCTCTGGCCTCTGGTCGTTCCGTGCCCGCGGGTCTCCCGACCCGCTCCCCCGCAGACAGGCGGCGACGGCAGTGCGGATCGGGGGACCCGCGGGCACGGAACGGCAAGAGGCTCTAACCCTGAGACTCCGATACGGGCGCGACCATGTTGGGCAGACCGCCTGGCAAGGAGGCAGACGGCACGCCGGCGAAGCGAACGGGTGCCGCCGGAACGCGCTCGCCCTCCGCACCGTGCGGAAAGGAGTGGCTCCCATGACGCCCCTTGAACGTCGTGCCATGGACCGTCGCGACTTCCTGAAGTGTGCTGCCGGCGCCACCGTGGCGTCGGCGATCGGGCTGCAGGCGGGCCTGGGCCATGCCGCCAAGCCCGATCCCGCCACCATCCGGAACCACAACCCCAACATGGAGTACCGGCGCCTGGGCAAGACCGACCTGTGGGTGTCCGCCGTCTGCCTGGGCGGCCACTGGAAACGGTTGCCTGCCAACGCCGCGCCGTGGGACCTGCCGGAGACCGACCGGATGGACCCTTTCCTGCAGAACCGGACCGAGGTCATGGACAAGTGCCAGGAGCTGGGCATCAACTACGTGGACGCCTGCTCGAGCGGGGAGATCCTGACCTACGCGCGGGTGCTGAAGGGCCGACGAGAGAGCATGTACTTCGGCTTCTCGTGGTACGAGCACGACCTGCGCTTCCCCGAGTGGCGCACCACGGAGAAGCTCATCCAGGGCCTCGACGAGGGCCTGCAGGCAGCGGGGCTGGACTACGTGGACGTCTGGCGCCCGTCAGCCCTGATGGACGAGCCCCAACCCGACGCGGACATCGAGGCGATGGTGGCGGCCTTCGAGACGGTACATGCACAGGGGAAGGCGCGGTTCCTCGGCGTGTCATCGCACCACCACGGGTTCCTGAAGCACGCCATCGAGACCTGGCCGCAGATCGCGGTGATCCTGTTCCCCTACACCGCGAAGAGCAAGGAGCTGCCGCAGGACAGCCTGTTCGACGCCGTCCGCGCGCAGGATGTGGGCGTGTTCGGGATCAAGCCCTTCGCCAGCAACTCGATCTTCAAGGGCGACAGCCAGCCGGGTAACCCCATGGCCGAGCAGGACGACGAGCTGGCCCGGCTGACCATCCGCTACATCCTGCAGAACGACGCCATCACCGCCCCCATACCCGGCCTGATCAACACGCACCAGGCTGAGAACGTCGCGCAGGCGGTCAAGGAGCGTCGCGAGCTAGACCTGCACGAGTCGGCGAAGCTGGAGCGTGCCGCGGACGAGATGATGGCCAACCTGCCGCCCGACTATGAGTGGCTGCGGCGGTGGGAATGGGTGTGACACCGCCACTGAGTCTCGTGTAGTTCGGGACACCGGGATTGGACCCTTTCCGCCGCCGTCTGGCGGAAAGGGGACTGTACCAGGTTTCCCTACTCAGTGAGTCACCAGGGCGCTGCTTCTCGGGCCGCCGGCGGGGCGGCCCGAGACGTTGTGTGGGAGAGAGGAGCTTCGCGATGCGACTGACGGGATTGGCGGCGCTGACCTGTGCGCTGGGCTTGCTCGCCTCGCTGGCGTTGGCCGGGCAGGTAGCCTCAAGCCGCGTGGAACGTGTGAAGCGCCAGATCGCCCGGGAGATCGCCGCCCAGGCGGCGCTGAGGGGCGTGAAGGCGCAGCTACCGAGGGACAACTCGGGCTGCCTGCTCTGCCATGCGAACCTGGAGGACGAGCAGCTCGTGAAGGCGCACCTGCCGGCGGGGGTGACCTGCGCCCTCTGCCACGGCCTCTCGTTCGAGCACAAGAACGACGAGACGAGCCGCACCAAGCCCGATGTGACCTACGGCAGGGCCGAGGTCGCGCGCTTCTGCCGGCGCTGCCACGTGAAGCACCGCAACCCGCAGGCGGTGGCGCAGTTCCTCGAGCAGTGGAAGGGCCAGACGCGCCCGAACGGTCGCCTCATCCTTCAGCAGGCGATGTGCACCGACTGCCACGGCACACACGTCATGGTCGCGGTGCCCGTCCGCAGCGGTGGCTGAGGTCTTGTGCAACCGTACGACCCGGACGAACCCCTGCGGCAAGAGCGTTGCAGGCATGCGTGGGGCGGTTGCCCCGCGATCGGGTTCCCAGGAGGTGGGAGTGATGGTCAGCGCGCTACCCCGGCAGTTCGCCTCCCCCGGCCCTGCCTTCCGCCCGATGATGTTCTGGGTCTGGAACGGGGAGGTCACCCGCGAGCGCATCGACGCCGACATTGCCGACATGAAGGCCAAGGGCGTGGGCGGGTTCTTCATCCACCCCATGGGCGAGAGCTTCCGGCTCGGCGACTTCCTCGAGGGCATCTCGCCGCCGTACCTCTCCCATGCCTACTTCGAGCTCGTTCGCTACGCTGTGGAGCGCGCCGCGGCCGCCGGGCTCTACGCCTGGCTCTACGACGAGGGTGGGTGGCCGAGCGGGACGGCGCAGGGCAAGGTCGTTGAGGGGCACCCCGAGCTGCGGGGCAAGGTCCTCGTCGTCGTTCGCGGTGCAACCCCGCCCGAGGGCACGGTGGCCTCCGTCATCCTGCGCGCGGGCGAGCCGCCGGCGCTGGTCGAGGGGGGGTCATCACCACCTGACCCCGACGCCATCATCCTCCACTTCGTCCAGAGAGAGGGCGGGTACCCGGTGGACATGATGGACCCCGCCGCCGTGCGGCGGTTCATCGAGGTGACCCATGAGCGCTACCGCGACTACGTCGACGAGCACTTCGGGAAGACCATCCCCGGCATCTTCACCGACGAGCCGCGAGTCGGCGGGCGGGTCGGCACCAGTGAGATCCCGTGGACTCCGAGGCTGCTAGGGGCCTTCCAGACCGACCACGGCTTCGACCTTCGCCCGTGGCTGCCGCTGCTCTTCTCCCCCGAAGCGCTCGGACTCGATCCCCTCCGCCACTACTCCGAGGCCAACCTGATGGCCGTGCGTTGCGCCTTCTACGACACCTGGACGCGGTTACACCGGGAGGCCTACTGGGATCAGCTCAACGCCTGGTGCCGCGGGCACAACCTGGTGCACGTCGGCCACGTGGGCGGTGAGGACAACCTCCCCGACCACCTCGCCGGTGGCTTCGGCGAGTCCTTCCGCACCGCGGGCACGCTCGACGTGCCTGGCGTGGACGCCATCTGGCGGCAGCTCTGGCCGGGGCAGACGAACGGCCGTTTCCCTCGGCTGGCCTCCTCGGCGGCGCACCAGAAGGCGCCCGACGCCTCGGTCACCGACTGGCCCTCGGCCGGGCTCTCGCTCACTGAGTCCTTCGGCGTCTACGGCTTCGGCCTCACCTATCACCAGATGAAGTGGCTGACCGACTACCAGTTCGTGCGCGGCATCAATGTGATGTGCCCCATGTCGCGGTCGCTGTGCGGCGACCGCGGCCGCGTCTACCGAACGATGGATGACATGGGCCCGGGGAACCCCCTCTGGGAGCACTACCAGCCCTATGCCGAGTACGTCGGGCGGCTCTCGCTGATGTGCCGCGCCGGGGAGCCCGTGGCGACCATCGCGGTGTACTACCCCATCGAGACCTTCTGGGCCTCGCAGCCCGGCAGCGCAGCGGGCTCCTTCGAGACGATCTGTGGGCTGCTCGAGGACCAGCAGCTTGAGTTCGATGTGATCGGCGGCGACGCCCTTCTCTCGGCCGTGGTGGACGAGGAGCTGCTCGTCACTCCCGGCGCCCAGTACGAGCTGATCATCGTCCCCAAGGTGACCGTCCTCCGGCGGTCGGTCGTCGACAAGCTGATCCACTTCCGGTCCCGGGGCGGGCGGATCGCCTTCCTCGGCGAGGGCCCCCAGTGGATCACCGACGGCGCCGAAGCGAGGCCGATCACGGAGGCGGCGCCGGAGCTGCTGGAGGGCGCCTTCCCGGTGGAGCTGCCCAAGGAGATCGACCGGATCGCTCCTGCTTTCGGCGGTCTGGCGTCGTATGCGTTCCGCATGATGCTGGACGGGATCGTGCCCGCCTTCCTGGGCGGCGAGTGGTTGGAACGGTTCGCTGGCCACAGGATCGCCCCGGGCGTCGTGCTACAAGTGCCCGGGCACGGCCTGGGTCCCTTTGCGCACGTACTAGGCATCACCATGGGGCGGGTGCGTCTGAGCCCCGCCCGGCCCCTGCCGAGCATCCGCCTCCTGACCCGGGTGCTCGAGCAGACGAGCATCCATCTCCTGGTCAACGAAAGGGATGAGGAGGTCACCTGCCGCTTCTCAGTGGCGGGCGAGGAGCATCTGAGGGTCGAAGCCTGGGACCCCAAGACCGGCCGACGAGCCACCCTCGCCCATCACGACGACGTGGCCGACTCCACTGAGCTGGAGGTATCGCTCGCGCCGTTCGGGTCAGTCATCCTCGTCGCCACGGTGCCCGAGCTGCTCGACGAGCCGGAGGCGGTGGAGACCCAGCCGACCGTCCCCCTCAGCCGGGGCATCACCGAGCCGCCCCGGCCGATCGCGGGTGTCGAGATACGGGACGGCGCCGTAGTGCCGTTGAAGGCCCTGCCCTCCGTGTCGCCGGACGACCCGGCCCTGGAGGAGGGCCGATGGGACCTGATGCAGGACTGCCAGGACTTCAGCGGCACGATGGAGTACCGGCTGTCTCTCCAGGCCGAGCGTGACTGGCTGAACCGGCGAGTGGTGCTCAAGCTTCACGACGTTCGCTACGTCGCCGAGCTGTGGGTGAATGGAGAGTACGCGGGGCGCGCGATCTGGCCTCCCCATGAGTTCGACCTCACCCCGCTCCTCCGCGAAGGTGACAACGACCTCACCATCCGCGTGACCAACACCCTCGCCAACCAGGCCCTCCGGCCCGACGTCATCCAGGAAGCGAGGTCGCGCGGCTGGTGGAACGTCTACTGCCAGCGCACCGAGCCGATGATGCGGGAGAGCCTCCCCTCGGGCATGAGCCCGGCGGTCTCGCTCTGGCTGGGCGAGTGAACGGAACGAGGGACAGCCTCGACAGCCGTGTCGCTCCTGTCCCCCGTCCCCTCTCCCCTTCCGTCCTCCCCCTGCACCGCCTCCCCGCACGTTCCGGTGCGACACCACCGAGTCGGCGTCCTGCGGAAAGGGGAACCGTGTACTCACCACGAATACGCGCGTCTGCGCGGTTACGGAGGAAGGCCCGCCTGCCGTCGTCGCTTCTGCCAGCACTTCCCCCAGGTCATCTCGACCCTGTGCCCCGAGATGGCCTTGCAGTGCCCACAGGACCATCGCACTGGCAGCCACGCTGCCAGTGCGACTTGGCGTTGCGCACATGAGCGACGTGCGCCAGTCGCCGAGCGATTCGCCTGCGCGGCGCGCCGTTTCATCACAGGAGGGGCGCATGGTGATCGACATCGTTGGCACTGTGGAGCAGATCCTCGCGCGCAAGGAATGGCAGCCCCACCACTTGATCGAGCTGCTCCAGGATGTGCAGGAGTCATGCGGCCACGTCTCCGAGGAGGCGATGCAGATCGTCTCCGAGCGACTGGCCGTGCCGTTGATCGAGGTCTTCCGCGTCGCGAGCTTCTTCAAGGCCTTCGCGCTGGCGCCGCGCGGCAAGCACCTGATCACCGTTTGCCTGGGCACCGCCTGCCACGTGCGCGGCGCGCCGAGGATGCTCGACGAGGTGCTCGGTCTGCTCGGTGTCGAACCCGGCGGCACGACCGAGGACGCCCTGTTCAGCGTCGAGTGCGTGAACTGCCTGGGGGCCTGCGCGCTGGGCCCGGTCGTCGTCCTCGACGGTGCCTACCACCACCACATGACGCCGGCCAAGCTGCGGAAGCTCATTGAGACGACCCGCCAGTCGGAGGACGCCGCCGAGACCCCGGCCTCGCTCACGAGCATCGCGGACCTCACGGCGCTGCAGCAACGCTTGGCTGCGCAGCGGGCGGAGGTCACCACCACCGTTACGGTGTGCGGTGGCACGGGCTGCCAGGCTTCGCGGTGCAAGCGTGTCATCGAGGCCCTCGAGGAGCACCTGGCCGAGCAGGGCCTGGCGGCGAGTGTGAGGGTGCGCGTCACCGGGTGTCACGGGTTCTCCGAGCAGGGGCCGTTGATGGTCATCGAGCCGGGCAACGTGTTCTACTGCCACGTCGCGGCGGACGATGTGCGGGAGATCGTGACGCGCACGGTGGCGCGGGGCGAGGTCGTCGAGCGGCTGCTCTACACCGACCCGGCCTCGGGCGAGAAGGTGCGGACCGAGGCGGAGATACCGTTCTACCGGGCACAGGACCGCGTGCTGCTCGCCCAGAACCGCCTCGTCGATCCCCGCAGCATCGACGGCTACATCGCCATCGGCGGATACTCGGCGCTGGCCAAGGGGCTGTCTTCGACGACACCCGAGCAGGTGATCGAGGAGGTGAAGGCCTCGGGCCTCAGGGGACGCGGAGGCGGGGGCTTCCCGACCGGGCGGAAGTGGGAGTCGTGCCGGGCGGCGGCCGGCAGCCACAAGTACGTGATCTGCAATGCGGACGAGGGCGATCCGGGTGCGTACATGGACCGCAGCGTGCTCGAGGGCAACCCGCACGCCGTGCTCGAGGGGATGATGATCGGCGCCTACGCCGTGGGCGCCCGTGACGGGTACATCTACGTGAGGAACGAGTACCCGCTGGCCGTACAGCATGCGCGCATCGCCGTGGCGCAGGCCCGCGAGCGGGGTCTGTTGGGCGAGAACATCCTGGGCACGACCTTCAGCTTCGACGTCGAGATCGTGCGCGGCGCGGGTGCGTTCATCTGCGGGGAGTCGACCGCATTGATGGCGTCACTGGAGGGACGGGTGGGGGAGCCGCGCCCCAAGGACGTACACACCGTGCGCGATGGCCTCTGGCATCGGCCCACCAACCTGAACAACGTGGAGACCTGGGCGAACATCCCCTCGATCATCGGCAACGGCGCAGCCTGGTTCGCCGCGAAGGGCACCGAGGGCAGCAAGGGCACGAAGATCTTCGCTCTCACCGGACGGGTGAAGAACACCGGTCTGGTCGAGGTGCCCATGGGCACCTCGCTGCGGACGATCGTGTACGACATCGGGGGCGGCGCTTCCGACGGCATGGAGGTCAAGGCGGTGCAGACGGGCGGGCCATCCGGAGGGTGTCTGCCGGTCACCATGCTCGATCTCCCCGTGGACTTCGACACGTTGGCGAAGGTCGGCTCGATGGTCGGCTCGGGTGGCATGGTCGTGATGGACGAGCGGACGTGCATGGTGGACGTGGCGCGGTACTTCCTGCGGTTCCTGCAGGAGGAGTCGTGCGGGAAGTGTGTCCCCTGCCGAATGGGCGTCGGCCGGATGCTCGAGATCGTGACCGACATCGCTGAGGGACGCGGCCGGCCCGAGCAGCTCGACCTGCTGGAGGACCTGGGAGAGGTGATTCGGGAGGGGTCGCTCTGCGCGCTCGGTCAGACGGCGCCGAACCCCGTGCTCTCGTCGCTGCAATACTTCCGCGGCGAGTTCGAGGTCCACGTGGGCGAGCGACGCTGCCCGGCGGGGGTCTGCCGCGCGCTCGTTCGGTACGGCATCGACGCCGAGCGATGCACGGGATGCGGCGCGTGCCGACGAGCATGCCCGCATGGGGCCATCGCCGGCGAGAGGAAGCAGGCGCAGGTGATCGACGCCGCGGCGTGCGTGAAGTGCGGCATCTGCCGGGAGGTGTGCGAGTTCGAGGCGGTGACCGTCTCCTAAGGAGAGGACCATGCCGACAGCCAAGGTCTCACTGACCATCGACGATGCCCACGTACAGGCGGCCAAGGGGTCGTCGGTCCTGGAGGCGGCGCTCCAATACGGGATCTGCATCCCGAGCCTCTGCCACGTCCCCGGCCTGACACCGAACGGCGTCTGCCGGTTGTGCATTGTGGAGGTGGTGGATGGGGACCGCGCCAGGGTGACGGCCTCCTGCACGCTGGAGGCGGAGGAGGGGATGGTCATCCGCGCCAACTCGGAGCGCATCCAACGTCTCCGACGAGGGATCGCGGAACTGCTCGTGACAGAGCTGCCGAACTCGAAGGCGATCCAGGACCTCGCGGTTCGGTGTGGGGTGAGGGAGGTGCGCTACCCCTTCCACAACGGGGAGTGCGTCATGTGCGGGCGGTGCGTGCGGGTGTGCAGCGAGACGATGCAGGTGGGGGCGCTGGGACTGGTAGGACGGGCGGAACAGCGGCGAGTCGACTTCCCCTCGGGCCGACGGCCGAAGTCCTGCAAGCACTGCCTGATGTGCACCTACGTGTGCCCGATGACGATCCCGCCCTGCGGCGGCACCATGGAGCCCGGGCGGGAGCGGTTGTGTGGCACCTGCGAGCCGCAGCTCTCGATGGTGGAGCTCATGCCAGGCACCTGCATCCACTGCGAGCTGGGCAGAGGGTTCCAGTGCGCACGACACGCGACCTGACGGGCAACGGCTGGTGAAGGCCCTTGGCGACCCGGGGAGGAACCTCACATTTCGTCGGCATGTCAGACGAGAGGCCGTTCCAGGCGTGCCCACACTGCGGGCGGCCGATACGAGGTGTCAATCATGCCCCTCATCCCCGTCATGAAGTTCGGCGGCGCCACACTGCAGGGCGACGTGACGCTCGACGAGGAGAGCCACAGGCAACTGATCGAGGCGTGCCGCGTCGCCGACAATGTGGAGACCATGTATCGGGAGGCGGCCCGCTGCCGGATGGCGGTCCGCGCCCAGCGGCTATCCGATGTCGCGAGCGACTTCATCATCCCGCAATGCCGGGAGGGCCGGGTTCCGGTCGTGGTGAGCTCGGCCTTTGGCTGGGCCACCAACAAGTGGAAGGAGTTCACCGACCACATCAGTGCCAGCCCCGATGCGCGGGAGTACGCCCGGCTCCAGATGGCCGGCGAGCTGCGCTCGAACGCGGCTCTCGCCCTCGGCCTGCGGGAGAAGGGCTACCGGGCGAAGTCCCTCACCGGCCGAGAAGCAGGCATCCGCACCACCCCGCAGTATGTGGACGCGGTGATCGACGGCGTGGACCCGACGTACATCCGGCAGCTCGTCGAGGGGGGCGTGATCCCAGTTGTGGCCGGGTTCCAGGGGTACTTCCTGGATGAGCGCACCGGGCGGAACGAGGTGTCGATCCTGGGTCGCGGCGGCAGCAACCAGACCGCGGTGGCGCTCGCCCACTCACTCGGCCAGCGCGAGTGCTGCATGTACTCCGATGTAGATGGAATCTACGACGAGGACCCACACACGCACAAGGACACCGTGAAGTACGATCAGCTCTACGCCGAGGATCTCCTCAACATGGACCCCTTCCCCACGGTCATCCAGCGGCAGGCGGTCCTCTGCGCGATCGAGTACGGCGTGGACATCTGGATCAAGAGCGGATCGCAACCCGGGGTGGCGGGGACGCTCATCATCTGCCGGCCGAAGACGTGCATCTTCGTGTGAACGGCAGGAGTCAGAAGGCAGAAGCCAAAGGCGAGAAGAGCGGCAACGGCGGACGGCTCGGATCGCGAGGCCAACGGGGGAGGCCATCATGGCCTCCCCCGTCTGGTCTCCCTGCGCCTCTGCCGTTGCCGTTCTTCTGACTCCTGACTTCTGACTCCTGCCGCTACAGAATCGTGTCGACCTCTTCCTTGTCGATGTCCATTACGTAGCGGATGCCGCTGACCTCGGCCGCCTCGCGGGTGAGGGCGCAGATGTCGTTGCGGGTGACGTGCTCGAGGGCGAACTTGCGGGCGCCACAGAGGAACTGCTTGAGCCCCTGGGCGAGCCGCGCAAAGTAGGTGTACAGACCCATGGCCGAGCACGGGACATCCTCGTAGCGGTCCTTGAGAATCTGCCTCAGCTCGGGGGCGGTCACGAAGACCTCATCGCGGGTGTTGCCGTAGCTCGCGATACTGGCCGGGAGCTTGTGCTCCTCGATGCGCCTGCCGATGGTCTTCCCGACCATGGCCGCGGCGATGGGGCCGCGGGCCATCCCGACGAGCTTGGTGAAGGGGGCGCCGAGAGCCAGGCCCTTGAGGATCTGGTCCTCGAGGATGAAGCCACCGGCCACAGCGACGTCGGGCACATACTCGGCGCGCTTGGCCAGGCGATCGCAGTACTGGCGGCAGAGGGAGAGGAGCTCGACGGTCGGAATGCCCCATTCGTTCATCATGCGCCAGGGGCTCATGCCGGTGCCGCCGCCCGCGCCGTCCACGGTCAGGAGATCGATCTGGGCGACCGAGGAGAACTTCACCGCGCGGGCGAGGTCCGCGGGGCGGTAGGCGCCGGTCTTCAGGAAGACGTGGGTCGCACCCATCTCGCGGAGCGCGTGGACGCGCTGGACGAACTCGCCCTGGTCGACCATGCCGAGGCGGGAGTGCCGCTCGAACTCGCGGAAGACACCGTCGTTGAAGGCCTCGATGACCGCGGGGTCGGTGGGGTCCGGCAGGACAATGTAGCCACGCTCGTAGAGAAGCTGCGCCTTGGCGAGGTTGTCGATCTTGACCTCGCCGCCGATGTTCTTCGCGCCCTGGCCCCACTTCAGCTCGACGACCTTCACGCCGAGCTTCTGCAGGGCGTACTCGAGCACGCCGAGACGCGTGTCCTCGACGTTGGACTGGACGATGATGGTGCCATAGCCGTCGCGCTGCCAATCGCGGTAGAGCTTGACGCGGCGCTCGAGGTCGGCCGAGTGGACAACCTTGCCGTTCTCGATCTTGGAGTCGACGTCCATCCCGCAGACATTCTCGCCGACGGTCAACGGGACGCCGGCGAGAGCGGCGCCGATGGCCAGGCCCTCCCAGTTATTCCTGGCGACATCAGTGGACCCCAGGCCGGGGATGCTCAAGGGCAGCCGGCACTTGATCCCCTTGTCGCGGCCGATGGCGGTCGTGAGGTCGACCAGGGTGAACAGGGCCTTGTCACTATCGGCCTCGGCGCCGATGGCGCCGACCGCGCTCCCCATGACATTGAAGTGGGACAGGTCGATGGGGTAGACCTTCTGGGAGGCGGCGGTGACGCTGCCAAAGGGCTGAGGGTAGACCATCTCGGCGGCGCGAAGCGCGGAACGACCAATCTCACAGGGCCCCACGCAGCCATCCAGACAAGTGGTACACATCCCGCTGAGCGAGACGAAGGACTCGCTGGTCCTCAGCTTCGTCAGCGTTGCGGCTGAAGCATTGGCAGAGATAGTGGGCACAGTAGGCGACCTCCTCCAGGGATCGCGGCGCGCCCCATTGCGCGCCCGGTTGTCTTCACACAGGACGCCCGGTGGATTCGGGCGGCCCTGTGGAAAGCTGCAATGGATGCTCCCCCTCCAGCGGAGTGCCGGAGCCGCCCGAGCCGACTGTCAGACGCTTCGCGGGGAGGGACTCGCCGCATGCGACACGACCGACACGCCGGCGCGGAGCTTGGGTGTGACCTCAGTCTGCGGGTAGACGGCCTCTCGGGCGATGCGCCGGATCGCTCCTACGCCCTCGGCTGAGACCGGAGTCTAGCTGTACGGACGGTCCGGCGGGTCGCCCCCGCCGCCGGTCAACCCACCACGAGTACTCGGCAGTTCGCGCCCCGAGGCTAGACCTTTCTGACAAAGATCAGCCACTCGATCACCTTCAGCACGTAGGCCAACAGGAACAAGCCGACAATGGTGAAGAAGAAGACCTGTACGGCCGGCGTGTTCAGGTAGTCCACCCACTTGACCGCGCTCTTCCCTGTCAGGTCGAACTGCCCCGCCACCCCCGCCAACGCGTTGATGGTGGCGAAGTAGGCGTTCTTCAGGGGCGCATAGGCCAGGGCCATCAGCGCGATGGTCGCAATGATCGCGATGGGGTTGACGATGTTGAACTTCTGCCGCTGGTGGTCGCCGTAGATGGGGCACTTCTTGCAGTCCAACGTCCGCCCGCCGGCGGCCGCGGCTCCCGCCTTGCCGGCGCCGAGGGTCTCGCGGAGGTAGGCATCCTGGGTCATCTGCGTGCGGGTGGAGGCCTTGTCCTGCCCCTTGCCGACGCGGGCAGCGCCGGCGCGGATGAGGCTCTCGACCAGTGTCGGGTCGCAGTTGCAGCCCTTGCCGAACCTCCAGCACGTCTTCCTCTCCTTGAAGGCCGGACAGACTTCGCGGATGGTGTCGTGGCAGTAGGGCAGGCCCCAGCACATGGCGTAGATGCTCTGGGCGCGTTTGGTCTTCTTGGGACCGAGCCGCTCCTGCTCTTCCTCTTCCGCCTTCTTCTTGGCGACGGAGCCGTACTTGATGGTGTAGCCGATCTGGTAGAGGACGCGGAGCCCGGCGACGATGCACATACCGATGCCGGCGTTGAAGGTCCACGTGCGGATGACCTCCGCCGCGGCGTTGCCGGCCTGGAGCTTGCTGATGATGAGCACCGGAGTGCCGAAGATCAAGCCGAGGCCGATCAGCGCCGCAGCGACCACGTAGGCGACATCCGCGATGGTTGCCAGGGCAAAGGCGATGGTGCCGATGACGGCGGCGGCAGTGAGGAGCTTGCCCATCAGCACGATGTTGGTGATAATCCGTTGGTCGACCTCTCGCGACAGGTAACCCCCATAGACCGCATAGATGATGTAGCCGAGGGCAATGACAAACGCGACGAGGCAGACCCAGGCGACACTCGCCGAGTAGGCCGCCACATAGTCGAACCAGTCCTTCTGGGAGGCTTCCTTCTCCGCACCCGGCTTCGGAGGGGGCCCTTGTCGCTGTCTGGGCACGTGAGTTACCCCCGACTGACGTAACACGAGCGTCTCGCTCGTGAGAGGCACCGCGCATCCGCGGGACGCGGATGCCACGTCTCTGATGAGTCCTCGGTGCTGTAAGCGCCACCGAGGCTGGCCAGGCCTCCCGGCCGCTCGCTGATCGCCCTACCCCGAAGACGCCTCCCCGAGCATGGGCTTGCCAATGGCGACCAGTTCGTCAAACTCGACCGGGACGCTGGCCTTGGACCGTGCGTCCTCTGGGTCGGCGAGCCCGCGGATCACCAGGTCGGCGAGGTGCTGCGTGAGCGCCCACATGCCGCGCTTCGAGCCAGTCTGGATGATCGACGCGATCTGGTGGGTCTTGGCCTCGCGAACGAGATTGCGGATGGCGGGGATGGCCTCCATGGTCTCGAAGGCGGGGACGCGCCCGCTGCCGTCGGGCCTCTTCACCAGGACTTGCGACATGACGGCGACGAGGTTGACGGAGAGCTGCATGCGGACCTGCTGCTGCTGGTGGGTCGGGAAGACGTCGATGACGCGGTCAACGGTCTGGACCGCGTCCGTGGTGTGCAGGGTCGCGAAGACGAGGTGGCCGGTCTCAGCGGCGGTGATGGCGAGCTGGATGGTCTCCAGGTCGCGCATCTCCCCGATGAGGATGACGTCGGGGTCCTGCCGCAGAACGAACTTCAGCGCGTTCTGGAAGCTCATGGTGTCATGGCCGACTTCGCGCTGGTTGATGAGGCACTTGATGTCGTCGTGGATGAACTCGACCGGGTCCTCGACGGTCATGATGTGCTCGGGGCGCGTCTCGTTGATGTAGCGGAGCATGGAGGCGAGGGAGGTGGTTTTCCCGCAGCCGGTCGGCCCGGTCACGAGCACCATGCCGCGTGGGCGGTCGGAAGCCCGCTGCGCCAGGTCGGGCAGGCCCAGCTCCTCCATGCTCTTGATCATGAACGGGATGGCCCGGTAGAAGCTCCCGACGTAGCCCTTCTGCTGGCACACGTTGCAGCGGAAACGGGCGACGCCGGGCAGCTCGTAGGCGTAGTCCAGCTCCCACTCCTCTTCGAACTGCTTGATCTGGTCGTCACTGAGGTTGGTGTAGCTGATCGCCCTGGCCTGCTCGGGGGTGAGAGGGTCGAGGTTCATCCGGATCATGTCGCCGTACTTGCGGATGAGCGGGGGCTGGTGGGCCTTGATGAAGAGGTCCGAGGCATCCTGTTTCACCGCGAAGCGGAGCAGGTTGTCCAGGGTGAGATCCATGATGCGAGCCCCCCTTAGAGGCGAGTGATGAGTGATGACCTACGGCGAGCAAGGCAAACGCGGGAGCACGGCCTGGCCCCGGCGGTGCGGCGTGTCGTTCACTCCGCAGTCCCCACTCACCACTTGTCGTCAGGCGAGCGTCGAGTCTTCCGGCGGCTGGACGCCGCAGCGCATGTAGAACTCCTTCGGGTAGGACGACTTGGCCAGAGCGTCCTCGAAGGTCACGACGCCGTGCTGAACCAGGCCGACGAGGTACTGGTCGAGGACGATCATCCCGTCCTCGGCGCCGGCCTGGATCATGTTGTAGAGCAGGTGGGTCTTGCCTTCGCGGATGGCGGCCCGGATGCCGTGGGTGCCCAGCATGAGCTCGAAGGCCGGCACACGACCGGCGGCCGTCTTGAGGGGGAGAAGGCTCTGGCAGACGACCGCCTGCAGCGTGACGGCGAGCTGCATGCGGATCTGAGACTGCTGCTGGGGAGGGAAGACGTCGATGGCGCGGTCCACAGTCTGCATGGCGTCGGTCGTGTGCAGCGTGGCGAAGACCAGGTGGCCGGTCTCCGCGGCAGTGATGGCGAGCGCGATGGTCTCGAGGTCGCGCATCTCGCCGACGAGGATGACGTCCGGCGCCTGACGCATGACCCGCTTCAGGGCGTCACCGAAGCTGTGAGTGTCCTGGCCGATCTCGCGCTGGTTAACGACGCACTTCTTGTCGAGGTGAACGAACTCGATGGGGTCCTCGATGGTGACGATGTGCTTGCGGAGCTGGCGGTTGATCTCGTCCACCATGGCCGCGAGGGTCGTGGACTTGCCGGAGCCCGTCGGGCCGGTGACCAGCACCAGGCCGCGGGGAAGGAGGGCGACCCGCTTGAGGACCTCGGGCAATCCCAGGTCGTCAATCGTCTGGACGTCGATGGGGATGCGGCGCAGGACGGCTCCCAGGCGGCCCTTCTGCCGGAAGCAGTTGATGCGAAACCGGGCCACGTCGTGGAGCTCGTAGGCCATGTCCATCTCATAGATCTCGTAGTACCGCTCACGCCGCCGTTCGTCCATGACGGCGGACATCAGCTCCTCGGTCTCGCCCGGCTCGAGGACCGGGTAGTCGAGCCGCGCGAGCTTGCCATGGACGCGGAAGACGGGTGGCTCGCCGACCCGGAGATGGAGGTCGGAGGCGTCCACCCCGGGCATCTGGCGCAGGAGATCGTCGAGGCTGTAGTTCAGAGGCATCTCTGGTCACCTTGCCGTCGAGCCCGTGCTCTGTTCGCAGAAGCTGTGCCATATCCTGGGAGCGCCCGCATCTCGTGGGCGTCAACCGCAGGCCGGCAGGGATGCCGGCGCTCCCAGGACACGGCACGACCCGCTGAGCGCGCGTCCTACCGTGCGCGGGGTGGTGGCGGAGCGGCTGGCCGCGGGCCGGCAGGCTGGGCGCCAGGGGGCTGAGCGCCGGGCGGCCTGGGCGCCGGGCCCTGCTGTGGCGGCGTCTGGCCGGCCATCGGGTGCTGCGTGCCGGGCGGGCGCTGTCGCCGCTTCTCCTCCGCGGCGGCCTTCTTGATCTCCTCCTCGGCCTGGACGTCCATCAGCGACCGAGTGTCGGTGAGGTCGACGTTCGGGTTCACGCGGCGGAGCATCTGCCGCATCTCGGTGTAGTTGCCGGCGTAGAACAGGGCGTCGACGGCGGAGATCTTCCCGGCCACGTAGTGCTTGAGCAGGCTCTGATTCTTGGTCTGCATGCCCCAGAACTCGCCGTCGGCGATCAGCGGGTAGGCCTCGCCCGGCCGGCGCTCCTCGATAGCCTTGGCGATGGTCGGCGTGACGCGCATGATCTCCAAGGCGCAGACGCGACCCGGCCCGTCGGCCCGGGGAACGAGCGACTGGGAAAGGACGCCCTTGAGCGTCTTGGAGAGGCGGAGGCAGATCATCGGCTGGTCAGGGGGCGGGAACATGTTGATGATACGGTCCATCGTCTCGACGGCGCTGTTGGTGTGCACGGTGGCGAACACGAGGTGGCCGGTCTCGGCGGCTTGCATGGCGACGTTCATGGTCTCGATGTCACGCATCTCACCGATGAGGATGACGTCCGGCGACTGACGCACGATGTACTTCAGCGCATCGTTAAAGGACTCCGTATCGATGCCTACCTCGCGCTGGTTGACGATGGCCTGCTTGTCGGTGTGAACGTACTCGATGGGGTCCTCGATGGTGACGATGTTGCACTTGCGGAAGTCGTTGATGTAGTCGATCATGCCCGCGAGGGTGGTGGACTTGCCGCAGCCCGTCGGCCCGGTGACCAGGACGAACCCCACGCGCTCGTCGGAGATCTTGTAGAGGACATCCGGCAGCTCGAGCTCCCGGATCGTCTTGATCTTGATGGGGATGATCCGCATGGCCAGGCCGATGTTGCCGCGCTCCATGTAGATGTTGATGCGGAGGCGGCAGACGCCCTCGACCGTCAGGCCGATGTCCCGCTCATGGTACTCTTCGAACTCCAACTGCTGCTTCGGGGCCATGAGGGACATGGCGATGTCGCGGGTGTCCTCCTGGGTGAGCACGGAGGCCCCTTCGATTCGGTCGATGATGCCCTTTACCCTCAGGCAGGGCGGCACTCCGGGCTTCCAGAAGACGTCGGAAGCGTTCACGGCAGCTCCGTCGGTGACAACCTGTCGCCAGTCGATCAAGGCGGTGACCTCCTACCTCCAGGCAGACTGCCGGAACTGGTCCTCAGGCCAACGGCGCCCCGGCCTCTACCTGAGCCGGGTCATGGTTCGGCGCGACGCCAGCACTTCCCTCGCTGGGTTCGCCGTCGGCACCAGCCGGGGGTACTTCCGCCGTCGATTCCGGTTGTTTGTTGCTGGGGGGCGCGTTCTCCTCCTCGCCCTGCGAAGTCCGCGACTCGGCCAGGGACATCAGCCACCAGGTGAGGCCCCACACGAACACCCCCACACCGACCGAGCCCAGCAGGAGCAGCCCCCAGAGCGCGCCGGCGCGGCGGACGCGGGGCGCCACGCCCGGCGAGGCGCCGCCGGGCGTCAGGAGGACGTCGTCCGGGCTGTCAAAGGTGGCGTCCCGAACATGCACGCTGTACGACATGACACCGCCGGCGCGAGTCCACTCAGCGCGGAGGTACCGGTTGCCTCCCGAGGCGCTGGGCGGGCCGGTGGAGGTCGTACCGATGAACACCAGGGCCATCTCGGGGTAACGGCGGAACACCTTCAGGAAGGGGAAGAGGGGCGGATCGCCGGTGGGGTCCAACCCGATGGCCGGGGTAGCCTGGGCCTCGTAGAAGACGCTGCCCCGGTCGGTAGCGCGGACGGGGGCGGAGATCGTCCATCCGCCCAGGCCGGCCAGCGTCGTCACGTCCTGAGCAGCGACCTCGAGCCCGGGATCGGCGGGGTAGGTGAGGGTAAGGGCGCTCCTCGCCCCGCCCAGGCCGCTCACGGAGAGGCCCAGGGGCTGTTCCGGCGCGCCGGGCGCCGCGGCGCTCTGGCCGCTCAGGGGAGCCCCTGCGGCCAGAGCCAGTGCCGCGGCCACCGTCCCAGCCCACCGCCCCGGAACCTGCGCTCTCCGCCCGGCGTTCGGCATGACGGCGACTCTTCGCGGCTGGATTGGGCGGCCCGGCACGAACAAAACGGGGACGGGCTCAGCCCGTCCCGCCAGAACGTACTCCCGGAGGGTTCTCCGGGCCGCACCAGAGCCTTTGGGTTATGGTGGAGCAGGCGGGAATTGAACCCGCGACCTTCTCCATGCCAAGGAGACGCGCTCCCCCTGCGCCACTGCCCCACACGCGACGGATTATAGCAAACGGCTGACACCCCGTCAATGCGCAGTTCCACGCTCATCGGGGGGGCTGCCTTGGGCATGAAGCGGAGCAGGGCCGAGACGCGCCAACCGCAGAACGCACGTGCGCGCGCAAGACCGTCGCAGGTCCTCGTCCTCGCGGGCCGCTCTGCCGGACAACAGCGCTACCCCCGCGCAAACCCTCCTGCCGGGTTCATCTGGACGGTCATGTTGTACAGGCCATAGCCGTCCGGGCCCCAATAGAAGTCCCGGCGACAGTCCAGGCCCCTCCACCTCGGATCGAACACCCCGTCGCCGTTCCCGTCGGCTATCTGCTCCTCCCGCATGAGCCCGCTTCGGCCCCGGACACTCGCGTCCATGCTCAGGATCCTATGCCGTGTCGTGCGACCATCCGGGTTGCCAGGGTCGGAGTAGTCATACCACGTGTACCCGCGAGCCAGGACTGATGCCTTGGGTAGCACGAATCTCGGTCGGAGCCCGGCGGCAACGCCCTGCTTCTGCGGCGGAGAGCTGTGACCGCTCCCATCGTCGAGTTCCTGGTACTGAAGGCTATGGATGTTGCCCCGGGTGTCTTGGGCTATCCAGCTGTACTCCTTCCGCTGGCCTGTACCGACCGGGGTCGCAATCAGCAGACGGAGGGTCTTTACGCGCGAAACCAGCCCACCGTCACTGAAGGCAGCTGTTATCTGCCAGCCCGCGCATGCACCCCAGCCCGGGAAGATCCACGTCGGAGTGGTCGCGTCGGCGCTCCAATACGGATGGTTGAGGATGTTGCTGGTGGGTCCGAAGTTATAGCGGCCCAAGGTCACCTGCGCCACATCCGTCGGGCTGTTCCCGGCACCTGCGCCCAGTTTCGCCCCTCCACAGCCCGCGATCGCGACGACGAGCGCGAACGTCATTGACAGCGTTGCCGCCAGGACCACGTACCGAGCCTCTCGGGACCTGCTCACGGTCACCACCTCCGGGTGTGCCTTCATCAGGCATCCCCAGGAATCCTGCACGCCCCGCGGATTCCCGCCAGGCGCAGAGGAGCCGCGAACCGCGAAGGGCCTATTGACAGGCGTGCCTGCTGCGCGCTATACTGGCGCTTCGTCTCACCCGCGATAAGCGCTGTCCCCTCCCCCCGGCGTCGTGAGGCGCCCCCGGGGGGCAGCGAACTATTGCGGCTACTGGACGCACTGGTGGCGGGGCTGTCGACGACGACGGCTCGCTTCGCACGCAGCGAGTGTCGTCATAACGTGGACCAGAGGTTCCATTGCGTTACGCGGTAGGCTGACGCAATCCGGCCTTAGCGCGATGTGCTGCCCTGACTCTACCGGGGCCCCTCGTGCGCGTGCGAGGGGCCTGACGTTTCTCTGGGGGTTGCCGGTGGGAGCGGGAGGTCGCGGCTGAAGCCGCTCCTGCAACGGCATGACGGGGGCGTCGGGTCGAGAGACCCGGCCCACGAGCGTACCAGAAGGAGTGGTCCCGTGCCCACCATCGCTCAGTTGGTTCGGAAGGGTCGCAAGGCCAAGTACCGCAAGGCGAAGGCGCCGGCGCTGAAGGTGTGCTGGAACGCCATCAAGCGGAAGGCCCGAGTGCTCGAGGGCTCGCCGCAGCGGCGCGGCGTTTGCACCCGCGTCTGGGCGATCAACCCCAAGAAGCCGAACTCCGCCCTGCGCAAAGTGGCCCGCGTGCGCCTGTTCAACCGCCAGGAACTGACGGCCTACATCCCCGGCGAGGGGCACAACATCTCCGAGCACTCCGTGGTGCTCGTGCGCGGCGGACGTGTGAAGGACCTGAACTCAGTCAAGTACCACGTCGTTCGCGGCGTCTACGACGCGGCGGGCGTCGAGAACCGGCGTCGAAGCCGATCGAAATACGGCACCCGGCGCCCCAAGCCAGCCGCCGCGTGAGCAGACCCCCTTGCCACCGTGTCTCCCCCCGGGGGAGAGGGGCGAGGGGTGAGGGAACAACTGCGAGGAGGAGTGCGCTTCCATGCCCCGCAAGGGCCCGGCGACCAAACGACAACTCGATCCCGATCCCGTCCTGGGCAGCGTGCTGTGCGCGCGCTTCATCAACAAGCTGCTCAAGGGCGGCAAGAAGAGCATAGCCGAGACGATCTTCTACGGCGCGCTCCAGGAGATCCAGGACCACCACGGGCGGAATCCGCTCGAGGTTCTGCAGCAGGCCATCCGCAACTGCATGCCGCTGGTTGAGGTCCGCGGCCGGCGCGTCGGCGGCGCGACGTACCAGGTGCCGATCGAGGTCCGGCAGGATCGCCAGGTCTGCCTGGCGATCCGGTGGCTGGTGGTGTACGCGCGGCAGCGGCCGGAGCGGTCGATGTGGCGGAAGCTGGCAGCGGAGCTCTGGGCCGCCTCCCAGCGCGAAGGCAACGCCTACCGCCGGAAGGACGAAGTGCACCGAATGGCGGAGGCGAACAAGGCGTACTCCCACTATCGGTGGTAACGGCGGGTCACGGGTCAGGTGTCACGCGGACGGCATCCGTGGGACGAGACGGGCGAAGGCTGTGTCTGCGGGGCTTGATGTGAGTCTGTCAGGCTGGGAACAGCGGGTACATGACGGTGGCAACGCAGCTTCCTCTATCAAGGATGAGGAACATCGGGATTGCGGCTCACATCGACGCCGGCAAGACCACGGCGACGGAGTACATGCTGTTCCGCACGGGACGCATTCACCGGCCGGGCTCCGTGGACGAGGGGACGACGACGACGGACTGGATGGATCAGGAGATGGAGCGCGGCATCACCATCACCTCGGCCGCCACTGCCTGTGAATGGCGCGACTGCCTGATCAACATCATCGATACCCCGGGGCACGTTGATTTCACGGTCGAGGTGGAGCGTTCGCTCCGGGTTCTGGACGGTTGTGTGGCGCTCTTCTGCGCCGCCAGCGGCGTGCAGCCGCAGTCGGAGACCGTCTGGCGACAGGCCAATCGGTACCACATTCCCCGGATAGCCTTCATCAACAAGATGGATCGCATGGGCGCACACTTCCACGACGTTCTCCATCAGATGCGGGCCAAGCTGGACGCCAATGTGCTGGCGGTCCAGCTCCCGATCGGGTCCCATGGCGACTTCCGCGGTGTGGTCGACCTCCTCCATCGCCAGTCGGTGGTGTACCAGGACGACCCGAGCGTCGAGCCGATTCGGGGGGCAGTCCCGCCGGAGATGAGCCAGCTGGTCGAGACGTTCCGGGACCACCTCGTGGTCACGCTCGCGGAGCACGACGAGGAGCTGGAGCGGGAGTACCTGGAGGGTGTGGAGCCGACCACCGAGGAGCTGCTCGCCGTTCTGCGCCGAGCGACCCTGAACTGCTCCCTCGTACCGGTTCTGTGTGGCTCCGCCCTGCGGGGCATGGGCGTCGAGCCGCTCCTCGACGCCATCGTCGATCTCCTCCCCGCCCCCTCCGATGTCGCCGATGTGGTCGGCACCAATCCCGAGAAGCCTCGAGAAGAGACCCGCAAGCCAGACGCCAACGAGCCGTTCTGCGCGCTGCTCTTCAAGGTCATGAGCGATCCGTTCACGGGGCGGCTTTCGTACGTGCGTGTCTACTCGGGCACGCTGAAGAAGGGCGGGTCGGTGCTGAACCCACGGATCGGACGGCGGGAGCGGTGCAGCCGGCTCCTCCGGATGCACGCCAACCGGCGGGAGGATGTGGACGAGATCGGGCCGGGCGAGATCGTGGCGGTGGTCGGCCTGAACAGCTCGACGACGGGCGACACGCTCTGCGACCAGAAGCACCCGATCCTCCTGGAGAGCATGACCTTCCCCGAGCCGGTCATCTCCATGGCCATCGAGCCACGGACGAAGGCCGACGAGGAGCAGCTGATCAAGGCCCTGCAGCGCCTGGTGGACGAGGACCCGACCTTCACCGCCAAGACGAACGTGGAGACGGGACAGCAGATCATCTCGGGGATGGGCGAGCTGCACCTGGAGATCGTCAAGGACCGGCTGCTGCGGGAGTTCAAGGTCGACGCCCGCATCGGCGCGCCGCAAGTGGCCTACAAGGAGACGATCACCGTTCCGGCGGAAGCCGAGGGCCACTGCATCCGGCAGACGGGCGGCCACGGGATGTACGCAGTGGTGAACCTGCGGTTGGAGCCGGCGGGGAGTGGCGTGGCCTCCGAGTTCGTCGACCTGACGAAGGGAGACAGCGTGCCGGCGCAGTTCAAGCCGGCGATCCGGGCCGGCGTCCACGAAGCAATGACGAGCGGCGTTCTGGCGGGGTATCCCATGGAGGGGGTACGGGCCGTGCTGCTCAACGGCAAGGCCCATGAGGTGGACTCGTCGGACATGGCGTTCAAGGTCGCGGCCACCGACGCGTTCCGCCGGGCCGCGGAGTCGGCCGAACCGGCCCTGCTCGAGCCGATCATGGAGGTCGAGGTCGTGGCGCTGGAAGGGTCGATGGGCGATGTGGCCAACAACCTGGCCCAGCGGCGGGCGCGAGTGGTGAGGATGGAGGCGGGGCCGGGCGGGACGCAGATCATCACTGCCCTGGCGCCGCTGGGGAGCATGTTCCAGTACTCGACGGCGCTGCGCGACATCACCCAAGGCCGCGGGACCTACACCATGGGGCCGCACAGCTACGAACGGGTTCCGCCCGAGCTCCAGCAGGAGATGACCGGGCGCTAGCCGCTTCATCGCGGAGGACGGGCGTCTGGCCCGTCAACCACCTGTTCGGCAGAAGGCCTTGACGGGCGAGACGCCCGTCCTACGGTACGGATAGCCTGGGAGGCGACGAGCGATGGCGAAGGAGAAGTTTGTGCGGGACAAGCCGCATGTGAACGTGGGGACGATCGGGCACGTGG
>Ga0315289_10001484_pt1 | contig 36495 bp, 30 predicted proteins | sample YL17G11_40_MG_FD_203452 | JGI IMG/M metagenome (GOLD analysis project Ga0315289, IMG submission 203452) | Sediment microbial communities from Yellowstone Lake, YNP, Wyoming, USA - YL17G11_40 | ecosystem: Environmental > Aquatic > Freshwater > Lake > Sediment | place: USA: Wyoming | collected...
AAAAAGAGCATGCTTGATAGCCTTCGCAGTTTTTGTCGTTATCCTGCTGACTGTATTCATCGCCGTTTCCAACCAATGCGCATATGCAAAGGGCGCGAGGAGGTCATCCGACAGTTCGAGCGACCAGAGCGTCAGCGGCTCCAATGAACAGAGGTCGGAGGCCGAGAGATCGCCATCTCCCCCGCCAGGCTCGAACCGCACGAATGAGAGAGCGCCCGCATCTTCGCCCAGAGGAGCGAGCGCCCCGTCCATCGGTCGCTTCGATTTTGGTGTAAAGTCGGAAATCTCATTCGGAGGCGCCGAGCGGCGCGAGCCCAGCGTTTCAGATACGAGGGGCTTGTATCGCAAGGACTACGAGGACATCGGCCATATATGGAAGGAACGCCGGGAGCGCCGAGACACCTCCGATGACCGACATCGAGAGTACAAATCACACGATCGCCACACGCACATCAGCTTCACTTACAGTTTCCCAGGCAAGTACCGGTACTACTGTTACGACTATGCGCCGGGTTTTGCCTACCCATCCATCTACTGTTACTACTACGGCCTTTTCCCGCCATACATAGCAAGCCACAGAGTCGTCTTTATCAGCCGAGGTCGCCATGTCTGCTGCTCGTATGTTGACCTGCCCATTACAATCATTGACTCCGATTGCTGGGACCGCGACTGCGGCTGCGATTCCTACTATCTATGCGATCAGCAGTATCGTTCCCTATCCTCCGCGCTTCGCGACATACAGCGGGCCTGGGAGCTCGGCGATGTTAATCTACTAATGCGGCACGTCCGCCCGGCATCCACAATTGACGTTCTCCTGAAGGGCGAGTACGCCTACTCAGTGGACCGGCTGGATTATTGCGACATGACGCTGGACGCCATGAAAGCAATTAAGACGACCAGCTTCAAATTCTACCGCATCCGCAAACGGTGCGATTATGAGGTTGTCGCATACGGGAAGCACGTCTACTACGATGACTATGACTTCCATTGTGACAGCCACAGCTACTACGACCGCAGCCCTCAGAAAACTGTTTACGTGTTTTATACGCTCCGGCGATGCGGCAGCGACTGGTATATCACGGAAGTCGGCACTTCGCCCTATTGCCAGCTTTTCTAGCTCGTTCCAACGTTTTATACAGGAAACCGGGCTTTAAGGAGTACTTCAGATGGAGAAGCACAGAACCCGCGCCGCGTTCCATATCATCATTCTGGCAACGGTGATCGCCTTTATTGCCGGAGCGTTGTTAACAGCCGAGATGTCCTTCACGCCGTCAGCCCTGGCCAAGGGTGTGGCGAAACCCAAGCCGGAAGACGATTCATCCTCCGCGAAAAAGGAAGAACGCAAGGAACCCGAGGAATCAAAGCCCGAGCCTAAGGAGGAATCGAAGCCTGCTCCCCGCCAAGAAGAGATGCAGCCGTCTCAAGGCAGCGGGAGCGCGATCGAGCGCCGTGAGGAACGCCGGGACGACACACCGCAGCAGGAGAAGCCATATTACTACCGGCGCGGGGAGGGAACGCCGGATATCCGAGGCCAGGTGCAGAAGCGAGAGGAACGTCGGGACCCCGAATACCGATTCCGCAGGCACTACATTGATCCATTCTTCCATCCATACGACTACGAGTTCTATTCCTGTTATCCGTACTACGACCACGGCATCGTCATAATCATTGACCGCGATACCTGGGACGGCAGTCGCCATCGGTGGCGCAGACCATACGAATACAGTCACCCGGAGCCGGGTTCTCTGGAAGAGGCCCTCGTGGATATCGAGGCAACCTGGTGGGAAGAGGATCCTGAGTTTCTTATGTGGCACGTTGACCACACAGGCGATGTGGACGTATACCGGGATGGGAAATACTCCCACACACTCACACCACGGCAGATCTATAAGCTAACAGCAGAGGCGCTCGACCGCACGGAGACCACGGAGTTCCGCTTCACGTCCGTACGCAAGCACGGATTCACCGCCAAAGCAAAGGCGCGCCATGAATATATAGGCCCGGACGGGCGCGAGCGCACTGCATACGTGACCTACTACCTGGAAAAGGTCCGAAACCGCTGGGTGACAGATAGGATTGACATCCAGGAGAGCGAATACGGCTCGCCTCGGTGCTTCATAGCCACAGCCGCGTATGGAACGCCGATGGAAGAGGAAGTCCTGGTGCTGCGCCGGTTTAGAGAGCGATATCTGCTGACGAACACGCCCGGCAGAACGTTCGTGGCTGCGTACTACAAAATCAGCCCGCCGATTGCCAGAGCGATCGAGGAGAGTGAACTCGCAAAGGCGGCGGTGCGCGGACTGTTGGAGCCGGTGGTTCAGCTTTGCAGGCTGGTTGTCCCCACCGAGGCTAAATAGCGCATCGGCTTCGACAGCGAGGGTTCTTGCTTTGCAGCGTATTTTGTAATTACAACGACAATTCCCTCGACTCCCCTGATAAGCTCGACCTTGTCCGCAAGACGGCCGACTCGTTCCAACATAGCGGCAGGATAGCCGCCGCCGGAGCAGGCCGGGCTGCAATCCGAGCGGGGATCGGTTATCTCAACCGTCATATACGAATCGTGGGTGCAAAGCCTAACGGATAGCTTCCCATCGCCGGATCCCGCGCATACTTCGCTGACGGCGCTCCCGGTTTCCTCGATCTCCCTGGGGCTCATGCCAAGCCCCACGCCGATGCAGGACAATATCCTGCGCAGGTGCACCAGGTGTGGGCTGCAATTCTTGATTTGAACTTCGGTGATCATTCAGCTACCTCTGTCCGTGCGGTGATCCGATTCAGCGCTTCCTATTGCCCGATCCGTCAGCGAGGGTATTGCCCAGCTACTGGGGCAGACTCGCGGCCTGCATATGTTTTAGGCAACCAGCCGCGCGCCTGTTAGGAATCAGTTCCGGGAATCAATGTAACATACGCCGGAGGGGCTGTCAATGAAATCTACAGGGTCGGAAGTGTTATTTTTTGGCCACAAATTTGTCGGTCGTGGAATTGTCCAGCCACTGCATAAACAGCAGGATTTTCAGGAGTAACCCACGGCTGCGCCAGCCCGGCTAATGGAGAGTTTGAATTCAAAAATGTCAGCGCGAATTCCACAACGTGCGTGTCATTGTGACGTAGTTTTGACAGCCGCTTTCGCCTCAAGCTTTGCCCGGAATTCTTTCACAAATTCCCCGATGCGGTGGACGGCATCCCCTGCACCGTCGCCGGTAACCTCGCGAAGTTCCATATTATATTTCTCTGCACATTCCAGTGACTCCGCGATGGATTGCTCGGCCCGCGTGCGGTAAGCCGGATCTCCCCATGCCTCGTACGCGCGCACGCCGAAGAAGGCGTCGAGATACGCGCGCCACGTTCGGACTACGGCTTCCTCGCGCTTGAAGTACGTCATCAACTCTTCGTAGTCCGACGAAGCCAGCAGCGGACGAGTGGACTCCAGCTCCCGGAGGGACTTCCTGCACAGCGCCAGGGCCTGGTCCTTCTCCCGCTGGATCTCTCTCAAAGTTACCCAATCCGGGGCCATCAACCGCTTCTCGATCTCCGCCCACTTCGGATCCGGATCCCATTTGGCCGTGCTGCGCTCCTCCAGGTGGCCCAGGGCATAGCCATACGAGGGGATCCGGCTATGATCCGTGATCCAAAAGCCCAGCACGAAGAAGGTCTTATTCATGATGTCGAACGTCCTCTTCAGGGCCGGAGCGACGTGGGGTGCAGCCTTTTTTCCATAGCGTTGGGACACGTACTCTTCGAGCAGCCGATCCGGATCTTGCGAGGGGTCCTGCAGGAGCTTGCTGAAGACGTATACATTCGCCCAATTCGGCGTATCGAGCGCGTGGTTGCCATACCGCTCGATTCGGGCGACAGCGCCAACGACCCCTTTGGACAGGCCGTAATCCAGGCGGCCCTTCATATATTCCACGTCAATATATGGAATATCTCCCTGGCCCAGGAACTCGTGGCCGCAGTCGAACTCCACTATCTGCGGGTGCCCTCCAACGTCGCCGATGAGCGGGTTGTGAGGATAAAAAGGCTGCCAGTCGTGCGGCTGGCACTTCGACATCACTACGAATTTGCTCTTCGCCTGAGCAAAGCCTTCCTTGATGAACTGGAGTTCCGAGGGCTGGTGGCAGAAGCTCCTTACGACCAGCTCCTTCCCCCTGGACCCGCAAATACCGGCCAATGTATCAATGAGTTTAGCAACTCTCTGCGGAGGCGTGAGGCTGCTGACCACGCTGCCGTCGTGGTAGACCGACGCCTGTGTCTCATGGAAAGTCAGCACGATTCCATCGAGGTCAGGGCAGGTATCGAAGACCCTGTTGTACTTATCGTTCAGCCAGGCCCACAGCTTGGGATCGTCCAGGTTAACCTTATTATCTACGAAGAAATCCGCAGGCACGCCCGACAGCTCATGCGTCCATGCCGAGACCCTCACACGGTTTCTATGTGCGTGCTTGCAAATAGTATTGATGTCCGCGGCCAGCTTTTCATTTTCCAGTACCTGCTCTGCGCTCATCACTATGTTGTGCGAGAGCTGGACTTCATTGATGCCATACCGGCGCGCAAGCTCGATGACTCGCGCAATGTGCGGCATGTTGTAATCCTGGAGCTGCCAAACGCGCTTGGGCAGCGGTCGCCCTGCACACGCCATGCCGGTAGTGCAGAAAAGGAGCGCAAGAAGAGCGGCATGTTTCATTCCGCCGTAAACCCCCATATACGCTGAATTGGCGACCCAGGTGGATCGCCAATTCAGTTTAACCTCTCACACCCTGCCTGTCAAGGATAGGAAGCCCATTCGCCGGTTACCTCACCGGCCCAGGCGAGTTATTAACCCTCAACGATGGCGCCGCTCGGGCACGCTGCCTCGCAAGCGCCGCAATCCGTGCACGTGTCCGCATCTATAACGTATTTTGGATCGCCCTCCGAGATCGCTTCAAACGCGCATTCGTCAATGCACGATCCACACATAGTACACTCATCGGTGATCTTGTATGCCATTTCTCGATTACCCCTTTCTTGTGCCAGCATCGTGAAGGAACCGGCAATTTGACACCGCCGAAAACGGCATCCCGCCGGTCGCCAAAGTAGGATTATTCACAAAATCACAGAACTCCTTTTTGCAACACCGGAATGGGACATAAAATCTCCGGCTGCAGCACAACAGGTCTGTGTCCTGGTAGGGAAAGTTACCGCCAGGCAGTACATCGAGCCGTTGAGTTTAGGAGCAGCCGCGCGCGGGTAGACCAATCTTGACTTCGAGCCAGGCACCAACCAGCAATGAGGGCTTGGCAAGAATATCCAAATGGGTTATGATATTTGTGTCTCCAGAATCGGGCATCAGCGGTGCCAGCCACCCGGCCGCACATGCAAACCTACCATTCCCAGAAACGCGGTATATCCTCAGCGGCGAACCGATTTAGGAGGGAAAACGACGATGACCATACACGACGAAGCCCTGGCGGCCAGAGCGAGAACCGCACTGGCAACGGATAGGAGGACCAGCGGCCTTCCGATCCACGTGAGGGCTTGCAACGGCGAGGTATTCCTTAAGGGCAAGGTAGACGCTGCTGAGCAGATAGAGATTGCGCAGTTCATATTGAGCGGCATCCCCGGTGTTCGGCATATTGATGTTCAGGAGCTGCAGGTAAAGGAAAAAAGCCCATGAGCGAGTACGGCCACTTCTCGGATGACGGAAAAGAATACATAATAACCCGGCCCGACACGCCGCGCCCATGGATCAATTACCTTACAAATGAGAAGTTCTGTTCCCTTTGTTCGCAGACGGGCGGCGGATACTCATTCTACGAGACATCGGGCTACAACAGGATAACTAAGGAATATCCGTCCTCCGTCGTCCTGGAAGATAGACCCGGCCGCTTCGTATATCTTCGCGATGCTGAAACCGGCGACTACTGGAGCATCAACTGGCAGCCCGTTATCAAACCAAACATGATCTGGGAATCCCGGCATGGGATGGGGTATACACGCATTTTCTCCAAGTACAACAACATCGAAGGGCGCATCACCTACTTCGTGCCACGAAGAGACGATATGGAAGTCTGGATGATACAGGTGAAGAACGCCGACAGCCGCCCCCGGAAGATCACATCTTTCTCCTACGTTGAGTGGTCGCTGGCAAACTATGCGTTCAACCTGACTGAGGCTGCCTTTGCCCAACTATTCAACGAGGCCACACTCGAAAACAACATCCTGTTCGTGACAACACGGTTTTGGAATGTTACTCCTGCGGGCGGAGGAAACTCCAACTTACGGTGGGACAAGTATGCATTCTTCACATCCAACCTGCACATCGCCGGCTATGACTCCCTGGAGGAAGAGTTCATAGGGCGATACAGAAGCTGGCAGAACCCTTTGGCAGTCGAACGAGGCCGCTGCTCAAACAGCATGGGCAAGGGGCGCGGCATAGCCGGCGCTCTACAGCACGATTTAGAACTGGCGCCCGGGGAAGAAAAGCGGTTCATCATCCTTCTTGGAATTGTATACCACAAGGAAGACGCGTACGTGTTGAGGGAACGCCACGATCAGTGGGAAGAGGCCGAGCGCGCACTTCACGAGGTCAAACGTTACTGGGACGACTATCTCTCTCGCAATACATGCGATACCCCGGACCGGAACTTTCGCCGGTCTTTTAACATTTGGAACAAGTATCAGGCCTGGGTGACTTCCAGGTGGTCGCGGATGGACTCCTACTACATAGGGGGAGCCTCGATAATCGGCTTCAGGGATAGCTGGCAGGATATGCTGGCCGTCCTACCAAACGACATCGAATGGGCGCGCCGTCGGATTTTCTATCTGCTGGAACATCAGTTCCCCGATGGCAGCACGCTTCACAATTGGGATCCGCTGACCAACATAGGCGTGAAGACCGGCCACAGCGACGACCCGCTCTGGCTGGTGACGGGCATCATCGCATACATCGAGGAGTCGGGAGACCTGGGGTTCCTGGACGAGCCCGCGCCTTATTACGACGGGGGAGCGGAGACCGTGCGCCAGCATATGATCCACGCGCTGGACTACTCCCTCTCCAGGATGAGCCCCAGGCGCATACCGTTGATTGAAGCTGGGGACTGGAACGATGCCCTGGACCAAGTCGGCCGGCAGGGGCGCGGCGAGAGCACCATGGTAGCCGAGCACCTGGTCTGGATGCTGCGCGAGGCCGCAGATCTGCTTCACCGAACCGGCCGGGAAGACCTTGCGGACAAGTATGAGCGAGCTAGGGAAGAGATAATCGCTGCAACAAACGAATACATGTGGGATGGCGAGTGGTACATTCGCGGAACCAGGGACGACGGCCAGGTCTTCGGCAGCGCCAAAAACGAAGAAGGCAAAATATTCCTGAACGTGCAGACCTGGGCTGTCATCAGCGGGCTTGCTCGCGACGGCCGCGCCGAAATTTGCATGGACTCGGTGGAAAAGCACCTGGATACCGAGTATGGTCCCGCGCTGTTCCTGCCTGCATATTCCGAGCCAAACCCGAAAATGGGGATTATCACCCGATTCGCGCCGGGCACGAAGGAGAACGGTGCGATATTCAATCATCCGGTCTGCTGGGCTATAATGGCGGAGTGTATCCTGGGCAGGGGCGATAAAGCCTACGACATATGGCGGCGTACCTCGTTCATCACCCGCGGCGAGCAGCCTGAGGTCTACAAAACGGAGCCATACGTATATGCCGAGTTCGTAGATGGGCCCAATTCCGCCACCTTCGGGCAGGGAGAGTTCACCTGGATGACGGGCACTGCAGCGTGGATGTGGAAGGTCTCGCTGGAATGGATTCTCGGTGTACGCCCGGAGCTGGACGGCCTTTTAATAGACCCGTGTATCCCAAGCGGGTGGGATCGTTTTGCGGTCAGTCGCCGATTCAGAAATGCCGTGTACCATATCACAGTCGAAAACCCGGAGCACGTCTGCAAAGGGGTCAAGGCGGTCACCGTTGACGGCAAGGAACACCCGAGCAACCTTATCCCTCCGTTTAGGGATAGCAAAACGCATGAAGTTCGCGTCGTCATGGGAGCGGGTTAGCAAGCTTTGCATCCGAGGTGGGGGCTCTATGTTCAAAGACTACGAAGACCTCATAAAGCAGATGGAGTTCGAGATGCAGAGGTGTTCGGCGGAGGCTATGCGTCGTCTTCTCGAACTCCCAGGCAATGCTCAAGAGTTCTGGCTGCCGAGAGCGGATGTCTACGAGACCGAGGACGAAGTGGTTGTGAGAGTAGAGGTTGCCGGCGTGCGACGGGAATCCTTAAGCGTATCTCTGTCCGCCGACCGCCGGGCGTTGAGCATCCGTGGCGGCAGGACGGAAGGGCATGTGGATGACAGGAGGAAGACCCGCTACTACCAGCTCGAGGTGTATTTCGGCTCGTTCGAGCGGGATATCCTGCTGCCCTGCGATGTCACAGTGGATGCTGACAAAATCAGCGCGACGTATAGGGATGGCTTCCTGGTGGTAACATTGCCAAAGGTGGAGCAGGCCGAAATCACCAGAACGATCCCGATCACCGACTACGAGGAGAAGGAATCGGATTAGCCCCCATTCTTGCGGCGATCATCGCAGCGCAGAAACAGCGAGGGACTATCCAGGATGGACGATGAGGCCAACGAGGCTGTAGTAAGCATACCCGAGGCAGCCCGCGATGAGACCAGGCTGGCTATCCCTGAGGAGCTGAGTTTGCTTCCCCTCCGCGATACCGTCTTGTTCCCCATGGTGGTAAGCCCGCTCAGCGCCGGCAGGGAGAGCTCCATTAAGCTCATTGACGACGCAGTTACGTCGGGCAACCGCGTGGTCGCCGTTGCCGCGATGCGCAATCCCGAAATCGAACACCCCACGCTCGATGACATCTACCCCGTCGGCACGGCTGTCGTTATTCATACAATGATGCGCCTCCGGGACGTCGTCCGGCTCATCGTGCAGGGCATCCAGAGAATACGCATTAAGGAAGCGACCCAGACCGAGCCGTATCTCAAAGTCAAGGTCGAGGTACTTCCTGAGAAAGTCGAGTATACTCACGAGGAAGCTACAGAAATAGAGGCTCTTCGCCGGAACGCAGGCAACCTCTTCCAAAGGGCGGTAGCTCTCTCGCCGAATATTCCTGACGAGATGCAGGCGATGCCGACCACCATCACCCACCCCGGTCTGCTGGCGGACTCGATAGCCGCGAACCTCCTCCTGCCCACCGCTGAAAAGCAGCAATTGCTGGAGCTTATTGACGTTAGGGAGCGGCTCAGTCGCCTGACGGCCATGCTCTCGCGCGAGGTCGAAGTTCTCGAGCTGGGCAGCCGCATACAGTCGCAAATCCAAAAGGAGATGACCAAGACCCAGCGGGAGTATTACCTGCGGGAGCAACTTAAGGCCATTCAGCGCGAACTCGGCGAGGCCGACGAGCGGACAATGGAAGTCCAGGAACTCAAGGAGAAGATCGAAGCGGCCAAGATGCCGGAGGAAGCCTACAAAGTAGCAACCAGAGAGCTGGACCGACTTCAGCGGATGCCGCCGGCGGCACCCGAATACTCCGTATCGCGAACCTACATTGACTGGCTCGTCGCCCTGCCCTGGAGCATAAGCACCGAAGACAACCTCGAAGTCCCGCATGTCAAGCGCATCCTGGATGAGGATCACTACGGCCTTGAAAAGGTAAAGGAGCGGATTCTGGAATACCTGTCGGTGAGGAAGTTCAAGGCTTCCGCCGAGGTACGCCAGCCCATCCTGTGCTTCGTAGGGCCGCCGGGCGTCGGCAAGACCTCCCTTGGAATGTCTATCGCGCGCGCCCTCGGACGGAAGTTCGTCCGGACGTCGCTGGGAGGCATCCGCGACGAGGCCGAGATACGCGGGCACAGACGGACTTATATCGGCGCGCTCCCAGGGCAGATAATCCAGGGCATCCGGCGCGCCGGCTCCAACAATCCCGTTTTTATGATGGATGAGGTGGATAAGGTAGGCGTTGACTTCAGGGGCGATCCATCCGCCGCCCTGCTCGAAGTGCTTGATCCGGAACAAAACATTGCATTCCGCGATCACTACATCGAGGTTCCATTCGACCTGTCGAAGACCCTTTTCATTACTACTGCGAATCTGCTGGACCCGATTCTCCCGCCCTTAAAGGACAGAATGGAAATCCTGGAGCTGGCCGGCTACACCGAGGAAGAGAAGCTGATGATCGCCAAGCGCCACCTGGTACCGAAGCAATTGGCGGAGCACGGCCTGAAGCTCGAAGAGAATATCACGTTTGCGGACGACGCGCTTCGGATGCTCATAAGGGGCTATACGAGGGAAGCCGGCGTAAGGAACCTTGAGCGCGAGATCGCCGCCATCTGCCGGAAGGTGACGCGCCAGTTCGCGGAGGGCAGAACTGAGCCGGTGCACGTGCAGCCGGACATTGTAATGGCGTACCTCGGAGCGCCGCGATTCCAATTCGAGGAGGTGCTCCAGCGAACCCGGGTGCCGGGAGTGGCAACCGCGCTGGCATGGACGCCCGTGGGAGGCGACGTTATGTTCGTGGAAGCGGCTTGCATGCCGGGAAGACGCGAGTTGATGCTGACCGGCATGTTGGGCGATGTGATGAAAGAATCCGCCCAGGCTGCATTGTCCTACGTCAGATCCCACGCCGCGGATCTCAAAGTGGACCCACAGATTTTTGCCCGCAGCGACATTCATTTGCACGTGCCTGCCGGAGCCATTCCGAAGGACGGGCCGTCCGCCGGGATAACCATGGCGACCGCCCTCGCATCCCTGATGACGGGGCGACAGGCCCGCCCGGACGTTGCGATGACCGGGGAAATAACCCTCACCGGCCGGGTCTTGCCCGTCGGTGGGATCAAAGAAAAGGTGCTTGCAGCGCGCAGAGCGGGAATAAAGACTGTGATCCTCCCGGCTGAGAACAGGAAGGACGTAGATGAGGACGTGCCCGAAGAGGTTCGAAAGGAACTTAATTTTGAGTTTGTCGAGAGCATTGACGAGGTGTTCAAGAAGGCCCTTGATCCCGAGGGCGCAGCGGAGGCTGCCAAATAGAGCCCAAGATAATCGGGCTAGGCATATTTCACGAATATCGTCGGTAACCCTTCGGAGGGCGGAGCGTATGTTCCGCCCTCAGTTATTTGCGGAAGCGCCATCCAAATGAGCGACGAAGCAATCACAGGCGACGTTATCGCCGCATTGGCAGCCAGTCCACGCGTTCGCGCCACGGAAGTAAGGGTGCATACGGAGAGAGGCTGGGTTCGGCTGAACGGAGTCGTCGGCACGTTGGCGGAGAGAACCGCCGCAGAGGAAATCGCCGCGCGCGTCCCCGGCGTCCCGTCCGTCGAGAACGACCTCGTAGTCAGCTCGGATGGGACGATCCCTGACCTTGAGATCGAACGAGAGGCAGCCGATCGGCTTGCCAGGGAGAACCTGGCCAACGTTGGAGCGAGGGCGGAGGCCGGGACCGCATTCCTTATGGGAGTTGTCCCAAGCCTGGCCGTAAAGCAGCAAGCCATCGCGGCAGCAAGCGCCGTGAAAGGCGTGCGGGACGTTATCAGCGAGCTGGAGATTGCCGCGGGAGAGCCGGTAGACGATGTCACTCTCGCCAACGACGCAGCCGAGGCGTTATCCGACGACCCTCGCTTAGATGTCACAAACCTCAAAGTGCAGGCGAGCGACGGCTCTTTGCTGCTCATCGGGGAGGTCGGCCACAGTCGGCAGATCGGGCTTGCAACGCAGATTGCGAAATCCGTGCCCGGCGTGCAATATGTGGAAACCCGCCTGAAGGTGCGCAAACCACCGTTCTGAACCCGGCATCCATGCCTTTTCCGTGAAACCGCGACCGAAACCAAGCCCCCCTTTAAGCTGCCGTCTGCCCCACCTGGTTTTGAAAAGCGCGAAAAGCGGAAAGTAGAACTCAGGTTGTTTATCCACGTGGGCGAATCTCAAGAACATTTGAACGAAGGAGGTAAAGACGATGCCGAATGGATACAACGTATGTCCAGTGTGCGGCTGTGCACCGCCAGGCGCCTGGCAAGGCGGACCGATGTCTTGGCAGGGCAGGCAAATGGGGCCCTGGCAAGCCGGGCCTATGTGGGCGGGCCCCGCTTGGGGTTGGGGCCCCGGCATGGCGGCGGGCCCCGGCATGGCGGCAGGCCCCGGCATGGCGGCAGGCCCCGGCTATGGAGCCGGCTATGGCTTCGGACCCGGCTTGGGCTTTGGCCCCGCCTACGCGCCGGCCTATTACGGCGGTCTTCCGACCGACTCCGAGATTGAGGAGATGATCTACGACGCGATTGATGCAGACCCGCTCATCCCGTTCGACGCGAATATTGACGTAGCCGTAGAAGCGGGTACAATCTATCTTCGGGGCGAAGTGCCCAGCAAAAGGATCAAACATGCCGCCGGCGATGATGCCTGGTGGATACAAGGCGTAGTTGACGTGCACAACGAGATCAAGGTCACGGCGCGCAGGCGTGTCCGACGGGAGGCCGGCGCAGAGCAGGCTGCATAACTTCAGCACGAAAAGGCAGTTCGAGAAGGCGGAGCGGTTAACAACCCGCTCCGCCTTCTTTTGGCAAAGCAATCACCGCCCCAACATGCGTTGCCAAGCCCCTGAACCATCTGGTATACTCTGCTAGTTCCCCACCCCGGAGGTCCGATATGACGCACTATCCGTTGGTAATTACTGTCGCTGCGTTATGCGCTATTACTTCGCCACTTGCGCAGGACAAGGGATTGGGCTACACTGGTACTGAAGCTATCGCCGAAACCAATAGGGACTCTCGGAACATGGCGGCGCAAACTGCCCGCTCGACGGGCGATCTCATGGATAAGATTAGGAAAACCCAGGTCAAGCCCGGGCATGTGAGCATCTTCTGGCTTGGACAGGGCGGGTTCGCACTCAAAATGCCGCGAAACCGGGTCGTAATCGTGGACCCGTATCTGTCGAACAGCGTCGGTACAAAAAGGCTCCAGCCGATCCCTATCCCGCCGGAGGAAGTGCAAGCAAACATCGTCCTGCTAACACACGATCACCTCGATCACACAGATCCGGGCTCGCTTCCGGGGATCGCAAACGCGTGCCGGGCAAAGTTCGTCGGCCCCTTGTCCTCCTGCGAACACATGAGGAAGCTTGGCACAGACGCGAATCGGCGCATCCCGATCGCACAAGGAGAAACAAAACGAGTTGGAGAAATAGGGATTACCGCGGTCTACGCCAAACATACCGATGACAGTGTCGGTTATGTAATTGACTGCCTTGGCCCGAGGGTTTACATCACAGGTGACTCAGAATACGATGAACAGTTGGCGGCCGTAAAGGGGCTCTCGCCGGATGTTATGCTCGTCTGCATCAACGGAAAGATGGGCAACATGAATATCGAGCAAGCAGTCGAGCTGACAAAGCAAATCGGTCCCAAGGTAGTCATCCCAATGCACTACGGCATGTTCGCCAATAACACAGCGGACCCGGAGGACTTCGCAAAGCAGGCGCAAGCGGCTGGGATAGCCGCGAAGGTGGTCATTCTGCCATACAAGGGATCGTTTACCTATCCGGACACCTAGGCCGGTCATTCATGGCGAGAAAGGGCTGTTGAAAAGTGATTATCGTTCAGAAATACGGAGGCAGCTCGGTGGCAACCACCGAGAAGATTTGCAATGTGGCCAAGCGAATCAAGCTGGCCGCGCAGGACAACCAGGTTGTGGTCGCAGTATCCGCCATGGGAGACACTACAGACGAACTGATCGCCATGGCAAAGGCTATCAGCACAATCCCCGACGAGCGGGAGCTCGATAAGCTCCTGGCTACTGGGGAGCAGGCGAGCAGCGCGCTGCTGACGATGGCCCTGCACGAAATCGGCCTGTCCGCCGTCTCGCTGACCGGCGGACAGGCAGGCATCATAACAGAGAAGGTCCAGGGTAAGGCAAGGATAACGAAGGTTGACCCACAGAGGATACAAAACGAACTTGCCGGCGGAAAGGTCGTCGTAGTAGCGGGATTTCAGGGGATCACCGACGACGCGACCTGGGCCGACATCACCACGCTAGGCAGAGGAGGGTCGGACACGACCGCCGTCGCCCTTGCAGCAGCGCTCGAAGCCGAAAGATGTGAAATTTATACCGATGTGGACGGCGTTTTCACCGCCGACCCCAGGGTGGTGCTCAACGCCCGGAAGCTGGACCGCATCTCCTACGAAGAAATGCTCGAGATGGCAGAGCAGGGCGCGCGCGTCATGCATTCCAGAGCGGTTGAGTTAGCCGAACTGTACGGTGTTGACATAATCGTCGCCCATAGCGTCAGAGAAGTTCCAGGAACACTGATTACGAGGGAGGATCGCGATATGGAAGTGCTAAACCCCGTCCGCGGCATCGCTCACGAGACAGATATTGCAAAAATAACCATTGCCGCGGTGCCCGACCGCCCGGGCATCGCCTACCAGATATTCCATGCGCTGGCAGAGGCGAATATCAACGTGGACGTGATCGTCCAAAACGTCAGCCTCCAGGGGGTCACAGACCTGTCCTTCACGGTTAACCTGGCCGACCTGGCGAAGGCAGAGAAGGCGCTCGAACCCGTTGTCCGCAACATCGGCGCTAGAGAGATGATTAGTTCGGTGGATCTGGCGAAGGTGTCAATCGTCGGCACAGGCATCCGCAGCCATCCGGGCTATGCGGACAAGATGTTTGGGGCGCTTGCCAAGGAAGGCATCAATATCATGTCAATCACGACGAGTGAAATCCGCATTACCTGCCTAATAGATAAGGCGGACGTCCAAAGGGCGGTTCAGGCGCTCCATACCGCCTTCGAGCTGGAGAAGCCCGAGGGAGAGGTCAAGAGCATTATTGCATAGGAGTGCATTTCCCTCGGTACTTCTTGTCAAATCAACCGCCCGGTGGTAGAATATGCGGTATCCGGTGCAGCATTCCTTCGCGTGACCGGACAATTCAGCCCTCAATCGGGGGCTGAAGAAATGTAATTGGTCGAGGTTGCTATGGACTTCCGAGGAGCTTGGACGGCGCTTGCGACGCCGATGACACCAGACGGGGCGGTTGATTGGACGGGACTGGAAAAGAACCTCCAATTCCAGATCGAGCAAGGCATCACGGGACTGGTCCCAACCGGCACGACGGGCGAGTCCCCGACTCTGAGTTGGGAAGAGCATAACAAGATCATCGAGCGCGCACTAAGGCTGGCGTCGGGGAAATGCCAAGTCATCGCCGGCACGGGCAGCAACTCCACTCAGGAAGCCGTCGAGAGCACCGAGCACGCGGTGGCCCACGGCGCTGAGGCGGCGCTCCTGGTTGACTGCTACTACAACGGGCCGTCCTCCCTGGAGCTTAGGAACGAGTACTACGGCGTCCTCGCCGAGCTGTTCCCCGATGTGTTTTTCGTACCCTATATAATCCCGGGGCGCTCCGGAACCGCGCTGTCAGTGGAGGACCTGGCGATCCTCTTTGCCGACTTCCCAAACGTCTGCGCCGTTAAGGAGGCGACCGGCGATCTCGACCGGATGGCGCGCACACGCCGACTGCTCGGCCCGGACTTCTTCATTATCTCCGGCGACGACGATATAACCTACAGGATGATGACCTCGCCGGCCATCAAGGCGGACGGCGTGATATCCGTTGCGTCGAATGTCGCTCCGGCCGCCATCGAGCAGATGGTCCGAAAGGCGCTCTCCGGCGACCTGGCGGCGGCATCGGCCTTGCAAGATGCCTTGTCTCCGCTTTTCGGTATCGTCACAGTGAAAGCTGAGAGCGAGCGCGTACTCCCGGATGGCAGCAAGGTGATGGTACAGGATAGGTTCCGAAATCCGGTGGGGATCAAGACGCTAATGGCCGGGCTGGGCATGCCGTCGGGTCCCGGGCGCCAGCCGCTGGGCAGGATGACCCCTGAGGGTGTGAAAGTCGTCCGCGACGCGGCCCGAACCGTGTGGGACAGGAATCCGGAAATCCTCGCTCCGATAGGCGGGTTCTACGGCGTGGACGTCGAGGCGCGGATAGCCGTGGATGCCTTCTGGGCGGATTTGAGCTATCCCTAGCGCGAACCGACGGTAATTCTGAGCGCTGCTACATCCTCAGCGGGGATGCCGATGCTGTACGCGGTCGCACCGTTCCGCTCTTTGATCTGAACCTTACCGCTCCCGACTTCGAGATCACCCTTGATTGACGCGCCGCGCCAGATTACGTCCGCGCGCTTCCTGGACTTGCAGTGATTCGCCAGGGCCACGACGACCGAGTTCCACCGAAACCATGCTGCTGAGCAGGATGAGTATGCCCAGAAGCAAGGCGATCAACGAGCTATCCACTACTTACCTCCACGCCTCCCTGCTCTCGTTTTCTCCGTTTCCGATGCAGTGGCTGCCCGAAGTGCCCTCCAGGCGTCCTCCAGTGCGCCGATAGTATGTTTCGCGCCACCGGCCAGCTCCCGTCGCATCTCGTCCGAAATCGGCCCAAACTTGCGCTCCATCACTTCGGGGCGTAGCTCCTCCAGAGCTTCCTCTATCCGCCCCAACATCACGGAAAGCCAGGTCAAAGTCGCCCCCAGAGGGGCTTGATCCCGATGCTCCTGCAGTTGAGCTGGAGTGAGGTTCTCGGCCAGCCTTTCGCACTCTGCGCGAATACGTTCGAGCGAGGTTGCAACCGGCTGCCATGCTTCGGCCTGCAACGGCGAAAGGGCCTGGCCGACCCCGCTCGGTGATTTGCCCTTGATGGCTATCTCCTCCATCTCCTCGATGTACCTGCTCACGGTCAGAAAGGTCGAGATGATGTGTGAACTATGCTGGTCCTTCAGATCCATCGTTTCCATCTCCTGTTGCGGCTTCACCGAGGGCTTTCCTTGCTTTGTTCCGCACTACCTCGTTCGGATCCGTCGCCGCTGCTTTCTTCAACGCCTGAACTGCCTCTTCTCTGCCTATCCGCCCCAGGGCGGCGGCCAAGAGTATTTTCTCCATCCGCAAACCCCTAAATCTTCGGCCCGCACCCTGAAGCGTCAGGCCGCTCTTCACTCACAATCCTTGCTCCGCCAAGAGCTTCTCCGCTCGATCAACCCATTGACGCACTTTGCCCCAATCAATGCCTCCAGGAGGCCAGCCCATTCCCTCCGGAGGCCCAACGCGCCATCTTTGGCCCAGATGCTCGATCTCGCGCGCCGGCGGGTAGTCCCTGTCGGCGACTGCGCGGATTTGCTGTAGTTCTTTGCGGATCTCCCGCGCCTGACGCCGCTTCCCCGCCTCGTCATTGGTATTCAGGATGCGCCTATAGCGGACGTTCGCAAGCATCATCGGCGCGCGGAGTTCGATGTTCACTTTGTTTGTGGTGAGCTTAGTCTTGAGGATCTCATAGTCTGCCGGGTCGAGCGCGTCTTTCACCAGCTCAAGGTCGTCGAGGGATTGCTGGGCCAGGCGCATGGCGCTGCTCTTCTGCACCTGGAGCTGCCTCAGAAACCGCATGTCGCCCGCCAGCGCGCGGTCCCGCGCTGGGATGAAGGAAGGATCCCACCGCCAGTTTTGCCAGTTGCAGTTGAATACGTCCTCCTCGATACCCGGCGGCGGGAAGCCTCTCGCATCACCATAGGTGAACGGGCCGATGCTCAGGCACTCCGTGATGACCTTCTCTGTGGGCTTCAGCGCCTGGATCACGCCGGGGGCGGCCTTTTCTCCATATCGGGCCGACGCCCACGCCTGCCAGACATCGTCCACCGAGTCGGTCCTCCCGGATGCAAACATGCCAAGCGCCCACAGGTTTACCTCGGACGGCTGGTGCAAAACCTCGCAGTCGCCGCGGTCAACCCGGACGCATATCCCGTCCACGCCGTGCCTCAGCCCGTAATCGAAATGTTTCTTCAGCAGGCCGGGCATGCAGTTGACAACCGAGGTAAGGAGAAAATATTCGCCTCCGATGTCGTATTCCACGATCTGGTCGTGTGCGCCTACGCCACCGATAGCCTTATCGTAGATGCCGCGAAGCTGCCAGTCCTGCGGGACACACTTGGACATGATGATGGCGTCGGGAGGGAGCTGCTTGACGCACGCCATGACGCTCTCGAACTGCGAAGGCGTGTGGACGAACGTTCGCACGATGAGCTGCTTGTTATACTTGTGGCATTTGTCACGAAGGATGTTCACTATCCGGCCCATGATGTCCGTATCGGTCGCCCAATACTGCGTTTCGGCTACCGTGAGCACGACGCCGTCTATATCCGGGAGAAGCTCGCCGAACAGCCACTCGTACCGATCCTCCAGGTGCAACCACAGCTTCTCGTTGCCGACTTCGATGGGGCCGAGGTATCCAGGGTCGCCCCTTTCGGGTATATCCGAAAGCTCGTGAACCCAGAGCGTGACCTTCATTCCGAGGCTGTGGCACAAAGCGACGTAGCCTTCCCGCTCGTTCCGCTCGGCAAACTCCTTCAGGGGGCCGACGTTCCCGCCCTCGAGCTGGAACATGACGCCGTTGAATCCAAGCTCCGCCGCACGTTGAATAAGGGCTTTATCCGCGCGCCCACGATGAAACGAGACGATGCGGTACGGCAGCGGCTTCCGCACAGGGATGGACGCTTCCGCGCCCGCCGAGGACAATATATTGAAGGCGAGGATTGCCAATAATAGGAACTTCATAGAATCAGCACTACTACTGCTCAAGGTGTAACCTCCAGGAAGATTGTTTGGCATTAGCCGGCAAGGTTAGACTACCAAAGGGGCATCGCGGGTGTCAAGGCAACCTGGAGCAGGACATCCCTATACTTTGTGCGAATGTGCTCGTAGAGAACGGCCACGCTGGACGGCGGCGCCACGCCGGAGTTTAACGCGCGCCATCCGCCGGGAATCCTTCGGCATGAGAGGAGCTGAAATCGAATGGGCATTGAGCGGACGGTCCGAATACCTTCCGGTCGGGCACAGATGGAAGGCATGGTGGAGGTTCCGGAGGGCGCGCGGGGAGTCGTGCTCTTCGCGCACGGGAGCGGGAGCGGTCGCTTCAGCCCGCGAAACCAGTTTGTCGCCCGCGTCCTGAGAGAAGGCGGCCTGGCGACACTGCTGATTGACCTGCTCGAGGAGTGGGAATCGCAGGATCGGAGCAAGGTGTTCGATATCGGCCTCCTCGCCGAGCGACTCCTGAGCGCGACTGAATGGCTGCAGGCGGATCCTGAGACCAGGGAGCTCGCCATCGGGTACTTTGGGGCGAGTACGGGAGCCGCGGCGGCGCTCGAAGCGGCGGCGAGGGGAGGCTATGAGATTAAGGCGATAGTCTCACGCGGCGGACGCCCCGACCTGGCGATGGAATACCTGCCCCGCGTGACGGCCCCGACGCTCCTGATCGTGGGAGGGAACGACTGGCCGGTAATCCCGTTGAACGAAGAGGCGCTCGATCGGCTGACCTGCGTGAAGGAGCTGGCAATCGTCCCCGGCGCAAGCCACCTTTTCGAAGAGCCAGGCACCCTCGAAGAAGTCGCCCGCCTGGCCCGCGAGTGGTTCGGAAAGTATCTTGCTTAACACACATGCCATGTCCAACAAATCGCCATCCAAGAAAAGAGTGAAGGACGCCCTCGCGCTGAGGGTCCCGGACAGGATTCCGTTCGGCGAGTTCGCTATTGATTTCGATACCGCCGAGCGGATCATCGGCCACGAGACTTACCACCGCGCGAAGGCGAAGTCGCAAATCGCGCTCTGGGAGGGCCGCCGCGATGAGGTCGTCCAAAGCTGGAAAGAGGACGCCGTCGAGCTTTACCGGAAGCTGGACATCCTCGACATCGTAACTGTCAGTCTTGCCCCTCCGCGAGACTACGAGCCGGACCCGCCCATGAAAATCGGTGACGGCGTCTGGGAGGACAGGCACGGGCGCATCTATCGGTATTCGGACGTGACCCAGGACATCACCTGCGTCCACGATCCCGTCGCGGAGGCGTATGTCCCTCGGATGGAGGAGTTCACGGGCGAGGTCGAGGTCTCCGCGCCGGATCCGTCCGTATTCGAGGTGGTGGATGCGGTAATCGCGGCCCTAGGGGACGAGAAATACATCGCGGGCCCGAGCGGCGGGGAGATCGGCATCGTGTATCTCGGCGGCCAGGAGAACGGCATGGTGGCGATGATCCAGCATCCGGATATCGTCCGGGCCGCCGCGGACCGCGAGCTTGAGATTCAGAACCAAAACGACCAATGGTACATCCGTCCGGGCCAGGACGGCGTCCTCTGGGGCTTCGACTTCGGCTACAATACCGGGCCGTTCATCTCGCCGCGGATGTTCCGCGAGCTTTTTCTGGAGCTGAACAAGGCGCGCGTCGAGAATATCCACCGCGTCTACGGGATGCCCGTCCTGAAGCACGCCTGCGGGAACAACTGGGCGTATATGGACATGTTCATCGAGATGGGCTACGACTGCTACCAGTCAATCCAGGCATCGGCGGGGATGGACCTGGCCGCGCTGAAGGCGCGGTACGGCGGCAGGATATGTCTCTGGGGCGGCGTGCCGGTCGAAACCCTCGTGAGCGGGACGCCCGACGAAGTCCGGCGTGACGTCCGGCATGCGGTCGAGAGCGCGAAGGAAGGCGGGGGATACATCTTCGGCAGCACCCACTCCATCGCGGTCGGCACGAAATACGACAACTTCATGGCGATGCTGGATGAATTCGTGAGATGGAGGGGGTATTGAGCGGAGCCGGCTGTGTCATACAGCCAGATCAACGAAATGGCCGCCGTCCTGGCACTTGACGCCAGCCAGTCGGGAGATCCGGCCTTTAGATAGCCGAGAGAGTCCAGAGGTCTCGAACTAAGAACTGCTGAAAATCGTATATGTGCTCGCGAAGTCGCGCGTTCTGGGTCATCTCTGGTCGCGGGTCAACATAATACACGCCGTCTAGTCTATTCAAAGCAACTGTATAACCCAGGAAGTGACCGCTCTTAAACGTGGAGCTTACCCCGAAGATACTGTCGCCCCTTCGAGCGCGTTGAACGTCGTGGAGAAACACAGCAATCACTGGCACATCCCTACCAAGCAACTTGCGTAGGAGATACTTGTCCAGGAACACCTTGTCTATTCTGTCTTTGCTCGTAGTCTTCACCGAGCCAACTACCTCTGAGGGTCTAATGAGTTCTGTTTCGGCGGCAACGATGGTATGATTACGCGAGAACACAAGGTCAAGCTCATAAGACATAGTGTAGCCGGGATAGCCCGGTACTGGTATTTTTATCGTGCGGCCTTCGCATTTCAGACCTGCTTCTTGGATGATAAGCTTGATGAGATTCTCAAAGAGTTGACCAGCCCGCTTTCTGGCCTGATTAGGACTATCTAAGGAATCAGCGATGCTACCGATCGCCTGCTGCACAGTATACACAACGGGATTAATCTGTCTCGACTCTATATACTCCCGCGCGCCCTGCTGATCTATAACCGCTTGTTGGCGCCGCCGAAGATCGCCTAGAAAGGTAACAAACCGAGCGAATGTATCAGCTAGATCGTCGGCAGAAGTGATGAGCAAGTCGGCGTTCAAGGGGCGGGTAATTCTGTAGCCCGAACCCTCGTCATACTGGTAGAAAATGTAATTCTGTTGACACGGAGAGACTATCAATGTGGGCCGTGTCCTTTGTACGAAAGACAGGAACGCTCGGCCAATGGACAGATAGTCTGCAAGGCTGCGAAAGGCCGCTGTGTCTTGAATGCTCGTCTGAAGGTCTGCTAGCGTAAGCACTCTCACCGTATGGAGTTCCTTCGCCTTGCGTTCTCCTGGTCGTATTGTATCCACTTCTCGATCGGCCAGTTCTCAACTAGTTCTATTCTATGAGCCGCCCACCGGCAGTATTCCACGGAGAGATCACACCCTTTCCATTTGCGCTTCAGTTGCTCGGCTACTACTGCCGTTGTGCCAGACCCAAGAAACGGGTCTATTACAAGGTCGCCAGGGCTTGATGACGCCAGGACGATTCTTCTTAAAAGTTCTTCGGGTTTCTGAGTGGGGTGAGGAGTCTTTTCGTGCATCCCGTTACAGGTGGTCGGGATTTCCAGCACGTCCTTTGGCTTCGCGCCCCCTGGATGTGGATACCAGAGGCGAGCCTCGCTGCCGTTGCGTCCTTTTCCGTACTGGCTGGTCTCCGCCTGCGGGTGGACTGGATATCTCAGAGTGTGGTTACCATAAGGAACGCGAATATGGTCGACGTTGAATGTAAACCGTCTGCTCTTTCTAAAATGCAAGATACTTTCGTGTGAGCGCCCCCAGTCACTAGCGAGGTTAGCTTTGTTCCTGTAATGCCAGACCAGCCACCGGCAGCCCTGGAAGAAACGGGACGCAACCAGTTTTATGTCAGCAAGCACTTCGGAGAACCCACAGATGTAAAGTGTCCCTGTCGGCTTCAACACGCGAGCTGCCTGCTCGATCCACTGGAGTGACCAGTGGACGTATGCTTGCTGTGATTCAAACGTATCCCATTCTGCCTTCTTGATATTGTACGGAGGATCAGCAAAGACCAGATCGGCGGACCTTGTCTCCAACGAGCGCAACCAAGCAATGGCATCTCCGAGCCAAATCTCACCGTTGGGATGGGAGTAAAACAGAACCGGAGACTCCGGGTTCAACTGATCGAATTCGCCTTCGGCATAGCATCCCTTAAGCATAGTAAGTCCCAGCAAACTAGGAACCTCCTTATTGCGCGCATACGCAGCCGACGGTTCTCTCGCTTCCATGATCTTTTCAACCTCCTGTTACCGTGTTTCTCCGATTACAAGAATAAATCCTTCCCTTATACAGACGTATTGTCCCTCAGAACTAATGAGGCGATTTCCGAATCGCCTCCTATTCGATTCCGCTTATCCTCGCCCCAGCGCCGCCCAGGGTTGTCCCGAGTACGGGATCCCGCTCCGGCGGGAAAAACACCTGGGTCCGCCTGAGGCGGACGAAGTCCTACCGGACTCATGTCACATTAACCCGGAGGGTTTTGCTCGTATCTAGCCCAGGAATTCATTCCTGGGTATCATTCAATCCGAAATCCAAAACCCGAAACGGATTGGGGGAGGTATTCTCGATTGTGTGGCGAACGGTAGGAAGATCGTGATTTCAGCCCTGGATGCCAGGGAACCTTAAACAGCAAGGAGCCGAGATATGAAGCCGATTGCAATTCAATTGTACACGCTGCGCAAGGATGTCTACCCCGGCGGGGACGACCTTCCGGGCGTTCTTCGCACCGTCGCGGAGATAGGCTACAAGGGGGTCGAGCTTTTCGGGCTGCAGAAGCATCAGGCCAGGGACGCCGCAAAGGCGCTTAATGACCTCGGCCTCCAGGTCACGAGCAGCCATGTACCCTTTCCTGCACCGGAGAACTACCGTGAGATCGCGGAGATGGAGCTGACTCTGGGCAATAAGAGGGCCGTCGCCGGATTCGGGCCGGACCATGTCAAGACCATTGATGGGTGCAAGCAGGCGGCCGCCATGGCCGTGCAGGCCGTCGAGCTGATGAAATCCTACGGGATGACGTTCGGGATTCACAATCACTGGTGGGATTTCGAGCCGGTGGACGGGATATACCCATACGACGTCCTGATGGCGGAAGCGCCGGAGATGTTCAGCGAGCTCGACATATACTGGGTTGCCTCCGCGGGGGTGGATCCGGTGAAGCTTCTCTCGAAGTACAAGTCGCGCATTCCGCTGCTGCACGTTAAGGATGGGATGCTCGAGCAGCGTCATCCGCACGTGGCGGTCGGCTCAGGCAAGCTGGATATACCCGCTATCATCGGCGCGACCGACCCGAACGTCGTGGATTGGCTGATCGTCGAGCTTGACACGTATGACGGCGACATGCTCGACGCGGTCAGGCAGAGCTACAAGTACCTGACCTCGACCGGCCTGGCATCCGGCAAAAAATAAGGCCTGGACCACCTATTGGCAGCGGCGACAGGGTGCGACCAGAGCATTCGTGTTTGGATAGGAGGCGATTTCCGAAATCGCCTCCTATCTTAATGTATTCAATGGCGCGCCACTGGATCGAGTTATAGGCGACTAGAACCGGCCTTCCGCGCGCAGCTCCCGCATCATGGCATAGCGCTCCGCCGCCAAACCTCCGATACCCAGGAAGATCGCAACCAGATGTATCAGCCAGCCCGCGAACGGTATGAGAAGCAGCAGCCACAGGATAAGCAGGCCGACCAGGAGGTCAAGGTAAAGCGACACCTGCGGCCTGCCGAATTTGGCGAATATCCACCGCCCGATTGCCGCCGATACAAACAGCCGGCTGATGTAAATCATAATCAGGTACATCGCCAGCAGGATCAGCGCGAGCGGTATGCCGATCAGGGTTGCCATGATGATCAGCACAGCCACGGGCACGACCGCGACGAGTATGAAGCCGACCAGGAGCGAAATCCACGGCGCTCGTATCACTCTGTCGGCGGAGGACGCCACCGTCGCAGGTGCAAAGGCAATCACGACAGCTCCGAGCGCGTAGAGCGCGAGAAATCTGACCAGCCACAGGGCGAACTCCCACCCCTTGGCTTCTCGTTTCTCTCGGACGGGCACTGGCTTATACATCTTCTCGCCCAGTATGCGAGCACCATCGGCGATGTCCGCTTTCTGCGGGCTGCTGTAAATCAAATCGCCCTTTATCAGAGCCTTCGGGCCGAGAGTCAGTTGGCTCGCGTCAATCCGCGCCTTTCCGCCGATGGTTCCCTTTATGGTCACCCGTGCGCCGGCGGCGCGCAGGTTCCGACCGACACTGCCCTCGATGCGCAGGTCGCCCGCTGCTGCCTGCAGGTCACGTCCGACGCTGGCAGCCTTGGTCAAAGTGACCGTTGCACCAACGAGGGATGCATTATCGCCGACCTTACCCGACACGCTCACCCGGGCGCCAGCGGCCCGAAGGTTATCGCCGACGCTCCCGCTGACATCAACAGTACTGCCCATGAGCGATGCGCTCCGCCCGACCTTGCCTCGCAGCGAGACCTGGCTCCCCACAGCCATCAGATCGCCGGATACTATGCCGTCAATCGCCACATTTTGCCCGGAGACGTACAGCTCGTCGTTTATCGTGGCGCCTTCATCCACAACGATGGACATGCCGCTTCGGACCTCGGTCGCCAGAGCGGGAGTAAGTTCGAGCATCAGCGCCAAGACAACGCCGGCCACGATACAAAATCGGTACCTCATCTTAACACCTCCCATGCGTCTAGTGATGAAGCATCTAACTTCTACCTCCAACCAGACACCGGCTAAACCAACCGAAGCCGTCTGGATGCTGGCAGAGGCAGCTCAAACCAGCACCGACAGGGCCTGGTCGAGGTCTGCGATGATGTCGCGCACATCCTCGATCCCGACAGAGAGGCGGATCAATCCGTCCACAATCCCGGCCCTTTCGCGCTCCTCCTTTGGGACGCACCTGTGGGATGTGGCCGCCGGCTGGGCAATCAGCGTCTCGACCGAGCCGAGGCTGACGGCCCTCATTGCAAGACCCACGCCATCAATGACCTTGCGGGCGCCGTCGCAGCCGCCCCTGATTACGAAGCTGAGCATTCCCCCGAAGCCACGCATCTGCAGAAGGGCCGTTCGGTGCTGCGGATGATCCGGCAAACCCGGATAGAGCACGTACTCGACTGCCGGATGGCCTTTGAGAAACTCGGCGACCCGCATTGCGTTTTCGTTGTGCCGCTCCATGCGAACCGCCAGGGTCTTAATCCCACGGATTACGAGCCACGCGTCAGCGGGATTGAGCGACGCCCCCGTCTGCTTCATCAATTCGCGGCAGCGGTCCACGTCGTCGGAGCGGCCCACGATTATCCCGCCGGTGACGTCGCTGTGGCCGTTCAGGAACTTCGTCAGGCTGTGGGTCACGATATCGGCTCCGAGGGCCAGCGGGTTTTGATTAAATGGAGTTGCGAAGGTATTGTCAACCGCCAGCCGCGCGCCTTTGGAATGCGCGAGGTCAGCAATGGCCCTGATGTCCGAAACCTTCATGGTGGGGTTGGCAGGCGATTCAATGAATACCAGCCTGGTGTTGGAGCGGAAAGCGGATTCCACCTCCGCCGGATCGGCGCTTTCCACGAAGGTGACCTCAATGCCCGCTTGGGCAGCGAGATCCGTGAAGATGATATACGTGCCGCCGTAAACGTCGCGGGCACAGATCACGTGGTCACCGCTTTTGGCGCACAGGAGAATCGAGACGGTCGTGGCTGCATTTCCCGAGGCCAGGGCAAGCGCGCTCTCGCCTCCTTCCAATGCCGCCATTTTGTTCTCCAGCACTGTGAGCGTGGGATTCGCATACCGGCTGTAAATGTAGCCGGGCTCCTCGCCGCGCATGAACCGCTCGATGGCCTCGCTGCTCTCGAACTCGAAAATCGTCGTCTGGTAAATCGGCGGGATCGCCGCGCCGGTGCACGGATCCGGTTCTTCTCCTGCATGTATGCATGCGGTGGTGATATACCTGGTTTCTCTCTCCAAAGCGCTCTCCTCACTCCTCCCTCATCACTCATCATCCCTCACCTGTTCAGTTGATAAATCGCCCAGGTGAGGGCCGTTGCGAAGGCGACCCAGCCGGCATACGGGATCAGGAGCAGCGCGGCGATCCGCGAGATCGGCCAGGCGAGGACCATTATCAGCAGCACCGACAGGAAAAGCAGCCCCGCGTCGAATACCGCCGGCAGTATCAGCCTGTTCCCGAAGAAGAGGGCCGACCATGCCACGTTGATGACCGCGTTCAGGACGAAAGCCCCCATTGTCCAGTAGGTGAGTCCCGTCCTGGGCCGCACATTCCATATTAGGATGATGGAAACGGCGGACAGCACGAAGATGATGTTCCAGGCAACCGGAATGGCCCAGTCCGGGGGCTTCCACGTCGGGAAGGCGAGGCGGTGGTACCAGTCGCGGTTCATCCCGGTGAAGTAGCTGCCGAACATCGCAACGCCGACGACGGCAGCGATGGTTACGATAACGGATGCCGGCGAAATTCTAGTTTGTCCCATCTCCAAGCTCCAAAACACGGATTCACTATTGGTTATACCCAGGGATGAGTGGCTAGTTTTCCGATATCCCCGATATATGCTATACTGTACGCGGTCTCGCCCGCCAGAATTTTGCGGATTCAGGAGGTGCATCCATGGCAAAGGCGCCAAGCCCCAGCTACGGGATTACCATACGTGCCAGGTATGCTAACAGGGTCGGCAGCTTCTCCGCCATAGCCGCCACAATCGCGCAGGCCGGCGGCAGTCTCGGCAACATTGACATAGTCGAGACGACCCCGACTGAGATAGTCCGCGACATCAATGTTGACTGCTCGGAGGAAGAGCAGGCGAAATGGCTCGCAGCGGCGGTTCGCGTCCTGCCCGGCGTGGAGATAATCAGCGTCACGGATCGCACATTCCAGATGCACCTCGGCGGCAAGATCGAAGTCTGCTCGAAGGCGCCGCTTCGGACTCGCGACGACCTTTCGATGGCCTATACGCCGGGCGTCGCCCGGATTTCGACAGCGGTGGCGGCGGATCCGGACAGGGCGTTTGCGCTCACGGTCAGGCGGAATATGGTGGCAGTTGTAAGCGACGGCAGCGCGGTACTCGGGCTCGGCAACATCGGCCCGCTCGGAGCGCTGCCGGTCATGGAAGGCAAGGCGATGCTGTTCAAGGAGTTCGGCGGCGTTGACGCCTTCCCGATTTGCCTTTCAACGCAGGATACCAGGGAGATAGTTAAGATAGTCAAGGCGATTGCGCCGACCTTCGGCGGCATCAACCTGGAGGACATCTCCGCGCCGAGGTGCTTCGAGATCGAGGAACGCTTGAAGGCCGAGCTGGACATACCCGTGTTCCACGACGACCAGCACGGCACTGCGGCGGTGGTTCTCGCGGCCCTATTCAACGCAGTGAAGATTGTCGGCAAAGAGATAGGCAGCCTCCGTGTGGTCATTTCAGGAGCAGGGGCGGCCGGCGTCGCGTGCACGAAGGCGCTTCTGGCCGTGGGTGTGGCCGACGTCGTCGTGTGCGACAGGATAGGCGCTATCCATGCCGGGCGCACCGAGCACATGAACTCTGCGAAAGAGTGGCTTGCCCAGAACTCCAACCGAAACCGATTCCAAGGCTCGCTCAAAGAGGCCCTCAAAGGCGCGGACCTGTTCCTCGGAGTCTCCGGCCCGGGTCTGCTGAAGGGCGAGAATTTGAAAGCGATGGCGAAGGACCCGATCGTCTTCGCACTGTCGAACCCGGTGCCGGAGGTCATGCCCGAGGAGGCGGCTACATACGTGCGGGTGATGGCAACCGGCAGGTCGGATTACCCGAACCAGATAAACAACGTCCTCTGCTTCCCAGGGCTTTTCCGGGGGCTACTGGATTCGTTCGCGACGATGGTGACGCAGGAGATGATCGTCGCGGCAAGCAAGGCGATAGCCTCCGCGATAGACCCGGCGGAGCTGTCCGAGGAATACATCATACCGAGTGTATTCAATCGAAATGTCGCGCCGGCGGTTGCGAAGGCAGTCGCAGAGGTTGCGAAGAAATCAGCGCTGACGCGGAAGATTCCGGAGAGCGCCTTTTCCGCCGAAATGTGACGGATCAGCAGGGGTAGAGCAGTCCCTATCATCACTGCATGATTCGGATGTCCGCTTGTTTCCGCACGCGCAGGAGGCGAGTCACCGTGCCGCCGCTACTTTCCACCGAGCTGATGCCGGTCACGACGACATATTTCGGCGCTGGTGGTGCATCCACCCCGGATGGGACTTTCACCTTCAGGCCGGATGTGGATCCATCCGAGATCACAAACCACCCGCTCTCGCCCTGACTCACCCTACCCCATGTGGTCACAAGCAGGCCGATGTTGTGCAGCCCGACCTCGTCTGTGATGCCCGGCGTGTGGGCGTTGAGCGGGCCTCCGCCCAGCGCAGCGTTCACAAGCGCCAGCGGGTCGGGAACATCCGTCGTGCCGGGCGCGTTTATCGAATACGCCGAAACCTGCCGCTCGCCGCTTACGGTGGATAGGTAGCCGGCCAGGTCCGCAACCGCGCGCTCTGCTATTCCCGTTGTGGCCACCTTTATGCCGCTTGTCCTGTCAGGATCCTCAATATAGATGCAGTCGGAGAAGCTCGCCGTGACGTGCCTGTCCTCAAGCGCGACCATTGTTCCATCCGCCTCGGCTTTCGCAAGAGCTATGCTGGAAACTCCCTTCGCCACACGTATCCCGTCGGACACGCCGATCTCGCTTGCTTTGTTGAGGGGGTTCCGCGCGCGCACCAGCCCGTAGTAAACTTGGCCGTTCGCCAAACTGAGACCGGTCCTCGTGTGCTCCGCTGCCATGCCGGTGGAAAGCCACTCCCCGCCGGGAATGATGTTCAGGCTTGAAGTGGTGGTGCTGATGGCATACCTGTACTCGGAAACGCCGGATTCCGGATCGGACGAGGTCCAGGAAAAGTGTAAACTGCTCGCGCTGGTCTGGTATGCCCCGTCATCGGTCACTACCGGAGTCGTCGGCGGCGTCGAATCCGTCAACGTGAAGTCCACCGCGGTCATATTGCACTCGGTGACGCTGATGTTGTTGATGGTATGCGAAGTATAGTTAGCCTTGGAGGCCGTGGCGCTATACGTACCCGGCGTCATTTCCGTTATTGAGTATGTGCCGTCGGGGTTCGAGGTAGCGGAGTAGCCGCCGGTGGAAGTGGCGATGTTGGCTCCACCTACTGTGTTACCAAGTGAATCGCGCACGACGCCTTTCATGCCGGTGGGCAGCGGCTCGTAGCTGAAGTAATCGAACCGGGCATCGAGCATGTGGTAATTCATGAGCCAGAAGCAGCCTTTGCTCGTGAAGGTGCTGTCGGTGAAATCCCAATTCACTACGTTGCTGCCGCCTTCGGTGGCGCCGACCTGGACCTTGATTCTCGTGCCGTCGCACTCTATCCGGGCGTACAGGGTCGTGCCGCTGGGGAGATTGTACGTGACCTGCTTGCCCTGGATGACGGCCCACGTATCGCTGCGCCGGAGATTAATCACATTGGGCGAATCCTGGGCCTTGAAAGAAAGGCTGTACCCTACCCCGCTGGAATTGACCCGGAACCTGATCTCGGCGTTCGACTCCCCGCTGACTGTCGCCCCGGTATTCGCCAGGTAGAGTTTTGTCCTAATGATGAAGTTGTCGTAAAGCATGTACTCGCTGTTCTTGACCTGGGCATACGATTGGCTGCCGCTCGCGCCGGTGAGCTTCAGATAGCCGCCGGTTTCCTGAACCACACCCCCGGAGGTGGAATAGGGCGTCCAATCGGGCTCCGGAGCATTCTGATCGAGCGCGCCATCGTTGAAGTCATCGGCCCACGCCGCCGGAATGACGCTGGATCCAGGCCATGTATACTTGAACGCGAGCGCGGCGTCGAGATCGCTCAGGATTTGGCCCTTGTACGGGTTGTCCGTGCCGTCTATGTTCCAGCCGTCGCACCAGGCGCACCAGCGGTACATATTGATGCAGCGGAACACCGGCTTCCCCTGCGGCACAGCCACCGTGCGGTTGTAGCTGTCAATCTCCTTGTAAATCTCCTGCATCCAGCCGGCTTCATAATGCTTGGAGGTATCTTCCGGATGGCCGCCTTTCCAGTAAAACATGCCGTTGCACTCGGTCGCATAGAGCGGGAGATTATACAGATCGGAGGGGATGCCGTAATTGACCCAATCCTTGTAGACGTAGAAGCTCCAGTACAAATTCTTGCCGCCGACGCTCACCTGCGCGGGGCTGTGGATGTCGGCATACGTGTAGCCGCGGGAGTTGATATGGAGCGCGATGCCGTCTATCCCGCCGGAGTTCTTAATGGCGGTGAGCATCTGGTTCATATAGTCAACCCAGCTCAGCGGGTTGCCATCGTAGGTGAACCCGCATACAGTGCCGCTTCCATAGGGTCCACCCCATGGAGCGAGCGCCTGGCACAGCACCTTATGAGTGGGCCTGACCGCCTTGATCGCGTTGTAGACCTGGCGGAAGCAGTTCGCATAATCCGTGGGCGACACGTATGCCTTATGGCCGCCGGACGGAGGCCATTCGCCTGCCAGGTTCGTCTCGTTCCCGATCACCCAGATCTCACAGCCGCTGGAATTCTGCACGAATTTGGCGCACCGCTGTGCGAAGTCGGCATAATACGCCGGAAGCGGGATCGTCCCCTGGTCGCAGTATCCATTGTTCAGCCGGCAAACGACCGTGTGCCCCTGGTCTGCAAACCAGGAAAAATCAACGCCGCCGGCGTCGTTCGGATTGTGCCCGATAGCAACCGTGGCTGTGACCCATCCGCCGGGCAGCACATTCTTGATGTGGTTCAGGTACTCCGTCGGCTGGGGATCATGGTCGTGGATGCCATAGAGATATGGGCATTCGGCGGCGCACAGCCGTCCCACGCTGACGACTGCGAGCAACAGCGTGAGAACGGCAACCATGCTATTCCTGGCCACAACAGAAGTGGACGACATGGCGACTCCTTCCCCTCGCTGATTACATTTTACCACACACGGGCCGCCCGCCAAAGCATCTGCGCGATTACCAGTAGAATTACCAGGGGCGAGAGTTGATGGCAAAAGTGTGGGTTACACGCCGGGTTTGACTTGCAGCAGACTGCCTGCCGCGAGGATCGCCGCCTCCATGCTGATGCTGCTCGCCCTGCCCTGCCAGGCGATGTCGAAGGCTGTGCCGTGATCCACGGAAGTACGCAGCACCGGCAGGCCGAGCGTGGCTGTGACGGTGCGGAAGAAGTCCCGCGTCTTCGCAGCGATATGGCCTTGGTCGTGATATAGCGAGATCACGCAGTCGAACCGCCCTTCCAGCGCCTGGTGGAATACGGAATCCGCGCCGACCGGCCCAGCCACCTCGATGCCCTCACGTTTGGCGCGAGAGATCGCCGGGGAGAGTACCGCCGCTTCCTCGCTGCCGAACTGGCCGCCGTCGCTCGCATGAGGGTTCAGCGCGGCAACCGCGATCCTCGGCCTACGGAAGCCCAGCCCCTTCATGGCGCTATCCACTCGGCGGATCATGGTGAGAACTCGATCCTCGGTAATGCAATCCAGGGCCTGCCGAAGCGACAGGTGCCTCGACAGGAAGAAGATGCGCATGTTTTCCGTGATGAAGATTGTGAGGGATTCGGGGGAGTTCAGGTACTTCGCAAGCAGCTCTGTATGCCCGATTTCCGCAATCCCGGCGGCGCGAAGGGATTCCTTGCTGATGGGCGCCGTAGTGATAGCATCAATACGTCCCGCGAGAGCAAGCTCACATGCCTTCCGAATGAAGGCGTCAGCAGCTCGCCCGCCTGCCGCCTGGACCTTCCCCGGCTGAAGGCTTTCCAGGCCGGGAACAGGGACATCTATCACTTCAACGGTTCCCAGTACGCCGCGAGCGCCCTGAGGGCCGTCTATCCGCACGAGTTCGATGCCCTCTATGCCAACCTGGCAGGCACAACGGGAGAGTGCCTCAAGGCTGCCGATCACTACCGGAATCGCGCAATCGTATACCTTGTCGCTCCTGAGGGCGCCAAGCACTACTTCCGGCCCGATGCCCGCCGGGTCGCCGATGGTTACCGCGATCACAGGCCGATGCTCGCGTATTCTTGCTCTCACTCATACCCTCTCCGCCGAATACTCCACAGCCGAAGGGACGAGACCTTATCCGGCCTGTGCCAGCAGCTCCCTGATCCACTCGACTTCGTGCGCGAGCCCTTCCCTGATGCCGACTTTCGGGGAATAGCCGAGGACCTCGCGTGCGGCGGTGGTATCAGACATCGTGTGGCGCATATCGCCCTTCTGATCCTCAACGTGGCGAACTTTCACCTCGCCAACAAGCTCTCTGAGGATGTCCAGCACGGCGTTGACACTGATTCTGGAGCCGCCGCCGATGTTGAAAACGTGTCCCACGGCCTTCTCGGACTCAATAGCCAGGATGTTCGCGGCGACGGCGTCGGAGATGTAGGTGAAATCGCGGGTCTGCTCGCCGTCCCCGAAGACAACCATCTCCTCGCCTTTCAGAGCCGCCTTAATGAACTTGTGAAATCCCATATCCGGGCGCTGGCGGGGGCCATAAACGGTAAAGTAGCGCAGGCTCACCGCGGGAATGCCGTAGTTCACGTAATACAGGTAGCACAGGTGCTCGCCGGCCAGCTTGGTGACTCCATAGGGTGATACCGGCTGCGGCCGCGCGGTCTCTCGCAGGGGCAGCTCCGGCGAATCCCCATATACCGAGGAAGAGGAAGCGTATACGAGCCGGCGAATCCCCGACCCCTTCGCGGCCTCCAGCAGCCTCTGCGTCGCGAGGACATTGTTCCGCAGATAGACATCGAAATACGATCCCCAGCTCATCCTGACGCCCGGCTGCGCCGCCTGGTGGAAGACCCAGTCCACCCCGCCAAGCAAGCCGGGCAGGTCGAGCTCGATTATATCGCCCTCGATGAAGCGAAACCTCGACGAGGCGCGTGCATTCCCGATATTCGCCCTCTTAATATCCTGGGAGTAGTAATCGGTGAAACAATCAACGCCGATTACCTCATGGCCGAGATCGAGAAGTCGCTCCGAGAGCGCAGAGCCTATGAATCCGGCTGCCCCGGTGATAAGGCATTTCATCTGTATCTGTATTCCTCCCCGACAAGCGCTCCCAATCAAAACAAAACCGGGGGCAGCATCCATCTCCGAAGCGAATCCTGCCCCCTAAGCAAAACTTGATCTAACGATTTACATAAGCTACTTGCCGATTCTGAACATCTTGGTGCCGCAGGTTGGGCAAGTACCCGTAGTCGCCGGCTTCTTGTTCTTCATGACAATCGGCGTGGGGTTCCTCATCTCCTTCTTGGATTTGCACTTAACGCAGTACGCTTGCATTCAATTCACCTCCTTGCACTGTAAACTGGATACCGAATAAATCGGATATTCCTGCATAGTGGTTGCACGGCCGGAATGGGCTTGCAAGCCTGCTATGCGGGCCTTCGACCCCCTATTCAACACTCTACGCACAAAATCCTCCTGGAGTTTCCAATTATTGCGCTAAGCTTTGCAAGATTTCTAGTTGATGCGGCGTACCGACTGCGATCAGGACATCGCCTTCTCGTATCTCAACGTCGGGAGAAGGGCTGCTCGTAAGAACTCCATCCCTGCTCTTCACTGCAATTACTGTAGCGCCGGACTTCTCCCGGATCCGGGATTCGCGAATCGTCCCGCCTGCGAACTCCGAACCAGCGGCCACAGCGACCTCACCAATTTCGAGCTGCAGGCGCTCGGTATAAGCAGCACTCTCCAGGAAATCAACAACTGTGGGACGAAGGACCGACCAGGCCATCCTCTTGCCACCGAGTACATAGGGGGACATGACCCTGTCCGCACCTGCGCGGCGAAGCTTCGGCTCATCCTCGATTGTAATGGACCTGGCGACAACAAACAGATTTGGATTGATGCCCTTGGCTGTGAGAACAATGAAGGTGTTGTCTGCGTCAGTCGGCGCAACCGAGATAAGGCCCTTTGCCCGCTCGACGCCCGCGGCGAGAAGCGACTTCTCATCTGTGGCATCGCCCTCCACGAATAGCACCTTCTCGGCAACGAGCCTTGGCAGTTGCTCGGGATTGTTTTCCACAACCACAAAAGGCACTTTGCGGATTCTGAACTCGGCTGCTATGACCTGTCCCATCCGGCCGTAGCCGCAGATTATGTAGTGGCCCTTCACGCCCCGTATTACTCTCTCCATCCTTCTCCTCCAAAACAGGTGTTGCATCTTTTGTGTGGAGGCGATTTCGATGGCGCTCCCCACCGCCCAGAACACAACAGTGAAAAGTATCGAAACGCCCGCCAACGCCAACACAACGGTAAAGATCGTGCCGCTGTGCGAAAGAGGCTTGGGCAGCCCATAGCCAATCGTAGTCAGGGTGATAACCGTCATATAGAAAGAGTCAAGTAATGACCAACCCTCGATGTAGATGTAGCCGACGGTTCCCAGACCAAGCAGAGCGACGACCACAAACGCGGCGAACCTGAGTTGTCTGATAGGATCCATGCTGGCCGACCACTGGCATCGCGATTTATAACATCGCCTATTCGCGCCAGGGATTCATTATACACTGCACGCGCGTTCTCCTGCTAGTGCAGGGTAACCGCTCATTCTTACTTGTGAATCGTGGGGAGTGAAAGCTGAGAAGATAGGAGTATGGGAGCATGGGATAACGTCCAACCTCCAACATCCAACCTCCAAAGTGGTGGGCGAGGTGAGAGTTGAACTCACATGGGTTTCCCCGCGGGATTTTAAGTCCCGTGCGTCTGCCATTCCGCCACTCGCCCGGTGTGTGAGGGGAGGAACGCGGCTGACATATTATATCACACCCACACAGCCCGAACAATACGCAGATTCGGCCGGTTCCAATTTTTGCTTGACGCGGGCGCTCAAGGCCAGTATAATATCATCGAATGTTTCACGATAGGAGCTTGCCTCGTGTGCATGCCGAGCGTGTCGAATAAAAGGTCGGGTCATATTCGTATGAGGAGTTGGGACAGCGCAGAGTGCTTCGAGCTCTTCGGAAACACGCTGTTCAGACTCCGTAAACCGCACGCTCACTACACATGTATTTAGACCCGCCTATGCCATACATAGAGCGGGTTTTTTGTTTGCCGGCTCCTGCGAGATATTCGAGCCGAGGAAGAGAGTTCCAAACGGAGAGATGGACCAAGAAGTTCTTGTGCTAAATAACGACTATGCGCCGCTCAATGTGTGCAATATGCGCCGTGCCATCGTGCTCGTATACCTGGGCAAGGCGGAAGTGCTGCATACGAACCACAGCGTAATGCACACGTTGCGCGGCCCCATTGATTCTCCATCCGTGGTGAAACTCCGCTACCACGTCAAGCGCCCGATGCCCGAGTTGAGGCTGTCGCGGCGGAGCATCCTCGCACGCGACAACTACACGTGCCAGTACTGCGGCCATCAGTCGAGAGACCTCACCGTTGACCACCTCGTCCCGAAGCGGTTCGGCGGGAAGTCCACGTGGGAAAATCTGGTGTGCTGCTGCCGCCGATGCAACTCGAGAAAAGGCGATAAGACACTCGAACAGGCGAACATGATGCTGCTGAAGCAGCCCCGCAGGCCGAGGTACGTGCCGTTCATCAGCCTGACGAAGTACCTGGACAGCGCGCGCAACGAGGTATGGCGCGATTACCTTCCCATTTTCAGGGACACGCCGGTCTCTCCGGAGAAGCTGGATTAATCGGGCATACGGGGAGATGCGTAGTGCGTAAGGAGGGAGAAATGATGAGTGACGAGTGATACTGGATGCTCTCTCCCACACTCCGCATCCCCCGGATCCCTAAATCCCAAATCCGAAATCGGTCGGCGTTCTCTCCCATACTCCCTTTCACCCTATCTCCCCGTCATTCCACAGTGCAACCTGTAGGTTTGTCAAACATGTGTTACACCACCTCCTGGTAATGACGGAGCATCTGGGATGCAGAGCGCCAGCCGTGAGCCATAAGTGGCTGGCGGTTGGATTCTCTCAGGTATCGGTTGAACTGGTCTTTGATATACCGCAGCGAGTAGAACGTTCTGTCTTTGTAGAATCTCTCCTGGTCGGTCCGGTGGGATCTCTCCACCTTACCGTTGT
>Ga0315289_10001485_pt1 | contig 36494 bp, 34 predicted proteins | sample YL17G11_40_MG_FD_203452 | JGI IMG/M metagenome (GOLD analysis project Ga0315289, IMG submission 203452) | Sediment microbial communities from Yellowstone Lake, YNP, Wyoming, USA - YL17G11_40 | ecosystem: Environmental > Aquatic > Freshwater > Lake > Sediment | place: USA: Wyoming | collected...
ACCTCCAGGAGGGTGTCACCGTCCTCCAGGATCCAGTTGACGCTGTAGGCGACGTCGGCCTCGCGGTTCTGCGCATCGATGTAGTTGATGACGACACTGTTGGTGTAGGCGGCCGGGTCTAGGCTGATGGGGAAGCCGCCGGCGGCGAGGGCCACGTTGAACCTGATCTCATCGGCGGTGGTGATGTCGCCGTCGGTGTTGACGTCGGTGACGGTGAGGGCGCCGCGGACCTCGAGGTTGCCACGGGCCTTCTCGAGGCCGGCGAAGACGGTCTCCTTGCCGCGCTCGGCGCTGAACAGACCCGTGCTCAGGACAACGAAGGCGAACACGGACGCTACGATGACGAAGGCAATGAGGATGATGGCCGTCTCGAGGCCAGTGATGCCTTCTTGTTTGTTGTGGAGGCTGCGGAACAGCCTTGCTAGTCTACCACGCATTCAGCATTCCTCCTTCAGGTGCCTTAGGTTAGGGTAGACGTTACCCAAGACCTACCCGGTCTTTACCTTTCCTACCGGCCGGAGCGCCGGTCTACAAATCATCCATTCTCCGTGCGACCACCTCCCTTCACGGGTCCTTCACGGCTTTCACTATCTCACTATCAATGGACGCTATTGATGAGCGGATGTTACAGGCGGGTGTGCGAGTTCTTGAGGCAACGGCCTACGCAGGCGTATAAGCGGAGGCAGCCAGAGTCGTAGCTGCAGACCTTATGGTCATGAACAAAATAACTCGACACAAGGCAGGGCTGAAGCCCTGCAGCTACGACCCCGGCCCCTCTTCATCTTGTAGCTGCAGACCATTAGGTCTGCCTGGAAAGGGCGACCAAGCCTGTCGAGTTAATTGGTCAATGACCATCAGGCGGGGGTCGAGAATTGGGTGAAGCTGGGGCGGTTCCTCACAAGAACTCTCGAAATCACATGTAACATCAGTATACCAATGGCGTCATATAGGCTGAGGCGCACCCTTGGAAGCCATCTTCACGCCCTTTCGAGTTGTCTCAGGCATCTTGCTCCTCTTTCTCGTGCCTGGTCTCCCCTGGAGTTACGTACTCTTGGGGCGGGCTAGGATATCCACAGTCGAGAGGTTGGGCGTTAGCCTGGGCCTCAGCATCGCGCTGTGCCCGCTTGGCCTCTTCCTGCTAAACACTCTCTTGGGCATCCCCATCGATGGCAAGACCACTCTAGTGCTCGTCCTCACTGTGGCCTTGGTGGGCGCGCTGGCCGCGCTCTGGCGGGCGCTGGGGCAAGCCCGGACCGCCACGATGGCGAGGCTGGGTACTGCGAGGCAATGGGGAGGGTCGATTTCGGCTGCAACGAAGAGCGGCGCAGCAGAGCTTCTGATGCTCGGGCTCATCATGGGGTTGGCGTTTTACATCGGCATGATCCCGCGTCTCGATTACGACTATCCGCTCCACTCAGACGAGTGGACGCATTTCGATGAGGCCCGCGCAATCGTTACGACGGGAGCGATCCCTTCCTACGACCCGGTCACAGGGGAGGCCAGGTCCGACCCCATCACGGGGGAGGCCAGGGGTTCCACTCACGAAGAGGTCGGCTACCATCTCTTCCTCGCCGAGCTCAAGCTTCTGACGGGGCTGCCCTGGTTGACCATCTTTCGGTTCCTTCCGTCGTCCGTATTCGCGTTGACGGCGCTCTGCGCTTACATTTTCGGGAAGAGAGGCGGGTTCGGCCTTGAGGCCGCCCTGCTCGTCTGCCTTGTCCCCACCACCGTGCGCTTCCTGGGCCCGGCCTTCGCGGTGCCTGTGGCGCTTGGGTTGCTCTTTGTGCCGCTAGTCCTCTTCCTGGTGAGCAATCTCTGGGCTTCCAGGGGCCTGCCGCTGCTCCTGCTGCTGCTTCTCTCTTTCCTGTTCATCACCCATGCTCCTACGGCGGTGTTTCTGAGTCTTCTCATCGTCGTCCATGGGCTGTTCCAGACGGTCCGCCCCGCCTCGGTTGGGCGCCTTGTAGGACGACAGGCATTGGCTCAGATGGCCGCGGTGCTGGGGGCAATCGCGCTCTCCTCGCTGCTGTTCCTTGTTTACAACCCCTGGATCGTAGGAACGGCGGCCGGTGAGACGGCGGTTCCTGCTTCTCTACTCACGATCCCGGGCGGGATAATCTCTCGGCTTGGCTATATTCCCTACGGTCTCTTCGTCCTTGGGTTAGGGGTGCTGGCCATCAGCCGCACGCGCACCGACCGCGCACTGTTGGCGGCAACGCTTCTTGTGACGCTCTTCGTGTTTCTGTATTACTGCTTTGGGATTGGAAGCTGGGTCTTGTATAGCCGCGGCATCCTCTACCTCTCGATCTTGGTGCTCCTGATCGCGGGCCTGGCGACGGCGCGGATTCGGACATGGCTTACTGCTTCCCTTCGCCCCAGGTGGGCAGGCGGGGCAGCATTCATCGCCACCGGGCTGGTGGCTGTCAGCCTCTTGCTACCATCGGTAGGGCTGGCCCTTCGGAGTCAGTACGACGAGGACTACTATCACCGCATTGACGGCAATCAGTATGAGGACTTCGTGTGGGTAGGTGACAATCTCTGCCGGGGCTACGAGCGGGCTCTCCTCGACCCCAAGTTTGGCACGCCTTTTGCGGCCATCACGGGGAGGCAAGTGTATGCGACGATTCCACTGACGGTCTATCCTGTAAGGCCGCCCGCTGTCGACGAGGCGAGGCAGGTGCTGCGAGATGGTGTGCCAGACGCCGCCTGGCTCCGAGAGCATGGCTTGAGCATCGTCTACAGCACGAGGCCCTTGTCAAACGCGGAGTTGGTGCAGGTGCATGACAGGGTGTACGTGCTGCCAGCGGCTGAAGTCTGCAAGGGTGGGACGGGGAACGTTGCGGCCACCCTTGAGTCGTTACGTTGACCACTTCGCCGCTCATGGGCCAAGCTGGGCCGTTTCCTCAAGAGATTCTCGCACCCTCCTGTAACATCGCCACATCGATTGCGTCCATTTGACATGGGAAAAGACGTGAAGATATCCATGTGAGGTTGGCATGCTGCAATGAAGACGTTAGTGGTAGTCATCCCTGCCTACAACGAAGAAGCGACTGTTGGGAGGGTGGTGCGCGAGGTTCCGCGAGATGTCCCTGGTGTGGACCGCGTGCTGGTGTTGGTTTTCGATGATGGTTCTGCTGATCGGACGGCGGATGCTGCTCGTGCGGCGGGAGCTGACTTCGTTATGGCCCACGAGAAGAATAGAGGGCTGGCGGCTACCTTCAGGGATGCCCTAGACGCAGCCCTCGCTCTGGGGGCGGACGTCATCGTCAACACAGACGCGGACAATCACTATGATCAAACGCGAATCCCGGAGCTAGCGGCTCCCATCATCTCTGGAAGCGCCGACGTCGTCGTAGGCTCTCGCGCTCTCAACGGCCTGAGAGAGATGAGCTTCGTTCGCAAGTGGGGGAACCGGATAGGCAATTCACTGCTCGTTCTGCTATATCGTCTGCCCAAGGGCACCGACGTGTCGAGCGGCTTCCGAGCGTATTCGCGGGAGGCAGCGCTACGCCTTACCCTTACGTCGAACTATACCTATGCGCACGAGTCCTTGATAGCCGCCAGGGATCATAACCTGGCGATACAGAACAGGGTGTTTCCGGCCAGGGATGTCACCAGGCCGTCTCGCCTGATGTCCAGCGTGGGCTCGCACATCTTTCGCGCCGGCAGCGTCGCTATCCTCAGCTACGCCGTCCACAGGCTGTTTCATATCCTCATGGGCCTCTCTGCCGTATTGACTCTGGCAGGAGCGGCAGCATTTCTGAGGTTCCTCTATTTCTTCACTACGTCTGGGGGGGCTGGCCACGTACAATCCCTGATAATCGGGTCAGCCCTACTTGTCGTGGGAATGCAGGTCTTGGTGGGGAGCTTCTTTGGCCTAGCCCTGGACAAGAATAGACGCCTGATAGAGGAGATCATCTATCAGCAGCGGCGGGCGCTGTACGAACCGAAGTTGGCTATGCCGGCGCATGCCGACGTGCCGAGCGATGTTGCAGGCATGGCAGATGCGGTCTCAGGCGGGCAGAGAGCCAAAGTGGCGCTAGCAGAGAAATAGAGAGCCAAGCGAACTCGTGCATCCTGTTCGGTCACATAGCGGCGATCAAATCGCCATCCGGCAGGCGAAGAACGGGCCAGGAACGGCGATCGCGCCGCAATCGTGTGTGGACAGCGACCCCGGGGTGCGCACGCGGAAGGCACGGAAGGTCTCGAGCATCCTCCAGGGGCTGGCCCCGCTCGGAGCGGGCAGGTCGGCCCTTGACGTGGGCTGCGGGGCCGGCTTCGTAGCGGATCACCTGCGGCGGCTCGGCTGGAGCGTGGTAGGGCTGGACATAGCTGACTATCGGGCGACGTCAGGGTTCGATTTCATTCTAGGGCGGGCTGAGACGCTGCCGTTCCCCTCGGAAAGCTTCTCCGTCGTCGTGAGCAACCACGTGATCGAGCACGTTGCCGACCCAGCGGCCCACCTGCGCGAGGTACGACGGGTCCTGGCGCCGGGCGGACTTGCCTACCTGGCGACGCCGAACCGCTTCGCACTTCTGGAGCCGCACTACAAGCTCCCCTTTCTCTCCTGGCTGCCGCGTGGGCTGGCGGACGCCTACATGCGGCTGCTGCGGCGGGCAGAAAAGTATGACGTCTTCCCGCTCACCCGCGGTCGTCTGCTACGGGAGGCGACGCGAGCAGGCTTGAGATGCGACGACATGACGCCGCGGATGGTCGCGGCGACGGCAGCAGTGGAGCGATCTCCCCTGGCCAGGCTTGGGAGCGCACTACCCGCTGGTGTGCTCCGTTGGCTGTCCTATCTGAGCCCAACATTCGTGTTTGTCATGCGCAGAGTGGAAATGGAGCGCTAAGTATGGCCACGCCACCGACCCAGCAGTCTCAACAACCGATGGTTGAGGTTCGTCCGTCGAGTGAAGTGAGCTACAAGCCGGCGGAGTACTGGGAGAGCCTGGCCCGCGATCAGCTTGAGCAGGCGGAGGACCCTGATCTCCTGGGGGCGGTGTGCTATGCTGGCGCCCCGCTGTGGCTGAACCAGTTCTTCGCTCACTTCCAGCGGAAGGCGATCGCGGGTGCGCTGAGGCGGGTGAGGCAGCAGAGGGAAAGAGGGGTGACGCTGGAGATCGGCTGCGGCACAGGACGCTGGTGCCAGCACTTGGCCGCGTCTGGCTCCGTCGTGGGCATCGATCTGTCGCCTTCCATGGTGAGGCGCGCCCGCGAGCTTGACCACGGCCCGCAGTTCTGCTTGGGCCTGGCCCAGTCTCTACCCTTCGCCGACAGCACGTTCGGGCTGGCTCTGTCGGTTGCCGTCCTGATTCACGTTCCCCACGAGTTAAAGCCCGCCTGCGTGAAGGAGCTGGCCAGGGTGCTCCAGCCTGGGGGGTCGGTGATCCTCTACGAACGCATCAGTCCTGGCCTCGGCGCTCAGGTACATCCCATCCCGATAGACGGCTGGGTTCGCCTGTTCGGCGAGCAGGGGATGCGGCTAAGCCGCTGCGAGGCGTACGAGTATGCGCCGCTTCTCAGGCTTCTGCATCTGGCCAGCAAGATGCTGCCAGCGCGAGCGCGCACCTCACGCTTGGCGGCGGATCAGGTGAAGAGGCCCACCGGCGGGCGGGCACCGATGACGGCTGCATCGCTCAGCCGCCTGCCGTTGCCCCTGCGGTTGGGCGCCCGGCTAGCGGTTGCCGTCTCCTATCCCCTCGAGTACCTGAGCGGCCGGCTGCTCGGGTCGAGGCTCGCCAACTCGGCCCTCATGGTCTTCGAGAAGACCTAGGCGCCTGGCCCGCCTCACCAACTCGCTGTCCGGCTGGCTGCTGAAATCCTTCGGCTGGCCGAAGGCCCGCAGGCCGAGGATTTGGGCGGAGAGAATCCCAAGGAAAAATGGAACGCCTGTAGACAGGAGCCGGTCAAGGGCCGCGACGGCAATCGCGACATCCCGGTCGGCGCCTGCCTGGACGCAGAGGGCCACCAAGGTGGCATCGCGGACGCCGAGCCCCATCGGCAGGAAGGAGACGGAGCCCAGGGTGAACGCGGCAGCGCTGATCCCCACCAGCTCCACGACGTTCATTGAGCCGCCGAAGAGTTCGAAGGCGTAGAAGCATCGGACACCCACGAAGACGAACATTGCCGCATGGACACCGGCGGCCGTCGCCAGCGACGAGAGTGGCACGCCGCGCACCGCTGTCACGAAGCCACCGCCGGGGGCGAGCAGCCTGCGGGCGATCGCCGGCAGGGGCAGCCGGGTGACGGTACGATCATACGCGCGGCTTCGGACGAAGGCGATAGCGGCTACCACCACGGCGGCGCCCGCGGCGACGAGCAGCGGCAGGGCCAGCTCTCCCTCCGGCAGCAGGAGCACCAGGGCAAGGATCGAGATCACGGCCGGCACCAGCGTCCCCAGCAAGAGTTCCAGTCCCACCAGGGCGCTTCCAGTTGCAAGGCCGATCCCTATGAAGCGCTTGTAGAGGTAGACACGCAGGGGGATGTCCGCCCCTACCGGCGTCGAGTAGTTGGCGGCCAGGGACGCCGTCACCACCAGGTAGAGATGGCCGAGCGAGCGGTTCCAGCCGGTGCCTGCCAGAATGCAGTAGGGGGCGGCGACCGCGCTCAGTATCAAGAGCCCGGTGAGGACCACGATGAAGGCGATGGCCAGCGGGCTGGGGTTCTCCACTCTCGGGAACTCGTAGAAGCGGGCGAGGAGGAAGACGCCGGCTGCCAGGGTGAGAGGCAGCACCAGCCACGCCAGCAGCCTCATCGGGGGTCGCCGGAGGAGTCCGAAGGTCAAGAATCGCTTTCGACCCCCGCCTGAAGGCGGGGGCATCGATGCCGCCCCGTTTACGGGGCGGTGTGGACAGGATTCTGAAATGCCTTCTAGACCGGGTGACATTGTCAGTCTCTAGCCCCCTTCTGCACTTTCTCTGGAAACGGTCTCCCCGGTTGGCACGACCCGATAGAGGGAGAAGCTGTACCCCGTGTAGACGTTCTCGACCAGCGCACTATCTTTGACCTTGACGTAGTGCTGCGGGAGCTGGCCGGCCGCCTTCGTCAGCCAGACGTGGTAGTCGCGCTCCCAGCGCTCTGCCGGCTGTAGGATGAGAATCCAGCCAATGTTATTGCGTTCGAACATCTCCGCGACCGCCTCGTCCGACGGCCAGGAGAGATAGGTCACAAAGTCCTCTTCGCTCAGGAAGTCTGTCGTTAGCAGCTCGTTTTCATGGTTATGATATATGAGCCAATAAGGCCTGGATCCGATAACCGCCTTGTCATCGTCGATGAGTTTCGCCACCGCTGCAAGCTCGCTCTGAGTTGGCCGGGTCTGCATCATATTCGCAGTATCCAGAGCGTCCTGAACGTTCTGAAGGAAAAGCGTCCCCAGCAAGCCCAAGGCCAACATGGCCCCGACGAGGGAAAGATGAGCCGTTCGGCGATATGAGGACAGCAGGTGAAGGAGACCGTGGAGTCCGTACACCGACAGCAGAACCAGTCCCGGCAGAAAGACGTAGACATATCGGTTGAAGGAGGCGGGCACTGCATAGACTAGACCAGCGATGGGGATGCCCAGGGCGAGGAGGACAGCCGCTCGCCATGACCAACTCGGCAGTCGAATCAGGCCAACGATGCCCAGAACGACCAGGGGGATGGCCAGCGGCCCGGAAGCATCCGCAACCATGCCTGGAAGCCTGCCCAGGAATTGGATGTGCGAGTCGCTGCCGGTGTCCCAGAACTCCGAGTTCCTTATGTTCAGATAGCCCCGATCTATGAGCCAGGTTGTCTGCTGCCGGAAGAGCCCATCGTATCCGTCTACGGCGAGGTGCCATACCAGCCACGGTGCCGCCAGCGCGAGAACGATGGCGTAGACCTGGGCCAGCCGGATCAGCACCGGCCGACGTCGGTCGATGAGCAGATAGAGAGGGGGCACGGCGAGGAAGACGATGCCTATGCCGAAGGAGTAGAGAGCCGCCGGAAGCCCCAGCGCCGCCGCTACGAAAGCCATTCGCCCGCCGCCGCGAGCATAGATGATCGCGGCGAAGGCGCCGCCATAGCCAAACAAGAGTGTCGGCGGGTAGAAGGGGAGGCACTTCGCCTGGACAAGAAAGACCGGCAGGCAGGCCAGCATCAGGGCGGCGGCCAAGAAGGCCCAGAGCCCGCCGCCGAGCCGCTGAGCGATATAGCCCACCAGTAGCGCCAGAGCAGCCGAAGAGAGGAGGGGGACCAGCACCAGGGGCACATCCCATCCAAACAGCGTAATCAAGAAGGCGTAGGTGGCGAACTGGAGCAGCGGAAGCTCTTGCTCCAGTATCCAGGCGCCGGGCGCTCGCAAGATATTGCTGGTAAACACGAGGGTGCGGGCGTCGTCGGGGCCGTCAGGCCGGTAGCCAGCAAGCTGAACCACGAACCAGATGGCGACGGCCGACAGGAACAGGGCGATCAGGGCAAGCGCTGCCTGGTAAGCCGCGCTGCTGCTGATGGCCACCCTCCGCTGCGACGGTTCGAGAATACGCTCGCCCAGAGAGCGTGCGGTAGTCTGGGCTGCGTTGAGAACCCCGCGCAGCCCGCTCTTTCGGTCGAAGCTGGCCTCAGACCGCGTCGCCTCAAGCATCGTCGTTGCTGCTCGACCCTCCGATGCCACCGCCAGCGGCTGCATGCTGGCCGCTCCGCGCCGCCTGCGTTAGCTTGTCCGCATAGCGCTGGGCGACCTGGCGCCAGTTGAGCCGCCGCCTCACCCAGCGCTGGGCGAGGGCTGCCATCCTCTCGGCCTCGGCGGGGGAATCGAGCACCTGGTTGATGGCCGCCGCCAGGGCAGCGGGGGACTCAGGCTCGACCAGTAGCCCCGTTCGGCCGTGGGCAACCAGGCCGGGAATGCCACCGACATTCGTGCCGACGACGGGGCAGCCGGCGGCCATAGCCTCGGCGAAGACGAGCCCGAACGACTCGGTGTCGCCTGACCGCGCTACTACCGATGGCCCAACAAATACGCGACTGCTGCGGTAGAACCGGGGAAGCTCCGCCGGCGGCCGGGCGCCAGCGAAACGGATGCGGTCGGCCAGGCCCAGTTGCGACGACAGGGCCTCCAACTCCGCGCGACAGGGGCCGTCGCCCACCAGAACTAGGCGGGCGTCCGGGTGACGGGCGAGAACCTCGGGGAAAGCCCGGATCAGATATTCCACGCCCTTCTTCTTGGCCAGCCGGCCCACGAAGAGCACGGCCTGGCCTGGAGCCGCTGCAGGCGCTGGCCCAGCAGCGAAGCGCTGGCTGTCAACGCCCATGGGCATCACCTGAGGGGCCTCCCCCCGACGCGATGTGGCCCCAGGAAGCTTCGCCGCCATGTCCTGGCTCACGACGGTGACCGCCTCGCAGCGGGAAGCGAGGGCTCTGCGCAGGGCGCGCCATACACGGCCGCGCAGGCCATAGACGTCGGCCCCGTGAGCGGTGATCACCACCGGGATGTTGAGGACCCGGCCGACAATGACGGCCACGATTCCCTGCGGGATGAACCAGTGGGCATGAATGACGGCGGGGCGCTTTGCCCTGGCCAATCGAAGGGCGGCGATCAGCTCGAAAGGGAGCAAGAAGGGCGCCTGAAGGTAGAGCCAGCGACTGCGGCCGAGGTTTTCGAGGATGGCGCCGTCGGCGAGGCGTTCCAGGGAGCGCGGCCAGAAGTAGTGGAATCGTTGCACGTTGACTCCCTGAAGGGTCTCCTTGTGAGGCGCGTTCCCCACAGCAGGTGTGAGCACGGTCACATCGAAGTGGGGCAGAAGGTGGTTAGACAACTGGAGCACAAACGGCGGCGTGCCATCGTCAATGCTCTTGGGGAACGTGCTGGTAAGAACCAACAGTGCGGGACGAGCAACATTGGGGAACGCGGCGGAGGGGGAAGCCGGGCGCGTGACAGTCGGGGCGATTGTCATCGACCGATGCCCAGGTAGGTGAAGCCGGCTTGCTCGATCGGTTGGCGGTCGAGGAAGTTCCTGGCGTCGACAACCGTCTTGCCCTTCATGGCCCTGGCCAGGTCAGGCCAGGGTAGGTGTCTGAACTCCGGCCAGCCGGTCATCAGCACCAGGGCGTCGCATCCTTTGCTCAATTCGCTGACGGTCTCGTGATACTCCAGAGAAAGGTGAGGATATTCACGCATAGCTTTCGGTTCAGCAACGGGGTCGTAGCAGCGGAGGTGGGCACCGCCCTGAAGAAGAAGGGAAGCCACCTCCAGAGCTGGCGAATCGGTGAGGTCATCGGTGTCAGCCTTGAAGGCGAGGCCAAGGATGCCGATGGTTTTCCCCTGGAGGGAGCCAAGGGCTTGCTCCAATCTGTGGACGATGTGCTGACGCTGGCGGGAGTTCACGCTGAGGGCGGCGCTGAGCATGGGCATCTCGCGTCCGTTGTCTGCGGCGAGGCCCAACAGAGCTCGGACGTCCTTGGCCAGACAAGGGCCGCCCCAGCCGACTCCGGCATCGAGATAATGAGGGCCTATGCGGTGATCAAGGCCTATGCCTTTGGCAACTCGAGTGATATCGGCGCCCAGTTGCTCGGCCAGGCCAGCGAGTTCGTTGATGAAAGAGAGCTTTGTGACGAGGAAGGCATTGGCGGCATATTTGATGAGTTCGGCATTGCGGGGTCGAGTGGCGAGCACTGAGGCGCAGGAGTAGCCTGGCGGGCGGGGAGCGCCTTCAGGTGGGCGAAACTGCTGTCGAATTATGGGGTGGTAGAGGTTGAGGAGGCTTAGAAGTGAGCGGCGATCCGGTGTGCCCAGAACAATGCGGTCGGGGTAGAGCATGTCAGCCAGGGACGATCCCTCGCGCAGGAATTCGGGGTTGCTGGCGGTGGTGACCCTGGCATTGCAGTTGCGCCGCTGGAGCACTTGGTCGATGAGTTTTTGGAGGGCATCGGTAGTGCCGGGGGGCACTGTGGACTTGATGGCGACGATGACGTCCGCCTGGCCCGGCACGATTTCGGCCACTTGCTCGGCAACGGATCGCACCGCAGACGTATCGGCATGTCCATCGGGCAGTGTGGGAGTGCAGACTGTGGCGAACAGGATGTCGGCCGAAGCGGATGCGGGCGAGAGGCGAGAGGTGACCTCAATACTGGAGGCATCCCAGAGTTCGGGGAGTACTGGTTCATAGAAGGGGAACTCGCCGTTGAGGAGGCTCTCGACCAGCCCTCCATCGCTATCGACGCAAGATACGTGGTGGCCGAGGTAGTTAAGGGCGACGGCGGTAGTGAGGCCCACGCGGCCCGCCCCGATGATGGTTACCCGCATTGCGACCCTCCCTATGGCTGTCCAGCTGGCCGGCGCCCGGCTTGAAACCGGCAGGCAAGCGCGGCGAGGGCGTTGCCGATTAGTTCTTCATCAAATGGACGCCATTGACCTGTCGATGTTACAGGGTGATGCGGCGTCTTGGGGGTTGAAGCTGCGATTGGGCCCATACGGACGCTTGAGGGCCAGGCGGATCGGCGGCTGTGTCAGCTTCCGCAGGCTGACGCCCTGGCGGCGCATGGTCGGCTGCCGACCTCGCTGCCGTCGGTGCGCTCGACCAGCCGCCGTGGGCGGCTGGAGCCTGTGGATCGCCCACGGCCCTGACTGCAACTTGGGGGAGCGCGCTGGGCTGCGGGCCACGCCGCGGCACGCACCGCTCACGTCGGCGTGCCGCAGCCCAGCAAATCCAGTCCTAGTGCAGGTCCATCACGTCGTCGATCGCCGGGGGCATGGTGCGGTTGATGAGGTTGGTGCCACCGGAGGGCGGGATCACCTCCAGGGTGAAGATCTCGTTGGGAGCGAGGGTGCTGCCGGTGGGGGGATTCACGGTGATCTCCGCCAGCTCGCCGACCTCCAGGAGGGTGTCACCGTCCTCCAGGATCCAGTTGACGCTGTAGGCGACGTCGGCCTCGCGGGCCTGCGCATCGATGTAGTTGATGACGACACTGTTGGTGTAGGCGGCCGGGTCTAGGCTGATGGGGAAGCCGCCGGCGGCGAGGGCCACGTTGAACCTGACCTCGTCGGTGTCGTCGATGGTGCCGTCAGTGTTGGTGTCGGTGACGGTGAGGGCGCCGCGGACCTCGAGGTTGCCGCGTGCCTTCTCGAGGCCGGCGAAGACGGTCTCCTTGCCGCGCTCGGCGCTGAACAGACCCGTGCTCAGGACGACGAAGGCGAAGACGGACGCTACGATGACGAAGGCGATGAGGATGATGGCCGTCTCGAGGCCCGTGATCCCTTCCTGTTTGTTGTGGAGGCTGCGGAACAGCCTTGCTAGTCTACCACGCATTCAGCATTCCTCCTTCAGGTGCCTTAGGTTAGAGGTAGACGTTACCCAAGACGTACGCGCTTGGTCCCTTCCCTATTGGCCGGAGCGATGGTCTACGATTCGTCTGGTCTCCGTGCGACCACCTCCCTTCGCAGCTCCGTGGCCTTTCCTATGTCAAGTTTCCATAATTGATCTATGGATACTTTTCATATCAAATTGACGTTATTATTCGGTGAATGTTACATGCTGACGCCAGGGCTATGGAGCAAACGGCCCATTTTGGCCCGTAAGAGGTAAAGTAGCGCCCGCAATGGGTCAAGTTGGTCGGTGACAGCAGGCTATGGGCTCAGGGGCTCTCCAGGGGAAGCTGGACGCCCTGCCAGCAGTTTTCGCCGCCGCAGTCCTCCAGGGGTCTGCCGTCTATGGTCAGGGGCTCGGGCACCTCGCGGCACTCCTCCAGCCGGACGAGGCTGATGTGCAGGTGGTTGCAGCCGTCGTCTATCTGCATGATGTTGCCCAGGAGGGCACCCGCCTCCACCGGCACCGGGCCGTCGTCCGGCCGCAGGTCGTCGGGGATGGTGGAGGGGTCGAGATGGGCGAGCCTGAGCCTCCTGCCCGTGCCGGAGGGGTCCTGGAAATCGATGGCGATGACGGCTCCTCCCTCCGGCCCGTAGTTCCACTCGTCGTGGCAGAAGTAGGGGACTGAGTCAGCGACGCCGACTATCTGGCCGTCCACCGGGGAGCGGACCGGCTGGCCCGCCGATTCGCCCTCGGTGGCGATGATATCCAAGGCGAAGGTGGTGTTGTAGTCCTCGCTGTGCAGGCCGCAGCGGTAGCCGCAGGTGACCCACCACGTTCCTTCCACGGGCATGTGCATGGGCGGGGGAGTGAGCGTTGGTGTACCCGCTGGCGTTGGTGAGGGCGTGGGGGTTGGCGCGGCCAGACAGACCAGGTCTACATCGTGGGGGCCTGGCGTGAAAGAGCGGTAGCCACAGGCGACCCAGCGCGTCCCCTGTTTCTCCTCTGCTGGCATGCAGGTGTAGCCGTCGAGGGTGAAGAGGATGGTGCCGCCGCTGGGGAAGCAGGGCGGTGTGTCGGATGCGTGCTGGGGCATGTCGATAGTGTAGCGGCCGTCGGAGACGGTGGCTGTAGCCCAAGGCTGGCCATCAATGTTGGCGGTGAGGGTGAGGGAGTTGGTGGCAGCGGGCTGCCCAAGCAGGCGAAGGGAGCCGCTGTAGGTGGCGGGGAGAGCCGGTGGGCAGGAGGGCTTGGTGGAAGGAGGTGTGGAAAGTGGTGCCGCCAGGGGGTAGGAGATGTTGTAGACGGGGCCTTGGAGGTATGGTTGGTCCTGGGGGAGGGGGGCCAGGTAGTTGCCCTGGGCGGTCTCGACGAGGGCCAGCATGACGGCAGCGACGGCGAGGCCGGCCGTCACGACCGCCAGCGCGCACTGAGCTGCGGTGGGAGGTTGCCCGCGGGGAGGCCCGCCCGTCGTGTGGTTTGTCATTATCGATACTGCGATGGCTTGCCTTTACTATTCCGACGCGGGCGGCTGGGCCTCTGTTACGGCAGTTGCGGTGGTCTTCTGAACGAGGTCATGGACCTGCCTGGCGGCGGGCAGGTCTGCCTATGAAGAGGGGCTGCTCAGGAAGGTGGGATGGTCAGCCTCGCCATAGAGGAAACGATAGACAGCGTAGTTCTCCAGCACCAGTTTCACATAGCTGCGGGTCTCGTCGAAGTCTATGAGCTCGACGAAGAGGTCGATGTCTGAGGTGGTAAGGCTTCCGCTCCAGCGCATAGCACTGTCCGGTCCGGCGTTGTAAGCGGCGAGGGCGAAGTAGGTGTTGCCAGCGGAGAGATCGAGCTGGCTGCGCAAGTAGTGGGCACCGAAGCGGATGCTCACCTCCGGCCGCAGCAGGTCTGAGGTCGAGAAGCCCTCAAGGCTTAGTCCCCGCGCGATCTCCTCGGCGGTAGGCGGCATAACCTGAGTGAGGCCGAGGGCGCCGGCGGGCGAGGCGGCCAGGGGGTCGAAGAAGCTCTCCTGGCGGATCAATGCCAGGAGGAGAAGCGGCGACACGTCGTCTTCGGCAGCAGCCGCCTGGATGAGGGACGGGTAGGCCAGGGGGTAGGCTAGCCTCAGTAGCTCGCGAGGGGCCTGTTCCAGGGGGCTGCCAGCCTTCGCCAGCAAGCCAGCGGCGGCACGGGCGGCCAGATGGGGCATACCCAGGTCGTCAAAGGCACGGGCCAGGCGGTAGAGGCTCCAGGGCTGCGAACTGCTCTGGCTGATGAGCGAGAGGAAGCTGTCGGTGGCCTCGCGCTCCAGGCCCGCCTGGTGGGAATCCTGGCCCTGCTGCCAGGCCGTCAGGGCGAAAGGCGATGACCCAGCCGCCTGCTCCTCTGGCCCCCAGAGGGAGGTCAGCCACCCTTCGACTGCATTCCAGTCAGGGGCGGCGGGCGCGTGTATCGTGTCCTCGGCCGTAGAGAGAGGGGCGGCGCCCTGGTCCGCGAGCCAGGCTTCGGCTCGCAGGGCATAGAAGCTATGGGGAGCGGCCGCCACGGCTTGCTGGAGGTGGGCGGAAGCTTCCTCGTTATCGCCCGGCGAGGCCAGGTCTGTCTTTGCCAGCCAGAGATGAGCCTGAGCGCGCTCCTCAGGGCCAGGGAAAGCGTCGAGCATCTTCTCCCAGGCTACTCTGGCCGTCGCCACGTCGCCAGCTTGGTAGGGGATCAGACCGCTGAGGAAGGCAGCCCTGGCGGCGTTGGAGGAGTCGGGTGAGGATTGCCAGAGCTGTCGATAGGCCATGAATGCTCCCAGACGCCCATCCAGATCGGCAGCAGCCGGGCCAGTGGCCCTGGTGGCATCATCTGGTGAGAGCGCTGGCGTCGATGCGGCCAGACAGACGAGGTCTACATCGTGGGGGCCTGGCGTGAAGGAGCGGTAGCCGCAGGCGACCCAGCGCGTCCCCTGTTTCTCCTCCGCCGGCATGCAGGTGTAGCCGTCGAGGGTGAAGAGGATGGTGCCGCCGCTGGGGAAGCAGGGCGGTGTGTCGGGTGCGTGCTGGGGCATGTCGATGGTGTAGCGGCCGTCGGAGACGGTGGCTGTAGCCCAAGGCTGGCCATCGATGCTGGCGGTGAGGGTCAGGGCTTTGGTGGGGGAGTGGCCGAGCAGGCGAAGGGAGCCGCTGTAGGTGGCGGAGAGGGCCGGTGGGCAGGAGGGCTTGGCGGGAGGGGGTGAAGAGCCCGGCGCCGTCGGAGAGTGGGAGATGTTGTAGACGGGGCCTTGGAAGTATGGTTCGTCCTGGGGGAGGGGGGCCAGGTAGTTGGCCTGGGCGGTCTCGACGAGGGCCAGCATGACGGCAGCGACGGCGAGGCCGGCCGTCACGACCGCCAGCGCGCACTGAGCTGCGGTGGGAGGTTGCCCGCGGGGACGCCCGCCCGTCGTGTGGTTTGTCATTATCGATACTGCGATGGTTTGCCTTTACTATTTCGACGCGGGCGGCTGGGCCTCTGTTACGGCAGTTGCGGTGGTCTTCAGCTTCCGACAGTCGTCCCTGCGGTGCTTCCCCATCTGGCTATGGGCTCCGGCTGGAGGAGGTAGCCCCTCATCATCGCCCCTCCTCCAGCGACCGGAGGGGCAGGGCGCCTATGGCGTGGCGGAGGCAGGCTCTTCGGAAGGGTAGAGGCTGAGAACGCTGTCGTATGACGGGTCGGGCCCAACCTCGGCCATGGTTTGGGCTACTGCCTCTTGCAGCGGCAGGCCGTCTTTCAGTACATGCTGGAGCAGACGTTCGATGGCGGCGTCTGTGTGTTGGGGCGAGACTAGTCCATCCCAGGCCACAACGGCCTTCGCCCCCTTTTGCACAAAGGCTTCGGCCATGGCATCGGATTTTAGCCCATCACAACCCATGAGTATGATTGTCGTGCCCTGGAACTTGCCTTTCGCGCTCGACTTGATGAAGCCCGGCATCACGCCAAAGTACTCCGGGCCGCCTTCGTAGTACGAGACCTTACTTAGACGCTGTTTCGTTTGGTCCTTTCGGTACGATGTCTTGTCATACGAGTCGGATGTGAAGAGGGTCACCCAGTCTGCCGGCCGGTCGCCAACTCTACCCAGCGCCGAGTGGACTCTAAAGATGATCAGTTCATACCCCCAGGCGGGAAGATTTCGGTAGAACTCCACCGTCACTTGTTCGCCCGGGTAGTAATCCACGGCATACCCGGCTTGTTCTAGCAGCTCGGTGGCTGTTTTGGTGAAGGCGGGATTGGGCTGGGTGAGGCCCAGATGGTCCACTATGGCTGCTCTGGGCCCACCCGTGGAGTCAGCGATTGGTGGAGTTGGCGGCTCGTTTTCTGAGTCGGAGCGGTAGAAGTTGAAGAAGGTGAATACGACCATGGGGATTATGATGGCAGCAGCGATAAGGATTGCGATCTTGTCTCGCAGATCGCCGCTGCCCTTCGCGCGACCGGCGGCACCCTCTTGGGACGCGTCCTCCTGCGGCTCCGGGGTGGCCGGCTTCCCGAGGCGTCGCTTGCCCTTGCTGTCGCCGCTCATGCGAAGTCTCGCCAGCTTCAGATAGCGTCCACTTGAGCCTCCGCCACCGCCCAAGGCTTCGCCTGAGGCGAATACGCCTCCGGCAGAGGATCAGCCCCGGCTGAAGCGTCGCCTAGCGTACCACGTGGCTGCGCTGAGGGCGAGCAGGGCCGCGGTCGTGAGGGCTGCCAGCGCGATGTAGTTGCGAGATGACGAATCAGAGCCATTGGGGGGCTGTGCTGTGCCGCCAACAGGCACACCGATGATGCCTGCCATCTCACGGTCATAGGCGATGTTCAGACCGGGGTGATCGGCCAGGCGCCCTGAGACCCAGGTCGGATACCGGCTGGGGTCCCCCAATGGGTACACGGCGTTGACCGCGTTTCCCAGGTCGCTGCCGTTCATGCGGGTCCAGGAGGCGGAACCACTGCCTCCGTATTCGGGTTTGGTGGCAGCGTTGACCATCTCGATGGCGTGCCGGAAGTAGCCGCGCCCCTGGGCGTGGTCGATCGCTGCCTGCATGCGCAGGTAGCGGCCGGGGTAGGCGCCAATATGACGCACGGCCTCCCGCTCGGCCCAGAAGGCCGCGTTCTCCGGCGAGGGGTCGGTGACGGTGCTCAGGTGTCCGCAGACAGCGGTTTCGCGGCCGACGTCGTAGAAGGTGATGACGCGGTTGTCGTGGGGACCTTCTTGATCGACGAGGTAGGCGACGGGCAGGCTGGGGTAGCGGCCCAGGGCACCCGCGCCGATGGCGATGCCGAAGGATGAGGTCTCGACGCCGATATTGGCGGCGTTCACGTTGGGCTGCGCTGCCACGTACTCGATGACGGCCTTCAGGTCGTCCTGGTGCAGGAAGCCGTTGCAGTCATCCGTGCCCTCGCTCTTGAGGTTGCCAGGGGCGCCGGTGCCCCGGCCCTCGGGGTTGAAGGCAACGACGGTGAAGCCATCGTCCGCAAGGTCGCGGTAGCGGGGGTTGTCGGCCAGGGGAGCGCCGGCGCCGGTTCCGCCGGGGATGGCGATGAGGGCAGGGAAGCGCTGGCCCGGGTAAAGGGCGGGCACCGGCTGGACGATGCGGGTGTAAAGCTGGTTGCCATTGGGGGCGGTCACCCAGGTCTCGACTACCTGGATGGTGTAGGTGACAGGCGTGGGCGCTGCTATGACGATGAAGGTGGGCAGGGCGAGGAGCCCAATGACAAGAGCGCGAATTGTCTTCAAGCTCGCCTACTTCCTACCTGAGCCGCCTCCTTCTAGAATACCACCCGCCTGCGGTGAGGGCGAGCAGAGCCGCGGCCGCGAGGGCTTAGTGGGGACAGAGGCGTTCGGGGACGAGCTCCGGGTTGGCGTAGCCGTAGTCCCAGGCCGCGTCGAACTCCTGGCGGTGCTCCTCGACGACGGCGAGGAAGGCGGCGCAACCCTGGCTCAGGGCTTGGGGGGAGACCTCCCCGTCGGGGTAGGCCTGGGCGAACTGCCAGGCGGCGTAGGCGTGGAAGCTCTCGGGGAACTCCGCCAGCAGGCCGGCTATGGAGTCGATCACCTGCTGGGCCGAGGCCTGGGCGCCGCCGTGGAGTCCGGCTAGCTGGGCCAGGCCCAGACGGAAGCGGGCGTAGGGGATGAGCTCGTCGCGGTCTCTGCCTATACCCACCCCTTCATGCCAGTCCACCAGCGACGTATCTTCGATGGCCTTCTGGTAGAAGGCGATGGCCTCATCCAGATCGCCGGCCGCGTAGGCCTCGTCCCCGTCCACCACCGCGAAGTACAGCCAGTCCGAGGGCTCGTATTCGGTTTTGGCCAGCGCATACTTCGTGCCGTCCCAGGCGTAGGTGAAGTTGACATTCCTCTGCGGCCCTGCTCCGACAGAGGCGACCTGACCCGCCGCCACGTACAGCTCTTCGATGCCATCGCTCTCCACGTCCAGGAAGCGGATGCCCCGCGCGTACGGCACCTCGACCTCCCCATCGATAATGTCCACATACTGCTGGCCGTCCCACGCCAGCACGAAGACCGATGTCCAGCAGGTGTGGGCGCCGCAAGATTCGGCGGTGAAGCTGGTCTCCAGCCTGTCGTCGCCGTTGAAGTCGCCGATTCCCAGGATGACGGGAAACCAGGGCGGAGAGGGCCCCAGCGTGGTGCTCGATTGGAAGGCCACCTCGTAGCCGGCGGCACCGCGGTCAAAGATGAGTACGTCGGCATCGGGCCAGATACCGGTCGCGATGGGATTGGTGATCCGCAGGATATACTCGTCTTCGCCATCGCCGTCCAGGTCACCGGCGGCGCAATCGACAGAGCCGGACTCGTCAGCCCACTCGGGCACGGCTGTGGGCATCGTCCACGCGGCGAAGAGCTCGGCCAGGCAGGAGGGAGAGCCTCCCGTCTGCGTGAGGTAGGAGGCTACGGCGGCAGGATAGCCGGCGAAGTCGCTGGGCTGGGGCGGTGCGGCGACCACCGTGGGCGTGGCGGCGGCTGTCGGGCTGGGCACCCGAGTGGCCGTAGGCGTGGGCGCAGCAGTTCTGGTTGGCGCAGCCGTGGCGGTCGGACTAGCCACGCGGGTTGGCGCGGCCGTGACCGCGGGAGTCCGCGTCGCTGTGGGCGTCGCGGTCGCCGTCTGTTCTTCCTCCCCCTCGCAGGCGGTGGCCAAGGCCACGGTCAAACCAGCCACAACGAGGCAAGTTAAGGCAAGCCGACGACGGCTGCTAGCGTGCACGGCGGCAGTATATCAGGGAGGTCGAAGATGCCGCTAGGCGGAGAGGGCCTTCTGGTACGGTGGTCATGGCCGTGGCAGCGGATAGACCCGCATGAGGGTCTCCGCGAGCTGAGGGACGGTCTCGTAGCGGAAGATATCCTTCGGCCGGATCCAGCGGGTCTCGGTGTGCTCCCAGTCCGTCCGTATCCTGACGGGCTCCCTGACCTCGAACAGGAAGGGGTGCACTGTCCACCGCCGCTCGGCCTCGGCGTCCACCACCGCCAGGGGTTCGCCCGTGCGCAAGAGGTGCACGTCCTCGCTGGCCAGGCCCGTCTCCTCTTCTATCTCGGCGTAGGCCTGAGTCAGGGGATCAGCTCCCTCTATGTAGCCGCTGACGCCCGCCCAGCGGCCTCGGTAGGTGCTCACCTGCTGGCTGCGCCGCAGCAGAAGGATCTCGTCTTCGCCGCCGCTGCGACGCAGGAGGAAGCAGGTCACGACGTTTGCCTGCTGCATCGCGCCCTCGGGGGCAGTATACGCCGCCTGCTCAGATGGGTGCTATACTTCGGTGGGTGGGGAGGGGGCCAGACCATTCCGCGGGCTGATGGTCACTGACTAAGTGGCTCGACACAAGGCAGGGCTGAAGCCCTGCAGCTACGACCCCGCCTGCTCTTCACTTCGTAGCTGCAGACCTTCAGGTCTGCCGGCAAAGGGCTTCCTCCCGCGAGGTTGGAAATATCACCCAGCGGGCGCGAACCAATTAGGGGCAAGGACGGTGTCTACAGCAGAGCTGTCGGAGCTGATTCGAGGGCTGCTGGAGCCGGCTGCCTATCCCTATCCGGTGGAGAAGGTCGAGCTGGTGCAGACCCACATCTCCTACGTCCTGCTGGCGGGCGATTTCGTCTACAAGATCAAGAAGCCGGTGGACTTCGGCTTCCTCGACTTCACCACCCTGGCCAAGAGGCGGTACTACTGCCGTCAGGAGGTCATCCTCAACGCCCGTCTGTGCCCGGGGGCCTACCTGGGGGTGGTGCCGGTGGCTCGGCAGGGCGAGCGCTTCTGTCTGGAGGGGCAGGGCAGGGCGGTCGAGTACGCGGTCAAGATGCGCCGCCTGCCAGCCGACCGCATGCTGGACAGCCTGCTGGCGGCGGGCAAGGTATCGCCGGGCATGGTCGAGGCGGTGGCCGAGCGGCTGGCCGACTTCCACGCCCGGGCGGCCGCCAGCCCGGCCATTGCCCGCTACGGGGCGCGGGCCATCCGCATCGCCTGGGAGGAGAACTTCGAGCAGTGGGCGCCCTTCATCGGCGATACCATAACGGCGGAGCAGGACCGCTATCTGCGGGCCTACGTTCGCTCCTTCTTCGTCCGCCAGCGGCCCCTGCTGGAGCGGCGCGTTCAGGAGGGGCGCATCCGCGACTGCCACGGCGATGTCCGCTCGGAGAGCGTCTGCTTGGCCGATGGCATATGCATCTTCGATTGCATCGAGTTCAACCGCCGGTTCCGCTACACCGACGTGGCGGGGGACATCGGCTTTCTGGCCATGGACCTGGACTTCCGCGGCCGCCCCGACCTGGCAAGCGCCCTGGTGCAGCGCTACGCCCGGGCGGCGGCCGACCCCGAGGTTCTGAACGTCACCGACTTCTACAAGTGCTATCGGGCCTGCGTGCGGGGCAAGGTGGAGGGATTCAAGCTGAACCAGGCCGAGGTCAGCGCTGAGGAGAAGGACCAAGCCCGCTCGCTGGCTCGCCGCTACTTCCGCCTGGCCTGCCAGTATGCGGCCGAGCAGCCACCGCCTCTCCTTCTCATCACCTGCGGCTTGGTGGCCACAGGCAAGACGGCGCTGGCCCAGGCCCTGGGCGAGGCCGCGGGCATGCCCGTCATCTCCTCCGACGTCGTGCGCAAGGAGCTGGCCGGCCTAGCACCACGCGAGCGTCGCTTCGAACCCTTCGGCCGGGGCATCTACTCGCCGCGCTTCAGCGAGCGCACCTACAAGGCCCTGCTGGAGCGAGCGCGCGCGGCTCTGGCCGAGGGGCGGTCGGTGATCGTCGATGCCACCTTCGCTCAGCGACGCCATCGGCAAAGGGCGAGAGAGCTCGCCCAGGCGATGGGTGCTCGCTTCCTGTGCCTGGAGTGCCGGGCCGAGGAGGGGGCCATTCACCAGCGGCTGGAGGAGCGCCTGCGGGCCGGACGCGATGCCTCCGATGCCCGCTGGGAGACCTACGAAGCGCAGAAGCAGGTTTTCGAGCCGCTCGAAGAGCTGCCGCCCGATGAGCACATGGTGGTGGACTGCGACCGGCCGCTGGCCCAGTGCCTGGAGGACGCCCGCCGAGAGCTGGAGCGGCGGCTAGCGCCTCCCTCTCTCTAGGCCAAGCTCGCATGGTCATCAACTACTTAGATTCATCTCTGAGGGTTGATGGTCATGAACCAGTTACAGCCTGCGGGGCTAGCGGGGCGGGGCCGCTAGTTGCTAGAATGCATGAAGGAGGAAGCGAGAGGCGTGGATCCGTTTGCCATCGTTTGCGACAGCACCCATGACCTGCCGCCGGACATCACCGAGAAGCTGCGCCTTACGGTGGTGCCCTTGACCATCAACTTCGGCACGGACAGCAGCCTGGACGACCGCGTGATGACCCTGGAGGATTTCGCCGACCTCTTAGATCAATACGAGAAGGGCAAGGGATACCCCACCACGGCAGCACCCGCCCCCTCTCGCTTCGCCGAGGCGTTCATGTCCCATGTCAAGCAGGGCCTGTCGCGCATTCTCACCGTCACCCTCTCCCACAAGGTGAGCAAGACCTATGATGCTGCCGTCCAAGGGGCAGAGATGGTGGGGGAGGAGTATCCCGACTCAGAGATCGAGGTGGTGGACTCCCTCAGCGGCTCGATGGTGGAGGGCATGCTTGTCCTGGAGGCAGCCCGCGCGCGCGACTTGGGCCATCCCCTTCAGGAGGCCAAGCGCCTGGTGGAGGAGATGAGGGGGCGGCTGCGCCTGCTGGCGGCCCTGGAAACGACCAAGTACCTGGCGAAGAGCGGACGGGCTCGCCACTTCCAGTATCTGCTCAGCAATGCCCTGCAGGTCAGACCGATCATCACCGCCAGGGACGGGGCTTTGGCTCTCTGCGCCAGGGTGCGGGGGCGCATGGAGAGGGCCGTGGATCGAATGGTTGACGAAGTGCAGCAGACCTACAGGTCGGGGGTAGTCTCGGTGGTGGAGGGAATAGCGCCCGACCTCAGAGAGATGGTTGTCCACAAGCTCTGCCAAAGGCTGGGCATCAACAGGGAGCAGATCGTGGAGACCAGGATAGGGTCCGCCTTGATGGTTCACCTGGGCAAGCGGGTGGTGGGCGTCGTTTGGGAGCAGGAGCCCGAGCCCGAGGCTTCCTAGCGAGCTGTGGGCGCTGCAGCATTGGCCAGATTCCTCCTCTTCGACGTTGATAAGACCCTAGTGGATAGCGGCGGTGCCGGCGGTCGGGCGATGACCGTGGCCTTCGCCCAGCTCTTCGGCATCGAGGATGGCTTCGCCGGCATCGGTTTCAGCGGCCGCACCGATACGGCCATCCTCCGCGAGGCCGTCGGCGTCCACGGGCTCGATGGCGACTTCCCCGCTCTGCTGGCTCGCTTTCAGGCGGCCTACCACAGCATATTGCCCCGCACGCTCGCCGAGAGCGGGGGGTATGTGCTCCCCGGCGTGCGCGAGCTGCTGGCGGGCCTCCGGGCAGCGACGGGGGCGTTTCTGGGGCTGGCGACGGGCAACTTCCACGAGGCCGCCCGCCTGAAGCTGGCGCGTTTCGGCCTGTACGATTCCTTCCTGGCAGGCGGCTACGCTGATGACTCTGAAGATCGAGCGGAGCTGGTGGCGATAGCCATCGAGCGGCTGGCCGCGGCGGGCGGAGGGCATGGCCCGCGCGAGGTCTATGTTATCGGCGATACACCCCTGGACGTCGCCGCCGCCCAGGCCAACGGCGCCCGCTCGCTGGCCGTAGCCACCGGCTTCTTCAGCGCCGACGAGCTGGCGGCCGCTGGCGCCGGGCTCGTCTTCCCCGACCTCTCCCCCTGGCAGGCGGTCCTGGACGCCCTGCTGGCCTGAGGCCGTAGGGCTGGTCCGCTCGGCTGAGGATTCTTCGCTTCAGTCAGCAACCGTCTTGTGCGCAGGGCGACTGCTCGGCCCACGCCCCGTTCGGCGGCGCGGGGAATGATCACCAGTCCGTACACCCGGGCAATGCGTCGAAACAGCCAGCGGAACACTCAGACGGGCACGGGGAGCGGGTCATGGCGCCTCTTTCGCTTTCGGCAACACTTTCAATGAGGCACATCGTGCGGTTGATTCGCCGCCGCTGCCGCTCTAGACTCGAAGCTATGTGGCGAGCACCAAAGGGCGAGGAGTCAGCAATGGCAGGCGCCCCGCCGCCTGCCGGGCGGGGTGAGCCTGTGTGGACGGCTGGCTTCCTGATCGTCCTGGCCTGCACGCATCTTTCCTTCGCCAGCCTCTTCTCCACCTACACCACCCTGCCTATCTATCTGAAAGACGCAGACAAGTGGCAGGTCGGTCTGGCGGTGGGCAGCTTGGGTCTTGCCGGCATGTTCATGCGGCCCCTGGCCGGTCTGTGGGCGGATCGCTATGGGCGCAAACGGTTCATGGTGATAGGCGCTGGGATTTCAGCCCTTAGCCTGGCGGCCTACGCTCTCAGCCACGACCCCTACCTGCTGCTGCCGCTGCGGATGGTGCACGGGGCGGGCGCGGTGCTCTTCGCCACCGCCGCCTTCGCTACTGTGGCCGACATTGTACCCGCCGACCGCCGCGGGGTTGCTTTTGGCTACCTCGCCATGATGAACAGCCTGCCTCAGGTCTATGCCCCTTGGCTGGGGCTGGCGATAGCCAGGACGTGGGGCTTCACCCCCTACTTCCTGACGGCGGCCGCGGTCTCTGGCCTGGCCTTCCTCCTTAGCAGCCGCGTCGCTGGCGGCAGGGGTGGGGCGAGGACGGCGGAGGGATTCTCGGCCGCTGCCCTGGTGAGCCGCAGCACGCTGCTTCCCGCTTCCTTGTTCCTGTCCCTGACGGTGGCCTTCGGGGCTATTCAGGCCCTCCTGCCTCTCATGGCCGAAGATCGAGGCCTGGGCAATCCTGGGCTTTTCTTCGTCCTGTATGGCCTGGTGGTCGTGCCCCTGCGGCCTGTGGTCGGGGCCGTGGCCGACCGCTATAGCCGCGCGGTGGTGTTCCTGCCGGGCCTGGTTGTAGGGGGCCTGGGCATGCTCCTGCTGGCCACCGCCTCCGTGCAGGCGGTGATGCTGGCGGCGGCGGTGCTCTTCGGTCTTGGCTTCGCGGGGGCTCACACGGCCCTTCTGGCCCTGACCGCGGACCGGGCCGGGAGCGAACAGCGAGGCCTGGCTATGTCCACATTCGGTCTGGCCTGGGACACGGGGTCGGGCCTGGGGGCGCTGGCCTTTGGCCTGATGGCTGGGTTCACTGGCTATGGTGCCGTGTTTGCTGTGGCCGGTGCCCTTCCCTTAGCGGCCAGCATGCTCTTTGTGGTCGGCAGTCGCCTGCCGAGGCCTGGGGCGCCTGATACGCCCGGCTAGTTGAAGTTGAGCTCGTAGTGGCCGCAGCGCTCGCGGTGCTCGCCCCTGAGCCGCTGGAAGAGGGCCTGATAGGGGGCGGAGTGGATGGGTTCGGTGGTCATGAGCACGGCGTCTTCGTGATTGTCAGAGTAATAGCGGGGGCGAATGCCAACGCTCCTAAAGCCATACTTTTCGTACAGGGCCTGGGCCGCCTGGTTGGAGGCGCGAACCTCGAGGGTGACGACCTCCCGGTCGTTGAGGGTGGCCAGTTCGATGGCAGCGATGAGCAGGAGCTCGCCGATGCCCCGGCCGCGGTGGCTCTCGCGCACGGCGATGGTGACGATGTGGGCCTCATCCGGCGTGAGCCAGACGCCTACGAATCCCACGATGGGCTCGCGGCTGGTCTCGGCCTCCTCCTCGCCGCCGAACAGCCGCTTGAGCTCGCCCAGCCAACGCCCCAGGCCCGGCGGCGGCATGGGCGCTCCCCTCGGTTCGCGCTCCGCCGGCGGGGCCATCGCCTCCTCGCCTTCCTCTCGCTGCTCCACCGCCACTAGGTAGCGGGCCAGGCGGTTGTGCTGGATATCCTGTTTGAAGGCCGTCGTCGGCCACATATCGAGAAACGACTCTCGCTCGATCTCCATCACCTGGGAGATGTCGCCCAGGTCCATGGGGCGTACCTGGTAGCGAACGGCCGTTGTCCGCATGCCTGCCCTCCGACGTGGTTCTTGGCCATTTTAGCACAGGGGGCAAGCGGCCTCACGCTGGGGCTGCGGGCGCGACCGGCTCATGATTGGCGGGTGAGGGGACCCTCTGGTTCACACACAACCCCCCCCGACAGGTCGGGGGGGCATGGGGGGCAAATTCGATGCCGCCGCCCTATGGGCATTGACTAAATAGTTCGACAGTCCTAGTCGCCCTTCCCAGGCAGACCTAAAGGTCTGCAGCTACGAAATGAAGAGGGGCCCGGGTGGTAGCTGCAGGGCTTCAGCCCTGCCTTGTGTCGAGTTATTTTGTTCATGACCATCAGGCGGGGGTCGGGAGCCGAACGACCAACGGCGGACCGGCCGCCTGCGGGCGTGTGCACCGCTGACGTACGCGGAGAGCGACGGCATCGCGGGTCGGTGGCAGTGTCACTCGGGCGTCAGCGGGTCCTACCTGAGCTGTCGTCTCCTGGCATGCCATGCGCTTGCCGCGAGGGCGACCAGGGCGGCAGCCGCGAGCCCAGCCAGAGGGATGTAGCTGGCGGCCGACGAGCCAGGGACCTGCGGCAGCTCCGCTATGCCGCCGACAGCAGACTGAATGGCCGTCCAGTTCAAGGGGCCCGTGTCGCACTCCGGCGGCTGGCCCGGCGCGTGCAGCGACAATCTAAGGGTCCCCTGGGCATCGCCTTCGCTGGGAAACCACCCGCTTACTTCGAACATGCCCTCCCAACCCGGTCCGAAGCTGCCGCCCACGATGCCAAGATCGTCAGGGTACACTTGTCGACCGACGTATCGGCAGTCCATACCATCTACGTTGTAGGCCGTGAAACTCTGCACCTGCAGGCCGTCTTCAGACACTCTGAAGTCCACGGTGCCACAGTCGGGCGGCTCGTCACAGCCGGTGATCTCTCCGGCGTAGTAGGCTTTGGGGATCGGCTGGGCTGAGGCAGGCAGCGTGGATAGGAGGAGCACCACCGCTGCGGCCGCGGCGGCAAGACCGAGAATGCGTATCGTCTTCATCTGACACACCCCCCGTCATCGAGAGTCTCAACTTAACCTCAAACAGTGGGGCTGTCAATCGACTCTATTACTGGGTTTTGCGGATGATCTTCGTCGTTTGCGCCCCCATACTGCGCGCGGGCGTGGGGGTTGGCAAGGGCAGGGGCTACGCTCTCCTCGCGGCCGCTGAAAGGACGGCCACAGCCTCGATCTCCACCAGCATCTCGGGCTCGGCCAGGCGGCTTATCTCCAGCATGCTGGAGGCCGGCCGCACATCGCCGAAGGCCTCCCGATGGGCTCGCGCCACCTCCTGCCAGCGGCCGATGTCTGTCAGGTAGATTCGCGTTCGCACCACGTCCTTGAGACTGGCCCCCGCCTCGCGCAGGTAGCCCTCGATGTTGGCGAGGGTCTGTTTGGCCTGGGCGTAGACGTCGCCCGCGCCCAGCAGCTTGCCATCGGGCCCCCAGGCCACCGTCCCCGACACGAAGACCAGGTCGCCCACCCGCACGGCCCGCGAGAAGCCGATGACGTCCTCGTAGGGGCTTACGGAGAAGATGTTCTTGCGGTCAGTCACAGCGCTACTCCCAAAAGCTCCTCTGGGCTGACTCCGGCCGCTCCCTGGGGGGCAGGCCCAGGTGTTCGTAGGCGTGGCGGGTAGCTATGCGCCCGCGAGGCGTGCGCTGGAGGAAGCCCACCTGCATCAGATAGGGCTCGTAGACGTCCATGATGGTGTCGGCCTCCTCGGAGATGGAGGCGGCGATGGTCTCGATGCCCACCGGCCCGCCGTCGAACTTGTCGATGATCGTATGCAGGACCTTGTGGTCAACCTCGTCCAGGCCCAACTCATCGATCTCCAGGCGGGCCAGGGCCTCCTCTGCCACCTGCTCGGTGATGACGCCGTCGGCCATCACCTGGGCGTAGTCGCGCACGCGCCTGAGGAGGCGGTTGGCCACCCGTGGCGTGCCGCGGGCGCGGCGGGCGATCTCCTGCGCTCCCTCGTCCTCGATAACGATGTTCAGGAGGGCGGCATTGCGGCGGACCAGGCCAGCGATATCCTTCTGCTGGTAGAAGTCCAGGCGGTAGACGGCGCCGAAGCGGTCGCGCAAGGGCGGGCTCAGCAGGGCGTAGCGGGTGGTGGCGCCGATGAGGGTGAACGGCGGCACCGACAGGCGCACGCTTCGCGCCCCCGGGCCCTTGCCCAGGATGATGTCCAGGGCGAAATCCTCCATTGCCGGGTAGAGGATCTCCTCGGCTGCCCGCGGCAGACGGTGGATCTCGTCGATGAACAGCACATCCTCCCGCTGAAGGTTGGTGAGGATGGCCGCCAGGTCGCCCGCGCGCTCGATGGCCGGGCCGGAGGTGAGGCGAATGTTGACCCCCATCTCGTGGGCGATGATGTGGGCAAGGGTAGTCTTGCCCAGCCCTGGCGGCCCGTAGAGGAGGTGATGATCGAGGGCCTCGCCGCGCTTCTGGGCCGCCGTCACGGCGATGCGCAGGTTGTCCTTGATCTTGGCCTGGCCCACGAAGTCTTCCAGGCGCTTGGGGCGCAGGGTGGTATCGAGGGCAACGTCCTCTTCTTGCTGCTTGCCGGAGGTGATGCGCTCGGTCATGTTCAGTGCAGGGAAACCCTTGCCGACCTTGGGCGTATTATAAGCCGCGAGTGGTCGTTCGTCTACGCGCTTATCCAGAAAACCGGCCGCTCTGACCGGCAGGCCTGCTAGGGCGCGCCGAAGATCACGTAGACCTCGCCAGCGTCGGGGCGAGCGTTATCGGGGCCGTCGGCCAGAAGGGCGCCGCCAATGATGTCGTCGATGCCGTCGCCGTTGACATCGCCGCCGGCCACCGAGAAGCCCAGCTCATCCTCGGCCTCGGCCCCGAGGATGGTCATCTCGTGTTGGCCCAGAGCAGCATCGACGGTGGCCGGCCACTGGCGCGAGCCCAGGAAGACGAGGACCTGCCCGGCGTTCGTGCGGGAGCCAGCCGCCGGGGCCCCCACCAGCACGTCGCCGATGTCGTCGCCATTGACGTCGCCGCTGGCGAGGGAGTGGCCGAAGAGGCCGTTTGTGGCGCTGCCGATGAGGGTGACGTTCTGCTTCCCCTCAGCGATGTCCACGGTGCTGGGCAGCTTCGCTGCGCCGAGAATGACGTAGACCTCGCCACAGTTGTTGCGGCTGTTGCCTAGCCCGTCGGCGTTGCGGGCGCTGATGAGGATGTCATCCACCTTGTCGCCATTGACATCAGCGGCAGTCAGGACGAAGCCCAGCCAGTCGTTGACGTCGGCGCCCCAGATGGTCAGGAATCCCTCGCCGGTAGCTAGATCAAGGGTTCCCTTCGGCTTAGGGGGGCCGAAGATGACATACCCTACGCCTGCGTCGGAGCGCTGGCCGTCGGGGCCGTCGGCGAATTGTGTCCCCACGAGGATGTCGTCGATGCCATCGCCATTGACGTCGCCACTGGCGGCAAAGTTGGCGAGAAAGTCGCTGGCCTTGGCGCCAAGGATGGTGAAGTCCTGCTGGTTCTGGGCGATGTCCACGGTCCCACTGAGGGTGGGCGAACCGAACACCACGTAGACCTCGCCTGCGTCGGGGCGCTGGCCGTCGGGGTCGTGGGGGTCGTCGGGGCCGCCGGCGCTCGGCGCGGCCACAATGATATCATCGACATCATCGCCGTTAACGTCACCGGCCGCCAGGGCGTAGCCCAGGTAGTCATCCTCGTTGGCCCCCAGGACGGTAAAGTCCTGCTCGTCGAGGGCCGTATCCACCGTGCCACTCAGGTCGGGCGAGCCGAGGATCACATAGACCTTGCCGGCGTTGCCGCGGTCGGCGTCGGGGCCGCGGGCGAAACGAGAGCCTATGAGGATGTCATCGATGTCGTCGCCGTTGACATCGCCGCTGGCTACCACGAAGCCAAGGTTATCGCCCTCGTTGGCGCCTATCACAGTGAAGTCCTGTTGATCCTTGGCTATGTCCACTGTGCCCTTGACATCGGAGGAGCCGAGGATGACGTAGGCTTCGCCGGCGTTCTTGCGGCTGTTGTCCGGGCCGCCAGCCTTGGGAGCACCCACCAGGATGTCGTCGATGCCGTCGGCGTTGAAGTCGCCATGGGCCAGGGAGAAGCGGTCGGCCAGATAATCGTCGGCGTCGCCGCCGAACACCATCAGGTCAGCGGCTGTGGTGGCCAGATCGATGGTCGAAGAGGGTGGCCCAGGCGTCGCCGGAGCAGGGGTGACGTTCGCTGGCGGCGACGGCTCGGCTTCGTCCCCGCCTCCGCAGCCAGCCGATGCCACAAGGAGGGCGAGGAGGGCGCCATGAGCTAGCGCAGCGGCTATGCTTGTCCAATGACGGCACATCGCCTATAGAATAGCACACCTCACTCCTCCCACACGGCCGCGATGACGATGGCGCCGCTGCGAATGACGGGCGCGCGGCTCAGGGATGGCTCGCGCGGCACGTCCTCGCCCAGCGATGGCGCCTCCTGGCCCAGCGGCGGCTGAGGGCGAGGGGGAGTCGGTGGCTGGAGAGGCTGAGGCTTGGCGCCCATGCGTTCCTCCTAGGTGTAGACGCCCACCACAAGGGCGTCGCGAGGGTCGGACTCGGAGAAGAAGATGAGGGCGCAGCGACGACCGACCACCATTTCGGCGGCGCCAATATTGCGGGCCACCGGCACGTCCGCCAGCCACACCGCCAGGCTCCCCGCCACCTGGACGGTGGCTGTGTAGGAGCCAGCGTTGAAGCCCTTAACCGTCCCCTTGCGCACGTTCATCCCTAGACTGCTCCCAACAACAGCCGCTGCTCGTAGACGGCCACCCTGCCGCCCGCCGAGTAGCGCATACTCAGGCCGACCACTCGCCGCTGAGCGTTCGTCAGGCCGGCCGACTCGTCGGTGATGGAGATCACGTCGTAGAGCTCCTGGCCGCAGTTCATCGGCACCACGATCTCGCCGCCGCTGGAGGCGATCTCCTGGTGCCGCATCTCGGCGTCGGCCCGGTCTCGGGCGCGAGCGACTGTGTTCAGGTTCAGGTCATGCACCTGGCGGACGCGGTCGTAGGCATCATCGACCTCATCCCAGCCGAAGGCCTCCACGAAGGGGCCGTCGCCGAACACCTGCACCCGGTTGGCCTGGGGGCGCTGGCTGCCGTAGCGGCCGCGGAGGATGGCGTGATCCGTGCCGTAGGAGTAGTCGCTGGCCTCGCTGGCCTGGGGGTTCTTGATGTAGGCGAAGTGGCCGCGGAAGAAGATAACGTCGGGCACCACGGCCAGCAGGCGGCGCACCGCTATCGCCCCACTCTCGCCCGGCTGGATGGTGAAGCTGGGGTAGAGGTCAGTGACGACACTGCTGCTGCCGGCGCTGGAGAACTCCAGGCTCGCTCGCGCCATGATCAGGGAGAGTAGCTGGAAGACGTTCTTTTCGCCCTGGGCCCAGGCGTACTGACGACGCGACCGCCAGCCCTCCAGCAGTTGCCAGGCGTCGCGAGCGTGGAGGACGAGGGTGGCCTTCCCTTCATCGGAGGTGTATTCCCACCCCTCGATCCAGTAGGCGGGGCCCGAGGAGGCCAGGGGGCCGCTAGCAGTCTGGTAGCCGGGGCTCACTCGCACCTCGCCGCCCGCCTTGATGACCGCCTTTTCGCCTGATAGATCCAGGTAGCGGCCATCGTCGTTGCGCAAGACCAGGCGAAGGCGGCCACCGTTGGGATCGGTTTCGATGGTTAGCTCTAGGACGTCGGCTGTGACGTCCAGGGCGGGCGTAGTGAGAGAGGCCTGCCAGACGCCCGAGGGGGTGGTCAGCCACATGTCGCTCGTGCCATAGGCGATGGCCAAGCCGTAGTCGCTGGCCAGGTTCATGGGCACTGGCTCTCGCCAAAGGTTATTCACGTAGTCGGCTGTGGCTGGCGAGAAGGAGAAGCAGGGACGGGAATAGCTTTCGCTGCCCGTGTACTTCTCGACGAAGGTGAGGCGAAAGACGTCGGGGTAGGCCAGGAAGGGGGCGCGGAACTCCATGTTGGAGCCCGCGCTGGCCGTCACCACCTCCCGCAGAGGTGACCAGGTGCCCACCGCCTGGGAGTAGCCATCGCCGTAGATGCAGGTCCAGACCTTGTAGGCGCCCAGGGCGTCGCTGCCCGAAACCACCACGTCGAAGTCCGCCTCATACTGGCAGGCCAACCCGCTCACCGAGGCCAGGCTGTTGGTCCAGGCGGCGGGGCTGCCCCACGTGCCGCTGCGCTTCACGGCGTAGACGGTGCCCCCTACCGAGTAGATGAGGAGGACGGTGTTATCGGCCTTGAGACCGGCGGCAAGCCAGCCCACAGCGGTCGCCGCCGTCGTTATCGCTGTGGCTGAGCCGAAGGTAGCGCCGTAGTTGCTGCTTTCCCTCACGTATATCGTCTTGCCGTTGGTGCCCACGTAGAACAGCAGCACCTGGGCCGCTCGGCTGGCCAGGGCAACGCCGGCGTTGGCGGCGGCGTCCACAAACGTCCAGTTGCTGAAGTTGCTGCCTGGACCGGGGCTGGTCACCCGCTGGCGATAGAGAGAGCCGCTGTCCACACGGCAGCGGATGAGAGAGCCGTCGCCGGGCATGGTGGCGGCATGATAGCTATCGGTCTCGCCGCCGGAGTACAGGCGCTGCCAGTCCAGGCGGCGGATGCCGCCGATCCTGTCGGCGATCTCTACCTTCACGTAAGGGATGGCGCTGACACTCTTCTGGGCGGCGAGCAGGGCGGAGGGCAACGTTCGCATGTTCTGGGCTGCTAGCTATGCTCCAGGAGGTCCGTCAGCGTGGAAGGCAGTTCCCGCCTCGCCTTCTGGTAGTGAGAAGCCAGGTGGCGGGCTGCCGCCAGGATCTGCTCTGGCGTCGCCTCCACCCGGCGGCCGCGATACCCGCCCGGCGAGAGGGCGGCCACCGCTGTCGCCATGCGCTGCCAATCCACCGTCCGCTCGCTGTCCAGCCGCCCATTGAGGGCGCGGAAGATGGCTCGCGTGTGGTGGGGCAGCTTCCAGGTAGCGGGGTCTCCAGGATCGCCGACGATGGCGAAGGCCTCGGCGGGGAGCCCTTCCTTTCGCGACTGAAGGCCGGACCGAATCTTTGCTACCGACATGGTAGTTCTCACCTCTTCTCTATGGTTGCCAGACAGTGCTCTGATCGACCGGCGGTGTGGCCGGCGTGTACAGTTGCCGCACCCGCACGGCATTGCGGCGGCCGTGCTTGGCCAGGGCCTGGGAGAAGACGGCCAGGCGCTCTTGGCCCCAGGTCAGGTACTGGCGCCACACGTCCTGCCCGCCCACGTTGATGCGATTGGTGGCGAAGCTGGCCCACTCCAGGGCGGCGTAGGCGGCGGCCCCGGTCGCCACCAACTCCTCCAGGTGGGGTGGGATGGTCGAGGTGGAGGCGTCCAAGGTGTGCATCTGGCCGTAGTAGATATTGACCGATTGGTCGGCAGGGGGCCTCGCGTCCACCAGGAGGGTGAGGGTGCTTGCCCACAGGGAGAAGGGGATGTAGCTGGGCGGATACATGTCTACTGGGTACTCCACCGCTTCCACAGCCACCAGGTCGCTGAGGCTGGCCAGGGAGATATCGCGGCTGCCTTCGCTGGTGGTCAGGGTAGCTTTGGCCTCCAGGGGGATGGCCAGGCTCAGCTCCCTCACCGCCCGCTCGATGTCACGGTCCAGCTCATCGTCGGTCCAGCGCTGGTTGGCCGGGTCCTCGTCGTGCAGGTCGCGCCGGACGCGCGTTCTCATCTCAGATAGGTTCACGGGCTACCTCCCCTGACTAGGCCTGCCGCAGCATGGCCCTCACTGAGGCAATGAGAACCTCTGACTCGCTGAGGTAAGCGTCTATGAACTCTTCCAGCTCAGTGCGTTGAGTCTGTGAGAAAGCCACCGACAACTGGCCATCTAGCGAGCGCCAGATGACGCCCGCGTGCAGGTGGTTGGCTAGCTGGCGGATCGTGTCCTGGCGCTGGGCAAGGCCGTTGAGCATGTTTACTACCGTTTCCAGGTTCTTTTCGCTGAGGCCCATGGTTTCTCCTCCGTTAGGCCGCTTCCAGGGTCATGGAGCTTCCAGTCTTCACGACCCGGTAGAGCGTGCTGCCGAACTTCAGGTAGAGGTTGCTCTTGTCGGTGGGCGGGTCGGCGCCGCCGACCAGCCGCAGGTAGGGAGTGGTCGGCCCGAGCTCCAGCAGGCGGACGGTGGAGGCTGTCTGGTCAAGGATGCGAAGGCCGTAGGCTGTGCCCGCGCCAGAGCCGCCCTGGTTTTCGATGTCGATGCCGAAGACGCTGGTCGGCTTGCTGCCGCCCCAGAAGGCAGCCGCTACGTAGAGGCCCCTTGCAGCCGAGATGACGCCTGTCCCTGACGCGCCGCTCTGCTGCTGGATGAGGGTGCCTCCTAGCTGGGAGCAGGGGCTGGGGGTATTGTGCTGAACATAGAAGTACAGGCCGTAGACGTAGGAGGCGCTGGGGGTGCCCTGGCCGATGGCCCCGCCGGTGAGACCGTAGGTGAACTGGGGGCCAGCGGCCCGATTCCCATACACCAGGTTGTAGACACCGCGCGCGGGGTGCGTTGATAGGGTTCCGATGACACTGACGAGACTGTCGGCTTGGGGGGTAGCGTCAGCAAAAGCCGCGTGCTGGCTCACACGGAGGTCGCCGGCGAGGGCTACATGCGGGCTGGTGGGCGAGAGGGTGATGCGGTTGTTGCCACCAGAGTCGCGGATGGTGTTCTGGGTGAGGCGCAGGATCTCGATCAGAGCCTCGCCTTGCGAGGGGACGAATCCGGTATGGCCTGACTGGGCGTAGCCCAGGTTGGATAGAGCCGAGTGGTCGTTCGTGCCGCCGCCCTCTGGTTCGCCAAACAGTTTCAGTCGGCCCATGCTGTCCCCCCTAGCTCAGGCAAGCATAAACAGAAATGGAAAGGCTGGTGGCGGTGGCCGATACCACCTTCAGAAACACGGTGGCTCCCCTCACCTCCGCCTCCAGGCTGGGGATCGGATTGCCGGCCAGCTCCGCCTGGCCGAAGCTGCGCTCGTCGCCGCGGAAGTACTTGCCCGCCGTGGCATCCCACACCAGGAGCTGCACTTTGAGGGCGGTGAGGCTTGCAGAGCCGCTGGTGTCCAGATCGAAGCGGACATTGCGGTAGCCGCTGCAGTCCACCCCCGCGCTGGCGCTGGTGGGGTCGGAGGGGTCGGCCGCCGTCAGGCCGCTGCGATGGACGATGGGCGTCGTCTCCTCGTAGACCGGCCCCTTGGGCACACCCTGAGAATCGATGCGAACGTTGGCCACGGAGCTTCCCTTCGGTCGTCCCAGTCAAGGGCCGAGGGCCAGGGGGCATCGGATTGGCCCCCCATGCCCCAGGCTTATGGTCATCAACTCTTAGGTTCATCTCTGAGGGTTGAAACCCTCAGCTTCGAGGAAGCTGCGGATTTCAATCCGCAGGAGTGGTTTGTTTAGTTCATGACCTTCGGGCTGGGGCTGCGTGTGAACCCTCGACCTTTGACGTCGGCCCTGCCTATGGCCGCACACCCACCAGCTTGGCCAGCTTGAGGGTGTTGAACAGAGCGGCGGCCGTGTACCACTTGACGCGGGTGCGGCTGGCGTCCTTCTGCTCCAGGCTTCCCACGCGCTCCACCTGGAGACCGCCCGGCCCGGTGAGGCCGGCCAGAGCCCCTTCGCCGAACTGAAGGGCGTAGATGGTGGAGCAGTCGGTGCTGGTGCCCACAGTCTGGTTGTCAGGGACGTAGTCGGACAGGCCGAGGGGGATGCCGTCGTAGTACTGGACCATCTGTCCAAACTGGTCGCGGTCGCTCTCCAGCATGGTGCCGGCGGTGCGAGCCAGCTTGTTGATGATGCGACGGCTGCGCCGGCTCATCAGCAGGAGCTCCGGCTTGCCCCCCTTCACCGTGTCCACCAGTTCGTCCAGCTTGTCCAGGGTTAGGGAGCCGCCGTTCACCCCCATGCTCAGCGTCTGACCGGACTGGCACAGCTTGTCGATGCCATCGAAGGCCTTGGGGTTGACGGTCGAGTCGCCGCTGATGAACGTCTGCTCGAACAGGTCGCGCACCGCCTTGGCCTTCAGCTCGATGACGGCCGCCTCCAGGTCCTGGACGTTGGAGCGGGTCGCCACAAGGTAGTTATCGATGTCGGCGTCGCCGCCCATGATCTTGAGAGCGGCCGTGACCTGGGTGAAGGTGGGGGTCGATTCTGTCCAGGTGTCGCCCACATCGTAGAAGGAGGCGGTGGCGGCGGTGCTCTCGCGGTTGTAGGTGAGGCCGTTGCCCACGATCTCGACGGCGGGGAATCAGGTGCTCTCTCAGGTATGTGCTGAGATTGCCGCCCGAAAAGGCTACGACCGGGTAGCCAGGGGGCGCTCGCCCCAACCCTTCCACGTTGACAACGCCGCCAACTTCGCGCAGTATTGGGTTGCTCCAAGACGTAGGGATCGGGGGCGAACCACGGTGCTTTGTCCATCGTGCGGCTACGACAACCCGGCGGAAGCGCGCTTCTGCATGTCTTGCGCGGCGGCCCTAAAGCGTGTCTGCGCCAGCTGTGGCGCCGAGGCACCGCCTGAAGCCCGCTTCTGCATATCTTGTGCTGCATCCCTTGAGACGCCCGTACCACCCACTCCCACCCCTACCCCCACCGTCCCCACCTCCTTCGCCGCCGGCCGCTACCAGGTCAAGCGATTCCTGGGCGAGGGCGGCCGCAAGCGGGTCTACCTGGCCCACGATACCAGGCTCGACCGCGACGTGGCCTTCTCCCTGATCAAGACCGAGGGCCTGGACGCATCCGGCCTGGCCCGCGTCCGCCGTG
>Ga0315289_10001486_pt1 | contig 36494 bp, 19 predicted proteins | sample YL17G11_40_MG_FD_203452 | JGI IMG/M metagenome (GOLD analysis project Ga0315289, IMG submission 203452) | Sediment microbial communities from Yellowstone Lake, YNP, Wyoming, USA - YL17G11_40 | ecosystem: Environmental > Aquatic > Freshwater > Lake > Sediment | place: USA: Wyoming | collected...
CGTAAACATCCTCCAGAACGTCTTCACATTCCGCCTCGTTGCCCAGGTAGCGATGCAAGTGTCTGATGAAGATGCCAAAAGTCGCTCTCACAAAGGGCTCCATGGCCCGGCGGCGCGACTCGTCATCGGCGTCCGTCAACTGCTTCAACGCGTTTCGCAACGGCTTTTCCATCCGGTTTCTTCATTCTCCCGTCTTCTGATCACCGGTTCCCACGCCGCAGTTGCGCTCTTGGCTGCGGCGGACACGGGGTCGCAAACCCGTAAACCTTTATTGTATCAGGGAGATATGAAGAATACAACCGATCCGGATGGGAATCACACCGGCTTGCGGCCCAGAACCCTCCATTCGATCCAGACGCCCGCCAAGGCCAGCGACAGGATCGAGGCCAAGACGGCAATGTCGGCCTTGTAGTTGGGAGCGTGACTGCCGGCCAGTCGTGACAGCCCGGGCAGTACGCCGACGGCCGTACTGCCGACGAACCCGGCTTTCTCCACCGCGGTGCCACTGTCACCCTGCGACACAGCCCCGGCCGCGCGGTCACCGTCGTTTTCCTGCGCCGTCGGCTTCACCTCCTGCGCCGGAGCAACGGCCGGCGGCTCGCCCGCACCCGTGCTCCCTTTATCGGTGTCCGATGGCTTCTCTTCCACCGGCGGCAGAGGAGTCTCTTGTACCGGGACGCGAGGAGCGACTTCGGCGGGAGCAGTCGGGGCAGTGGTCGGTTCGGCCGTCCCGGCTGCCTCGGCTTGGGCCGCGGTGGTCATCATCTCTCCGACCGTGGGGCTGACCGGGGCCTCGGCCTTCACCTCCGCCTCGGGCGCTTTGATCGTTTCGTTGCTCGTTTCGCCGCCGGCCTTGGTCGCCGGACCGGCCTCTTTCTCCATCTTCTCGACCAGGTTCAACAGGATAGCGGCCGACTCGGCGTTCCTCGGATCCTGACGAGCCTCCTCCAACTGATCGCGAGCATGACCCGTCTCACCGACGCCCACCAGTTGATAGCCGAGCAGCAGTTGCAGGTCGCTGTCGCCCTCGGCCTGATCGGCCTTGTCCAGGAGCTTATCGATCTGCCCGTACAGCACATCATCGTTGGCATACAGGCCCCGCGGGAAGAAGACGCCTTCTTTCTCCGGGGTGACGCTCTTCAAAGCGCCGCGCAGCACGTCGGCCGCTTTGTCATACTTCCCATCGGCGAACAGCGCCTGAGCATAGGCAAAGGGCAGAATCATGTCGTTGGGCGACAACCGTCTCGCCTCTTCGAACTTCGCCGCAGCGGCGGCATACTGGCCCGCCTCGAAGCTCTTGACGCCTTCCTCGAAACGGGTGTCGGCCAGCGTCTGCGGGGCCGGCTCGACGGCCTTCTGTTGTTCGAGTCTGGCGCGGAGCCTGGCCTGGGTGACCGGATCGAGCGGTGCATCCGAGCTATAGGTCGTGTTGCCGCCGTCGTCGCCGTAATAATTATAGTTGTAGGTGTAGTAATTGTCGCTGCCGGCAACGACCTCGCTGGCGACCGGATAATACCCGTACCAGACATAGGGGTGATAGCCGTACCAGTAGTAGCGCATGTAGCTGTAATCGTAAGGCCACCAGCCGCCCAGGCTGATGAACACGTACTTGCGATGGTAGTACGGCCACACGTAATCACAGTAGCCATACCGACCGAACGGGTAGTACACCGGATAGTAGTACGACGGCCAAATGACCCGGTGATGCAAGTGGTGATAAGGGTCATAGTACGTATAGATATGCCGATCCGTATGCCGGATCAGGTCCGGCCGGTCGTAGTAGCGCCCGTGCAGATACAGCGGCCGATGCGTCCCAAGGTCGGCGCGGAAACCGACGCTCGACCTGGGGCCCGAATCCCTGTGCAGTCCAGAGGTTGCGGGTGCCACACCTCGCGTCCGGGCCCCGAAATCCGCAGTGCCCGTTCCGGGAGCCGTTGCCACGCGCTGCCGGTGCTCCATCAGCCGGGTGCTCAGACTCTGGCGTCGAACCTCGGCCTGCACCATCTGCCTCTGCGGTGCCGCGGCCGCCGAGTTTTGCGTCTGCAACTGGCTGCTCGCCACGGATCGATCGCCGGTGCGGGTGCTCAGGCCGCTGCGACTGCGGAAGCTGCCGATTCGGTCGCGGGTCTGAGCCGTCCCGGTGTCCGGCGCCAATCGCTGCTGCGCATCTAACCCGGAGGGCCGCTGCGCGTCCGGGCTGCGCGTCAGATCGGAGGACGCCGTGGGGCTCTGCGGCCTCAGAGTGCCCGATCCGGTTGTGCTCGATTGGCTACCTGCCGCTCGCTCACGGCTCTGACGCAACCGCTCCGCCAGTCCGGACCGGCTTGTGGTGCTGCGCTCGCTCTGGGCTCTTGCCGTGAGAGCCGTATCCTGTTGTGGCGTCACGGTTTGCGTTCCCTGGGACGGCCCGGCCATCTGCCCGGCGGTCCGGCTTTGTGGCGTCTGCTGTTGTGTGGCCGTTCCTGACTGTGCCCTGAACCGCAGGTAGCGCGAGCTTTCGGAGGTCCTGCTCGGCGCGGAGGATGTAGGATTCTGGGTAGCCGGCGGGTCGATCCGACTCGACGGTGCGGTCACATTCGACCCACTCGAAGGTTGGCTTCGTCGCGTCTGCAGGCGGTCAAACAGCGACCCGCGCGACACGTTGCTTCTCTCGGAGACGCTCGGGGAAGAGGCCTGAGGCGCCGGCCTTGTGATGCTCTCCGTGCCGATTCGGCCGCCAATACTATTGGTCGGGTTCCCAAACGCAGAATTCGGCGTTTGGGGGCCCGTCCCTCTGGGGCTGCCGACATCGGACGGCTGCGGCAGGGAACTCCGCACGCTATCCTGTGTGTTCGGGGAATAGCGAAACGTCCTCGGCGAGTTGGTGCTCGGCGTGAAGCTGCGCGGGCTCGGCGTGAAGCTCGGCGCAGGACTGCTGCGCATCGGGCCTGGCGATTGGCTCACCGGCGGGCTGAACGAGGGCCGCGAGCCGATGGATGGGCTCGAAGGCATTGACGGGGCCGGCGTCGGCCGGCTGAAAGAGGGGCTGGGCTGGCTGAAAGACGGGCTCGGCCGGCTGAAGGACGGACTCGGCTGACTGGGCCGACTGAAGGACGGGCTTGGCTGACTGAAGGACGGACTCGGTCGGCTGACGGATGGGCTTGGACTGCTCGAAAACGACCTCTGCATGCTGGACATGCGGCCGTCCATAGAGCCGCTGCGACTTGCCATCTGCCCCGCGGTGGACGTACTCGCCCCCGCCCGGCCCAGATCGCCGGATCTCTCACGTCCCAGCAGCCGGTTGCCCGCCATTGGGGAAATCAACGTGGCTGCCACCACTGCCGCCACCGCCGCTCGCGATTTGATCATCTTCCTCGTCAACATCTTACTGCTCCTTGGACCGCCAAACGTAACCGCCGCGTTTGCGGCCCCTGTACGGCTGCCTACACCCCAGCCAACACCACGAATCTACCTCCGCTCCTCTTATAACTCTACTGTTTTCAAGGCTTTAAGGTTTGGAGTACCGCCTTCAGGCGGTCAAGTTGAACCGGCTGAAGCCGCAACTCCGAACTCTATTCTACCATATTTTCGTCCGAAGGCTCTGCTCTACATTATTTAAGGCAGGAACCTCCCGTCCGGTAACGCGAAAAAGTTCGGAGTACCGCGTTTTCGCGGTCTTCGACCGCCCAAAGGCGGAACTCCCAACAAGAAAGTGAACCTTGCGGTTCTCGATGATAGTCGCCCGTTGACAAAATGGCGGCCTTGGGTATAATGAAGCGTTCAAGGACGGAATAGGACGGGAATCTCGGAGTATCCAGGGAAAATAGGTACGGGGAAAGGGTTAGCCATGACAGCGTGGCGCATCGCTTTGGTGCTATTAGGCTTGGGGGCGGCTCTGGCAGTACCGGCTTGGCCGGCAGCGACCGAGAATTCAACAGGCGTCCAGTGCCCACCGGGAAATCCGACGCCGGGCACGATTTCGGCGTTTGGCTGAGACGGCGCAACCTACGTTCCGCCGGGACCGACGGTGGAACCGGACGACCTCCGTGACGGAGGCGATCAATACAGCCGTTTCGAACCAACAGCACTCATCGCGGGCACGCCCAACCAGGCGTTGACCGTGCAGATGCGACTCGAGAGCACGGGAGTCACGCAGCCCGGCCTGATCAACGTGTATTTCTACGCTTCGACCGACACGACGATCACCGCGTCGGACTACCTTCTGGGGCGGACCGATGCCTCGATTTCCGCCCATGGGTCGGCCCTGCTCACGTTGCGCGGCACGCTGCCCATGAACCTCCCGGAAGGCTCGTATTACATCGGATGGATTATCGATCCGGAGGGCCGGTTCCGGGAAGAGAATAAGACCAACAACACCGCCTACAAGAGCACGCCGCTGCTGCGGGTCGTCAGTTCCTCCCAGTCCACCGTCTACGTGGATGCCCGGGCGCGCGGGACCAACGACGGTTTGAGTTGGGAGAACGCCCTGACGAGCTTGCCGGACGCTTTAGCGATGGTGGTGCCGGGCCGGGAGATTCACGTGGCGGCCGGGGTCTACACGCCGGATCAAGGGCTGGGGATCACCCCCGGCGACCGGGAGGCCAGCTTTACGCTCCGCCGTGGCGTAACGATCCTGGGCGGCTACGCCGGAGCGGGGGCGCCCGATCCGGATGCCCGCGATGTCACGACCTACGCGACCATCCTCAGCGGCGACCTGAACAGCGACGATCGGCCGGTCGCGGATCCCTGTAATCTCTGGAGAGAGGTCTCGCGGACCGACAACAGCCGGCACGTGCTTACGGCCCTCGACGTGGGTGAGGCGACGGTGCTGGACGGGGTTCAGGTGGTCGGTGGCTACGCCTTCGGCCCCTCCGCCACGCCATTTACCGACGACCTGCAAGGGGCCGGGCTGACCATGTCCGGCGGGAGCCTGATCCTGCGCCACTGCACGTTCGCGGGCAACTGGGCCTCCGGCGACGGTGGCGCCATCTATGTGGATGACGGCCGCCTGGAGTTGATCGAGTGCACGTTCCGCAGCAACGGCGCCGGCAGGTTTGTCGCGCTGTCGCCAAGCGTTCCTTCGGTTGCTCCGACGGATACCCTCCAAACGAACGGGACCGGTGGGGCCATTCGTAACGACGGTAAAGGACCGTTGATCCTGTCTCAATGCAGGTTCCTCGGCAACTGCGCCGGCAGCCAGGGTGGCGCGCTCGACAACAACAAGGGCGACGTCACGCTCGCACGCTGCCTGTTCCTTCAGAACGACGCCGGCAGTTCCGGCGGCGGGGCCGTCTGGAACAGCGAAGGCCAGATCGAGTTGGTCAGTTGCATTCTCCACGGCAACCGCTCGGACTACAGCGGCGGGGCCATCGCCAACGGCTGGAGCGGCACGCTGCACGCGGTCAACTGCTGTCTGCACGCCAACTCCAGTAGGGTCCAGGCCGGGGCGATCGACAACTTCTTCGGCGCCAAACTCACCCTGTCCAACTGCACGCTGGCCGGCAATCGCCAAGGCGGCGGCGCCGGAGCCGTCATCTGCGGACCGGCGCTGGACCAGATCGGCAGCGAACTGACGGTCACCAACTGCGTCCTGTGGAATGGCGGCAGCGAAATCGCCAACCTGGGCAAATCGCTCGTCACGGTCACGCGAACCGACATCCAGGGCGGCTGGGCGGGCGTCGGCAACCTCGATGCCGATCCCCTGTTTGTTCTGCCGAAAGGTCTCGACGGCGTCGCGGGCACGGAGGACGACAATCTGCGGCTGGCGACGGGCTCGCCTTGCCTCGATCAGGGCAGCAATGCTCTGCTGCCGGAAGATTCGGCCGACCTCGACGGCGACGGCAATCTCAACGAGTCCCTGCCGTTCGATCTCGATGGTAACGCCCGTAAGACAGGCACGACGGTGGATCTGGGAGCCTACGAAGGCGCCGCGGCTCCCTGTGGCGGTTGAGCCAGCCCCAAGAGCCTCCAACAGAAAGAACGCCGGCACACACCTCTCTGTCACCCCCGCGCAGGCGGGGGTCCAGGAAGGCCGCGGCGCGGGTGGATTCCCGCTTGCGCGGGAATGACAGAAGGCAGCAGCCTTCCGCCCGCACGTCATTGTGCTAGAGGCTCTAAAGCGGGTGCAGAACGGACAAGCTGTGCGGTTAGAGACCGCCGCGCACCTGCCTTGGTCTTCCTAGGGCTTGTACTCGTAGGCGCCCATGTCGGCGGCGCGCCCGGCCGGACGCAGGACGCCGTCAATGTCCGTCTCCGGGGCCTCCTTGGTGCTGGCGGCATCGATGGCCGGAGAGCCGGCCCGGAGATGCAGGTCGCTGTGGCCTGAGTCCACGAAGAGCGGGTCGGCGTTGATATTGCCCTCGCCCCAAACGACCGTCGAGTACGCGCCCGAAATGGAGATCCCCTGGCGGCCGCGCTGGATGTCGCAATAGCGAACCGTGACATGCGAGCCGCGGTCGGCTATCTGCGTGTTGGAGGTATCCGCCAAAACAATCGTCTGGGGGCAGTCCCAGATGATGCAATTGACCAGGGTGGCGGTACCGCCGCCGGGACTGAGGCGGTACGGCGGACCCCAGCGGCCGAGGTCGAACAAGCGGACGCCGCGACCGCAACGAACGATCGTGTTGTTGATCAGGGTCGCGGTGCAGGAGTTCTCGACCGCGATCCCGCCGTTGGTGCAGCCGATGATGACATTGTTGACCACGAGGGGCGAGCACTTGTCGCGCAGGACCATGCCGTGGTCGTTGCCCCCCATGATGATGTTCCCTTCGATGATGGCCGAGCATCGCGTGGGATTGATCCGGTCATCGTACTCGGGCAGGTCAAAGACATTGTTGCGAATGACGCACGGCGGTATGCTCTCGCCCCAGAGGTCCACGTCGTCGTTGTCGCCGCTCTTGCCCTGGAAGTAACAGTCCTCCACCAACACGTGGGCATACCGCGTGTGGACGCCCTGGCCGATCCCGAGGAACTTGCAGCGGGTGATGCTCGCCGAGGTATTCCCCGGATGATTGGCGTCGTCGGCAATGATGGCCAGGGCATCCCCCTCGGCGTTCGGGCCATCCTTGGGCAGCTTCTGGAACGTGCAGTCGTTGAAATCGAGATGGCAGGCCAGAGCCACGATAGCCTCGTGGTAGTTCCGGGGCCCGGGCTCATAGTAATCCTGGTGCTCGCCCACGCTGTCGGCATACTCGAAAATGCAGTGCTCGAACCGGCTGTCGGCCGCCTCGACGAACAGGAGCTGCTTCCACGTTGTGCCGTCGCCGAGATGCGTGAAGCGAATCGGCCGGGCCTCGGTGCCCTCGGCCAATAGCCGGCCCGCGATGAGGATCGAGACGGCCTTCTTCATCAGCACAACCGTGCCGGGCTCGATCGTGAGCACCTTGCCCGCGGGGACTGTCACAGTCTGATCGACGATCCAGGCGCCGGAAAGCGTGAGGTCCGCCTTCTGCTCGCCCGCGAGGTGATGGGCCGGAGGCACGTAGAGGACTTCGATCGCGCCGGAATCCACTTCCTTGCCGCCGGCCTCAAGGGCCTGTGCCATGATGGTGTTCAGACCGCTGGTCAGCGGGATCATCACATGCCAAGTGCCGTCCGCCGGACTGAAATCCGCCGCCACGCCCTGGACCGTCACCTGAGCGGCGCCGGCAGCAGTCGTCCGCCCGGTGAGGACCAGCGTATCGGTCATCACGATGTACGTGTCGCCGTTTCGCGGCGCGTCGGAGCCGGTTCGCAGGGCCGGAATCAGCGAGAAATCGCTGCTGGTCAGCGAATTGTTGTGGCCCTCGATGGCCAGGACGTTTTTCCCCACGCGGAGCAGGTCGCCCGCGCTGCCGAGGTTGATCGTCTCCGGCGTGCCGGCCTCGTGCGAGATCGAGGCGAGTGTCTGGTACGTGGCGGCCCCGGCAGGCATGCCGCGCCGGGCCACCTCCCTGCCATTGAGGTACGCGATGAAGCCGTCATCGTAGTCCATCGTCAGTTCCACGGCGGCGTTCGGCGTGACGGAAGCAACCGGGAATTCCCGGCGGATGTAGACCGTGGCATAGCGGCCGAGCATATCGCTGAGGACGGTGGCGTCGTCGTTGTCGCCAAAACCGAAGCCGGCCGGCCCCGTCTCCCAGCGGCTATCGGCGAAATCGACTTGTGTCCAGGCATCGGCCGGCGTGCCGGCCGGCTCCTTGCCGCGAAAGAATTGCCACGTGGCCCCCGCCGGAACCAGGTCCACGCCCTCGGAGCCGAACTGAATAGTCATGGAGCCGGCCTCACCGCCAATCGCCATGACCACGATGAGGCCGATCAACAAGTGCCTAACGTGCGCGTTTCTCATAGACATCCTCCGGAGGGTGCTATTGCCGAACTTGATCGTCAGAAGTCATTAGGGCCTTGACGTCCCTATTATAGCACGGAGGGCGCCGTCCGCAAAATCGCCTCACTCGTTCGGAGTATCGCCCGTTGGGAGTACCGCGTTTACGCGGTCCTAACCGCCTGAAGGCGGGACCCCGAACGGGAACTCCCAATGCGAAGGCTGGCGTTCAGTGTCGGAAGTTGATTGGGTGCGAGACAACAGCGGGCTGGAGATCGGGTTTGTCCGGGGCCGCTACGGCTTTCCAGAAGGATCACGAGAGCATCCTGGAACCTGCGCCGGTGCGCCGCCCGTTGGGAGTTCCGCGTTCACGCGGTCCTGAACCGCCTGAAGGCGGGACTCCGAACGAGGACTCCGAACGGGAGGCCCGGACCCCCATCCACGATCCCCTCGTGGTGATCCCGCGCGCGGGTCGCACTGCGGAGGTGCGCCTCACGGGTTGATCATGTTCAGCAATTGGTTGGCCAGCCGGGGATCGAGGTTTTGCAGGGCACGCTGCTGTTCCAGCGCCAGCCCTCTGTCGCCGACGCGCAGGTAGGCCCGGCCGAGATTGAAGTAGGCCTGGGCGTGCTGCTGATCCGTCTGGACGGCGTCCTTGAAAGACTCGATGGCCTGGGCGTACATCCCCGCCTGGAGGTAGGCTTTGCCCGTTATGACCTGGGTTTCCACGATCGTGGGGTCCAGTTCCTTGGCCTTCTGGAACGCCTGCATCGCCTCGTCGCACTTGCCGGCGTTGGACAGGGCCAGTCCCAGCGATAGATGGGCATCCGCCGAACGGGGCCGGATCTTCAGCGCTGTTCGGTACGAGACAATCGCCTCGGCATAAGAGCCTTGATCGAAGTACGCTTTGCCCATGCCGAGATACGCATCGAAACTATTCGGATCCAGGGCCAGCGCCTCCTGATAGGAAGCCATGGCCTCTTTCGTCCGCTCCATCTCCGCATACGCGTCGCCCAGCTTCACGTGGGCGTCGGCATCGGTGGGCCTGAGCTTGACCAGCTTTTGACAGACGGCTACGGAGCTGCGCGACCTGACAGAATCGCCGCGACGCTCTTTCAGGAGCGAATACGTACTGCTCTCGTGCGAGTGGACCCCGGCGATGTCTGCCAGGACTTTGGCCTTCAGACCGCTGGCGTCGATCATTCTGACGCAGATCAAGCCGGCCACGACCAGAACCACCAGAAGAAGCAGCCGCAGCAGCCACGTGCGGCATCGGCCGACCAGAGCGCGACCCTTTTGCCAGGAACTACTTCGCTCGCTTTGTGCCGCCGGTTGCGGCATGGAAAATTCTTCCCGGATCATATGCGAACCCCTAAGTACGGCCCTGGGACCCCAACCGCGACCCCTGCCTCCGCAGGGGGTGTCCTTCCCGCCAAGGCGGGAATCGCGTTGGGGAGCCCTTCCAGGCCCCCTGCAATTCTGCCGTGACGGCGTCGTACCGAGCGGTCGTACCGCCCGCCATCGTGGCACGCTCGCGCCATCCGACGCCGCTGCTTACTCTCTGCAAAGCATACGAAATCGCACGCAGGTCTCAAAATGTGGTCGCCGGTAGAGGCGTCCGGGCGCCGGTCGAAGCTCTGCCGCTGGGGCGTTTCCCGCCGGTTCCCATTCAAGCATTCGGTCCCGACGGCCGATAATCTTGCAGAGGACAGTGAAATATGGTTTAATGAACATGGATCGAATATAGGACGCAGTGGTCGAATCGAGGGCGGTATCGGAAAATGGCAATGAAAGTTCAAGAAAGAAGGCGGCAGTATCGGGCGTCGATCCCGGGCGAGGGCAAAAGCTCGTACCAGAAAAAGTACGACCGGGCGATGTCCGGCCGCGACCCCAAGGCCGCGATTGCGGCCAAATGCCTCGATTGCATGTACTGGCAGCGCAGCCGGATTGCGGAATGTCCCATCGTGTGCTGTCCGCTCTGGCCCTACCGCCCCTTCACCAGCGAGACCGCCCTTTCGGCTCCGGCATTACGCAAGAAGCGCAAGAAGAAGTAGCACGGCCGGCCAACAGGCCATCCCGTATGGGCGGGTCTGAAGCCCGCCCCTCCTGTCCGAACTCTTCCGTCGAGGGGACCGGTGGCGCGAGCGCCAAGCGGCCTCGTCACTTCGTTTCCTTCGTCTGGTCGCCGGCAGCCGGCGGCGTGCCCGGGGCCGGCGCCCCGGCAGCGGAATCGGGCGAATCGCCATCCGCCGGGGGCGGTTCATCCTGTTCCGCCAGCGGCCGAAGCTCCTCCTGCAGATTGTGCAACTTCTGTCGCGCCTTTTCCTGTTCCTGGCGGGCCTGGGGCAACATCTGCTCGGACGTCTCGATCACGTAAGGAGTGATGAAGATGAGCAGCTCGCTGTTGGCCTGCATTTCCTGCTTGTGACGGAACAGTCCGCCGACGAGCGGCAAATCTCCGAAGAAGGGAACCTTCCTCTTGGTCTTGCTGTCCTCCTGGAAGAGCATGCCGCCGAGCATGATCGTCTGGCCGTCCTTCACGACCAGGTTGGTCGTCGTATCCAACTCGGTCCGGACCGGCTGGGTGTTGATGACCTCCGACTCCAACTGCGAGAGAATGACGTTGATGATCATGTCGACGCTCTTCTCGGGCGTGATGCTCGGCCGGGCCCGCAGGGTCATGCCGACCTTCTCGTAGGTGTAGTTCGAGGTCGCACGGCCACCGGTGTCCGAGATCGAGATCTGCGTCTGGAATCCCACCCGCTGGCCTTTGAAGAACTGCGCTTCCTCATTGTCCTTCGTCCACAAGGTCTGCTGATTGAGGATCTTGGCGTGGAGATCCCGCATCAGGAAATCGATCAGGACGGATAGGTTGAGACCCTCCTGCACCACCACGCCCTCACCGGTAGTGGCGCCTGTCCTCGGGTCGACCACGAGGGAGCCATACTGCTGCAGCGCCGAGAGGGTATTGCGAGCGACCAGCGCATTCTCGTTGTCGGGGGGGTTCCACCGGGCCGGGTCGGAGCTGTACTGCAGGCCCAGCGAGGTCATGTTCTGGTGATTCACCAGCATGATGATCGCCTTGAGCATGAGCTGCTTGCCCGGGATGTCGAGCTCCGTGATCATCGTCTGGAGACTGTCCATGAACTCCGGCGGCGAAAGCACCAGGAGGGACTTGCTGTGCGTATCGGGGATGAATCGCGCCCGCCCAATGATATTGCTGATCGGCACCTGATTGGCGCCGGTGCGGCCTCCCGTGGTCCACCAGGGACGGTATTCGCCGGCGGGCCCCTGATTGTTGATGCTGTTGCTGGCGGCGGCGTTCCTGGCGTTGCTGTTTCCACTGCCGGAACCGGAGCTCTCGTCCATCGAGTACTGGCTGAGCCCGCGCTCCGTCAGGGAGATGGCCGCGGAGGTGCCGGTCTCGTTGAACATGGCATTGAGCCGCTGGGCCAGGATTTCCGGATCGGCGTAGTTCAGCCGCACGACCTTCGGGACCTCGGCCGCCTCCCGGCTGTCCAGCTCTTTGACCAGATCTTCCACCACGCCATAGGCTTGGGGAATGTTGCTGATCACGATGAGCTTTTTCGAGCCGGGCACCTGCTCGAACGTCAGTTGACCGTAGAGCGGACCGACGATCCTCTGTTTGTCCTGGCTGCTGCTCCCAAACATGTAATCGAAGAACGAGTACCGGCTGCTCATCTCCTGGCTGAAGAGCGTCTTGAGCAGGGTCGCCATCTGGGTCGGGTCCGAATTGTGCAGCTCGATGATGCGCGGCCGGACCGTGCTGACATCGACGGCAATATCCCACTGCTCGATCTGCTCGGCGATCTTCTTCATGTTCTCCGGCGACGCGGTCACCGTCAGTTGCTTGAGCGTGACATGAGCGATCGTCTTGACGGTGTCGGGGGACGGTCCCCCGCCCATGCGGCCACCGTAACCGCCGTACGAGCGGTACGCGGAAGTGCGGCTCGCCATCGCCCCCTCGCCGAAGAGCTCGTCGATATTCCGCTTGATCTGGTCCGGGTCGGCGTGCTTGAGCTCGAAATGCCGGGTCTCGAACTGCCCGGGCGGGACGTCGATCTCCTCGATCATCTTCTTGACCATTTCGCGCAGGTCCGCGCGGCCGAAGACCATCACCTGTCGCGCCTGCTCCAGCGCCTGCACCAGCACGCTGGCCTGCAACTCCGTGCCGGGCATCTGCTGGAGGGCCTCGTTGATCCGCGTGGCCACCTCCCGCACGTCCCCGTAGGTGATCGGGACCGTCTCGTATTCCTTCGCCGTCGGCTCGCCTTTGTCGAGTTTTTGAATCCACTCATTGATGAGCTTCATGTCCTCCGCCGAGGCCCGCGCGATGACCCATTTACGCTTCGGCTCCGGAATCAGCACGACGGGAAGCTGGCTGGGCCCCATGATGACCGAGGTCGCGGCGCTGCCGGACAAACCGCCCCGGTAGAGCCGGTTGCTGCTGCCGGAATAGCCACGCGCGCCGGGATAGGACCGCCCGCCGTAGCCGCCATACCCGCCGCCGTAACCGCCCCCGGGTCGGCCGGGCGTGTCACTGAGCAGCATGCGCAGCAATTGGACCACTTCCGCCGGGTCCGCATGCCCCATCTCAAAGACCTGGGTCGTCGTCTTTTCTGCCCCGGGCACATCGAACTGGGCGATGATCGCCTCGATCTTCATCAGGTTCTCGACCGTGTCGATCACCAGTAGATTGCCCGTGCTCTCGTCGGCGCTGACGTAGCCCGATTCGCTCAGCAGCGGCAGCACGATCTCGCCCATCTGGCTGGCGCTGTAGCTGCGCAGCTTGATGCATCGTTGAATGACCTGGTTCTTGTTCTCGATCGTGCTCAGCGGTGTGTCGCTGGTGATCGTCGCGACCGGCCGGTCGAGCCGCTCCACCCATTGGCGAATCGTCGCCATGTCGGCCGGTGCGGCCTTGGCAATGATCCACCCCTGCTTGGCCTCCGGCAGCAGAATGATGGTCCGGCCGCCGGGGGCCAGAATCGTGGTCGAAGCCCCGCCGTTGTTCGCCCCCGTGAAACGCGTGCGCGGGCTGCCGGGCCGGCGTTGCCGCGACGACTGCCCGGGGCGACTGCCATAGGGCGAGGTGCCGCCGGCAGTCTCCGTATCCGTCAGGACCGTCTCCAGCAGCTCGATGACCTCCTCCGGGCTGCGTTGGCGAACCTCGAAGATCTCCGTCGCGGTGTCGGCCTCGGCGACGTCGAACTGGGCGATGACCGCTTCGATCCGCATGAGGTTCTCCACCGTGTCGATGATCAACAACGTCGCGGTGCCCTCTTCCGCCGTCACGTGTCCAGATTCGGTCAACAGGGGTGTGACAATGTCGCTCATCTTGACCGGATCGTAATGCTCCAGCTTCACGAATCGCTGGACGACCTGGTTCTTGCTCTGGATCTCCGCCAGCGACTGGTCGGCGGTAATCGTCGGCATGGGCTTGTCCAGCCGTTTGATCCAGCCTTCGATCAACTCCATGTCGTCCTGGCGGGCCTTGACGATGATCCACTTGCGATGCGGCTCCGGGATAAAGAGCATAGGCTGCTCGCTGCTGCCCGCGACCACGGGGTTGCTCGGCTGGCGATTGGCCGCTCCGGACCGGAACCGGCTCAGCCGCATGGCGCGGCCGGCCCATTCCCAGTTCTGCCGATATTGCCCGGTCTGACTAGTGGACGCCGTCGAGAGGGAGTTGTCCCCGACGACCGCTCCCAGCAGATTGGCAATCTCCTCCGGCTCGCGGAATTGCAGCTCGAAGACCTGGGTCACCGTGTCGTCGCGCTGCGGAACATCGAACTGGGCGACAATCTTCTCAATCCGCAGCAGGTTCTCGACGCTGTCGACGACCATGACGGTGCCCGTGGTCGGTTCCGGCGTGACGCGCGCCGTATCACCCAACATCGGGGTGATGATCGCCACCATGCGATCCACACTGGCGTGCTTGAGCTTGATGAACCGCTGGACGACATCTTTCTTGTTCTCGATCTTGTCGAGCGTGTCTTCCGCCGTGACCGTCAGCATCGGCTTGTCCAGCTTCTTGATCCAGTCCGTGATGGACGCCAGGTCTTCCGGACGCGCCTTGACGATGATCCACTTGCGATGCGGCTCCGGGATAAAGAGCGCGGATTGCTCGTTGACCGCATTGGGGGTCCAGGGGCGGTTGTTGGTTCGGAATTTCGAACGATCCACACGGATGGCGCGCACCGACCAGTTCGAGGTGCTCCGGTCGCGCCCGTAGGTGCTCGTGGAGGCGCCGGTATTGTCCCCGAGAACGGCGCTGAGCAGGCTGGCGATCTCGTCCGGCTCGCGGTATTGCAGCTCGAACACCTGTGTGACTATATTCTCCTGCGGCGCAACATCGAATTGGCTGATGATCTCTTCGGCCCGCAGCAGGTTCTCCACCGTGTCGATCATCAACAGCGTGTTTGTATTCTGCTCCGGCAGAATGCGCCCGGACGTGCCCAGCATCGGCATCAGGATCTCGCTCATGCGATCTGCGCTGCAGTGCTCCAGCTTGAAGAACCGCTGCACAATCTGGGTCTTGTTCTCGATCTTGTCGAGCGAGTCCCCGGCGGCAATCGTGGGCATCGGCTGATCCAGCTTCTTGATCCAGGTGGTGATCGACTCCATGTCTTCCGGACGCGCCTTGACGATGATCCACTTGCGGCGCGGCTCCGGGATGAAGACCACAGGCTGGTCGCCGGCGGGGCCGGTCGAGGGCCGGCTGCTCTTGAACCGGGCCCGATCGACGCGGATGATGCGCGTCGCCCAGTTCGGTCCCCGATAGCCCTCGCGCCCGAGGGTGTTTATGGAAGAGCCGACGCCTTCGCCCAGGACGGCGCTGAGCAGCGTGGTGATCTCCTCCGGCTCACGGTGCTGCAGCTCGAAGACCTGGGTGACAATGTCCTCGCGCGGCGGGACGTCGAACTGGGCGACGACCTTCTCGATCCGCAGCAGGTTCTCCACGGTGTCGATAACCATCAGCGTGCTAGTGTTCGACTCCGGCAACATACGTCCGGTGGGTCCCAGCATCGGCATCAGGATCGAGCTCATGCGATCCGGGCTGCTGTTCTTCAGCTTGAGGAAACGCTGCACCACCTGATTCTTGTTCTCGATCTTGTCGAGCGAATCGTCGCCGACGACCGTCGGCACCGCCTGGTCGAGTTTTTCGATCCACTGGCGGATGTCCTGCATGTCCTCGGCAGAAGCCTTGGCAATGACCCAATTGAACTTGGGCTCCGCGATCAGGATCATCGAGCCGCGCGGGCTGCTGACGACGGTGGACGAAGCAAACCGGCCTCGGCCCCGCCCTCCGTACTCCCCGGAGGGAGAATCAGGCACGGAGAGCACCGTCCGGAAGCTGCCGCCGCCTCCGCCCGGGCCGCGACCCGCCCCGCCGAGCAGCAGTTGCAGCAGTTGCACGATCTCGCCGGGCGTGCGGTTGCGGACCTCGAAGACCTCGGTCGCGAGCTGCTGGGCGCCCGCGACATCGAACTGGGCGATCATCGTCTCGATCCGCATGAGATTGCGCACGGTGTCGATGACGAAGAGGCTCGACGTCGGCTCGTCGGTGCTGATGTGGCCGGAGTCGCCGATCAGCGGTTGGATGATCTGCACCATCTGGCCGGGGGTGGCGTTGGTCAGCTTGAAGGACCTTTGGACGACCTGCTCCTTGTTCTCAATGGCGGCCAGAGGCTGATCCGGTGCGATCACCGGCACGGTCCCGACCCTGGCGTCCCGCATGCGTTTCAGATAGATCGTCTTATCCACGTACTCGGCAGAATAGCCCTTCAGTCGCAACGCCCCATAAATCTGGTCCAGGGCCTCGTTCCTCGGCAGCCGCCCGGGCGCGTAGATCGTGATCTTCTCCTTCATGATATCGTCCGTGGGGATGACCACTTTGCCCGTCCAGTCCGCGATTTTCTGGATGATGAGCTTCATCTCCACGTCTTTGAGGTTGATCGCCTCCCCCGCCTCGGAAGCCGCATTCAGGGCATTGGGCTCGGCAATGACCTTAGAGGGCTCCTGAGCGGCCGATTTCGTCTCCTCCTTCTTCGCTGTCTCCGGCTGAGGGGCTGTGGCAGCGGGCGCAGGCTTCTGATCGGACTCCGCTGCAACCGGCGTCTTGGCAGCCTCCGTCTCCGGCGGCACCGCCGGTGGAGTCGGGCTGTCAGCCGGCGTTTTCGGGGGCTCGGCGGCCGCGGCCGTGTGAACGCTGGGCATGCCTTTGGGAACACCCGGCTTCTTCGCAGGCGATTTTGGCTCAGGTGTATAGAAACCCACGCGCCAGACAATCAGGCACGCGGCTATCCCCACGAGGACCGGCAGAACCCACTTCCGTTGCTGCACACTCATAAACGTTTTCTTCATAAAGACTTAGCACGGCATGCTTTTGAAAAGCGGCTGAAACCCAGCTCACAGGTTCATGGAGCCCCCGCGAGGACTCCTGATACTCTACGGGATGAAAGACGCCCCAGCCCAATCAGTTATTTCGCAGATCGGCGTAGGGCAGCAACCATGGTCCCGCAGTTGCGGTTGCGCAACTCGTTTGTAGTGTGCTCGTAAGAGCATATAGAAGGTAACGCCTTATGGCCTCACCGCACAAGCGGTAACAAGCGTCGCAACCGCCCCATGCCGCTCACGATGCCAGCGCCGCCTGCAACATGGCCCTGGCATAGGCGACATTGAACGTGATTCCGGTGTAGCCGCCTCCGCCGGGATAGCCGCCTCGAAAGCCCGGCTGCTGACGATCATAGTCCAAAGCACGCGGATGCTCGGGGTAGATCGTCCCGGTATACTTATTGCGAACCAGTTCCCTCATGACCCCGAACATATCCACCTCGCCGTTGTCCGGGAAGACTTCCGCGTATTTCTCGTAGGGCTTTTGCACCAACACGTTGCGGAAATGGGCGTGGTTGATCCGCTGGCGACTGGCGAAGTAGCGGCAGACCTCGACCGGGTCCTCCCCCATCTCTTTGGTCACGCCGCAGTCGAAGGTGATTCCGTTCGCCCGGCTGGGAACGATCTCGATGAGCCGCTTCCAGCCGGCCAGGGTTCCCATGATCTGTCCCGACCCGCGACTGAGCGGCGCCGGAGGATCGTTGGGGTGCAGGGCCAGCCGGACACCGGCCTCTTCCGCTACCGGCACAATCGCCTTGAGAAAGTAGGTAACATTGGCCCACATCTTCTCGATATCCTGGGCCCCCTCCTGCGGCAGCGCCGGCAGGTCCTTCATGCGGTCGTAGTCGAACGCGGTGTACCCCGCCCCGGCCCGGCCCGTCTGCTCGTAGTACCCTTCCATCGCACGATGGGCATAGAAGTTGTACTCGATCACCGGCAGACCCGCTTTTCCGGCCGCCCGAATGGACTGAATGACTTTCTCAATCTCCTCATCCCGGCCCGGCCGGCCATAGATCGTATTCGGGAATCCGCCGATCATCAGGTTGTATAAGGTCAGGCCGGCCGCCTTGAGCCGCTCGATTCGCGCCCGCAGATCCGCCTCCGTCCACGGAATGCGGCCTCCCCCGCTGAGCACATAGTCCACGTTCAATTGCTTGATGCGCTTGGTGCCGGCGTCTTCCTGTCCCTCCGGTCCCCGCCCGCCGTCGCCCACCCCGAGGCACAGCTTCGGCGTATCCGCCCCTTCCACAATCGGCCACGGCTTCGCGGCCGACGCCGCTGTGGCCGTCTCCAGGGAAGGCGTCACCGCCAACGCCCCCGCCGCCTGCATCATTCTCCTGCGTGACACACTCCAAGTCATGAGATGTACCTCCATCAATTCTTTGGCACTCCCGACCTTAATCCACCCTTGGCAGATCCACCACCATGCTATCTTCCGAACCCGTCCCGTTCAAAAGGATTCTGACAACAACCGCGCAGCGGAGTACGATTGAAGGAACGAAGGCGGACCGTGCAACCTTCAGGGAGAGCGTCACGATGTCAACGCAACGAGAATACCTCTGGCCAACAGTGTTGCCCTTGACCGCAGCCGTCGTATAGAGGGAAACAAGGACAGAAAGAGAGTGTTTTTCCTTTGCGTTTGCCGTCAACGGCGGGCATAGTATTTCTCTGAGAGACATCCGGGATACAGTATTGGTTCTCCGAAATCTGATCGTAAGCCTGCGCTCGTGAAACCCGAGGACTTACTGGGAGGGCATGGCAATGACGTCGAGCTTCCATTCCGTCCGCTCGCTCTTGCGTCACAACCGCAAACACTGGCTTTGTCTCCCCCTCTGCGCAATTCTCCTTGGTTCCGTGGGCCGCTGCCCTGCAATTGCCGGCGCGGCTGATCTTCCCCTGCCCGAGAAGAAGGGAGAGTCCTTCCTGCTGGACGACTTCGACTTCAAGGCCACCAATTCGGACCTGGGGTCCAACTACTTCGGGGGCAACACGGGCACCCTGAACAATCCTGAACCCAAGCCGGGCGCGGCAGCCATCACCTCTCTTTCGTATGCCACGGAATCCTCCGGCTCGGTGGGAGGCAGCTTGCGTCTGAGCGTGGACTTCACGGGGCTCCCTCTGGAGCGCACCTTCGGAGGATGGTTCAGTCACCTTCTGGGATTGTCGGATACGAAGGTGCGTCTCGACGAACAAACGCAAGAGCCGCAAGACAAGACGCGCTTCCCGGGCTATTGGCTCAACTTCAACAGTTTCTTCGGCGAAATGAGCACCATGCCGGATCGCTCGATCGAGCGGCTGTGTCTCGATTGGAAACTGGACAAGGACAGCCCGTCCGTCTCGATCAAGTTCGAGCTTTGCGACAGTGGAGACCTCAAGATTTACGCCCGACGAGTCCTGAAGAGCCGGGCCTGGTCCACCCTGGATTTGAAACGAGCGGCTTTCTCAGGCGACAGCCCCGCGAGCTTCAATTGGACACAGGTGAAGTTCTTCTCCGTGATTGTGGAACGCTACCATGAGGAAGACAAAGTCGACAATCCGGTATCGGCCGCATTTCTGTTGGACAACCTCCGCCTGGTGGACGACGACGGATTGTATCCCGATCTGTCGACCGTCCTTCCTCCTGCAGACAAATCGCTTCGTCCTGAATACGCCCGCGCCTTTCTCGACTTGGTGAGAGCGCGGAGCTTTCAGTACTTCCTGGACTTCGCGTCGACCGACGAGCGAACCGGGGGAGCCATCCAGGATCGCGGCCCGTTTGCCGACCTGGTGACGGTCGGCGGCGTGGGATTTCAATTGAGCGCTTATCTCGTGGGCGCGGAACGGGGCTATATCTCGCGCACGGACGCCGCCCGTCGTGCGCGTCGGCTGCTCCGCCTCCTCGATGACGGCCCGCAAGGTCCACAGTCCATGGGCAAGATCGGCTACCGGGGGTTCTTCTACCACTTCCTCGGCATCGATGGCCTCCGGAAGCTGAACTTCGACTGGCAGGCCACCACGAATCTCAATGAAGCTCTGAACACGGTCGAGTTGAGCACCATTGACACCGCCCTGGCCCTGGCCGGCGTGATCGCCAGCAGCCGCTACTTCACCGCGAACAACGCGACCGAAGCCGAGATTCGCACGCGGGCGGAGTCCATTGTCGCACGAGTGGACTGGCCTTTCATGCTCCGAACGGTCGCGGACGGGAAGGAGCAGTTCGCCCTGGGCTGGAAGCCCAACGAAGTCCGGGACGACACGAGCGGTCGCTGGGGCCGCTTCCTTCTGGAGGACGGCTGGGGCACCGGTCAGTTCTCCAGCAAATCCGAGAAGATTGATGGCGTGCCCACGGAGATTGCCGCAACATTGGACTACTACACCGACGAGGCGCTGCTGATCATCCTGCTGGCGATGGCAGCGCCGGACCCGGCGCACCGCGTGCAGCGCGCGGCCTGGGATGACCTGGCTCGCGAAGGCGAGCCCTTCGTGAGGACCTATCCCGGCTCGCTCTTCACGTATCAGTTCTGGAGCGTCTGGCTGGATGCTCTCCGGCTCGGCCGGGACAATCACGCGCTTCGCCCGGTCAACTGGTTTGACAACACACGCGCCGCAATTCTGACCGCCCGCCAGTACGCCATCGATCACCCTGCGAACCTGCCTTCCCCCGCTGCGGATTTCTGGGGCTGGAGCGCCTGCGAGGGACCGTTTGATCTTTATGCTGCGGAGGCAGCGCCGGCCTTGGCGCTGGCCTCCGACGCGGGAATTGTCGCCGGCGCGAACCTGCTGAGAATGGAGGCCGAGAGCTTCCAAGGCAATGGGGCCGTGAAACCGCGCGGCAGCGCTTCCAAGGCCAAGACACGCTATCTCTTGAACGGCCAGCAGGCGAGCCTCCGGTTCTCTCTGTCGACAGCGCGTGCCTGCGTACTTCAAGCGGGCTACTCCAACGACGGCCCGAGCGACACTGTGACCGTGAAGATCGATGAGCAGACCGTGGGCACCTTTGTGACGGCCGACACGCGCCCGCCGGAGGGCCGTCCCGGAGAGGGGTGGGACAACTTCTTCACGGTTACGGTTGCCGCGAGCGTGACGCTGTTCGCGGGCAACCACGAGATTGCCATCGTGGCAAGCACGGATCAATATGGCGTAGAGATCGACTGGATCGATCTGAACCGGCCGGACGTTGTGCGCCCGCTGGACACCGGCGTGCTGACGGTCTACGCGGTAGGCAGTTCGATGCTCCATGCCCCGGCAGAGGCGCTCTCGGCACTGTGGTCGGCCGCACGCCTGGATTTGAACCAGGACGGCCGCCCCGACCTGTTCCACCCGCGTTTCGGCTTCGCGGATGCCTTCTGCCTGGACATCTCCGATGCCGCCCTCGTGGTGAGCCCCGACGATACGAGCGTGCTGCGCCGGCGAGGAGCGTGGCTCAACCACACCGGCTTTGCCATCGACCACGGCCCCATGCTGCTTCTAATCGACAATTACCTTTCGGAGAACTTCCTGCCGAAACTCTTCCTGTCGGACCCTCGCATTCGGGATACCCTGGCCGTACTGTTCCCCGACCAACAGAGGAATTGAATCGGTAGGCTCAGGTTCCCTCTACCGATGCTCCCCGAGGGCCGCAAGGGTGCGGTCTCAGGTTCTCAGCCGCACCTTCGGGGTGGGTTCGTATTCGATCAGGGCGGCGCGGCCGTTTTGGACGATGGAGAGGCGGGCGGCCTCCGTCACCAGTTCGTTGATCCAGCTATCACCCGGCGTGGCGAGGACGCCGCGTTCATCGATCTCCGCAAGCACGCGTTGGCGCGCCGTCAGTGCCTGTTTGCCTTTCAGATCATCGGCCGCCGCGTTGACCCGTTGGGCCGCCAGGACCAGGGCTTCGATGGATTCGAAGCCGTAGCCGACGGGCCGCAGGCCCGCGCCATCCCAGGGAACCAGACGGAAGTAGTCCGGGCTGACGAAGCGAAACATCGTACCCGCCAGACGGTCGATGTAGCCATGCTGCACGCCGCGATATTGATCGTCGTGCTTGATAATGGCCGAACAATTCTCGCTCTCGCAATACATCACTAAACCCTGGTCGTTCGTGCCGGCGGCCTCGTCCGGGTAGCCCAGGCCGTCCGTAATGCTGAGCAAAGCCCCGTTCTCCCAGACCACCTGGCCCTGCGCCCACAGGTAGCCGACATTTCCGTTCGGGAATTTGCCCTCGACGCCGCGCACGGAGACCTCGACCGGGCGCAGGCCCGTGATGAAGTGCACCAGGTCCACATAGTGACAGCCCACGTAGGTGAAGGGGTCGCTGTGGTCCTTGGTGAACCAGTTCTGGAAGTTGGAGTGGCGATAGTAGTAGGGCTCAATCATCTTGGCCTCGCCGCAGCGGAACCGGCCGAAACGCCCGGCCCGGTAGAGGCCCCGGGCATCCAGCGCCCGGCGGTCAAACCGCTTGTGGTACTCCACACCGACGAAAAGTCCCTTCGCCTGGGCGAGTTGGTGAATCTCAACGGCCTCGGCATACGCGGGCACCAGCGGCTTGACCGTCAGTACGTGCTGGTCGTGCGCCAAGGCCACGCGAATGACGCCACCGTGCAGATGGTCCGGCACGGCCACCACCACAAGATTGCCTGCCGGCAGCTTGGCGATCACCTCCTTGAACAGGTCTGGGTGCATCTTCTCGGGCGGGGCGTCGAGCGACGGGAATGCCTCGAACCGCTGCCCCGGAAACGCCTCGGCGAACCGGGGAAATTCCGCCAGAACCCGCAGGGGCGCCGAGTTCAGCGCGCAGATCTTGATCGGCCCGATGACGCCCTGCCGCTGCAAATGGTACAACGAAGGCAGGATCTGGTCCTGAGTGATCATCCCGCCGCCGACGATGACGATTTCAAGTACTCCGTTTTGCCTGTTCACTGGATTGCCCCTTTGTCCTCTTCGTCGTGGCATGGGCATCTTGCCCATGGATCGCAGGGCCCCTTGGGCCCTGCCTCCACGGGCGAGACGCCCGTGATACTCATGGGCAAGATGCCCATGCTACTGAATCGCTTCGCGCATGGCCTCTTCCAACACAGCGACGCCTTCGCGGATGGTGTCCTCCGGCGTCACCAGGGGCGGTGCGATCTTGACCGATGCCCCGGCGTAGCCGACGGGCGCAAACATCAGGAGCCCTTTCTCCACGCACCGGCGCACGATGTCGGCCGCCAGCCCGGAGTCCGGCTCGATGCCGCCCGGCTTGACCATGTGCAGGGCCGCGACCAGTCCCTTGCCGTGCACGACCCCGACGTGCTTGGGGAAACGCGAGCCAACTTCCCCCAGCAAGGGCTGCATGATTTCGCCCATTCGCCGGGAGTTCTCGACCAGGTTCTCCTCCTCGATCACCTTGAGGTTCGCCAGGGACGCCGCCGCACAGACGGGGTTGCCCGTGTGGGTCGAGGTCATCGAGCCGGGCGGATAGAGGTCCATGATCTCGTTACGCCCGATCACTGCCGACAGCGGCATGCCGCTGGTAATGCCTTTGCCACAGCAGATCAGGTCGGGCACAACGCCGTAATGCTCGAAACCCCAGTACGTACCGGTCCGGCCGAATCCGGCCTGAATCTCATCGAAGATCAGCAGCACCCGGTTCTTGTCACACCAGGCTCGAAGCTTCTGAATGTACTCCGGTGGTGCGAAGCTCGCGTTGCCACCCTGGTAGGTCTCGCTCATCACGCCGGCCACTTGGGCAGGCTTCACGCCGGCCCGGTCCAGGGCCTTGAGAAAACCTTCAAAGCTCGTGTCCGGCCCCCGGAAGCCGTCCGGGAACGGCACCTGGACCATCGCGGGGTCGAGGTTGACGATCCAATCCTTCAGGGCCGGGATGCCGCCCGCCATCTGCGAACCCAGGGTCCGCCCGTGAAAAGCGTTCTGGTACGTCACGATCACGATCTTCTTCGCGTCGATCGTCTTGCCCTGGGTGCGGGCCAGCTTGATCGCACATTCGCAGGCTTCGGAGCCCGTAGTCAGCAAGAAGACCTTCTTGAGTCCCTCCGGCGCCACCTGAGCCAGCTTCGCCGCCAGTTCGCCCCGGATTTCCGACGGGAAGCAGTAGTTGTGCGTCAGCCCGTGCTCGATCCGTTCGATCATGGCCTTGCGGATCGCCGGGTGACCGTGCCCGGCGTTCGCCACCACCACGCCGGAAGACCAGTCGAGCCACATATTGCCCCAACGGTCATAAACCTGGAAACCCTCGGCCCGGTCCCAGACGACCGCCGGCTGGCCGCTCATCGAACGCGGCTCGAACTGCCGCAATCGTTCGAGAATCGGGATCGACTGGGGGACCGGGATGTCCGTGACAATACGACGATACTCCGTCCGCACGCGCGGGACTCTTCGCGGCGTGAGATCGACTGCGATCTGTGTTCCCATGCATTACTCCTGAACTACACCCCTTCCAAAGCAAGGTATTGTACCGAGCCAGGCGGCGAAGGCAATCCGTTTGTCGTAGGGGCAGGCCCCCGTGCCTGCCCTTGGAGGGCGACCACAGGGGGTCGCCCCTACGGGGCCTCCACGAGCCTGACCTCGTTATTGCCTTCGTAGATCTCGGGCACTTGATTGTCCGGGTCCAAGACCAGCCTCCAACCCGCCGCCGGCGGCTCCGCAAGCGGGACGGTGAATCGAACACGCTTGGGAACAAGGTCCACGGGGGCCGCAAGAGGGCCCAGGGACTTGCGCGAAACGACTCGACCGTTCTCGGCGAGGACGGCAATGACCACGTCATCCACCTCCGCTGAACCGAGGTTGTGTACGGTGCCGGATAGGATGCCGTCACGGAATTCCACTTCGCGCCGGGTGATGGCCGGATCGGCTCGTGCGAGGATGGGGTCGAGCTCGCGCTGTTGTTCGAGCGTGACCACGATGACGGTCCCCGGGGAGATCGTCAGAGGAATCGCCGCGGCCCTGGCCAACTCGATGGATTTGTCGGTCTCCATCCGATCCGCCTGGAAGTCGCCGTTCGCATCCGGGCCGATCGTCAAGCGGTAAAGCCCGTGCGCGAGTGCCCAGACTCGCATTCTGCCGTTCAGCGGTTTCGCCGCGAAGCTGTAGACCAGCAGCTTCACAGAATCGCGGCGGTTCCGCAGCACGAGTGCGGTGTAGTCGGTGCCATACCCCTCCCAACTGACCGCCGGTGTCGGGTTGAACTTGTTGCGATGGCAGAAGCCTCCGAAGTAGCTGATCGACGCGTATTGCAGCAAGCCCGGGAAGACCCGGTCGGTAAACTGGTGCGAGGTGGTGTACATATCGGGCCAGCGGCGAGCGTCATAGAGGGTTTCGATCCCTTGCTGCGAGTTGCGCGGATTGCCGATCGTTGCCTGGATGAGGGGCTGCGGATCGTTGTTCACGTAAAGGGCCAGCGCGGGACTACTACGGGCAAGCTGCCTGAGCAGCGACTGATCTCGCGTCTCGAGTCCGCCGAGACAATAAACATCGCCCAGGAAGACGTTCGCCGGCGCAGGGGCCTTGGCCTGTCGGTAGTAGTGCAGGAACGGCTCGACGTAGCGGCCTTGGCCGGTCAGCCCATACAGCCAGGTGAACGTCACGCCCTGGGTGCTGTAGCCGCCGTAGAGCGGCCGGTCCCGCTGACTGCCCACGACCTTGCCTGTCAGGACCTCCACCTCCGTCGCCCATTGGCCGGGACTCATGAAGCGCAGCCACGTGTCCGCCCATTCCTGCAGGACCTTCAGCGCACGGGGGGTGCGGTTGTAGTCGGCGACCTGGAGCGCCGTGTGCCACATCAGGGGACTGGTGCCGCCGTCCACCAGCGGGGGCCGGGGCTTTTGCAGGTCTTCGTAACCCATGCGTTCCTTGTCGCGGAAATGCCGCCGCCCGTCTTCCGTGACGATGGTCAATGCCTCCATATTCCGTGCGGATTCCATGCCGCGTTCCAGATAGATCGGATCGCCATAAAACCACCGGGTCATCAGGGCCAGATGGTTAATGCCTTCCTCGTAAGCATGAAGGGAGTCCGTCGCGTGAACGTTCAGGCCGTCGCGGAGATTCTCCTTATCCGCCAACTCCGCCAGTTTGGCGCCGGCGTCCAGAATGCGGGCACCAACGCCTGTATCCTCGAAAAACGGCAGATCGACGAACTGCTGATAAAGGTCCGTGTCGTCCCCCACGCGCCCGCCGAACTCTCCCGTCGGCACCAGGCGTTCGTCGAGCCACCACTGGGCAATGCGGCGGACTTCCAGCCAGGCCAGCCGGGGATACCAGGCCCAGGCTGGCACGCCCGCCGGCGGCCCCGGCGGCGGCGTGATGTCGCTGAGTCTATCCAGGTTCCGCAGATAGACCCATTCGCGATACTGCCGCACGGTATCGTCCGCCGGGGCCAAGGCATGGCACTGATCGATGGTCAGGAAAAGCTCGGGGCATTGTGCCGCATACCGGCTGCTGGCATAGAAGTCCTCGCGCGGCCGCTTGCCGTACGCGCCCCACGGTCTCGGCTCCGATAGCAGGCTGTAGAAGCTCTTCATCAACAGCTTCCGCCAGGCAAGAGCCTCGGGCAACGCCGCTTCTCTCGACACGAAGTGCAGCCCAAACCGGGGTCTTTCAAGCTCAAGATCCTTATCGCTGCGCACCGTCAGCCACAGTTGATTGTTCTCCAGCAAGACCTGGTCCGGGATGTCCAACTGAAGCTCCAACGAGCCGCCGACCTGGACCTCCAGATCCACCCAGAGCAGATCCAGTCGGGGGTCCAGGGGGTCCTGGACCGCAATGGTGAGAGTGCGCGAGCCCGCCGAGCCGCACACCTTCGCAGTCAGATCGATGGCGGACAGACCCCGGCCGGCGTTCAAAGGCACGGAGAGAAGATGAAGAGGCCGACCACCCGTCAGAGAGAGCGACGCAGCCTCACCGTTTTCCCTCACGAGCGGCGCAACCAGGTGACGCCGGTCGCCATACCGCTCTTTCATGCCCAGAGAAAGGCTCTCCGGGGCAAATCGTGAGGCAGGTTTGGGCGGATCGTACGAACCGGGGCCCGGCATCCAAAACTCGGCCGAACCGTCCACCGTTTTTGTCTCCTGCACCCGGTAGAAAGCGACATCGGCGATGGCCCCGTCCTCCACACCGAAGAAGCTGACCCTGGCGGCCTTGGCGACATGATCCAGACAGACCGTCTCGACCTCTTTGCCGCCTTCGAATCGGCATACCGGTTCGCATGCGGCAGGTTCCGTGACACCGTCGACGTCCACGTACATCCGTGCCTTGGCCCCTCCGCGCAGGACCACCACATTGAAGCTCTCCCCGTCCGCCAGGTGAATGTGCGCACCGTCATTGTTCAGGTACGCATAGGCGACCCCGTCACTGGCCGTGCGCGGGTACTCGCGCACGGTTCCCCGGTAATCCCAGCTATGCACGGAACCATCGACGAGCGTGCCCAGGAAGCCCCGCACCACCTGGCAATCGGCGACCGGCACCTTGCGTATAGTCACGAAGCCCTGCCGGTCCGCCGGAGCGCGAATCGCCGCACTCAGGCCCGATTGCGCCAGTCCCATACACAGGAACAACAGAAATACGATACGTTGACGCATGACTCTTTCCTCACTGGCAAGATGATGAACTCCTCGTAGGGCGAGCGTCCCCGCTCGCCCGAAAGACGTCGTGCGGGGACGCACGACCTACGAAGATCGGACCCGTCCCGTCACGATCCGCCTTTCCAAGTTTACACAGGGCGGGGGTGGATGTATAGTGACGAGCATGCAGTTCGCACCGTCGGTATATGAGCATGCAGCTCGAGTCATCGCCGAGAGTCCCTGGGACGTCTCGCGTGACGTTCGCCTGCTGGCGAAGGGTCACACGGAAGCCCACCGCCTCTATCAGCATCGTCCCATCGTCGTAGGCATTGACATCTACAATCTGGAAGCCGAGGCCTACGGAGCCGTCATCCGTCGAGCCTCCGGCAACGGTATCCCCGCGATCCATGAGCACCCCCTTTCGACCGCGCAAGAGTTGATTGACCTTGAGCCGTTCGATCCAAAGTCGGCCGGCCGGATTCCCATGGCAATCGAGGCCGCCGAGCGCGTCGTCGCGGCATGTCCCGGCGCCGATGTGCGAGTGCCTTTGAGCGGGCCCTTCTCTCTGGCGACGAATCTGGTGGGCTTCGAGAACCTCTTGTATGAGGTGCAGACCGCGCCGGACCTCGTGGCGCGGGCCCTGATGTCCCTGGTGGCGGGGCAAGTCAAATTCTGCCAGGAGATCGTCCGTCACGGCTTGGGCATCGCCTTTTTCGAGTCCGCCGCGGCCCCTCCCCTGCTCTCGCCCGCGAGCTTCCGAGACCTGGAGTTGCCCGCCCTCCGCGCGATCATGGCCCAAACCTCAGGTCTCGTCAGCCATCCGGTCCCCTGCATCATGGGCGGCGACACGCTGCCCATTCTCGACTCGCTTCTCGCCACGGGGACAGGCTACGTTTGCTGCCCGGCCGAGACCGACCAGCGGGGATTCATGGAGAAGATGAAGTCCCACCGCGAAGTGAAGGTCCGGATCAACATGGACCCCGGCCCGATCACGGCGAACGACTTCGACGCGATCCGGGAGGAGGTGGATCGGGTGACTGCCCTGGCCCCCGATAGCCCCGACATCTGTATCGGCACAGGCTGTCTGCCCTTCGAAGCCGACCCGCAGATGGTTCTGAAGACCAGGGAATATGTTCTGTCTAAGAACCCACCCTACCTGGCTTGAGCAGGAGATTAAGGTATGGTTGAGAACAGGCATCACCTAACCCGACGGACCTTCCTCAGAGACTCAGTTGGCGCGGTGGCCGGTGCGGCGTTGCCGTCGCCGACCATCGTCCCGTCTTCGGTCTTCGGGGCCAACGCCCCGAGCAACCGCGTCACGATTGGTATGATCGGCATGGGTCGGCAGGCGTACTACTCCAACGTGAAATCCTTCCTCAGCTTTCCCGATGTGCAGGTGGTGGCAGTCTGCGACGCGGACGCCTGGCGGCTGGAGAGCGGCCGCAAAGCCGTGGACGAGCACTACGCCAAGAACCGTTCCTCGGGGACATTCAAAGGCTGCGCGGCGTTCCGGGACTTTCGGGACCTGCTGGCCCGCTCGACCATCGACGCGGTGATGGTCTCTACGCCGGACCACTGGCACGTGCCGATCTCGATTGCGGCGGTGAAAGCGGGCAAGGATGTCTCCTGTGAGAAGCCTCTGACTTTGTGCATCGAGGAGGGCCGCATCCTCAGCGATACCGTCCGCCGGTACGGCCGGGTCTTTCGGACCGATAGTGAGTTCCGCTCGCACGCGTGTTTTCAGCGGACCTGCGCGTTGGTGCTCAACGGGCGGATCGGCAAAGTCCACACGATCCGCACCGGCGTACCCGTGGGCGACGTCGCCGGTCCCGTGGAGCCGACTATGCCCGTGCCCAAAGAACTCGACTACGAGATGTGGCTCGGCCCGGCCTCTGTGGCGCCATACACGGTCCATCGGGTACACGATCCCCACAAGTACGACCGTCCCGGCTGGATGCGCGTCCGGGACTACTGCGAGGGCATGGTGACCAACTGGGGCGCCCACCTGAACGACATCGCCCAGTGGGGCAACGGCACAGACCGCACCGGACCGGTCGAGGTGGAAGGGACGGGCAAGTATCCCCGCGATGGGCTTTGGGGGGTGCTCTTGGGCTTCCAGATCCGGTACAAGTACGCCAACGACGTGCAACTTTTCTATAACACGAGCCGGCCCTACGTCCGCTTCGAGGGCAGCGAAGGGTGGATCGAGGCCGACTACGACACGCGGGCCGTGAAGGCTCAGCCCACATCCATTCTTGATTCGCCTTTGAAGACGGACGACATCCATTTGCCGCTCAAAGACGAGAAACGCGACTTTATCGACGCCGTCAAGACGCGCGGCCCGACCCTGGAAGACGCCGAGGTCGGCCATCGCACCACGTCCTTGTGCCAGATTGGGCACATCGCCATCCAAGTCGGCCATAAGCTCAAATGGGACCCGCAGGCGGAGCGGTTCACCAACAATGACGCCGCCAATCGTCTGCTCGGCCGCCCGATGCGCAGCCCCTGGAGCCTGGCCTGAGCAAAACCACAAGACTTCCCGAAAGGAGACTCTGAAATGAAGACACCATCGACCCACAATGTCACACGAAAGACGCGACTGACGGTTGCGGCGGCCTGTCTGTGCCTCGCGACTTCGTTCCAGCCGCTGTTCGCCCAATCGGCAGCCTCCAAACCGCTGTCGCAGGACGAGAAGATGAAGTGGTTCCGGGAGGCGAAATTCGGCCTCTTTATTCATTGGGGCCTGTACGCCGTGCCCGCCGGGACTTGGAAGGGTCAGCAGATTCAGGGCATCGGCGAGTGGATCATGAACCGGGCCAAAATCCCGGTCAAGGAGTACGAGCAACTGGCCGGCCAGTTCAATCCGGTGAAGTTCAACGCCGAGGAATGGGTGCAGATGGCCGAGGACGCCGGCATGAAATACATCGTCATCACCAGCAAACACCACGACGGTTTCGCAATGTACGGCTCGAAGGTCACGAAGTACAACATCGTGGACGCTACGCCGTTCAAGCGCGATCCCCTGAAGGAGCTGGCGGCGGCTTGCGCCAAGCACAACATCCGGTTCGGTTTCTACTACTCCCAGGCCCAGGACTGGCACGAGCCAGGTGGCGCCGGCAACACGTGGGACTTCCCGCCCGATACTGAAAAGGACAAAAGTGGTGCCTACGATCAATACCTCCGCACCAAAGCCGAGCCGCAGGTGAAAGAGTTGCTCACCGGCTATGGCCCGGTCTGCCTGATCTGGTTCGACACGCCCCGCCTGATGACCCCGGAGCGAGGCCGGCGGTTCATCGACATCGTCCACACGCTACAGCCTGCCTGCCTGATCGACGGCCGGCTCGGCTCGGCGGGCGACTATCGCTCGATGGGCGACAACGCGATTCCCAATCAAGTGATTCACGAGGACTGGGAGGTGCCCGCCACGCTGAACCGAACGTGGGGCTACAAGAGCTACGACAACGATTGGAAGACGCCGGAAGACCTGACGTTCAAACTGGTGGACATCGTCAGCAAAGGCGGCAACTACCTCCTGAACGTCGGCCCGACTGCCGAGGGCCTGATCCCGCAGCCCAGCCAGGACAACCTGCGGGCCGTGGGTCGCTGGCTGAAAGTCAACGGCGAGTCCATCTACGGCGCCGGCACGACCCCCTTCGGCGAAGAGCTGGGCACGCCGGACCCGACGCGGAAAGACAAGAAAGGCAATCCGGCCTTCAACGCCAAGAACGACTGGCGTTGCACGACCAAGCCCGGCAAGCTCTACATCCACCTGTTCAAATGGCCGACCGGCTCGTTCGAACTGCCGCCGCTCGTAGGGGCGAATAATCATTCGCCCGTACTGACGAAGGCCTACCTGCTCGCGGACCCGCAGAAGCAGGCCCTGACAACCAAGCAGACCGGCCAGAAGTGGTCGATCTCCCTGCCGGCCGCCGCCCCGGACAAGATGGATTCCGTGCTGGTGCTGGAGACGAAGTAAGACGCCGGGACAGTCACCGCCCCTGTTCATACACGGATTGACACCGATTCCACGGATTCACGGGACCTTTCTACCAATTTGGAATTCTCCCCGGAATCCCGCCTTGAACCACGAAGGGCACGAATATTCCCCTACCTCCGCGGAGGCAAGCTTGGGCCTGCGAAGGCAGGCCTGTGATTGGTTGTTTCTGTGGATCGACAAAGCCTTATTGGACAAAGATTTACACTCGTCCCCTTCGACCCTCCAGACATGAGACCTTTCAAACCTGCGGCTACGCCGCCACGCCGCTGTCCCGCCGCCTGCCATCCTCGGTCCTCCGTGTTCCGTCCTCCGGGAGAAGTGGTCGTGTGACCACTTTTTTCTTGCCCTCGCCACCAGCTTCCGCCATAATACGAGATTAGGGGGGACCTGTAGAGCGCGAACGGATGGGTCTGTGAGGACGAGATCAAAAATGGCAGTGAGGAAGACCTTCGAGCACGGTGTTCACAAGACTTCCTGCATCCGACACAGTTCATCATCCGGAAGGGAAGCTGGCGTCCCTTCAAGGAAGAAGTACCCGACACGAATGGCATGAAGATAAGGTATGGGAGGCCAGCCAAACCGCGGTTTTCGGCCTCGGAACGCCATCATCTGTGCGGAGAAATGGCTTAACTTCATGCCATTCGTACCCGACACCGTTGATTCGCCCGTGGCCGCAGCACATTCCTTCGCATAAGGTTTTTGTCAGAAGGAGTCCAGCATGCGCCGGGTCAATAGATAGGGAGTAGAAGATAGCAGAACGAGCATCGTGCACGAGGAGAGAAGCGTCATGGCGATCAAGTTTAGCTGTGGGGAGTGTGGCAGTGTTTTCAACGTCTCGGACAGTCTTGCCGGCAAGCAAGCCAAGTGCAAGAAATGTGGGGCGCCCATTGTAGTTCCTGCTCGTTCCGAGTCATCTGCGGATCCCTCCGGGAGGACCGCCGCCCCCTCGGCACCCATGCAGGTGCCCAAGCCTCCGCGACCAGGGACAAGCATATTGCAGGCAATGAACTGTCAGAGCTGCGGCGGCGCGGTGCAGTATGCCCCCGGACAGGGCTATTTCGAATGCAAGTACTGCCATTCCAGGTACACGACGGCCATGGATGCCGGGGGCAACTCGATCGTGCAGACAATCGAGTTGCGTGAACTCAAGAAGAAGATGGACGAGGTCGGCGGCGAGTTGGCCGTGACTCGCCTGCAGAAGAACGCCCAGACCGTGCAGGATAAGCTGGACTTCAAATATGTGGAGTTTCACCATAGCTTCGGACGCAAGGCCGGCAGCATTGCCGTGATTTGCTGGATTGTCGGGGGTCTCGTCGCTCTGGCTGGCTTGGGCAGCAGCACGGGGGCAGTGTTGACGGGACTCCTGATCGTCGGGGCGGGACTGGGGCTGTTCTTCGGGGTGTTCAAGAAGGCGGAGGCAGCCATGAGTGCGGAGTGCGAGCAGATTCGACAGAAAGAGCTGGAACCGATCTACGAACGGCTGCGCAAGGTGGGCGCGACTCTGGAGGGCGGCGGCGTGGCTCTCGGCTATACGGAGTCGACGTCGACCCCGGTGCGGTACTGCGTGTGCTGCCACAAGAATGTCACGCCTGTCAAGACAGGGGGAGGAGGTATCAGCGGCGCCGTGAGCGGGATGAATCTATGGCTGACCATCATCACATGCGGGACATGGATTCCGGCATGGATCTTCATCGGGATTCTGATGAAGGCGGGGAGCAGCGCCCGACGGGCGGTCCAGTCCGGGGTGTGTCCTCAATGTGGGACAACGCCGCTATTCCCCGCTCGAATCGAGAGTGTGAGTTAGACGGAACTTGCTCCAATGTGTGCGGACTCCCTGCAACTGTCGGCTGAGCCGGTACATTCGGTGGCTCGTTTGCTCCTGTCGCATCATCCACCGGTGCACGGGCACCGTACGGTCAAGGTGGCGTGCGGCCCATGGGAATGGTGGGTCTGCGCTCGATGCCTTGGTTTGACGTTGGGCGTACTATCTTCGTCAATCCTGTCTGGCTGCGGTCTCGCAGACCGGATTCCCGCGTGGATCATGGTGACTTGGCTGCTGGCGGCGCCCGGGCCGGCCCTTGTCGATTTTCACGGGCAACTGGTGGGTTCCTGGGAATCGACCAACGCGCGCCGGATCGTGACGGGGGTCCTTTTCGGCACGGGTGTAGGTTTGTGCGTAGGGCAAGCCGTGGGGGGCGGATGGGCGCCGGCGGCCATCCTCCCTTCGGTGCTCGCGGTGTATCTGGGCTGGGTCCTGAGGGGTCGGCGCCGGGCCGTCAGGTTGCTGCGGCATCTCCGGCTGTATGAGGCCTACTTCGAGCGATGCCGGGCGGAGGACGCACGTCGGGCCGTAGGCAAAGCCACACGAGGACATCCGCATGCTCGAAGACTTACGCGAGAGACAGGCGACGTTGACTGAGTCCGCCAGAATGCGTTGACAATCAGGAAGATGAACAAGGAAATGAAGGGAGACGAGTCATGGCGCGTTCCATCGCAACGACCCTCGCGTGGTTGGGGCTTTTGTGGCTGCTGGCGGCGGCATTGACGGTCGCCGGCTTCTACAGTTTCGTCATCGAGGACGACCGGGGCGCTACCTTCTACTGCGTCCTGTCCTATGTTTGCTTTGCCGAGTTGATTTTGTTCGGCTACGTGGCGTATCTCTGGACGGTTCCTCACACCGTGCAACGGCCCAGTCGGGCGGTCCGGCTGCGAGTCATGGTGTTGGTCGTCATCTGGTTCCTCGCCATTCTGGTCACCGGCTGTCTGGCGGTGCACCCCTCGGCGGCCGACACCTGGTATAGCGACAAAATTCTTCTGTTTCATCTGATTCTCACGTTTCTGCTGTTGGTGGGGGCCTACCTGCTGCACCGGGCCGATGTGACGCTCCAGCTCCAGCGGGACGCGCCGGAGCGAGAGCGCGTGACGCTGAAATCGTATTCAGGCATGGTGCAGACAAGCATCGAATCCGTGCGGTCGCTGAGCGGACGCGACATGGAGCATATGAAGGCCCTGGACCATCTGGCCAAGCGGCTGGACCTCCTGAAGAGCCAGTTGTTGTCGGTGTCGCCCACGGCCCGCCGGGAGCAGGCACGCACCGTGGCCGTCCCTGCTCTGGAGGGGATCGAAGAGAGACTGGGGGCAATCCAGGGCTCGGTAAGGGCGATGGAAACAGCCAAGAAAGAGGCGATAGGCGAACAAATCGCGAAGATTCGGGAGGCGACGGACTCACTGATCGCTTCGTTGCGAGAACGCGAAGACAAGCTCTCCTATTGACAGGAGTACTGATATGCCGTGGAAAGTTGTTGAATACCAGAACGTGGCGGGCGATGAGATCGTGGCGAGGGTGCCGCCGAATGGCACGATGGACCTGGTATCCGGTTCCCAATTGATCGTGCAGGAAGGTCAGTATGCGACCTTCTTTCACGACGGCAAGCCGGCGGACGGCTTTCGCGCGGGGCGGTACAACCTCTCGACGCAGAATCTTCCCATCCTGGGCCAACTGCTGAAGCTGGTGACGCTGAGCAAGTCGCCCTTCCGGTCGTACGTGTATTTCGTCTCCTTGAATACGTTCACGGACCTGGGCTGGGGGACGCCGCAGCCGGTGCTGTTTCGGGACAAGGAGTTCCGCAACGTGAATCTGCGGGCCCATGGGACCTTTGCGGTGCGGGTGAGCAACCCGAAGCTGCTGATGCAGACCCTCGTGGGGACGCAGGGTGTGGAGACCACGTACGCCGTCGAGGAGTACTTCCGGAAGATCATCGTGTCGCGGTTCACGCAGAGCCTGCCGGAGCTGTTGACGACGATCCTGGATCTGCCCCAGCACTATAGCCAGATCGCCTCCCTGGTGTGCCAGAGGACGCACGATGACTTCGATCAGTATGGGCTGGAGCTCGTGGACCTCGTGGTTGAGTCTGTGACGCTTCCCCCGGAGGTGCAGCAGGCGATTGACCGCGCCGCCGGCGCGCGGGCGGTGGGCGAGGACGAGTTGGCCCGGTATGAGCGGGTGGCGCGTGCCGACGCGCTTCGCGACGCTGCCCAGCAGCCCGGGGGGGCCGCCGAGGGACTAACGGCCGGGCTGGGCATCGGCGCCGGCCTCGGCGTCGCCAAGGATATGTTGGGCGATCTCGGGCCGCAGCAAGGGCAGGCTCCAGGAAGACAGCCGTCCACCGGAGGAATCGAGGCGGTCCGGGCCAGGCTCAAGGAACTCAAGGGCCTCGTGGACGAGGGCCTGATCACTCAAGAGGACTTCGAAGCCCAGAAGAAGCGCCTGCTGGACCAGGTGTAGACTTGTGACGGAGAGAGGTGGTGCACGTGACCAAGGAGAGCCTTGGCATCTACACGAGCATTGGTTAATACGTAGGACGACAGAGCCGTGAGTACTTGGGCCAAGCACGAGGAGACCGGAAGACGAGAGCCCGGCGCAGGAAGACTCCAAATCATGACAGACGGTACTGTTGGAGCAGTCATGAGCTGGCCGCCGACGGCGGCGCGAGTTGTCGATTCGCCTGCAGAACAGATATCGCGAGAACTATCAATGCCGGACACGCGTGTGCCACTGCCCCCAAAATGGATCGGCATTCTCTCACGGGTCCTTGCTACGACCTTGTTTCTGCTGGCATGGCCCGCATCGGGGGAGGCCGAAGAGCCTCCTCTCCAGGTTTCGGCACGTCAGGTAGGCGACGACATGGAAGTGACCATCAGCAATGAGAGCGAGGCATACTTCGTGATCCCGACGGTAAGATCAGATGGGACACCGAATGTGGAGATTCGGCCCCTTTGCCAAGTGGGAGAAGAGGGGCCTGAAGTTGCGGTTCGTTACCGTGATGATGAGGCTCGCGTGATCTACGAAGTGAAAGACCTCTACGACCAGACGGAAATCCCGCGCACTGCTATCGAGTTGATCATTTCGCCCCCAGCATCTGTGAGGGAGCTTGTGGTCGAGACCCTCGCACCCATTGTGATCCAACAAGCCACTGGGATGGATCCAATCAGCACGTTTCTTGATGGCATGTACAATCTTGCGCGAAGCGACAGGTCCTTCGCGGCACAGATCTACGTCCATACCCTGATGTTCATGGGCGACGAGTTCACCTTCGTGCCCGAAGAGGTGGATTTCTATGTGCCACCGGGCGCCACAAGTCTGTGGCCGGAATCCGCCTATCGGTGGAGGTACCGCCAAATGACTGCTGCGGTCAGGGCGATGGGAATTCACATCATCCCAGACAGAGATGACCCTTGGTACCGTGAATACTGGAGTAACAGCGGTCTGTCAGTCAGACAGCTTGAG
>Ga0315289_10001487_pt1 | contig 36448 bp, 36 predicted proteins | sample YL17G11_40_MG_FD_203452 | JGI IMG/M metagenome (GOLD analysis project Ga0315289, IMG submission 203452) | Sediment microbial communities from Yellowstone Lake, YNP, Wyoming, USA - YL17G11_40 | ecosystem: Environmental > Aquatic > Freshwater > Lake > Sediment | place: USA: Wyoming | collected...
GCTTACTGTCTGCGTTTGAGTTGTTGTAAGAGTTGTTGACCAGACACTTAGAATACCGGCTACCGCAACAGTGAAAGCAACAAGAAGGACGGTTGCGATAACAGCACTTATACCTTTCATAACTATCCTTTCCAACATGGATCTGAAGATTTACATTCTGCTGACACTTGTACGTTGCTGGCACATGTTCCTGTTACCCTCGCATAGTCTAGGGGACCTGCTAGAGTGAAATTTGTTATGGTCATTGCTCCAGGGCTTAGGCTACCTGATACTGTAGTTAAATTAATTCCCCCTGCTATGTTTCTTACGAAAACTTTTACATTAGTTATTATTTGGTTGCCTGCGTTATGGTATGTGACACCGGTTAGGGAGTTTACTTCATCTAAGATAAGAGCAGGACTGCAGAGTGCTTGTCCACCTGTTTGGTTGCTTACTGTCTGCGTTTGAGTTGTTGTAAGAGTTGTTGACCAGACACTTAGAATACCGGCTACCGCAACAGTGAAAGCAACAAGAAGGACGGTTGCGATAACAGCACTTATACCTTTCATAACTATCTTTATAAAATTTGTTGATGTGAGTTTAAAAAGATAACTATTAGCTAATTTATATACTTTTTACTTTGAATAATGTAAATATGGCTGAAGAAAAAATCATAACTCTCAATCTTAGGAAGCAGGTTGTAAAAATTCCTGCATGGGAAAGATCAAGCAAGGCAGTAAAAATTTTAAGGGATGCTCTCCAGAAAAAGACTAAGATAAAGAAAATAAAAATTGAAAAGAGCGTTAATGAGAAGATTTGGAGCAGGAGCATAAAAAACCCAGTGACAAGCCTAAGGATTAAGGTTACAAAGATTGATGATGAAAGTGGAAAAGCTGAATTGATAGAAAAGTGAACCAATGAAAGTTTTGCAGACCAATTTTCACGGAGACCATAATTTGGGATTGTTTGGTAAAGCTTCTAACAGATCCTGTATTATTGGTAATTTCATCCAGGAAAAAACCTTTCAGAAGATTGAGGATGTTCTGAGAGTGAATGTAGTTAAGCTGACAGTTGCTAACACTGACCTCATAGGAATTTTTTGCTGCCTAAATTCTAATGGCATACTACTTCCGAAAATTGTTAAAGATTCTGAGATTGAAAAATTCAAAATTTTGAAAAAAGAGCTTGGAATAGAGTTGAAAATACTTAAATCAAAGTTTACTGCTTTGGGCAACTTGATACTCTGCAATGATAGTGGAGCTGTTGTGAGTGATATTTTTTCTAAAAGAGAGAAGAGAGAGATAGAAGAGTGCTTGGATGTTGAGAGTGAATATGGGAGTGTTGCTGGAATGAGCATTGTTGGCAGTTGTGGTATCGCCAGCAACAGAGGTTGCTTGCTCCATAGGGATGCAAATGAAAAGGAAATAGAAAATGTTGAAAATATTTTGAAGGTGAACGTTGATATTGGAACTGCAAACTTTGGTTCCCCTTTTGTAGGCTCTTGCTGCTTTGCAAATAGCAATGGCGGGTTGGTGGGGGAAAGTACGACTGGACCCGAAATAAACAGATTGATGGAAGCTCTGGGTTTCCTTTAACCAGATTTTTTCCAGATTGTCAGCATACATTTACCGCAGTACCAACGGTTTTCATGATCAGCCATGAAAGTTCCATCACCACATCTTTCACAGTTCTTTTTAGTTCTCTCGATCTTTCCTTCTTTCACTTTAAAAAAATTATTTTGCTTCACTGGTTTGTGCTTCACTCTCTCCCTCATTTGGCTTTTCCTTATTTTTTTCTTTTGAAGCCTCTTTCACTTTGGGCCTGTCTTTGTAAATTTTTACTTTTGCTACGGATTCGTTCGTTCCTTTCTTTGAATAAAGAAAATCAATAACCACATGCTCTTCAGGAACAGAATATTTTGCTGAAAGTTCTTTCACCAGTTCCTGCTTCTTTGGAGTTGCTGATTTTGGATGTTTAATTGCAATCTGCAATTCCTTTCTTGCAAAGAAAACATTTTCCTTTTCCTCTAGAACATCAAAATCCATTCGATCAACCCACATATAGAGCGTATCTTCCTGGCTCATTCACTTTCAGAACTTTTGCAATCTCACTTTCAGTGCTGGCTATAAAAATCAAACCTTTCCAGCTTGTAGAAAGATTGGTTGATTTGCAGGTAGGACAAACCTGCTCTACAGTAAATCTCCTGCAGTTTCTACAAACCTGTGTCTTTTTTACCATTTTATCACTTGTAATTTAAAACATCTTAATTTGTTATATACTTAAAACTTTCCTTATCCTTAAATAACTACTTATTTTGATTTCTTTTTCCTTTTTTCCTCTTCAAGCCATGTGATGTTTCCGAGACCAGTTTGACGCATGGTCAATCCAATCTTGTTTTCTTCTTTACCAAGGCTGACAGAAATAGTTCTTGCCCTTATTTTGTCTCCCTCTTTCAAGGTCCTCTTGCTCTCTTTGCCTAGGAAAACAGAATTCTTGTTATCAAAACTGACAAAATCGTCCATTATCTGAGAGATGTGAATCAACCCATCCATCGGTCCTATCCTTACAAAAGAACCAAACTCTGTATTATCTATGACTTCTCCGTAGGCTAACTCGTGAACTTCTGGCTTGAATGTTAGAAGCTTGAACTTGGTGTTGTAATAGACTCCAGGATCGCCAGCAACAATTTTTCCTTCACCCACTTCATCAACAGAAATACAAACAAGTATCACTCCCATCCTGGGATCAATTGCCCCCTCAAGCTGATCTGTAATGCTATTTCTAACAGCTTCTTTCACTTTCATCTTCAACTTTTCTGGAGGAACCCTTATCTTCTCTTCAACAGTTATTATTCTATACATCATATCATCCCTAAACTGTACAAAACAAACAGACTACCGAATAATAATGAAATTGTGTTTATTAGCTTAATTAACACATGCAAGCTTGGCCCGGCAGTGTCTTTCATCGGATCTCCGAATGTGTCACCGATCACAGCAGCTTTGTGTGCTTCACTACCTTTCCCTCCTAAAACACCTGATTCAATGAATTTCTTCGCATTGTCAAAAGCTGCGCCACCTGTGTTCATCATCATAGCCAGAATAAAACCAGAAATTGTAGCTCCCATCAAAAATGATCCTGTTGCCTCAGCCCCTAAAATAAATCCGATTGCAATTGGGACTAGTAAAGCCAAAAGTCCAGGAAGAATCATTTCCTTTTGTGCTGCGATAGTGCTGATGTCAATTGCCTTGGAATAATCTGGTTTGGCTTTTCCTTTCAGTAAACCTGGAATTGTTTTGAACTGCCTTCTGACTTCCTCTACCATCTTGAATGCTGCTTTTCCTACTGCTCGAATAGCAAAACTGGCAAAAACAAATGGGAGCAGAACTCCGATGAAAATTCCTGCAATGTTCTTTGGTTGGACTATATCAACCGCTGAAACATGGACAATTTCCAAATAGGCTTGGAAGAGAAGCATTGCTGCAAGACCAGCAGAAGCCATCGCATATCCTTTTGTTAAAGCCTTGGTCGTGTTGCCAACTGCATCCATAGGGTCCAATCTCTTTCTCATCCTCTCATCACTGTGTGACATCTCGGCAATCCCACCAGCATTGTCGGCAATCGGACCGAACCCGTCAAGCCCAAGAATAATCCCTGCAACTGAAAGTATTCCCATCGTTGCTACGGCAGTTCCGTATATTCCCCCCAAATGAATTTTTTCTGGAGTGATCCAGCCAACATCTGCAGCAAATAAAGTTCCAAAATAATAGGAAACCAAAATTGCGATAACTATAACCACCACAGGAAGGGCAGTTGACTCCAAACTCACTGAAAACCCTGTGATGATGTTTGTGGCTACCCCAGTTTTTGAAGCATTAGCTATGTCTTGAACTGGCCTATACTTTCTCTCAGTATAGTATTGAGTGATCAAAAGAAATATCACACTAGAAGCTAGACCAACCATTCCTGAGTAAAACAAGTTAATGTCGTGAAGTGTGGTCATTATCAAAATGTAAAATCCGAGGATGCAGAATATTACAGTCGCAATCACCCCGTTCCTCAATGGGTTGAAAGGGTTCTCTCCTTCTTTTCCTCTTACAAAAAATACTCCTGCTATTGTGCAAAAGATTCCAACTGATCTGGCAAGCAGAGGAAAAATAAGAAAATATATGTTGTGGGTTAGAGCATAAACTGCAGCTCCTAAAATCATTGCACCCAGGTTTTCACCTGCTGTTGACTCGAACAAGTCAGCTCCACGACCTGCAGTGTCACCTACATTATCGCCAACCAGGTCAGCAATCACAGCAGGGTTTCTTGGGTCGTCCTCTGGAATCCCAGCTTCAACCTTTCCGACCAGGTCAGCTCCCACATCTGCTGCTTTAGTGAAAATCCCACCGCCAAGCTGGGCAAACAGGGCAGAGAGTGAAGCACCAAAGCCAAAGCCGACTATTGGAGCTAGAGGGTCAGTTAGATTGAAAGAACTGCCATATGTTGAAAAAATGAAATAGAGAATTGTTATTCCTAGCAAACTCAAGGCGATGTTGAAAAGCCCCATCACCATTCCACCATAAAATCCAATCTTCAATGGGCCTTTGCTGCTGCTTTTTGCTGCAAAAGCCGCTCTCACGTTTGCTCTTGTAGCCACATCCATTCCTACATAACCGGCTATTATCGAGCAGGCTGCACCAAGAAGAAAAGAAAATGCAGTCAGGGGTAGAGTGAACTTGCCGTAATCAAAAAATAAAAAAAGAACTGCTGCAAGTATTATACAGATGATAGAAATGGTCTTGTACTGCCTTTTCAAGTAAGCCTTAGACCCTTGACGGATGGCCTGATATATTTCAATCATTTTGGGAGTCCCTAGCGGCTTCCTGACAATGTAAAAAGCAAAATATCCAGAAAAAATCAAAGCTACGATACTCGCGATGACTGGAATTATTATCATATTTTCATCCTAGTCTATACCTAAATGTTTTTTTGCTCTTAAATAAATTGTTTTGATTTCTAGTTTTTTTAGCTTTTTCCTCAGTTCAATATCATTGGTGGCAACAATTGTGCCTTTATCTGCCAGACCTATTATTGCTTTATCAGTATTTGTTTTGCTCGAACTTAATATTTTTATTTTTTTGATTTTTATCAAATCCAAAGCAATCTTTGCATACCTAGAATCCCTGCTTATTGGTTCTGATATCTTTTCTAGCTCAGCAACAACCAAGTCTAGAGTAAAAAGTTGGTGTGGCTCTTCAACTACTTCATCAATCTCCTCCAAATCAACCTTGAACTTGCCCAGGCTGATGAGAAAATTTGTATCGAGAATTATTTTTTTCATATATCAAACTCTCTTATGAAAATATTTAAATAGTCTTCACCAAATAGAGATAAGTGAGTAAATGAAAGGAGTATCTGCTGTAATAGCAACTATTTTGATGCTGATGATCGTAATAGCATTGGCAGGAATGGCATATATGTATATGATTGGTATGTTCACGACAAGAACGGCAAGAACTATAGATATAAGTGATGCTGGCTGTGTAGCTGGTCAGTTGCCGAGTGGTTACTATATCACTATAAAGAATTTGGACACAACAACGCCAATAACAATAGCCACAGATTTGAGTGCAAGATTGGATGGTAGTGTAGTAACTATTAGTGGCTGTTCTGGAACAGGAACAATGAATCCTGGTGCTACAGCGAACTGCAATATAAGTGCCCAGGGTGGAACAGCTGGATCATTCCATCAAATTAGAATAATTGGACCAGCGAATTCAGTTACAAAACCTGCAAATTGTTAAACTATAAATGAAAAAGGAAAATAAGTGAGTAAATGAAAGGAGTATCTGCTGTAATAGCAACTATTTTGATGCTGATGATCGTAATAGCATTGGCAGGAATGGCATATATGTATTTGATTGGCGTGTTCACGACAAGAACGGCAAGAACTATAGATATTACAGACGCAGGATGTAAAGTCGGTAACGCAACATGGGGCTACTATGTTTCAATAAAGAATTTGGATTCTACAGCCGTCATAACAGTGGCCTCAGACTTATCGGGAAGGGTGGATAACGCACTTGCCACTGTTGGGCAATGCACTAGTCCCACCATAGGTGCTGGAGCAACTGTGAATTGCGAGTTCAATGTTGGTGCTGGAGCTTCTGGATCTTTCCACAAGGTAAAAATCATAGGATCAGCGAATTCAGCCGAAGAGCCTGCGAACTGTTAAACAACCGAACCAAAGCCAATCAAGCGCCATCTTCCAGAAACTAGTCTAGAGATTACTATTCTTTCTTTTTCTTCTATACAGATAGGAATTTTCAGTTTTAATTCTATTCTATTCTTTTTAATCGAACACACTGTACCTATAGAACGAGCTGTGCTGACATTAATCATCAAATCCTCGCTAACTGTGATTGGTGCAATGCTCTTCAATTCACTCAAGCCAACCAATCTTTCCAATATTTTTATCTCCAATGTCAAAGTTTCTCTTGATTGAGGAAGCTCACCAGGGTAGCCAACTACATTACCGACAAGAGAATCGGATTTCATCAAAGATGGATCTAGAGAAGTAAGAACTCCAAGCAACCCGCCAGGCCCTGCCTCTTCAAGATTCTTTCCGGCCTTTTGCAATCCATTCACTCTTGTAAATAAAGGTTTATACTTGCTTCCAGTTCTGACACCAGGCCTGACTTCAATCTCATCACCAATTTTTAGTTTGCCTTGTATAATTGCCCCGCCAAGAACACCACCCATAAGCTTCTTTGGCTCTGTCCCAGGTCTGTTAATATCAAAACTTCTTGCGACGAGCATTTTCAGATCTTTAGTCTCATCCCTTTGCGGTGTGGGAATGCATTTTTCTATTGCCTCAATCACAGCATCTATGTTAACTCTCTGTTGAGCGGAGACTGGAATTATTGGTGAATTCTCTAGAATTGTTCCCTTAATGAATTTTTTAATTTCTTGGTAATTTTCTAAAACCTTTTCTCTGCTGATCAAGTCAATTTTGTTCTGAATGATTATTACATTTTTTATCCCGACTACCTCTAGAGCAGTCAAGTGCTCTCTGGTCTGGGGTTGAGGACACTTTTCATTTGCAGCAATTATAAGCAGAGCACCATCCATCAAACTGGCTCCGGTTAGTACAGTCGCCATCAGGGTTTCATGCCCAGGCGCGTCAATAAAACTAACAGTTCTTACTATATCGCAATCGCCAAAGCATTTCGGGCATTTCTCACTGGTTGTGTAGCATTCTGGTTCAGAACAGCTCTTACATCTGTAAAAAGTTACATCTGCATATCCAAGTCTTATCGTTATTCCACGCTTTAATTCTTCAGAATGAGTTAGTGTTAGTTTTGAGGTTAAAGCCTGCACCAAAGTGGTTTTTCCGTGGGCTACGTGTTCGGTTGCTTCTTAGCAATGTCCGACGATCCCTATGTTGACTTCGGGAATCAGCTTCGGATTTAATTCCTTACTTTTTTTCTTCTCTAGTTTTATCACCTTCTTCTTTCTTCTCTTCGACTTTCTTTTCTTCTTTTGGCTTTTCCTCTTTCTTCTCCTCTTTTACTTCCTCAGACTTTTTCTCTTCCTTCTTTGCCTTTGGTTTCATTGGAATCAGTTGATCTAGAGGCTTTTCTCCCTTCTTCACAACTTTAACATTGATTTGGACAATTGCATCTGAAATAACATTTCCTCGGATGGTCTTTCTTTTTCTTTGCCCCTTTAATTTTGGATAAAACCCAGGAGCAGAAGCGAGCAGAACTTTCTTCCTTCCTGGCCCTTTGACTGAAGGGTGCATTGGAAAGCCATCTTTATCGGTTCCACCAGTAATTTTCAGGGAATAACCATTCAGACCAATCAAATCTCCATTAAACTCGTCATCAATTTTTTTACCGATCAGCCCCACTGACTTGGCCTGGTCGACTTCCATTTGGAAAGCCTTCCTTGTTTCAGGCTCTGATATTACAAATTTGAATACCGGCATCTTCTCACCTTGAATTAAAAATTATGTTTGTTAATCTTAAAAGCTTTTCAAATATCTAAAAAATAATTAAATATAGGGAGATTTTATGGCAGAAGGCAAATTTGTGGTAACTCCTTGGGAAGTTAGAGGGGAGGTTAATTATGACAAATTGGTAAAGGAATTTGGTACAGAGAAGATTTCAGAAGCTTTGTTGAAGAGAATACAGAGGCATACGGGCGAACTTCATTTCATGTTGAGAAGGAAAATTTTCTTTTCTCACAGAGATTTGAATTGGATTCTAGATCAATATGAAAAGGATAATAAGTTCTTTCTGTACACGGGGAGAGGCCCTTCAGGCAACACCACACTTGGACACATGGTCCCATGGATTTTCACCAAATGGCTGCAGGAAAAGTTCGATGTGGAACTTTATTTCCAAATAACAGATGATGAAAAATTTTTGTTAAAGCCGGAGCTTTCATTGAAGCAGACCCAAAACTTTGCAAATGAAAACATCCTTGACATAATAGCAGTCGGGTTCGATCCTAAGAAGACTCACATTTTTACCGACACTCAATACGCGAAGACGTTATACAGCACTGCCATAAAGGTTGCGAAGCACGTCACTTTCTCAACTGCAAAAGCAGTGTTCGGGTTCAAAAACGAGTCTAACATCGGAATAAGTTTTTTTCCTGCAATCCAAGCTGTTCCATGTTTCCTTCCATCTATCCTGAAAGAAAAAAATATTCCTTGCCTGATTCCCGCTGCGATTGATCAGGACCCTTACTGGAGGATTTCCAGGGATGTTGCTCCTAAATTGGGATTCTACAAGCCGGCGCAGATACATTCAAAATTTATTCCTGGGCTGGGCCCTGGAGCCAAGATGAGCGCAAGCGACCCGAAGGCAGCAATTTTCACCACAGACTCTCCTGAAGTTGTGAGGAAGAAGATAATGAATGCTTTCACCGGTCAGCAGCCGACTGCCGAGCTGCAGAGAAAGCATGGCGGCAATCCAGAAATCTGCTCAGTCTGCCAGTACTATTATTTCTTGTTTGAAGAGAACGATAAGAAAGTTGAGAAAATTTTTGAAGAAGAGAGATCGGGTAAAATTTTGGCCGGGGAACATAAGGAAGACCTGGCTGACAAGGCAGTCAAGTTCATAGAAGAGCACCAGAAGAAAAGGGAAAGGGCGAAAGATCAGATTGACAAGTTTATGCTAAAAGATTAAGGAGTTCATTTTATGGCAAGTTACAGATTAACAGAAGAAGGGGAGGAATATCTAAAAAATGGACTCCCTGAAAAGAATCTTGTAGAGATTTTGAACACTTATCCTCAGAAATCTTCAACCATAGGAAAGGTGATGCTAAAGGTAAAGAATTTCCCAATAGCATTGAAATGGGCCTTGGACAAGCAGTGGGTGATGAAGAGAGGGAGCGAAATAATTCTTTTGAAACCTCCTTTCGAGACTGAAGAGGAGGTTGCATTGAGGGAAATTTCTGAAGGGAAGGAGGTTGAGGAAAAAGTTTTGAATGTTTTGATCGGGAGGAATCTGGTTCAGAAAATAACTGAAACTTACAAGAAGACTGAAGAAAGTTTGACAAAAGCTGGAAATGTGATTGAAGAGTTAAATCATGATATAATTCTGACAGGATTGTGGAAGGGAAGAAAGTTTAAATCAGTTGATGTGGAAGTTGTGAGGAAAAAATTAGACAAAAAAATTGTTCCTGGAAAAAGGCAACCTTACAACAACTTCTTAATGCAAGTCAGGAAAAAATTGGTACAAATGGGCTTCATAGAAATGGTTGGACCGATAATTGAGATGGAGTTTTGGAATTTTGATGCACTTTTCCAGCCCCAGAATCATCCTGCAAGAGGTTGGACCTCCACCTATTCATTGAAGTATCCTAAGTTTGGCCAGTTGCCACCAAAAAAAATTGTTTCAAGAGTTAAAGCTGCACATGAGGATGGATGGAAAACTGGATCAATGGGGTGGGGTTATAAATGGAGCGAAAAAAAGGCTTCTCAGCTGATGCCGAGAGCGCATGATACAGCAATAACGCCAAGATACATGGTTAAAGGCCTAAAAATTCCTGGGAGATATTTCAACATGGTCAGATGCTACAGGCCAGATGTGATTGATCCTACACACGGAGTTGAGTTTATTCAGACTGGTGGAATAGTTGTTGCTAAGGATTTAAATTTCAAACACATGCTTGGGTTGCTGAAGCAATTCGCTTACGAAATAGCAGGAATAAAAGAAACAAAATTCTTCTGCGATTATTATCCATTCACAGAACCGTCCGTCCAGATATCAGGAAAACATCAGAAGCTCGGTTGGATAGAGCTGGCTGGTGCTGGTATATTCAGGCCAGAACTTACAGAACCTTTGGGTGTTAAAGAACCTGTGCTAGCATGGGGATTTGGAATTGATAGGCTGGCGATGAATAAATTGAACATAAATGATATCCGAGAACTTTTTTCAAGGAATCTTAAATGGTTGAGGAGTCAAGGTGATTAGTTGCCAACATTAGAAGTTTCTCATTCAGATTTGTGCTCACTCATTGGAAAAAAGCTTACAGTTGAAGAACTAAAGCAGTATATACTTTTTGCAAAGGCAGAAATAGATGATGTTAAAGGAGATTTGATCAAAATAGATTCAAAGGACACGAACAGGCCTGATCTGTGGTCGGCGGAAGGTATAGCAAGAGAATTGTCTGGAAGGCTGGCAAATAAAAAAGGGTTGCCTAAATACAAAATAGAAAAATCAGATTTGGTAGTTAAAGTGGACAAAAAGGTTTCTAAGGTCAGGCCCTTAACAGTTTGTGCTGTCGCTAAGAGCTTGAAGATGAATGAAGTGATGCTGTCTCAGCTGATTCAGCTTCAGGAAAAAGTCGCTGGAACATTCGGCAGCGGAAGGAAAGAAGTTGCCATAGGTGTTTATGACTTTTCAAGAATCAAATCACCGATTCAATACACTACAGCCAGCCTTGACAAGAAGTTCGTGCCGCTGGATTTTGAAGAAGAGATGACAATAAAAGAAATTTTAGAGAAGCATCCTAAAGGAAAAGAGTTTAGTCACTTAGTCAAAGGATTGAAAGAAATACCGATTTTTATTGATTCTGCTGGCGAGGTTTTATCAATTCCACCAATCATCAATTCCAATTTTACCGGAAAAGTCAGTGAAAGCACGAGAGAAGTTTTTATTGAATGTAGCGGCTTTGATTTCAAGTTCTTGATGCCCGCATTGAATGTTTTGGCTGCTGCTTTGATTGACAGGGGAGCCAAAGTGGAAAGCGTTAAGGTAGTTTATCCTGGAAAAATTATCTATACACCAGATTTAACACCAAAGAAGGCTTCGGTTGACATAGATTTTGTAAATGAACTTTCAGGATTGAAATTATCTTCGAAAGAAATTATCAAGCTGTTAGAGCAGGCAAGATATGATGTGATAAAAATAAAAGGAAAAAAGATTGAACTTCTCTATCCTGCTTACAGGCAAGACATAATGCACCCACGAGATGTGGCAGAGGATGTGATAATCTCTTTTGGCTATAACAAGGTACAGCCAGAACCAATCAAACACAAAACAAAAGGTGAAATAAACAAGTTAGAAGTTTTGGCTGAGAATGTTATAGAAAAAATGGTAGATTTAGGATTTCAAGAAATTCTTTCTTACAGTTTAACAAACAAAGATCATCTGTTCAAGAGGATGAACGCGAAAGAAGGGGATGTGGTTGAAATAGAAAATCCTGTTTCTTTGAACTGGAACGTTTTCAGGAGTTGGCTACTTCCAAGTTTGATGGAATTCTATTCTAACAATCAGCATGTGGAATATCCGCAGAAGATTTTTGAAGTGGGAGATGTTGTGCTGATTGACGAGAAGCAAGAGACAAGAACAAGAGATGTGAGGAAGCTTGCGGCAGCAATCTCTGATTCAAAGGTTGGTTACTATGATGTTTTGGCTGTTCTTGATTCTTTCATGTCTGGTTACAGAAAAAAATACAAGTTAGTAAAAACTAAGCATCCTAGTTTTATTGAAGGGAGAGTTGCAGAAATATTAGTAGATAATAAACATGTTGGAATAATCGGTGAAATCCACCCACAAGTTTTACAAAACTGGAAGTTGGAAATGCCTGTTGCCGCTTTTGAGATTAGCCTAGAAATGTTTTAAAATAAATTCTTTTATTTTTTTATGTCTGTCTAAAAAATTCAAAATTTTCTTGACTACTAAATTGATTTGCTTATCAAAAAATCTGAGAATGATAAGTGAAGAAGTATAAGCTATAAAACCAATAATGACAGACTGAATAAAATTTATTACTCCAAGGATAAGGACTGAACCTAAAAAAATTACTGCAGAAATCTGGCCCATGAGCCATGATTTTACTATAAAATACAATCTTTCTTTATCTTCGCTCATAATTAAAATTATTTTTATAATTTAATAATCTCTTGTATTTTATGAGATACTAACTTAAAGAGAGTAAAAATTAAAATAAATACATTAAATAACTAAAATAGTTTATAATCATTTACAGGTTAAATTTGAAAATTTTTGAGGATTAAAATGATAAACATTCATCAAACATACAATTTTGCAAGATGTTTTTTAAATTACAAAGTTGGACATCCAACTCCATTCCAAGTGCATTTTGAGGTAACTGATAGATGTAATCTCAGATGCAAATTTTGTGACATATGGAAAAGAAAAAATGAAGAAGTTAATTTAGAACAAGCAAAGAAAATTATAGACAATATATCGGAAGCTAAAATATCTATAATTACTTTAACTGGGGGAGAACCTTTATTAAGGAATGATTTAGAGGATATTGCATCTTATGCTAAGAGTAAAGGAATGATTGCTCAACTTAATACTAATGGGACCTTATTAACCAAAGAAAGAGTTAAGAAAATAGCAGAGTCATTTGATTGGGTTGGTATTTCATTGGATGGTCTTGAAGAAACTCATGATGGAATAAGAGGCATAAAAGGGACTTTTAATAAAGCTGTTAAAGGTGTGAAGAATCTTAATGAAGTAAAGGGAAATTGTAAAGTGGCTATTGCTTCAGTTCTAACAAAAGATAATTACAACGAGCTTATACCTTTATTTAGACAAGCCAAAAAATTGGGTGTTGATTTTGCATACGTTCATCCAGTCGTAGAAGTTAGTTTTTCAAATCCTGAAAATTTTGGTGTGTTCCCGAGTAAAAGGTGTGGTGTAAATTTAGTGGAAATGAATAAATTTATAAAAAAACTTGTAAAAGAAAAGTCAAAAGATTATGGTTTTATATTAGTATTAGAAAGTTTTATTGAACTTATGCCAACCTTCATAAAAGGTGATGTACCCCGTATTTGTGATGCTGGAAAATTATTTTTAGCTGTTAATCCAAAAGGCGATTTGTTTTTTTGTCCTCAATTAATTGGTAATAATAGTTTTAAAATGGGGTCTTTGTTAAAATCTCCGCTAACTAAAATACTAAATCAAAAAAATATGAAAAAATTTATGGAATTAACTAAAAATTGTCGTTGTTTAAGTTTATGCACTACTGGAACTTCACTAACATTTAGAGAACCTCTAATAAATTTAATAAAACAATCTACAAAATTCTTATAAAAAACTTAATTAATTTTTCTAGAAAATAATTAACCAGTCATCCATCCCACAAGCCTGTCTAGAATTCTGAAATTTCTTGGTATTTTAGGTCTAAATGGTTTATTACAAAGTAAATGAGCTAGTTTTCTTATTTCAAGTGAAGCTGGTGAATCTGGGTTGAAACTGACTAGAGGGCTTTTGCTGGCAATGCTTTTGGAAACATTTTTGTCCTCTGGTATTTCCACAAGAACTGGTACATCAAGCATCTCCTCAATTTCTTTTTTAGTTAATTCATGTTCTCTATTTCTGACTCTATTCACAACAACACCTGTAACTGTTTTCCCTGAACCTTTAGCTATTCTTACAGTCTTTAGAGCATCAGCCACACTCGGTAGATCTGGATTTGTTACAACTAAAACTTCTGTTGAAGCTGATAGAGCTGAAACAGCTTCTCTTCCTAATCCAGCAGCACAGTCCAAAATAACATAATCAGCTTTGCCAAGAAGATTCAAAGTGACTTCTGGCAACCTACCAACATCAACATCCTTCAAATCGTTTATGCTCATGCTTGCTGGAATTATGCTGAAACCTAAAGGATGAATATATGTAGCATTTTTTATTTTAGTCTCACCGCGAAGCACATCATGCAGAGTTTTTGGGGCAAGATGATAACCAAGATGCAAACCCAAATTTGGAGTGGTTAGGTTAGCGTCAATAGCAATAACCCTCTCACCAAGATTTGTTAAAGTAGTTGCAAGATTAGAAACTAGAGTGGTTTTTCCTACTCCACCCTTCCCAGAAGCGCAAACTATTACTCTTGTCATACTTATAATAGTTGTAATTTAAGTTATAAGATTTTTTTCCTTTTGTAAACCTCTATTGCAATCACTACGATTAAAAAAGAAAGGTACATAAGCAGTAAATCAGAGAATGAAAAAGTTAGAGGATGGCCAAAAAATCCAGTAAACTCATATTTCATTCCAAGGAGTTGCTCTTTAGTTATGAAACCCAGACGGATAGCATCTATTCTATGGATAAATTCTGCTAAGTTATAAACAAGAAGACTGATTAAAATCACTTGAACAAATCTCAATTTATCTTTCAATATTTTTTTGCCGTAAATTAGGAATATGCCTATGAAATAATAGAGAGAGAAGAATGCTCCCCAAAATGATTGGTATTCAATTGTGAACATTTTGTACCTGATAGTATCTATTCCAAACAAACCGTCGAATATGCCAATTGTAAAGGCGAGCCAAATCATCAGTGCAGTTTCTTTTTTCATTAATTTGATTTTTGTTTTTAGAAGAATTAAATGCCCCGGATGGGATTCGAACCCATGACCTTCTCCTTAGAAGGGAGCTGCTCTATCCGAACTGAGCTACCAGGGCATTGACTACAATAATAGTTTCTCTATTTTTAAACTTAATTAATTAGGTATTGACCTAACAAAATCTTATGCTTTTATTTGCTTTTCTAACCACTCTTTCTTTATGGAAGAGCCTGTTACAATAATTGACAGAGACGTTTTGAAGATATTGTCTGCGGATACTAGGATGAATATTTTGAAAGAGCTGTCTGCTGGCGACAGGACACCTTCTGATTTAGGAAAGAGGTTGAGCAAGAGCGATGCCACCATTGTTGAACATCTGAATGTCTTGTGCAAACATGGACTTGTGAAAAAAATCGAGCAGCCTGGGAAGAAATGGGTCTTCTATACTCTGACTGAACGTGGGTATGGAATAGTCTCAAGCAAGTCAAGAAGATTGGTTATCGTCCTTGGCACTTCTATCTTAGCATTTTTTGGTGGAATTTTTAGCCTCATGCAATATTCTACTCAGACTGGATACCTTGCGGCAAAAGAAAGCGTGCAAAGATCCCCTCTAGCCGGGGAAGGTGGGATTATTTCCACGTTCATCCCACCTTATCTCCAAATTTCTGCTGTGCTATTTTTGGTTGCATTAGTCTGCTTCAGTTTTTATATCTACAGAAAATCAAAAGTTAAAGGAGGAGAAATATGAAAAAAGTTATTTCACTGTTTGCATTTTTTGTTTTGCTGTTGACTGTTCCTCAGGTGTTTGCTCAGCAGCAGACCTACTGGCACTCGAATGATTATTACAATGTAGAATTGACTGGAGCAGGAAATGCGTTTGTTGTTGCAAACATCAACCTCGAAAGTCTTTCCCAAAAAGAAGTTTCATCTGTAACTTTGCAAATTCCTTACACAAAAATTCAAATTTACAAATTGGTACAGGGCGGAGGTTATTGGTATCCTCCCTGCATGGGTGGCATGTGCCCTTACTATGAACCAACATATTATGAACCTGCATTTTTAGACTACACAACTGAAACTTTGGCAGATTCCACTTTGCTAAGATTCAACTTGACTCACCCTGTAGTCAACAACTCTCAAACAAACCTCTATTTGGTATTTTCGACCCCAAGAATTGCAAAGGAAACTTTCCAAGGGTTTGAATTCAACTTCAAAACCATTCAAGACAGCAAGGCTTTAACCAGATATGTTGGAGCCAGCATCACTGTTCCTGAGAATATGGAGTTGAAAGGGAAGCCGAAGTTCAATATTGACTACAAACCATCTGAGTTAGCTACTATGGCAACATCATCTGCCAAGGAGTTTGTCAGTTCAATCAGAGCTCCTCCTTATTACGGATATCAGCAGTATTCTGCTCAGAATCTTTTGCCTGGAGAATCTTTCACTATAAAAGGATTGTATGGAAGTAATTTCTTCCTTCTTTACTTCTATGAGATTGCAATTGGGATAATTGGATTGCTTGTTTTCTTGATAGTCTTCTATTCAATCGCCTACAGAAGAGTTAGGAGAATGTTTGCAAGGAGAATAGAAGGAGAAGAAATAAGAAGAAGATCTGGATTCTCATTTGGCCGCGCACTGGTTACTGGAATATTTTCTGGATTTATTTTTGTTTTTGCATTCTTTGCATTGACCTTCCTGTCTAGCCTATTCCAAGGTGGCTACTATTACTATCAACCGATTTTAACGATTTTGTTTTTCATGCTGAACGCGATCATTTTGTTGATATCTTTGTTCGGCTTGCCTTACTATCTTTATTCAAGATACAGCAGGTCAGAGGGAATTGTCTCAGGGATAATTTCAGTTGTGTCAGCTCTTCTGTTTTTGGTTGTTATTTCTATTCTATTCCCGTCCTCACCGCCAATCTACTTTGCAGAAGTTTTGAAATCGGCCACTGGAACTTTATTACAATCTTAAATATTTTATTTCTAAATTATAGCAAGTGAGAAAATGGGTGAACCTGTTCTACTTCTATCATTTTAATCTATTTAAAATATCAATTTTATCTATACTGATTGGTGTTAAAAATGAAGGGAATTGACTTCAAGAAAATTAGTAGCAAGTGGGAGAAGAGATGGGAAAAAGCTAAGATCTTTGAGGCAAATGTTGATAAGAAGAAAAAGAAATTTTTCATCACAATTCCTTATCCTTATGTGAATGGGGCTCCGCATGTAGGAGCAGGGTTCACATTCTTCAGGGGAGAGGCTTATGCCAGGTTCAAGAGGATGCAAGGTTTCAATGTTCTGTATCCTCAGGCCTTTCATGCAACTGGAGAGCCGATACTTGGGACTATAGAAAGATTGAAGAAGAACGACAAGACGCAATTGGAAACATTCAAGCTGTTTGGTGCTAGTGATCAAGACATAAAGAATTTTGTGAAGAATGGTCCTGAGTTCACTGCTAAATATTGGAAGGCTAAATGGATTGAAATATTGAAAATGGCTGGATTTTCTGTTGACTGGAGAAGAACTTTTATAACAACCACGATGACACCGCAGTATTCAAGATTCATCGAATGGCAATACAACACTCTTAGGAAAAAAGGATATGTTGTTCAAGGAACTCACCCGGTCATATGGTGCCCACACGATCAAAGCCCCACAGGAGATCATGACAGGCTGAAAGGTGAAGGTGAAAGCCCGATTGAATATGTGCTGCTTAAATTCAAGTTGGATTCAGGAGAGATAATTCCTTGCGGAACTTTAAGGCCTGAGACAATTTACGGCGTGACAAACCTTTGGGTGAACCCTGAAGTTGATTATGTTGGAGTGAAGGTTGATGGAGAGACTTGGATAATAAGTAAAGAAGCCGCTGAAAAGTTGAAAGACCAATTGAAAAAAGTTGAAGTGCTTCAGGAAATTTCTGGAACCGAATTGGTTGGAAGATTTGTGGAAAACCCAGTGACAAAAGATAAAATAATGATTTTGCCGGCTAATTTTGTGGATCCGTCTGCTGCAACTGGTGTTGTGATGTCAGTTCCGTCCCATGCTCCGTATGATTGGATGGGGTTGACTGACCTGCAGAAAGACGAAGAGCAATTGAAAAAGTTTGATATTGACCTTCTTGCTGTGAAAAATATAAAGCCAATTTCTTTGATAAAGGTAGAAGGTTTTGGTGAGCACCCTGCGATTGAAATTTGTAACCAAATGAACATAAAGAATCAGAATGAGAAAGAGAAGTTGGATGGGGCTACTGCTCAACTTTACAAAAAAGAATTCCACACCGGAGTCCTGAAAGACAGCACGCCTTATGCTGGTAGAAAAGTTTCAGAAATCAAAGATGAGTTGATAAGAGAATTTATTAGGAAGAGGATTGCAGACATCATGTGGGAATGCACTGCAGAGGTGTTTTGTAGATGCACTACAAAATGCCATGTGAAGATTTTAGAGAACCAGTGGTTCTTGAAGTTTTCTGACGGGGAGTGGAAGAACAAGGTGAAGGAATGCATTAAGCAAATGAAGTTCTTACCAGAGGAAGTCCGCTCACAATTTTTGAATACTGTAGACTGGCTCAAGGAAAAGGCTTGCACTAGAAAGACTGGCTTAGGGACTCCTTTACCTTGGGATAAAAGCTGGAAAATCGAGACTTTGAGCGACTCGACAATCTACATGGCCTACTATACCATCTCAAGAATAATAAATGAAAAGAAAGTTGATGTTGGAAAACTGACAGACGAAGTTTTGGATTATATTTTCCTTGGAAAGGGAAATCCTAAGCAGCTGGCCAAGAAAGTGAAGATGGATGAAAGTATACTGAAGGAGATGCATGAGGAGTTTGAATATTTCTACCCGGTTGATCTCAGGACTTCCGGAAAAGACCTTCTGCAGAATCATTTGACATTTTATCTTTTCCACCACACTGCAATCTGGGAGAATCCGAAGTACTGGCCAAAAACAATTGCAATAAATGGGTTTGTAAATGTTTCTGGGACTAAAATGAGCAAATCTCTAGGGAATGTGATTCCCTTGGCAGACCTGATTAAAAATGTAGGAGCAGACCTGGTAAGAATAAACCTGGTAGCTTCGAATGAGGAGTTGAATGATGCTGATTGGAGGGATGAAAACGTTGCTGGTTATAGAGCAAGAATTCAGTTTATAGGCGAGTTGATTCCTGAACTGAAGAAGGCAAAGAGAAAGGGTGTGGAAAGCATTGACCTTTTCCTGCAGAGCAAGGTTCAGGAGTATGTTGGAAAGGTGACACAAAATTTTGAGATTATGAAGTTCAGGAGCGGAGTGCAGGCTGGTTTGTTTGAATTGACAAATGATTTGAAATGGTATATTGAAAGATGTGGTGGGATTAAGAATTGCAATAGAAAAATTTTGCACGAGACTTTGCAGACTGCAGTGAAACTGATTGCACCGATAACCCCATTCGTATGTGAAGAGTTCTGGGAGAAACTCAAAAATAAAAATTTTGTTTCGGTTGATGAATGGCCTGAAGCAGACAATAAAAAAATTGATAAAAAGGTTTTGAATCTTGAGGAAAGCCTGAAGAGATGCATTGAGGATTTGAAAAATGTGACAAAGATGGCAGGCAAGAAGAAAGATGCTTACTTGTATGTGGTTTCTCCTGATGAGCTGAGATATTTTGGCGATGCGAAAGAATTTTTGAAAAAACAATTTGGATTCAAAAAGATTAGTGTGATCAGAAATTCTAATCCGAAAAAGTATGACCCTGAGAATAGAGCAGGGAGAGCGAAGTATGGGAAACCTGGAATCTACCTGGAATAGTTAATCTACAGCATCGTTATCTCAATCAAGCCAGCAAAAACAAGTAGGATGACAGAAACAGCCATCAGTTTCAAACTGTCCTTCAGGATGAACCAAAACCCCAGAGACTTTCTTCTTGTTATAGACACAGACACCAAGCCGCCAGCTATTCCTCCAATGAAATAGGCAAGAATCTCTAGGCTGCCGTGAGGGAGAAAAGGCAGAATTGCCAAAGGCAAACCTTTAATTCCACCTGACTGCTTCGCAAGCGAGCCTATTGCTGTTGCAAGGACAGAAGCATTCCAAGAAAGTAGAAAAATTGCACCCGCTCCGAAGATGAATGAAAGCAGGAATGAAAGTATAAGAACGCCCACGTTGTTAACTATTATCTTGAAGAAAGTGTCGGGCGAAGCAATATTTCCTCTTATTGCATTGATTTGGTTGATTTGATCATTAAAAATTTTTTCAGACATACTGTCTGGCAGAATAATGTAGAGGATTGAAAAGCTGAGTATCATGCCACAGAAGAAGGCAGTATATATCTTAAGTATGTCACCATGCCTCTGGAAAAAACTCAGATCCCTCTTGGACTTTATCCTTTCCTCTTCCTTTGTTTCCTCGTAACTTATAAGGTTCAGCATGAAAGGTGTCATGGCAATGGTTATCAGGAAATTTGTTATCAGGCCGACTGAGGCTTCAAAAATCATATATGAAACCGTTAGGCAGACCACGGGAACTATCCCACCTATTAAAATCATCCAAGCAGGCTGCTTAATCGCAACCCTTAAAGAAACCAACTTCTCTAAAACCAAATAAACACCTTATTTAAATTTAAGAAATAAAGAAATAAATTAGTTGTTGGAGCGATGATTTGAATGAGATTAAAGGTAGATAACAGAATTGTTGTAATTGCATTTGCACTGTTCTTTATTTTTTTGATGATTGGCTCGATGTTTGTGCCTGGCCTTCGACAGTCCTCCAGTTCAAATGGAAATACTGTCATATTGCCTAGTAGTAACATAATTGAATCTGAGTTGACGCCTGAGCAAGAGAATCTTGCCCTGCAGAATGGGAAAACCATTTTAAAGTTTTACTACACCCAAGCTTGCATAAATTGCTTGAACCAAAAAGCTTTTCTGGAATCTATTGCAAACCAGTTCAGTGATCAGGTGATATTGGAAGAGGTGATAAACCAGAATGAGAAGGTTCCGACCCTGCTTGTTTTCAGCTACTACAGCCAGAAGAATTTGTTCAATGCAACAGCTGACCAGATAATTAACACTGTTTGTGACGTGATGCTGAAGCCACCTCCCTCATGTGCTGTAAGAAAAGTGTAAAAATAATTTTGTAGAAATCAGGAAGAAATTTTGGTGATATAATCAAAAATAGTACTTATTTAGAGGTTTTATATCCTGGTACATGGTCATCTAACATCTCAGCTTCTGTTTTTTTCTTAGCTGCAGCTGCCGCCATCAACAAACAATCTCCAACACTCATTTCTATCTCTTCAGTCCTTAACAAATACTTTCCAATTTTTCTCCAATGCTCTTCGGTATTAGGTGAAACAATTTTTTTATTACAATCTTTTGCCAGTTTTGCTTTAGGATTTTCTGTAATCAAGGTATAGCTTGCTCCAAGATTTTTTGCATTCAAAGTTTCTTCTAGTGTAAACTTAGATTCACCAGTTTTTGATATGGATATTACCTTTGTGCCAGGAATTATTAAACGGCTTATCGGTCTTTTTGATGAATCAAAATTTATTATATCAACATCCTCAGAAAAAACATTCCTTGCTCGATCTGCAATCATTCCTCCAATTACACTTGTGTAAGCATCAGCAATTAGTATTAGCCTTCTTGCAGGAACAAGGTCATGAACTGAGTTAATTAATTCTTCCTGTTGTACCTCATTACTCAGAGACTCTTCTAAAATACTAAAGTCTGTGCACAAATCGGTAAATCTCGTTTTAAATGGCTCGAAAGAAAAGCGTCTCTTTTTTAGAAACTCTTGAAGAGATGGAGTAAAATAATCGAAAAGTCTCATGTGATTGAATTCATCACGAGTTCCCATGGGTGTTATTGTTAAAGGGTCTTTCAATTGTCTTTCATAAAAATCTTTAACAACTTTAGATACTTCTTCTTCACCTCTAACATAAATAACCGTACCGTCATGTTCATGAGTCGTTCTAGCTAAAATTGACTTTAAATCATGTGTCCAAGTATAGATTTTGGGATGTCCTTTATAATTTCTTGAATACTCTCCTAAGAGGAGGTCGAGCGCTTCAACAACTTGCCTCGTAGTACCAGTTCCAGATCTTATAGATAGTATATCGGTTTCTCTAATTCTTGGCATCGTTGAAGCTTCTTCTGGATATGTGTACGCTCTAATTCCACAAGCTCCAAAGTTACCACATATCCTTATTCCAACCTTACCCATCCTTCCCCAAGAGATGTCGACAATTTTTTTATGATTTCTTTTACATGCTTTTAAATCTTTGGCAAACTGTTCGATTTCTTCGTAATAGTTATCAATTGTATAAAGTACATCAGGTAGAAATGATAAAAACTGTCTGTAATTTATTCTGAAAGCAGCAAGTATGTCAGAATCAGAAATACTAAACATAAATATACTAATACAATTAAATTTTTAACACTTTTGTTTAAATTTTAATTTATTTATCCCTTAATTTCCTTTAAAAGGCTTTCTATAGTCCTAGCAAATATTAATTTTTCCATTTTAGTATTTTAATTTTGCCTTTATTCTTCTTATTCCAGCAGCAACAGCCTCTTCTTTAATTATCTCAAAATTCCCAAGTTCTTTTGTGTTCTTGACATGCGGTCCAGCACAGATTTCAACAGAAAAATTGCCTATTGAATAAACAGAAATTTTCTCACCATACTTATGCTCGAACACTGCTTGTGCGCTCATTTTTCTCGCTTCATCCACAGTCATCTCTTCCCTTTTAACTGGCAACCCTTTTTTGATTTGATCATTGACAACTTTTTCCACTTCTTTTATCTCTTCTTCTGTCAGTTTTCTATCTAAATTGAAGTCAAATCTCAACCTTTCAGGAGTTATGTTGGAACCTTTCTGGATTATGTTTTTTTTATTCAAAACCCTGCGAAGCGCTTCATTCAACATATGAGTGGCCGTATGCAGTTTAGTTGTTTGCTCAGATGTATCTGCTAATCCGCCTTTAAACTTTTTCTCAGCTCCAATCCTTGAAAGCTCTTGGTGCTTCTTGAATTCTTCCTCAAACCCCTTTTCATCCAGAGAAATTCCAGACTCGTTAGCAAGCTCTTTGGTTATCTCTATCGGGAATCCAAAACTTTGGAAGAGCAGGAAAGCATCCTTCCCATCAATTCTCCTAGTTTGCTTGGCGATCTCTTCGAATTTCTTCAACCCCCGTTCAAGAGTGTTCCTGAATTTCAACTCTTCTTTTTTTGCCTCAGCCAAAATAAATTCTTTGTTTTTCTCCAATACTGGATAATCTTTTTTATATTTATCAATCACCACTTTTATCACGTCAGTAAGGAATTCTTTTTCGATTCCAATAATTTTTCCATGCCTTATAGATCTCCTTATCAGTCTGCGAAGCACATATCCCCTATCAACATTGCTTGGCACGATTTCCTCGGACATGACAAATGTTGAAGCTCTGATGTGATCTGCAATAATTCTTATAGATTTTTCTTCTTTCTCCTCTGGGGATTTTATTCTTGCGATTTCCTTTATCTTATCAACAATAGGTTTGATAATGTCAATCTCGAAAACAGTTTTTTTATTTTGCAACATGGCAGATGTATGCTCCACTCCCATTCCTGTATCGACATTCTTCTGATTTAGCAATTCGTATTTGCCCTCTGCGGTTTTATTGTATTCCATGAAAACATTATTCCAAAGTTCAAAATATTTTTCACATGAACATCCGGGCTTGCACTCTTTGCTGCATTTTTGCTTCCCAGAGTCGTAGAATATTTCTGTATCTGGCCCGCATGGCCCAGTAGAACCGGCAGGTCCCCACCAATTGTCTTTTTTTGGCAAAAAGAAAATTCTTTCCTTGGGAATTCCCAAACTTTTCCAAATTCTAGCACTCTCCTCATCTTTGGGCGCATCATCGTCTCCTGCAAAAATAGTAACATTCAATTTGTTTTTATCCAATCCGAGCCATTTTTTGTCTGTCAGGAATTCATAACTCCACTTGATAGAATCTTCCTTGAAATAACCACCCAGAGACCAGTTTCCAAGCATCTCAAAAAAAGTTAGATGGGAAGAATCTCCGATCTCATTAATATCGTCTGTCCTTAAACATTTCTGAACATTCACCAATTTTCTTCCAAGTGGATGAGGATGACCGAGAAGAAAAGGCACGAGTGGATGCATGCCGGCTGTTGTAAATAGAACAGTTGGATCTTCTTCTGGAACAAGCGGAGCATTAGGTATAATCTTATGATGCTTCCCCTTGAAAAAGTCCAGGTATAATTTTTTCAGCTTTTCTGAATCAATCTCTTTTTGAACCATTGAAGCCATCTACCTATATGTAAATTGTTAAAGTTGAAATAATTAAAGTATAGTTAAATTGAATTTTAGAAATCTTCAAAAAATTCGTCGTCTTCTCTCCAATGTGGTCTGCAAATAACATAATGAACCAAAACTTCTTTCCCTGTGTTAGTTAGTTGATGAATATGGTTGGGTGGTATCAATATAGAAGATAATTGCTGAACTTTCTTAGACTCAAATTTACCAGTCTTCTTATCTTTAATTTTCATTTCTCCATTGCCATTTACAATCAAATAAATTTCAGTCATTTTCTTATGGTAGTGGGGTTTTGTTACTTTTCCTTCTTCAATTCGATTAACATCAATCTCAATGTCTTTATCTATAAAGTGTTGTTTTAGCTTGCCACAAGGAATTGCTTTTTCATTCTCTACTTCAGAATCGTTTACTATCTTCATACTATCCTTTAGAAATCTTACAGATTTATTATTTTAAAAAGAATGCGACTTAAATGCCCAGCATTAAAATAACTAAAGGATTTAATCCAGAAAAAAATAAGATGCTCGGAAATAGCAAAACCCCCATACAATGGCTTCTTTTAATTTCTAGATAAGCGCAAAGCAAACCTATTGAGACCGATGTAAACAAGATAAGTAAACCCATCAAACCTGTCAGGAAAATGACCAAGGCTGTCACGAATGAAATGATTCCAAGAGAAAGATACTTGTAATTCAGCCTCTCTAGAAGCTTCGGAATCCTCTTCCCAAGAAATAGAGTCAAGACTGCAGCTATTCCAGAAACAAAACATATGGTGCCAACGATGTAAACAACGTCAAAGAAAGTCAGCTCGGTCATAATTTTTTGTATTGCGACGGAAGCCCCACTTCTTGGATTACCAACCAGAAACAAAGATACAAGAGAAAAAACCTCATTGCCAACGTTTATTCCTGAGAGTGTGACTAAAAAACTTCTTGCTTCGCCTGTTGCCCCTAAATATTGGACCATGGTAGCAGCTTGAGAGACTCCGATTGCCGGCAACAGGCCTACGATAACTCCGGCGAATGTTCCAAGAATTATGGATTTGAAGATGGACTTGCTTGAAATTTTCAGACTGGTGTCATCTTCCTGTGTTGGAATCTTTGATTTCTCAGAGACGCTGACGATTATTGTGCTGATTCCGAAGAGGCCAGTGAGGACTGGAAATAAAACTCTGTCTTGAGGAACAATGGAAGAATTCAATACCACGATTCCAAAAAATCCAGATAGAAATATTATCAGAGCTGCGAAAAGGATTCTCTTCAATTTTTTCTCTAAAACAACCATCAAAATCACAACACCTGTGATCACAAAATGTATGTAAGGCCTTGATGTTTCATACAGCCAACCGAACACCCCGCCGAAAATTGAAATGAAAATGACGCTGAAAATGAGCGAGCCTATCCCGCCGATTACAGTCAACTTAATCGCCTCGTAACCTCTCCCATCCAGCAACATCCTGTGACCAGGCAAGACAGATAGAGCAGTATCCCCATCAGGAGCTCCAAGGAAAATAGAGCAGATGTAACTTATGAAAATCTGCGTGACTGCGATTGAAATGATGAAAACCACGAGGCTGTAAGGGGAAGCGAATAAAAAAGACAATGAAAGTATCAAAGGCAAAATGTTGTTGATGTGCATCCCTGGAAGCAAGCCTACTGCTGTTCCAACAGCTATCCCCAATAGGCTGAATAAAATGGCTTCTATCATGTCAAAATCTTTATGTCAGTTGTCTTTCTTGGGACCACCTGCAGCTCCCCCTTGTACTCTCCAACCAGTCCAGTCACCATCACATTTGCACCTTTTTTCAAATCTTCTATAGGAAAATCTGTTTCACTCAACTGGCTAACAAACCCGGCAAAAAGAGGCACTGCGATTTTTGTTTTGTTGTACGATACCGTTAGGAATATGTGACCAGCAGGATGATTTGTCTTGTAACTTATATAGCCCCTGATCGTGACTGATCTCCCGACCAATTCAGAATTTATCTCCTCTATTTTTACTGTTGTTGGCTCGATTTTTGTCGCTGCAAAATAAATCAGTATCAGCCCTACCACTGAAGATAAGACGCAAACCAAGATGAGGATGTTTTTATTCAGCATGTTCATCTGAAGAGAAATTGAAAACTTGGGTCTAATATAAATTTAGAACTCTTACCAGTGGTGAATTAGCAAGTAACATGCATGTAGCCAACGACTTTCCTTCCACTTGCATACAGCTGATTGAATTTCTTTATAGCATCTGGGGTTTTAGACTCGACGATTTCTATTCCTCTGTTCTTGGCAAGCTCCGAAGAATCTGAAGAAATTTTCATACAACCTTCTTGCCCAGTTCCCAAAATAATCACATCTGGCTTGTCCAGCAAAAGGAGAGCCAATTCTTTTTTAGAAATCAAATGCCTTGAATTTGTTTCGCCATCCTTTACCGTATCTTTGTAAGAAACAAAAACATCATTGTCATATTTTTTGTTGCCTACCATTATTGAGCCAAACTTGGTCGAACTTATCATGACAGAGTTGGTTTGATGTTTGGGTTTTTTGATTATATGGCCGACTTGCATGAACCTTCTCAGCAATTTATCTCTTTTATCATTTTTTACTTTAATTTTAGATGTTGATTCAATGTATTTAATAAGGATTTCTTCGATGACTTTTGATTTTGGCACATCGATCCCAATTTTATTCTCCTGCTTCCATTTTTCTATAACTCTATCAACAAGTTCTTCATTGATTTCTGGCCTCATATGTACATCTATGTACGTTAATGGACTTAAAGTTTATAAGAGGTTCGAACAAGCAGTTATTAATGAAAAGCGCTGATTACGAGGTTGAAGTGGGCATAATAGGGTACGGAACTTACGTCCCATGGCAAAGAATAAAAACAGAAGAAATTGTCAAAGAAAGGAACAGTAATAGGAAAGATTTACCTGAGATGTTAAAAAAAGTCAAAGATGGTTTACTGCTTTTAAACAAATCTGTAGCTTGTTCAACGGAAGATCAGATATCAATAGGGTTTGAGGCTGCTGAAAATGCTGTCAGAATGGCTGGAATAAACCCTAAAGATATAAAAACAATAATTGTTGGCTCGGAATCCAAGCCTTTTGCTGTTGGTAAGTCTTCAAGATATATCGCATCGTTTCTCGGAATGGGTAATGATGTATTTACTTCAGATATAGAAGGTGCTTGCAATGCTGGAATAGAAGGAATTTGGCTTGCTCAAAATTCTATAAAAGGCGGGAAAAGCAAGTATGCTTTAGCTATTGGTGCTGATGTCGCACAAGCTCCAAAGGGTGATCCATTGGAATATGCGGCTGGCGCAGGTGCAGGTGCTTTTGTTTTAGGAACAGAGAATTTGATTGCCAAAATAGAAGATATGAAACATTACTCAAGCCTCAAACCAGACTTCTGGAGAAGAGATTCACAAACCGTCCCAAACCATTTCGGAAGAACGACGACCGATACTTATATAGAAACTGTCATAGGAGCGATGGAAGAGCTGTTCAAGTCTCATGAAAACTTGCGCTTGTCTGACTTTGATTATCTGACATTCCATCAGCCTTCTGGATATATACCGCTGAAGACATGTAAGACTCTTATCTGGGAAGAAATTGAAAAAATAAAAATAAAGGAAGATAAAGAGAGGACTGATCTTCTTCAACTAAAAATATCGAATAGGCTGGAAGACATTGGACTGAAAGGCAGATTGAGACTTACTTACGACGACTTGGAAATTAAAGTAAAGCCCAACTTAAGAGTTTCGGACACAGGAAATACTTATGCTGGTTCCACACCAATATCTGTTGCTTCTATTTTAGACAAAGCCAAGCCTGGACAGAATATTTTAGCAGTTTCCTATGGCTCTGGCGCGTATTCGACCGCAATGTGGCTGAAGGTTAGAGATGGAATAAAAGGCAAGACTGGCATGGTACCAACAGTCGATGACTATGTAAACAGAAGAAAAGATTTGAAAATAGAAGATTATGGTGAATTCTTAGAAGGGCAAATAAAAGCCTTTGTACAAGGTTATAAAGAACTGAAACTTGCTGCAAAGCAATTTGTAAAAGAAAATATCTTGGAAGACCGCTTGGTTTTTAGAAAAATGATTGGAAGAAGTGAACCCCTAACAGATGATTCTTATGAGATTTCTCTTTGCCCAGAGTGCGAAAGAATCTATTTCCCAAGCAGAGAGAGCTGCATGGAATGGAGCCACAACAACAAATTAGTCAGAAAAAGCATTCCAAAGGTAGCAAGATTAGTGGAGTTTAGAAAATTGTCGAATGAAGAAAGTTTAGAACAAAGCATGTATGACGTCTATATACGTGACTGGGGGATTCTCGTTGACTGCAATGAAACTGATTTGAAAGAAGGCATGAAGATAGAATCAGTTCCTAGAAGGCTAGATTATGAGGGGAAGAACGGCTTAATTATCTATGGCCCTGCTTACAGACCTATTTTCAGATATAACTATCCTGCTTACATGTCGACGATTCAAATCTCGGATCAGAAACCATTAGAGCATGCGCTTAAAGTAGCAGCTTAATTCATTTAAATTGAAATATTGAGCAAATCAATTATATTTAATGAAAAAACTTACACATGCATCTGTAATACGCCAACTCCCAAGGGCTTTCCTTTATTTTATTATAGGATCTGTCGCTGGCTTTATATTCGGGTATTTGCTTTTCAACTTCAGCAAACCTTCCTACGAGTTTATTCTAACTTTATGGTTCAAAAGAATTCTTTTTGGAGTTAAGTTTGTTGGTAACCAGTACATCTTCTGGTTCATCCTAAACAATTTCACTGCAATGTTATTAGCCATTGCTGCTACCTTTATTATACTCACACAGGTAGCAAGGAAAAAAACATATTTGTTCGCCAAAAGGTTCAAGAATTTAGAGAAGAGCCATCCAAAAATGACTCTGTTGAGTTTATACATTATACCTATCGGTGCATTGATTATCAACGGTTTTCTAATATCCTTATTTTTAACATTTGTACTGTTGAACAATGGCTTTGGTAATTTCACATTAATTTTGTTAAAGCTATCACCGCACGGTATAGGTGAGTTGTTTGCCTTGTTTTTAGCGGCATCCCTTGGATTATCTTACATTAAAATCCTGTCTCCACTTATTCTTAGCAAAAGGTGGAGCCTGTGCATAAAAGAAAGTAAAAAACTATTCTTTTCAAATGTGACAATTTTCTATATTTTTCTCATTGCTGTCCTAGTTGTATTTAGCGGTTATTTGGAAGGAACTGCAATGCTCAGATAGATTATTTCTCGAACGATATTTCAACTCTATTGCCTTCAAATTCCAAGCTTCCTTTGAACTTTCCTTTCAGTTCTCCAAGAACTACTTTCTTTGCTCCGACTTCTTTCTTCAAAAGGTTAAGATGCTTCTTCAGCAAGGCATTTGTTTTTTCATCAGATTTTAATGTTAGGTTAATACTTTCTTTAACTTGGAAACCATGCTTCTTCCTGAGAGATTGAACTTCTCTAACCAACTCTCTAATCAACGCTTCTTCCAAAAGTTTCTCGTCCAATTTCTTATTTATCAAAACTTTTCCAAAATCAAACTCAGTCTCTGAGAACTCACCCTTCGGCTTTACCTTCACGACATTCACGCGTTTGCAATTGCACATCTTTAGCAAGACTTCCTCCAGATTTTTCACGGCCTTCGCAACATTTTTATCTTCAGAGACGACAATTACTTCGCCGACCGGCCACCTTCTTTTTATGTTCATGGCCTGCCTAGACGAAAAGGATGATTCTACTATCTTTCTGGCGATTTCCATGTCATTATCCAATTTTTCATCTATAAGTTTTTCATTTGGTTTGGGCCAGTCCATCAGATGTATGCTCTCGACCTTCTCGAACTTCCTGTAGTAGTCTTGGTAGCAGTATTCTGAAAAAAACGGGATGAACGGGGATATCAGCTTCAGCAGTTCGAGAGTGACATAATAGAGTGTGTCCAAAACAATTCCTTTGCATTTGGAGTCGCCTCCGGGCTTGACATCAGATCTTATAATCTGAATGTACCACCTTGACAAATCATATAAAAAGAAATCTTCTATGGCTTTGGAAGCAAAATGGTATTTCATCTCTTCCATATTTTTAAAAACATTTTTCTTTAAAGATTCTAATCTAGAAATTATCCATCTGTTTGCCAAATTTCTTTTTGCTATTTTCCTCGGCTTGTGATCGCTAGCTTCGCAATAGGTTTTTACATATTGCATGGTGTTGTATAAAATGTTCAAAGTTCTATGAACCTCTTTTCCTGGCGTGTAGCCAAAGTTTAAAATGAAGTGCGGGTTTTGCTTTACGAACATCCACCTCATCACGTCTGCGCCCATCTTTTCTGCAGCATCATCAAACCATATGACATTTCCCAAGCTCTTGTGCATCGGGTTTCCTTTTTCATCGTTGACTTTCTCGTACGTGAGAACTTTTTTATAGCAGCTGACTCTTTCAAGCGTGACACTCATGAACAGGATGGAATAAAACCAGAGTTTAACTTGCTCACGCATTTCGGATATAAAATCAGCAGGGAACCATTCCTTCCAATATTTTTTATCAGTAAAATATTTCAAAGTAGAGAATGGAACTATGCCAGCATCCAGCCAGCAGTCCCCTACCTCCTTTATTCTTTCGGCCTCAGCTTTGCACTTTGGACATTTTATTTTTATTTCATCTATCCAAGGCCTGTGCAACTCTGGCAATTTATCAACCAACTTGGGGTTAACTGCTTTTTCTCTCAACTCTTTTTTAGAGCCTATTATTTCAACATGGCCGCAACCACATTTATAAAATGGCAAAGGCAGGCCCCAATATCTTTTTCTGGAAATGCACCAGTCACCCATGTTTGTCAGCCAGTCTTGCATAAGTTTGCCACCAAATTCTGGATACCAAACAACTTTTGCAATTTCATCTTTCATTTTTTTCCTCACACCGTCAGACTTTATGAACCATTCTCTGACTAACCTAAAAACCAATTCTTCTTTGCATCTCCAACAGATTGGATACCTATGCTTGTAATCTTCGACTTTAAACAAGAGCCCTCTATTTTTCAAATCTTCAATCACTAACGGTGAAAGCCCTTTGACATTTTTTCCTGTAAGCCAGCCGAAACCTTTGATGAAATATCCAAACTCGTCGAGTGGAGCAATTTCAGCAAGGTCCTTTTCTTTTCCAAGCTCATGGTCCTCAACACCGCAACCTGGGGCGATGTGGACCATACCCGTACCTTCTTCTTCACTTACAAGGTCCCAGCCAACTACTGCATGCTTGACTCCTTTCTGGGTTTCAAAATCAGGGTAAAGCGATTCATATTCCATTCCAATCAAATCTTTTCCTTTCAAAGTTTCTACAATTTCATGCTCGCCTATGTGCTTTGTAGTTCCTTTAGACAAATAGAAGTATCCGTCTTCTTTTTTTACTTTCACATAATCCAAATCAGGATGGACTGCAACAGCCACATTAGAGCTCAAAGTCCAAGCAGTCGTAGTCCACACCAGTAAATACTCGTTTTTTCTGCTCTTGATTTTAAACTTGACGAACAGGCTAGGATGGACAAGATCCGTGTAACTGTCTGCCTGCTCGTGCTGAGACAAGGATGTACCGCATCTGTAACACCAAGGCATGCATTTAGTCCCTTCATAGAGCCATTTCTTTTCTCTGCATTTCTTCAAGAAAAACCATATTGCCTCGATGTTGCTGTCATCAAAAGTGTGATAGGAGTTTTCCCAATCCATCCATTGGCCCAAGCGAATTGATTGTTCGGTTATCCTTTTAGAGAATTTATTGACTCTCTCCCTGCATGCTTTAGAAAATTTTTCCAAACCAAATTTTTCTATGTCATGCTTTGAGTTGAAACCTAAATCTTTTTCAACTTCTACCTCGACCCAAAGCCCCTGACAATCAAAACCATTTTGATACCTTTGATTAAATCCCTGCATAGCTCTGTATCTTAAAAATAAATCTTTCAAAGTTCTACCCCAAGCATGATGGACACCCATTGCATTATTGGCAGTTATTGGGCCGTCTATAAATGAAAAATGTTTTCCTTTAGAATTCTTCTTGACAAGCTTTTTGAATATTTTATTTTTCTTCCAGAACTCCAGCATTTGCCTTTCTACAGATACTGGATTGTATGTGCTTTCATTCACCATAAATTCACCTTAGAGATTTGAGTAAATAAAACTTTGAGAATCAGATAATAATTTCCGATAGGTTCACCGTCATCACTTACAATATCTTTTATCAGCAACATATTTAAAGATTAGACAAAAGAAGGACTTAGAAATATTGGTTTTTTGTAATTTATCAATTTTTTGGTTGCAAAGTATACAATTGAAAACAAAAATGCTCTTATAGGATTCGAAACCAACTAATGGTGGGTCTTGTTCTGAACCTCCCGAAGAAAAAAAGGAGGATTAACATGAAACCTTATGTTTTCATTGGAGTAGTCTCTACAGGAGATGGAAGTTGCGTTATAACTACTGACGCATCAAAAATAAGATGTGAGAGAGATATTCATCTGACACAAGACGATTTGGCCTATCTTGCTACGATTAAAAACGAGCAGCAATTGGAATGGTACAATTCTTACGAATTGCTTTTCCAACATAAAGTCGATTTTGAAAAGTTCAAAAGGTTGTGGAAAATGAGGCCGCTTGAGAAGTTGGTGAGCTGTGAGTGCAACACAGCTGCCAAAGATTACTTGCAATATCATGGATATAAGCTGCCAGTTGATACAAAGATATTTTGATAGCTTTCATAGGTTAATCTAATGCGACTTTGAGAATCCAGTCAATTTTGCACAACCAAAATCATGCAAGGTTCTTGCGACTCTTTTGAAAGTAACACCTGGTTTTACAGAAGAAAAATATGGAGTTATACTATTATTTCTCAATGCATCTCTCAATGAACTCTCAGGAAATATATTTAATGCAGCATACAAAGGCTCTTCAAATCCATCTAACCCATAAACTTTTGGTAAATCATATTTTTCAGCAAGTTTGCGAGCCATAAAATTCAATACTGGAAAAACCCTCATTGAATAATTTATTTCTATAGCTGGTCTATAGCCAAGTTTTTTAACAATATACCTAGTGCCACTGTCTCTTACACTAATCCAAGCATAAGGATGAGGTAGAATTAAGATACCACCACTTTTTTCTATAAGTTCACACACTTCTTCTAAAGCATGAGGACATTTTTTCCATAAACCTAAATCTTGAATGTCACAACCATATATTTCCACATATCTATTTTCTGGAGCAAATAAAACATCGATAATTTCGAATCCAAATGAAAATCTGCTTTTGTATTCGCCAGCTTCTCCTCTAAAACGTTCGTAGATAGAAATTTTCTTCTTAATGTTCTCTTTAAAATGAACTTTGTCTGCAATATGCACTTTATCAATTTTGAGTCTTTTTATTTCTTCCACTCTTTTACTGAAAGGTAGGGCTATTGGTGGATATGTTCCTTCCTTTGTGTGTACATGTGAAACTTCTATGTGTTTGCCTGGCATCAAGAATTATATTCTCCATAAGCTATTTAAAGATTGGTCAAGAAGAGGGCTCAGAAATAAAAATGAGGAAAACATTAGTAACTTTTTGTATGCCCGTATTTCACCCGTATTCGCCCATATCCATAAACTTCGCCTAATTGCCGCCTGTTCTACATAGACCCCAATATTTTTATGGGTAAAATGCGGGTAACTTTTGGGAGTGTCCATATAGTTCCCATAAATTACCCATAAAGATTCTGGCGAATTGTTGCTCTATTTGCCGATTTGACAACGAATACGAATATGTTTTTTTTATATGCCCAAATAATGCCCATATTTCCCAAATAATTTATGCGTGGAAAGTGCGACAACCGTATAGGAAGTCATCTGTTTTTCTTACTTATGCAACAAAGCTTTTCCCACCTAAATCTATTTATACTGCTTCTGATAGTAAATGTTGTAGTGATAAAGATGAAGGGTGAACCAGTTCACAAAGTTTGAAGATTTGCTTACTGCTATTTCTAAAGACGATTTAAAAAAGGAAAACCAAAATAAGATTATGAAGATCCAAACTCCAAAAGGGACTAGAGATTTTCTGCCAGAAGAAGCTATCAATTTTTTCAAATTGATAGGAGTAGTCAGAAAGGTTTTCGAGGAATATGGATTTGATCCCATAATCACACCAGCATTTGAAAGTTTTGTATTGCTTGCTGCGAAAGGCGGATTAGGAGAAGCAGTTAAGGATGAAATCTATTATTTCAAAGACAAGTCCGACCGTGAACTTGGACTAAGGTTTGATATGACAATGCCCCTGGCCAGAGTGGTTTCTTCAAACCCGCAAATACCTAAACCATTCAAGAGATATGTGATTGACAAGGTGTGGAGATATGACAACCCTCAGGCAATGAGATGGAGAGAATTCTGGCAGGCTGACATTGACGTGGTCGGCAGTAATTCAGTTCTGGCAGATGTTGAATGCCTTGCAGCGGTTTGCAAGATATTGAGCGAGTTGGGATTCAAAGATTATTTCATCCGTGTGAACAGCAGGAAATTGCTGGATAACTTGCTGAATAAAAGTGTTCCAGAAAATAAAATTTTAGAAGTTTTTAGAATTCTAGACAAGCAGGATAAGATTGGAATTGAAGGAGTAATAAATGAGTTGGATTCAATCGGTGTGGATGGGAAAGCAATAGTTAAAGTAATTACTGACAAGAATATTGATATTTCTTCTTTTGAAGGTGGAAATGAAATAAAAGAATTGTTTGAATATGCAAAAGCTTACGGAATAGACAAGAGATTGAAACTTGACCTTTCCTTGGTCAGGGGATTGGAATACTATACTGGCGTGGTGTTTGAAGTATATGCTGGGGCTGAAGTTAGTTGTGGCGGCGGAGGAAGATATGACAATCTGATCGAAGTTGTTGGTGGGACAAGAATACCGGCCACAGGAATCTCGCTTGGGTTGGACAGGCTTTTCGAAGTTATAAAAAAGAAAAAAATGTTTGAAGTGAAAAGAACTGAAACAAAGGTTTTTGTTGCAAATGTGGATGAAAAAATGAAAATTGAAACAATAAAAATTGTTCAGCGGCTGAGAAATAAAGGAGTAAGCTGTCAAACAGATTTGATGAACAGAAACTTGAGCAAACAACTGCAGTATGCTGATTCTCTAGGAATTCCTTATGCGGTAGTGGTAGGAGAAAAGGAAGTCAAAGAAAATAAGTTTAAACTGAAGGATATGAAGAAGAAAACTGAGAGAAGTCTGAAGTTGGACGAGATAATAGATATAATTATATGTAGAGGAAACTGAACTTTGCAATGTCTGGCTACAACCTTTCATCAGGCAACTATTCTCTCTCCAGAGTAACAGTTTTCCTTGAGTACAGTACCACATTTATTGCATAATAGCTCGAAATTTTTCAATTCAATTTTTTTACTTCCACACTCTGGGCATGACTTCATTTTTATCTCCTGCATAATAGAGTAAAGTTTTCCCTTAAAAGCATTTCGCTACAAGAAAATAATATTTTCCAAAAGTGTAATTCGTACACAGTGAATGAAAAAGTTATTTAAATGGGTAAAAACGCTAAACTATAGTTAAGATGGGTATGGTAAGAAGAATTGTATTTGACAGTAGCATAATCATAGACGGAAAAGTGACCGAGTTAGCAGAAAAAGGAAAATTGACAGACGCTGAGTTGATCATACCTGCAGTTGTTCTTGATGAACTTCAGGCCCAAGCATCAAAAGGAAGAGAATCCGGCTTTGTTGGCTTGGGTGAATTGAAGAAACTGAGAAAACTATGCGAAGAAAAAGGAATGAAATTGAGATTCACTGGCGAGAGGCCGAGTATAGAGGACATCAAGCTAGCGAAGAGCGGCAGGATGGATGCGTTAATCCGGGATGTAGCTAAAGATGAGAATGCAACGCTGATGACTGCAGATTATGTTCAAGCTTTGGTTGGGGAAGCTGAAGGAGTTAGTGTTGAGTATATTGCTCCTGAGATCAAAACCACTGGACTTGCTTTTGAAAAGCTCTTTACACCAGACACTTTGAGTGTACATTTGAAAGAAGATGTTATTCCTTTAGCAAAAAGAGGAAAACCTGGAAAGTTTGAGCTTGTAAAAATTAAAAATCAAAAATTCACAGCAGAAGAAATAGAAGAGATAATAAAAGAAATTTCTGAAGCCACGAGGATCAGTGAAGACGGTTTTGTGGAGATGAATAAAAGCGGGGCATTAGTCGTTCAGTTGGGTAATTATAGGATTGCTGTGGCTAGACCTCCGTTCAGCGACGGGTTGGAAGTTACGATTGTCAGGCCAATAGTCAAGCTGAAATTAGA
>Ga0315289_10001489_pt1 | contig 36436 bp, 28 predicted proteins | sample YL17G11_40_MG_FD_203452 | JGI IMG/M metagenome (GOLD analysis project Ga0315289, IMG submission 203452) | Sediment microbial communities from Yellowstone Lake, YNP, Wyoming, USA - YL17G11_40 | ecosystem: Environmental > Aquatic > Freshwater > Lake > Sediment | place: USA: Wyoming | collected...
TTGACGGGCGAGGACGCCCGTCCTACGCGAACGGCAACGGCTTGAGCGGGCAGGAGTCTCCCTCTTGCCGTGCGGTGTTCGTCGCGTAGGTCGGGCTTCCAGCCCGACAATGCCTTTCTGAACACAACCTCCACGGCTGCGGACGTTCTGCTTTCAGGACAGGCTCTCACCCTGCGTCACGGCCCGGGTCCTCGACCCAAAGTCATCCCCTCTGTTCGCGCGCTTCCCTCGATCCTCCTCGGCCCGCTCTCCCGGGTCGATAGCAGCGCTTCATCGCGTCACCTTCAGCCAGAACGTCTGCTGGCGGATGCACTGGTCCACTGTGCCGTAGACGTCGTCGCTGCCCACGTGGCCGAGGCACACGATCTTCCCATCCGCAAGCTGCACCGCGCGTGGGTAGTAGGCAGTCCCTGGTATGGAGAGTCGCGTCCAATGCTGTCCCACATCGTCGGTCCAGTAGATGCCATCCGTGGCGAAGTGCAGGATCAGGTCCTCGGCGGTCAGCATCACCTCGGGATAGCCGCTGTGTGGGAAGGGCGCGGATACCGCCGGCCCGGGCTTCCAGCCCTCCCGCCACCGATACACGACGCTCTGCATGCGGTCGCTGTAGCCGTTGGGGAATGGCTCCCCCATGCGCGCCGCGCCGGGCGGAATCTCCACCTTCTCCGCCGGGAAGTGCTCCACCCGATGCACCCACAACAGGTCCCCGCTCGGCAGCTCGCAGAAGTCGCTCTCCTCGCAGGCGCCCTGCTCGATGGGCATCAGGATGACCGGCGGCCCCCACGACTGCCCCGCATCGCTCGACACGAGCATCATCTTCGCCATGTGGGTGTTCGGTATGGGATCGTCGCCTCGTTTCCACACGCCCGCCATGAGCACCAGCCGGCCATCCCGCAGCCGGCGGATGACGCTCGGCCACGCCCGGAACTCCTTGGGCGGCACGAAGTAGATGTGCGGCCCCCAGGTCCGCCCGCCGTCCGTGGAGCGCTCGACCCACCCCGCATCGTTCGGGTCGCTCGCCCATCGGCCCCGGACCAGAGCGCCGTCCGGCAGCACCGCCATCCCTCGCCCGCCGCCGACAGGCACATCGCCCGGCACGCGCTTCCAGGTGTTCGCGCCATCCAGCGACTCCAGCACCGGCACCTCGCCCACCGGATGCTCCTTGGGCCCGGTCTGCTGGTTGAATGAGCACTGCAGCCTCCCGCCCGGCATCTGCCACAGCCCGACCCACGCCGTCCAGCCCGGCGTCTCGGGCGAGTGGTAGATGGTGCGGTCGGTGTAGTCGCTGACCTCGACCTTCACGCTCGCACTACCCCCCTCCTGCGCCGCGCCATGCGCCGCGAGCCCACCGAGTAGCGCCCAGACAGCAACGAATGCCAGAGCGCGTGTCATGGTCGCGACCTCCGAACAAGGGGAGACCTTGGTCGTATCGTGCGAAAGGGCTTCTGGTGGCCGGCCACGGCAGGCCTTCGGGCAGATCATCACCCACCGCTATGTCGACTCCGCAACCGGCGACCCATGAGGTGCCTGCCGAACCGCCGTCAGGGGACCCGCCACGTGAGAATGGTCCAGGATGCGCCGGGCTGACCCGCAAGCGCTGGTTCCCCGTCAGGGTCGATGGCTAACACACGGAACTCGTGCTCCAGCTCAACCAGCTCGTCATTGTGGCGGAAGACGAGATGCACAACGATGACGGTAAGCGCGGCGCCCTGGTCCGTTATGCTCCTAAGGGCGAAGCGCTCGAGGCGCCGGTCACGGAAGACCTCCCTCACTTCGGCCGGTCCTGCGGGAGCTAGGAATGATCGCGCCGCGCATTCTTCCATCCGGCCGTAGTTGCCCCTTGTCCACCAGGCCAGATACTCGGCGAGTCTCCGTTCGGGGGTGCCTTCGGCATACGCCTCTGGGGGGCCGCTCTCTGGCACATCGTGGCCTATCCCCAGGTTCCTTGGCCTCCACTTCTCAAGGAGCGTCTTCGCCTCCTCGTTCCGACGCAACTGCGCCAGGATGTCTCCCCATGTTGGCTGAGGTTTCTCCTCCGGGGCCTGTAGCTCACCGCGCTCCGCTCGGACAGCCCAGTCTCCTGCCGCGAAGAGCGCCGCCCACGACTTGGCCGCCACGAGCTCGTTGTCGTATCCGAGGTCCCGGCCATGCACGATGCCATGCCTGTACGGGATGCGCAGCGCCTCGGTCGTCGTCTTGCGGCGGCCCTTGTTGAGCAGGCCGGCGAGCGCGTTGAGGCCGCGGTCGTGCGCGGCCATTGAGTCCCAGGCACCGAGGTCGGTGCCTTCGGCGAAGAAGCCGCGGCGTTGAGGGTGGAGCTCGCTGACCATGCCGTCAAGGAGGGCCAGAACAACGGGAGTGCAGGCATGGAATCGCTTCTGTCGGTAGTCCTCCAGGGCCAGCTCCGCGAGCCTCATGCAGGGCTTGAACGCGTCGATGCCCCTCATGCGCCGCAGCAACCACTCCACTGTCTCCGGTCCGTAGTACCCGACGAGCAGTTGCTCCGCCCTATCCGGGTCACCCCCTTGGGCCACGCCGATCGCGTCCTTGACCACGTCTAGGTTCATCGCGTCATGGATGATCCAACCGCGCTCGGCGAACAGGTCGTTGAACCGGTCGGGGATTCCGCTCAGCTCATGGAACTCGCGCGACAACCTCTCGATCCCGCCGAGTGCCTCGCTGACCTTAGCGGTGTCAACGCCGAGCACCGACATCAAGGGCTTCGCAAGGGGCCACATTCGGCGAAGGCGCCCGAACATCGCAAGATCCTGACGCATCTTTGCGATGGTGGCTATGTCCCGTATCCTGGGTCCATCCATTGGCGCACTCCTGGGATCTACGGGGAGCCAAGGGGGGAGACCAGGGGACGTTGGGTACCCCCGTCGGCGCCCACCAGCCCTCAGCCGCCACACCCCCTCTTCGCGCTCCTTCGCCCCCGCACCTGCCGTTCCGGTGCCTGCCCTGTCGCGTGGGGAGGTACGGGCAATGCCCGAACAGAACGTTGACGGTGAGGTTCGCGGACAGAACCGGAGAGCGGAGGTCCGAGGCCATGAGATCAGCCATCCTGGTTGCGGCGAGCACGGGGCTGGCGGCAGTGCTGCTCCTGGCGGCGAGCAGCCTGTGGACGCGGACCGGCAGCGCGCAGGGCGGGGGCAATCCGTATGCTCGCTGGCAGAACGGGCCGCCGGCGGAGGCGAGCTACTTCCCGATCGCCGTGTGGTGTCAGGACCCAAAGAATGCGGTCCGGTATCAGCAGACGGGCATCAACCTCTATATCGCCCTCTGGGAGGGCCCAACCGAGGCCCAGCTCGCGGCGCTCAAGCAAGTGGGCATGCCGGTGATCTGCGACCAGAACGATGTCGGCCTGGCGCACCGAGATGACAAGACGATCGTCGCGTGGATGCACGGGGACGAGCCCGACAACGCGCAATCGCTCGGCGAGGGCAAGGGCTACGGGCCGCCGATCCTGCCGGAGAAGATCGTCGCGGACTACGAGAGGATTGGGGCGGCTGATCCCTCGCGGCCCGTCATGCTCAACCTCGGGCAGGGCGTGGCGTGGGATGGCTGGTACGGGCGCGGGGTGCGGACGAACCACCCCGAGGACTACCCCGAGTACATCAAGGGCGGCGATCTCATCTCCTTCGACATCTACCCCGTCGTCCACGACCGGCCGGAGGTCGCCGGGAACCTCTGGTTCGTGCCCAAAGGAGTGGACCGGCTGCGGGAGTGGTCCGGCGGGCAGAAGGTCATCTGGAACTGCATCGAGTGCACCCGCATCGCGAACGAGAACGTCAAGCCGACGCCCCAGCAGGTGCGGACGGAAGTGTGGATGTCGCTGATCCACGGGTCGCAGGGCCTGGTCTACTTCGTCCACCAGTTCAAGCCGCAATTCAACGAGTGGGCGCTGCTCGATGACCCGGAGATGCTGGCCGCCGTGACCAGGCTGAATGCGGGCATTCGCGAGCTGGCGCCGGTGCTGAACAGCCCCACGGTGACGGACGGGGCGACCGTGGCCTCATCATCGCCGGATGTGCCCATCGACCTGGTGGTGAAGCGACACGAGGGGGCGACCTACCTCTTCGCCGTCGCCATGCGCAACGGGCCGGCCAAGGGGAGCTTCACCGTGCGCGACCTCCCGACCAAGGCGACCGCGGAGGTCATCGACGAGGGCCGCACCCTCGACGTCCGCGATGGCCGGTTCGACGACCAGTTCCAGCCGTACGAGGTGCACCTCTACAAGATCCGGTAGGTGCGCTGCCGACAACCCAGTCGCCATGCCGCCGGGCGGCGCTCGGAAACGATGGGAATGTCGTTCCTGGGGGCGCCGGCTTCCAGCCGGCATCGCCGTTAGCGACTCGGAGGCCGGCTGGAAGCCGGCGCTCCCAGGAGCGGCCACGGCGATTCCCTCGACAGGCCCTCACCAGCGCAGGTACGTCTCGCCGTCCTTGAGCCAGTCGCCTATCCCGCTGCCGGGCGTGGGCTCGCAGATCATGTCCTTGCCCTCCAGCGTGTCTGGGCTGCCGAGTTCGCGGAAGATGGGGTCGTGCGGGTTGAAGCGGTTGAAGGTGTAGATGCCGGCGAGAGCCGCCGGCCTGGCGGAGAGGGGACGACCAGGACGGGTACCCCCGGGAGACACGTCGCCGCGCCCGGCGCTCCGCCATCTCAAGGCCCGGCAGAGCCCATCGCCCGGAACTTCGCATACCGCCGTTCGAGCAGCTCCTCCACCGGCACCTGCTCCAGTTCGTCGAGCGCGGACAGCACCGCGCCCTTCAACGCCGCCGCCGCCGCGCCCGGGTTCCGGTGGGCCGCGACGGGGGGCTCGGGCACGATGCCATCGATGACGCCCAGCCGCAGCGCGTCCTGGGCTGTCAGCTTGAGGGCCGCGGCCATCTCCTGCTTCCTGTCTGAACTCCGCCAGAGGATCGCCGCGCAGCTTTCCGGCGCGATGACCGAGTAGTAGGCGTGCTCGAACATGAGGACGCGGTCGCCGACGCCGATCGCGATGGCGCCCCCGCTGCCTCCCTCGCCAATCACGACGCAGACGATGGGCACCGGGAGCTGGAACATCTCCCGCTGGTTGACCGCGATGGCCTCGCTGATGCCCCGGCTCTCGGCCTCCTCCAGGCAGTCCGCTCCCGGTGTGTCGATCAGCGTCAGGATCGGCCGCCGCCACCGAGCCGCCAGCCTCATGACCCGCAGGGCCTTCCGGTAGCCCTCGGGGCGGGCGGCCCCAAAGTTCCGCCGCCTCCGTTCCGCCCCCGACCGCCCCTTCTGGTGACCGATCAGGGCCACGGGGCGGCCGCCGAGCACGGCCAGACCGGCCACGATGGCCGGGTCATCCCCGAAGCGCCGGTCGCCGTGGAGCTCGACGAAGTCGTCCATCGCCATCTCGATGTAGTCGAGCGTGTACGGCCGCTTCGGATGGCGGGCGATCTGGACCTTCTCCCATGCGTCAGCCTTCGTGAACGCTTCAGCAACCTCCCTCCCGAGCCGCGCTGCCCGATCCTCCCAGTCCTTGAGCTGATCCCCGCAGTCGGCTCCCTCAGCGGCGAGTTTCCGGAGTTCCGCGACACGGTCCTCCAGGGCGACCAGGTCCTGGTCCAGACTCATCAACCGGCTGTCAGCTTCTCGGTTCATCCAACACTCCCAACGGCACAGCCGCGGGCAAGCGCCGTGTCGTTGCCCTTCCCGTCCCCCGTCCCCCGTCCCCTATCCCCCGGCCCATCTGAGTATCCGCGCCAGCGTCTCTCTCATCGCCGCGCGGGTGACGATCGCGTCGATCATCCCGTGTTCGCACTGGAACTCAGCGGTCTGCACGCCGGGCGCGATCCGGCGTCGGGTGACCTCGATGACCCGGGGGCCTGCGAAGCCCGTCGCGGCCCGGGGCTCCGCCAGGACGATGTCGCCCAGGGAGGCGAAGCTCGCCGTCACTCCGCCGTAGGTGGGATCGACCAGGACCGAGACGTAGGGCACTCCGGCTTGCCGCAGCCGCGCCGCGGCCCCCGAGGTCTTGGCCATCTGCATCAGGGAGATCAGGCTCTCCTGCATCCGCGCTCCGCCGGAGGCGCAGAAGACGATCGCCGGGAGCCGCTCCTCCACCGCCCGCTCGAACAACCGCGCCAGCTTCTCCCCCACCGCCTGGCCCATGCTGCCACCGATGAACTCCAGGTCCATGAGCCCAAGCGCCGCGGGTAGGGACTCTATGGCCGCCCGGCCTGTCAGGATCGCCTCGCCGCGTCCCGTCTTCTCCTGGGCCTCCGCCACCTTGGCCGCATAGTCAGGAAACTCGAGCGGGTCGGCCGCCCCGACGTCCTGATCCCACTCCTCGAAGCTGCCCTCGTCGGCGGTCGCCGCCAGCCGTTCGCCGACCGACAACCGGAAGTGGTAGCCACAGTGGTTGCACACCCGAAGCGGCTCCATGTCCTTCACGTACAGCAGCTGCCGACAGCTCGGACAGTCCTCCCAGATGTCGGGAGGGATCTCATCGTCCTTGGGCCGTCCTCGGCGGAAGAAGCGTGGCGTCACAAGTGCCCCCAGAAGCCCTTCGCATCGGTCGCTCGATCGCTGGCCCGAGTCTGCCGAAGGGGCCCGACCGACACCCGATGTGACGATGACCTCGCCTTCGCCGCAGGAGGTTCGGATTCCTGCGGGGAATGGCTAAGGTCTTTCCGCACGACCCTCACGGGTCACCTTCCCGGAGGCGCCGCCATGGCCCTGGACGAGCTCAGGCGACAGATCGACGTGGTGGATCATGAGATCACCGCCGCGCTGAAGCGCCGTGCGGGGATCGCCCAGGAGATCGGCCGGGCCAAAGCCAGTGAGGGACGCCCCGCCTTCGCCTCCGATCGCGAGGCCGAAGTCCTCCGGCGCGTCGAGGTGGAGGACGCGACCCCCCTCGACCCTACCCAGCTCAAGGCCATCTTCGTTGAGATCATGTCCGCCTGCCGTGCCCTGGAGCAGTCCCTCCGCGTCGCCTACCTCGGCCCGGAGTTCACCTTCAGCCACCAGGCCGTCCTCGCTCGGTTCGGTCAGTCCTGTGTTCCGGTTTCCCAGTCCTCCGTCCACGAGGCGGTCAACGCCGTGGCCGGTGGTCAGGCCGACCTCGCCCTGGTGCCGGTCGAGAACTCGAGCGAAGGCCCCATCGGGGAGACCTTCGACGCCCTGGTTGAGGGGGATCTCTGTGTGACCGGCGAGTGCTACCTTCCGATACGGCATACCCTTCTCGGCCACTCGGCCTTGGATGCGGTGAGGGTCGTCTACTCGCACCCCCAGCCGCTCGCCCAGTGTCGGAAGTGGCTTCGGGAGAACCTGCCGGCCGCGGAGCTTGTCCCCACCTCCAGCACGGCGACGGCCGCGGCGTTGGCGGCGGAGAACGACGAACGAGCAGCAGTAGCGCCACTTGAGGCGGGGCAGTCACAGGGGCTGCGGGTCCTCGCCGAGAACGTCCAGGACGACGCTTGGAACCGAACCCGCTTCTGGGTCGTCGGGGGGCCAGCGCCCGCCCCAACCGGCCGCGACAAGACCAGCCTCGTCCTCGCCACCCCTCACCGCGCCGGCGCGCTCCATGCCGCCCTGACGCCCTTCCGCGACTTCGGCGCCAACATGACCATGATCCACTCCCGCCCCTTCCGCGGCCGCTCGTGGGAGTACCTTTTCTTCATCGACTTCCAGGGCCACGCCGACGAAGCGCGTCGCCTCCTCGAGGCGCTGCGCGAGCTCTGCCCCCTGCTCAAGGTCCTCGGGTCCTACCCCGAGGCCGACTGAGTGCCCGTGAGTTGCGCCCGGATGTCGTCCATCTTCGCCAGCGCCGCCTCGCCCTCGTCGCTGTCCAGGAACTCACCGAGGTTCTTGATCCGATCGCTCAGGTTCCTCTGCCCCTGGATGAACCGCGAGATCTTGAAGGCCCGCTCCACCTGGACCGGGTCCTCCGTCATCTCGCCGCCCCCTGCCAGGTATGCGTCGAGGTCCTCGGGCAGGATCTCGGCCAAGCTGCCGTCCGCCTCCTCCGCCGCCGCCTCCCGGTCGGTCACCGCCTCGCCGCGACGCGTCTTCTTCCTCGCCTCCCTCTTGCGGTCTCGCTTCCCGACCTTCGTCACCGCGGTGCCGGCCGCCGCCAGCTTCACCATCATCGCGGTGCAGACCTGGGTCCGACCGGCCACTAGGAGTGAGCACCGGTCCGCCGTGTAGTCGATCATGTCCTGCCAGCCGCGCATGAAGAGCGCCATGATCGTGACGGGCAGGAACACGAGCCGAAGCAGCGGATTCTGGCTCTTGAGCGACGTGATCGCCAGGTCGACCTGCACGTGTCCCGTTCTGATGTGCCCCATCTCGTGCGCGATCGCCGCCCCGAACTCGTCGGGCCTGAGAACCTCCAGGCACTTGCTGCTGATGATGATCGACGGTCGCTTGCCCGGCACCGAGAACAGATAGGGCACCTCGTCCTCCATGACGTACGCTTCCGGCTCCTGCTTCAGACATAGCAGCGCCGCCTGGTCGGCAACCACTTTGTACAGGTCGGCCCGGTTGGTCCGCATCACCTTCGCCTTGGTCCCTATCTGCTTCAACTGCTTGCGGCCAGGCGCGGCGGCAATGTAGTTCAGCAGTATGATCGTGACGAGGGGGTAGAGCAGCAGGATGACCGGGACGTGCCACAGGGCATGAAGTCCCATGTCGCCTACCCCCTTCGGCTTGCTTGCCAGGTAGGCCGTCACGCCGGCGAGGATCAGAAAGATCAGCCAGACGCCTCCCATCCCCTGCCAGAAGGCCATCTTCTCGCCGGCGAACTGGTAGTCTTTCGTCTCGAGCGTTACCTTCTTCTTCTTGGCCGCCTTGCCGATTCGAGCCACGCTATGACTCACCACCCTCGCGTTCGTCTTTGACTAGGCGCACCAACAGGAGGGGCTCCTCGGCGTCGCCTTGCACCTTGATCTCCAGCTCATCGAGGCCGATCGTCTCACCGACCTCCGGGATGCGGCCGATCCGTCCGGACACGTACCCCCCCAATGTCTCGTATTCCTCCTCGGGCAGCGAGAGACCCAGTGCCTTGTTGACCTCCTCCAGCCGCACCCGCGCTACCACGAGGGCTTCCTTCTCGCTGAGCAGGCGAATCTCCTCGCCCGGAATGTCGTGTTCATCCTCGATGTCTCCGACCAGCTCCTCCAGGATGTCCTCAATGGTGACGATCCCCTCGGTCCCGCCCTGTTCCCCGACCACGACGGCCAGGTGCCGCTTCTGCTCCCGCATCTCGCGAAAGACCTCGTCCACGGGCTTGCTCTCGGGTACGAACATCGCCTCCCGCATCAACTCCCGCGCCAGGCGCCCCTCGGACGCCCTCTCCCTCAGACACCGCAGGAGGTCCTTGGCATAGAGCACGCCGATGACGTGGTCGATCGTGTCGTCGTACACCGGTATCCGCGAGAACCCCGAGTCCTGGATCGCCTTGAGCGCCTCGTCGACGGTGGCCTCCGCCTCCAGCGCGACGACATCCACCCGTGGCACCATGATCTGCTGCGCGCGCGTCACGGCCAGAGCCAGCGCGCTGTCGAACATCTCCCCCTCCCCCGCGTCCAGCACCTCCTGCTCCTCCCCCACGTCGACCGCCGCCTTCAACTCCTCCTCGGTGATGAAGTGCGTGCTGGGGAGGTCCCGCACCCCGGCGCCTCGCAGGAACACATTGCCCGCCGCCGTCACCGCCGCCACCAGGGGCGCCATCACCGTCGTGAGCGCGCCGATCGGTCCCGCCACCCGCCCCGCGATCGGCGTCGCGTACGCCGCCCCCACGTTCTTCGGCGTGATCTCGGCGAACACCAGGATCACGCCCAGCACAGCGATGTGAACGACCTCTTGGGTCGCGTGAGCCCCCGCACTCAGCCGGTAGTGCACGAGCACCGTGGCCAGGCAGGAGATGGTGATGACCAGAAGGTTGATGGCCACGATGATGGCACTCAGGAACGCCGGCTTCTCCGTCAGGCGGATGACCGCGGCCGCCCGCCGGTCGCCCTCCTCCGTCAGCCGCCGCAAGCGGATGTGGCTGGCGGCCACCAGCGACGCCTCCGCTAGCGACAGGAAGGCAACCCCGAGGACCAGCACCCCGATGGCCGCTACCAACGATCGTGCCAGTGGGTCATCCCAGCTCATGGGCCTCCCAACGGCTGTGTCACGTGTCACGTGTCATGTGAGGTAGTCTCAAAACTCGACGCAACGGTACTTCCAGCACCAGCCCCATCCCTCTGCGCCTCTCTGGCACCTGTGCATCATGAAGTGCCGTCGGAATCTCAGCGTCTGCCTGAACCAGACGCCCCGGCTCCCGTCGCGGGACTGACCTCAAGCCGCGCCCTCACTCGGCGCCGGCCCTACGAGTACGTGCCGTAGGACGAGCAGCCGCCAGGCCACGATGCCCAGCAGGAGGGCCCCCGTAACCAGGAGCGCCCGCGGGGCGACCGAGCCAAGCCACCAGCCCACCTCAGGCGGCGGCCGGTAGGCGACCAGCACGTACAGCGACAGCGCCGTCCCGATCGCAGCCTCGGCGACCAGGGCCCCGTACACGCCAGGAGACATGGGGAGCCGATCCGGGGCCGCGGCAATCCGCCCCAGCCATGTCGACCAACACGCTGCGACGATCACTGCCATGAGACCGAAGTACAGCGCCTGCCCATGCACTGTCTCCGGCGTTCGGCCCCAGAAGAGCAGGTACATCCCTGTCATCAGCGCCCCCATCGCCCCAACCAGCACCGCCATGACCACCGGATGCATGACCCACTGGTTCTGCACGCCAGACATGGCGACTTCCTCCCTTCTCGCTCTTCGTGGCACGCGCGACCCGCGCGTGGGCGCTGTGGTTCGACAAGCTCACCACCCTGAGCCACGTCGAAGGGTGGGTCATCGGCGGGTCGCCGATGCCACTTGCAGGGAGTTCCGGAACAGCCTCACATGACACTCCTCCCTACGCTTCCGCTCCCAGCTCCTGATCATCGCCTCTCCGCTCGACCACTCTCACCCGGTCGATCCTCTGCCCCACCATCCGCTCCACCGTCATCTCCAACCGTCCGTACGCAACCCGTTCGCCTGCCCTGGGGATGTGCCCCGCCTGCGCCATGACCAGGCCGGCCAGACTGTCGAACTCGCCCTCCGGGAGTTCACTCACCGTGTAGTTGGCGACCTCGTGCAGGTTCACTGAGCCCGAGAAGCTCCACTCCCCCTCCGACAGCACCTGCACTTCGGGCTCCTCCGCATCGTACTCGTCCTGGATCGGCCCGACGATCTCCTCCAGGAGGTCCTCCACCGTCACCATCCCCGCCGTACCCCCATACTGGTCCCGCACGATGGCGAGCAGTCGCCGACCCGCCTGAAGCTGCTTCAACAGCCGATCCGCCGGCAGTGTCTCCGGCACGAAGAACGGGGGCCTCGCCACCAGCCGGCACGGCTGGTCCGTCTCCCCGCTGCGCAGGTACGGTAGGATGTCCTTCGCATAGAGGATGCCGACGATGTTGTCTCGGTCCTCGCAGTAGATCGGCAGCCGCGAGTGGCTGCTTTCCAGCATCAGGTCCAGGGCCTCGCCCAGCGTCTGGCTCTCCTCGGCGCACGCCATCAGGGGCCGGGGCACCATGACCTGGGCCGCCGTCTGATCGCCGAAGTCGAGGATCCCCTTCAGGATCCGCCGCTCGGCCGCCTCGTACTCTCCCCGCTCGGTGATCTCGTCGATCATCGTCTTCAGCTCGTCCTCGGTGTAGGTCGGCGGCGCTCCGACCACCCGCCTCAGGAACCACTGCACCGCCAGGGAGAACGCGCTCATGACCAGCGTCACCGGCAGCGTCACCGCGGCCAGCAGGGCCATGGGATACGCGCCCAGCCGTGCCGCCCGCACCGGGTTCTGCGCCGCCCACGAGATCGGCGCCACCTCGGCGAACACCAGAACGACCAGGGTGAGCAGGACCACCGATACCAGCGGCCCGGCCTGCGGCCCGAGCACGCCGATGGCCATGTGCGCGGCCAGGCGCTCTGACGTGTAGACCGAGCCAGTGATTCCAACCAACAGGGCCGCGAGGCCGAGGGGACGATGGCGCTGGAGGAAGACGATGACGGCTCCCGTCCGCGACCCCGAGTCGCGGAGGTGGCGAGCCCGCGCCGGCGAGGTACCCAGGAAGCCGATCTCGGAGGCGGAGAAGAGGGCCTGCAGAGCCAGTAACAGCGCTAGCCCCAGCAAGCCCACCCCGTAGGATACGCCCACAACCGTCCGCTTCCTCCCCTGTCGAGAGGCGTGGGTTCATCGCACAGTCGATGTGCCGCGAGTATACCACACCTGCGGTTGGCGGCGCAACGTGCCGGGGGCTGAGGGGAGCTTGCGGCTGGGGAGACGACACAACGGGGCCCGGGCGGTTAGCCCGGGCCCCGTTCCACTGGCAACGCTAAGAGGACAGTCAGTTCGCCCGCGACCGGCGCTTGCGCATCGCGCCGCCGATCAGGCCGAACACGCCCATGCCCATGAGCGCGATGGTCGTGGGCTCAGGCACCACGGTGCCATACGCCCGGATCCCGGCGAGCTTCACGTGGCAATCCTGACCCGAGTACCAGATGCCCAGGTCGACGATCTTGCTGCTGCCGCTGTTGAGGTCGGCGATGACGTTCGTGGGGATGGTGAAGTCCTGGTAGTGGCCACCGGACCAGGTGCCGCGATCCAGCCACCCCAGACCGACCCACGAGCCGTTGGACAGGCGCGCCTTCAGCGACCACGCATCGGCCGGCGGCGCCCCGCCGTTGACCTCGTAGTACTTCAGACGAACGGTCATCTGGGAGATAGGCGACGCGCCGAGGGCTTGGCTACCGCCGGCGAAGTCCCCGTACCTGCTCGATGTCCCCGCCCCGTTGATGGACCACCCACCGCGATCCCAATGGTTGTTCGGGGCTATCGCGAACAGCTCATCGAGGTCCATCTTGACGTAGGCCTCCGGGGCCTGCGGAGCGCTTCCCGCGTAGTTGATCCACGGGGCGTTGCTGCTCGACCAGTACCTGAACACATCGAAGTCGGGAGCCGCGAAGGCGGCGGTGCCGGAGACGGCGAGAGCCAAGGCGAAAGCGCCGACCAGCATGAGCTTCGCGAACGTGCGGTGCATCTGCATGACCTCCCAATGACCAAGTCGCGGTGTTGCCCGATCCGACCAAGGGCGACAATACCAGCCATCCGGCAAACCCGTGGCAACCCTCTGTCAAACTGTCGTAACGATCCGTGGGCGGTGCTGATGGGCCAGAGGACGCCCTCAGGTGAGGGGGATCGAGGGGCCCGGCTTGCCGGTGACTGCGGAGACGACCACCCAGACCAGGGCCGTGGTGTACTCGCCGAGGATGAGGCCGAGGAACAACGGGCGCACGCGCCGGTAGGCGTCGCGGCTGCCATACCGCATGACGAGAGACTTGAGTGCCCAGCCGATGAGGTACGACCACCAGTAGACGATCCCCGGCCAGGCAGCCCCGATCGCGTACCCGATTGGGTGGAACGGCCACCAGAGGAAGTGGGTGCGCATGAAGTACATGAACAGCGTGGCGGCAAACCCGAGGGAGAAGAAGACCGGCGCCCGCACGTCGAACGCCGCCGGGCTCTCCAGCCGCGCCGCGCTCTCGCGGACATAGAGGATGGGGTTCGCCATGAAGAACCAGCTGTTGAGCGACAGCCCGCCGCGGTGGTAGATGGTCCGCAACTGGATCACGTAGGCCGAGACCATCGCCACTCCGAGGGCGATGGCGAAGGCGGGCAACATCGACCGGCGCCGGAGCCCGACCGTGTCCGCCATCTTCAGCCCGTCCATGAAGACTGGCATCGGCCCCCGGGGATCGCGGAAGAAGATGCCGTCGAGGAGGTTGAGGATCGTGAGGTTGGCCGCCCCGAGGCTCCGGCGAGTCGTGAACACTGCCAGCACGTCAATGGGGCGGAAGAGCGGTTGCAGCATCAACAGGCCTACTTCGCTCACGCACCGGGCCAAGACGAGCATCACAAACAGCACGAAGGCGGCGATGAGCGCGGCGGCGACGTACCACGTCATGCCGGCGAACGTCGACCACGCCACCAGGCCCACGAACGCCAGCACCGCCCCCCAGAAGGCTTGCGAGTACGTCAGCAGCTCGGTCCGCCCCTCCGGGTCTCCCGTCGCGTCCATCGCCCGCCGCCCGCCGGAGACGGCCGCCCGGAAGATGGGCTGCAGATACGGACGCGCGAGGTACAGCAGCACCACGGCGAGAGCCGCCGAGGCACCGACCGACTGGTACCCCACGAACAGCTTCGCCGGGTAGACCGGCATGCCGTCCAGCTGCCGCCCCAAGAGCGACGCCACGACCTCCTGTAGCCGTGAGAACAGGAGGAAGAACGGGATCGAGAAGCACACATCGCGCGGCAGCAGGAAGCTCAGCCCAATGACGCTGAAGGCGAAGGCCACGAAGATGACCGTCATGTCGGTCCAGGGCCGCGCATGGAAGAACTGGCTCATTGACCAGATGATGGGGATCTCCGGGATGAATGGGTAGTGCTGCCGCAGGCCGTTCACCGTGTGCACGGCGGCGGGCACGGCAAAGCCCAGCCACATCACGCGATTGCGGAAGAAGACGCCCGCCGTCTCGTCGCGCAGCATCTCCAGGGGGAGCTGCACGAGGGGGAAGGTCAGCTTCTCGTTGTCCACCCACTGCCGCCGGAGCAATGACACCAGGCAGACCATGAGCGCGAAGAGCAGCATCGCGGCGACCGACCACACCACGAGTGGGATGACCCACGCGGCCCAGGGGATGGGACTCACCCCGGCACCCTCGTAGAACAGACGGCTCACCGGTTGGTTCTCGCCCCCGTGGGGGTCGAAGGGCACCAGCGAGCTCGGCAGGTGCGAGTAGAAGATCGACGCCCACTTGTTCTCCGGCGTCGCGAAGTAGTTGCAGCCGATCAGGTTGGGGAGTAGCTGTGCGGCCAGGCCGAACGACGACAGGATCGCCGCCACGCACATCATCGAGTAGACGGTGACGACCTCGTGGTCGCGGAGGCGCTCGCGCGGGGCGACCTTGCCCAAGACCGCCCTCACGACGAGCAAGGCGAGCAACGCCCCCAGCGCGCCAGCCGGAAGCGCCGTCGCCCCGAGCAGGATCGCGTAGATGCTCCCGCCCCGACTGACCACCAGCTCGCCGTAGGCCACGACCCAGCAGACCCCAACAGCGAGCAGCGCTCCCAGGAGGAGGGCGCGAGGAGAGGCGGTCGTACGGGGTTGGTCGCGCAACGCCGTCACTTCCGGGGGCGGTTCAGGAGGCGACCCGCTACGGTTGGGCCGCTCTCGACATTCGGTGCCCCAGGTTCTCCGCGGACGCCCCGGCGGCCTTCGGAAAGAGGTTGCGTCTCTCACCGCCGTCTGCTAAAGTACCCCGACCACGCCCAGCCTGGTGAGCACCCGCTGCCGGAGGCCCTCCTTCATGCCTTTGCGTCTCATCTCCCGTGACGGCTACACCCTCGTCGTGCGGCCGGAGAAGCCGGACTGGCTGGCCGCCAGTGTCGTGGGTGCTGCTGTCCTGGAGCGCCTCGCCGCCGGAGAGGACCAGGCCGAGATCGCCCGCTCCTTCTGTCACCTCCCCGGCCTCGACTGCCCCTCCGCCCTGCGGATCGTCCGCAACTTCGCCCGCGAGACGCGGCGTATCTGGGGCGGCGACGCCGGCCCGGAGTACCGTGGTCGGGGCGCCTACCTCACGCCCGCTCACCTGCGCGAGCTGTGGCTGCATGTCAACGACCGCTGCAACTTCGCGTGCCGGCATTGCCTCGTTTCCGGTGGCCCCGGCGGTTCCGATGGCCTGCCGACGAGCGACCTCCTCGGTCTCATCGCCGAAGCCCGGGAGCTCGGTGTGAAGACGTTCTTCGTCACGGGCGGTGAGCCGTTCCTACGCGACGACCTCCCTGATCTTCTGACCGCCATGCTCGCCGACCCGGAGGCCCATGCCGTCGTGCTCACGAACGGCAGCCTGCTGGGCGACGCGCTCCTCGTTCGTCTCTCAGGGCTTGATCGGGAGCGGCTGCATCTCCAGGTCAGTTTCGATGCCGCTACCCCTGACCTGAACGACCGCCTGCGATCTCCCGGCGCCTTCGCTGCCGCTAGCGACGGCATCCGGAACGCCCTTCGCGCCGGTCTCGATGTGACGGTGGCCACGGTGGTGCTCGCCGAGAATCTCGATGACCTCCCGGCGCTGGTCACACTGCTCGCGCAGCTAGGGGTGAAGTCACAGCACCTCATGTGGCAGCACCTCCGGGAACGTGGAGCCCGCGAGCGCAGGGCCGTGCTGGACGATCTCATCACCGGGGTGTTGGCCCTCAAGGACCAGGCTGACCGTCACGGTGTTCTGATCGACAACTTCGAGAACTACCGCGCGGTGGCGAACGGCCAGGCCGGCATCAAGCGCGACCTCACGAACGCTTGCTGGGATAGCCTCGCCATCGGCCCGGATGGCTCCGTCTACCCATCGGCCTCCCTGGTTGGGATCGCTGAGTTCCGCGGCGGCAGTGCGCTCGCGGCCGGCCTGAGGTCGGTGTGGCTGGAGTCACCGCTCTTCTCGGCCTACCGGCTGCGGACGGCCCTGGACCGCTCCAGCCCGGAACAGGATGCGCTGCTCTTCCTGCACGGGGGCGGCGATCCCGAGCACGCCTTCTTCTTCTCGCGTCTCACCGGCGGAGCGGAAGAGGACCCTTACGTGCCGCTCTACCGGGCCATGATCTACCGCGTCATCGACGAGGTCGTCGCTGCGCACCGGGTGGATCTCTCCGCTCGCGATGACCTCCCGTTCACCTACCAGCTCATGGGCCAGGACGGGCTCGGCTGCCCCATCAGGGCCGGCGCGGAGAACAGCGGCCCCCACCTGATCGACTTCGCGCACTCCAACTGCGTGCTCATCCAGGATGTGATCGGCCATTCCCGCCGGATCGTGCAGGAGTACTACGGGGAGGCCGCCACGACCTCGAAGACGGAGATCTGCTGCTCGGCGCTGCAGGGCGGGGGACACGCCGCTCACCTCCCGGCCGAGCTCCTCGACCGGTCCTATGGCTGCGGCAGCCCTGTGCTCGCCGCCGGGCTGGCCGAGGGCCACACCGTCGTCGATCTCGGCTCGGGCACCGGGATCGAGTGCTTCATCGCAGCCAAGCTGGTTGGGTCGAGCGGCCGCGTGGTCGGCGTGGACATGACGCCCGACATGCTGGCCGTTGCCAACCGGGCCCGCGCGCAGGTGGCGCAGAACCTGGGCTACAGCAACACTGCTTTCGTCCGCGGCTATCTGGAGGCCCTGCCCCTCGCCGAGGGCACGGTCGATGTCGTCATCTCGAACTGCGTCATCAACCTCTCGCCCGAGAAGCTGAAGGTCTTCAGCGAGATCCGTCGCGTTCTCCGCCCCGGCGGCCGCATGGTCATCGCCGACGTGGTGGCGGAGGAAGAGGTCACCGATCGCGTCCGGTACAACCCCAGGCTCAAGGCCGAGTGCATCGGCGGCGCCCTGGTGGAGGAGGAGCTGCTGATCCTGCTCTCCAAGCTCGGCTTCGACCGCGTCCGCATCGAGAGCCGCGCGCCCTATCGCGAGGTGGATGGCGTCCGGTTCTTCTCGGACACGGTCATCGCCGAGCGCGCCAACGCTTCCGCGCCGTTGCCCTACGCCGTCGACCTTGGGGCGACCGTCGCCGTTGCGTACTGCTGCCCGCCCGCGGCCTGCTGCGACACCCCGGTTGTGGAAGCTGCGTGCCGCAACCCCACCTCGCCCCGGGAGGCCCCCGGCCGCGGTGAACCGGCGACGGCCGCCCCTGCGAAGTCCTCAGTGTGCTGTGACCCGCCCGTCCCGCCCCACCGGTCCGAACGTCACACCGAAGGGTGCGCTGTGTGCGGGCAGGCCCTGGAGTACCTCGAGACCCCCCAGTCCGCCGAGTGCTACTACTGCGGCCGCACGCTGCGGACCCGGGCCTGCTGCATAGCCGGGCACTACGTGTGCGACCGGTGCCATGGTGGCGACTACCTCCGCTTCGTCCGCAGCTACATCGCTCAGTGCGAGCTGACTGACCCCGTCGCGGTCTTCTCTGCGATGCGGGAGCAATTCCCCTTCCCGCTGCACGGTCCCGAGCACCATGCCATGGTGCCGGCCGCCTTTCTGACGGCCTACCGGAACAGTGGCGGGGAGATCGATCCCAAGGCCATCGATGATGCGGTCTCCGAAGGGGCTAGGCTTCCCGGGGGTACATGCGCCTACTGGGGTGGCTGCTCGGCCGCATTGGGCATGGGCGTGGCCTACAGCGCGGTTCTCCACGCCTCGCCGCTTCGTGCGCGTGGTCGCAGCGCGGCCCAGGCCATCGTGGCGCGCATCCTGCAGCGCCTGTCTGATCTCAAGGCTCCCCGCTGCTGCCGCCGCGAGAGCATCATCGCGCTCCAGGTTGGGGCCGAGTGTTCCGCTGACCTCCTCCCACACCCCATCGCCGCCGGCCATCCGCTCTGCACCCAAGCCTCACTCAACCGCGAGTGCATCGGCAAGGTGTGCCCGTTCCACGGCTGACGGCGACCTCAGACCTCGGACCTTCCGTCCCCGCCACCACTCCCAGAACAGCAGCGCGTACACAGGCGGGTAGGCCACCCATCGCCAGGGCTCGTAGTACCCCCTCCCTGCGATCAGCATCGTTCTCGCGAGGCTTCCGGCCGGCGGCACCCAGAAGCGGACGAACCACGACATGGTGGCGCACGGGAGGAGCAGGAGCCCGGCATTCGGGGCGAAGCAGAGGAAGACGACGAGATTCGTCGTGTACCAGGGGTGGACGACCGGGCTGAGCAGGAGGCCGGCCCCCGCGATCGCGGCACACGCCTCGAGCAGCCACTGCGCCCCTAGCCCCGATCCGCTCAGCGTGCGCCAGATCGCGTAGACCCACGCCGCGAGCATCACGAGCCCTCGCGCGATGGGCGCGACATCCACCACGCGACTGAGGGGCTCGAGCGCGAGAAGAACAAGCCCGTGAATCGAGTCGATGTTGTGCCAGCGGGCGGCGAACTCCCCAAACCCCGACAGCGACCCCGGCCCGGCCATGACGAACGGGATGGCGCCCAGAGCCAGGACGGCAGCCAGGGGCGCCGCGAACCTCGCCCTCCCCGCCCGGATGAACGGCAGCGCCACGAGCAGCGGCGACACCTTCACCAGCAGCGCCACCCCGAACGCCACCCCCGCCCATGTCGGTCGCCGTGTGCAGGCCAACCACCCGGCGAGCGCCAGGAGGAACACCATCGCCCCGTCGATCTGCGCCCGGTCAGCGAACGCATTCAGGCACACCGGGTTCCACGCATAGACCAGCGCCAGCACCGGCGGACGGCCCAGAGACCGAAGCCACGCCATGATCACCAGAACCGTTCCCAGGTCGAAGCACGTCAGGAGCACGCGAAGGGTCGAGATGCGATCGAACGGCAGCAGGCTCGGCACCACGAACAGGCCGGTCGCCACCGGTCCGTACACGGAGCGGACGCTGTTCGTCGAGGGCAGCAGGTGCCCGAAGAGGTCGTCACCCGCCCGGTCCAGCTTCCGCCTCAGGCCCGCGTACCTTGGGCCATCGGGGGGAGCGGCATACGGGTTCATCCCCTCGAGCACGACCCGCCCCTCCCACAGGTATCTCCAGTTGTCGCCGTTCTCGATTACCGGCGCTGACAGCACGAGCAGCCGGAACGCCAGCGCACCGAGAATGACCCCGATCGTCGTGCCGGCGCTCGTCAGTTGCTCTCGTCGCGTCCACGCGATGAAGCACGCGAGGAAGTAGGCCGCGAAGAGCAGCGGGTAGGCGGCGAACCTCGCCTCGAAAGCCGCCGGCAGGTGCCCTCGCGGCCCGACCGGCAGGTACAGGGCCGCCCACAAGATCGCCGATGCCACGCCCAGCAGCACCAGCCACCCGGTTGCCGGCAGAGCACTGAGCATCGCCTCCGTTGCGGCGCGCAGGCCCCGTGGGGGCGTGGGGCACACGCTCTGGCCGGTCATAGCCTTCGCAGCTCCTGTAGGGCGGCGATCACCGCCCGGGTGTTCGGCGCTCGCACTGGCGGCAGCGTCGCCAGGTCCCTCGCCAGCCGCCGCAGACCATCGATGTCGTCCACGTCGTAGCTTGGCTCCAGCAACTTGCACCTCAGCCCCAGCCGCTTCGCCCGGGCCAGCGTGTCCGCCAGCGCGTGCTCAGTGCTCCAGCGTACCCCGGCGAACATCCCTCTCTGCCACCGGCGCAACCCGATCAGGTAGTACCCCCCGTCTTCCGTCGGGCCCAACACCACATCCGCCCCCTCGAGCACAGCCGCAGCCTCCTGCAACCTCTCCGGTGGAAGCTGCGGCGAGTCCGACCCAATGACGACGACGCGGTCGGCCCCTCGCGGAGACACCCCCCCGACGGCGCCCTCCAGCCTTGCCCCGAGGTCAACGCCCCGCTGCACGAGCAACCGCCATCCGGGTGCCAGCTCCGCCATCGCCCGCCGTGCGCCCCACGGCGCGTAGGCCAGCACGCGCTCCCAGTCCGCGAGATGCTCCCCGATGAGCACCGTGTCGCGGAGGAACGCTGCAGCCAACGCGGCGGCCTGCCCCGGCGCCAGCGGGGGGCAAAGCCGCGTCTTCACCTCCCCCGGCCCGGGACGCTTCGCGAACACGACCAGACACCGCTTCATCGCCATGCGTACCGGAAGATGGTCGTGAGGATCTTGTAGCCGGCGAGCACTGTCCCGCGCAGCGTCCCCGATATCTTCGAGGTGCCCACGCGCGCCCGATAGCTGACCGGCACCTCCACCACTCGCAACCCCCGCTTCAGCGCCTTGATCTGCATCTCAACCGTCCACCCGTAGTCCGGGTCACACATCCCGAGGGCCATCAGGCTCTCGTAGCGGATCGCGCGGAACGGGCCGAGGTCCGTGAACCGGTGACGGTAGAGGACCCGCAGGAGGAAGCAGGCCAGCCGGTTGCCCCACACCTGCTGAGACGTCAGCGAGCCCCGTTCCCGCCGCCCGAGTGCCCGTGACCCGATCACCAGGTCCGCCCGATCCTCCGCGATCGGCGCTACGAGTTGCGGCAGCTCCTCCGGGTGGTCGCTGTGGTCCCCGTCGAGGAACACGACGACGCCCGGCGCCTGCAGCTCCGCCATCCCCCGAAGGCACGCGCTGCCATACCCGCGCCGCTCCTCCCTGACCACCCGAGCCCCCGCCTCCCTCGCCACCTCCGCCGTGTGGTCGCTCGACCCGTTGTCCACCACGATGACCTCGGAGACCGCATCCCTGGGGATCTCCGCCAGCACCTGCCCGATGGCCCGCTCCTCGTTCAGAGCTGGGATGATGACCGCAACCCTCATGCCGAGCCGCCCATGTCGCAGCCTTCCGACCCGCGACATCCGTGGCGCAGCCTTCCAAGGCTGCGACCCCCGCAGAAGGCCGCAGCCCTGGAGGGCTGCGCCACGACGCGGGAATACCTGTGAATCAACCGCGAATCAACTCCGACCATCTGTGATACGCGGAAAACGGGTCCTGACTCCTGCCGTTCACCGCTTCATGATCTGGAACAGGTTGTAGTAGTCATCCGTCCACATCCGCACCTTCCGTCGCCCGGTGTCCGCCCACTTGACGCCATCGATCTTCACGTCGCGCAGGTAGTTGCGCTCGGGCGTCAGCACCATCCAGTCCGCGTTGTACCAGTACGGTTTGCCCTCGTACGAGCTGACCAGAGCGCAGTCCAGCCTGAGCTCGTGTGCGACCTTCCAGATCACCGGCGGGAGGTCGAGCACCGCGTTGCTGACGTCCACCACCAGGGCTCCGTGCGGGCGGCGGAGGTGCTTCACGTACATAGCGAACGCTTCGCGGGTCAGGAGGTGCGCCGGCACCGCATCCCCGCTGAACGCGTCGAGCAGGATGAGATCGTACTGGTCCGAGCCGTTCCGCGCCAGCTCTCGCTCCAACGACAGCCGCGCATCGCCCATGACGATGACGACCTTCCCCGGGCAATCGGAGAGGTAGGTGAACAACTGCGGATTCCGGGCGAAGCGTGGCACGTCGGGGTTGATCTCGTAGAACGTTACAGCGTCTTCCCGCTCCGCGAACGCCGCGATCGTGCCCGCCCCGAGCCCCGCCACGCCGATCCGCAGGGCGTGGTCGCCGTCCGCACCGGACACCCTTCGCGGATGGTTGCTGATCGCCAGCGCGGCCCCGCTCTTGGGGCCGTAGTACGAGGTGGGGACCCGGCGCTGGGACGGGGCCAGGACCTGGAAGCCGTGGATGATCCGGCCGTGCATCAGCACGTTGACAGCGTCCGGGGTGCCGCTGTTGCGCTGCTCGACGCGTAGCAATCCGTAGAAGTTGCGCGACCGCGCGATGACGCGGGTGTCTTTCTCCGTCGTCGGCGTGAGCTTCAGGGCGATCACGACCCCGATGACCAGCCCCGTCAGCAACAGCCGTCCCCAGTAGGCCCATCGCGGCAGCGTGACGCCTCTCAACCCCGGCGTGAGCGTCCCCACGATCAGGCACGCCACCAGCGCCACGGGCAGCTCCGTGTAGGCGCTGAAGACGAGCGGTGCGACCAGCCCCACTAGTATGCCCCCGATCGCCCCGCCGATGGCCACCGACAGGTAGAACGACGTCAGGTAGCGCGGCTTCGGTTTCAATGAGACGAGTTCGCCGTGGCACACCATGCAGGCGATGAACAGGGCCGCGCTGTACAGCACGATCTGGACCGGCACGTTGACGTGCAGCACGATCTTGAACGGTAGGTCCACCGTCCGCAGATGGCCCAGCAGCCAGAGGGCGGCGAGGCCCACGAGAACCAAGGCCGGCACGAAGAACGGGCGCCAGTACCACCTCTCGTGGTCGAAGCAGATGATGAACGACAGCAGGTAGAGGCTCAGCGGCACGACCCACAGGAACGGGGTCACCGCCACGTCCTGGCACAGATGGTTGGTCACCGCGAGCAGCAGAACCGCCGCCAGCGCGGGCAGGGCGATCCAGGCCCCTCTCACCCGGCCCGGCGGCACCTCGTCCCCGACGCTCTCGGTCGCCACGGTCGCCTGCACCGGTGGCTTCGTCCGCCACATCCGCCACGCGCACACCGCGCACCCCAACGAGAAGAGGACGAACCCCGCCGCCCACAACGTGCCCTGCTGCCTCTGGGCCAGCGCCGGCTCGACCAGGAACGGGTACGTCAGGAGGCCGAGAAGGGACCCCAGGTTCGACAGGCTGTAGAGCCGGTAGGGCGATATCCCCGGCTCGGTCCGCGTGAACCACGCCTGCATCAGCGGGCTCGTCGTCGCCAGCGCCAGGTACGGCAGCCCCACCGTCACCGCCAGTATCCGCACGACGTTCCACATCGGCCACGCGCTCCCTTGCGGCTTCCAGTCCGCGCTCGGCACGATGGGCGCTCCCCAGGCCGCGGTCATGATGCCCAGCAGGCCGAGCGTGACGAGCAGCAGCGTCCAGTGGATCGCCGCCTGTGTTCTCGGCTGAATCTTCGTCGCCACGAGGTGCGCGTAGGCATACCCCAGCACCAAGAGCACCTGGAAGAAGAGCATGCAGGTCGTCCAGACCGACGGCGTCCCGCCAAACCAGGGCAGGATGCACCGCGCGATGATCGGCTGGACCTGGAAGAGCAGGAAGGCCCCCAGGAACAAGGCTGCAGCGTATCGCAGCACCAAACCGACCTCCTAGAGTCGACTGCCGTCCGTGGGTCGGGCCTCATGGGCCACCGGGACCCAGCGCCCCCGCCCTCGTCGGGGCATGGGCCGGTGTGCGAATGCCTCGTGGGCCGGGGGCTGGGTCGCGCCCGGGTCGGCCCCAGGGGTGGAACAGCGCGAAGAAGACGGCGAACTGCGCCGCCGTCCAGGGGAACGTCCGCCGGGATGTCTGAGTCATGACTGGCCCCGAGACCCGCGCGCTACTGCCTGCCCATCGATCCGTCCGTCTGCCGGCTGTCGGTGCTCGGTTTCCTCGCTCGGGGCTGCGATTCCTGGTGAGGCAATGGGCTCCCCGCTCATGTGCTGCCGACAACGGTCCGCGCCCAGGCTGAACGCCCACCACCTCTACCCACCTACGCCCGGCACTTCCTTTCCAGGTGCCTCACGAAGGCGATCTCCTTCCCCGTCTGCTCCAGCCGTTGGTCCATCGTGGGGGACTCGAACTCGCTGTGGAACGAAAGCGGCCCGCGGAAGTCGTGATCCACCAGCCACTTCGCCGTCTCCCCCCAGTCTACGAACCCCTCGCCCACCATCACGACCGGCGTGCTCGTCTTGCCGTCCGCGGCCCGCACGCGCGTCAGGTCCTTGACCGCTACCGCGCTCAGCCAGTCCTGCGTCATGGCAAAGGCCAACGCGGGCGGCTCGCCGCAGATCGCGAGGTGACCGACGTCGACGTACGCCCCCACCCGGGCGGGGTCGAACCCCTTCAGCACGTGCATCAGCGCGGCCGCGTTCAGCGCCATGTACCTCCCGCTGTGGGTGTGCATCAGGGGCTTGACTGCGTGCTTCTCCCCGAGCCTGGCCAGGCTCTCGACGTCCGCCTTCATCCGGTCGACCGCCTGCCAGTAGCGGTCCGTCGGCGCCGGCCAGTACCCCACCTTGATCAGCGGGACTCCCGCGTCGCCGCACGCTCCGAACAGCGGCTCGGCGAACGCGACGCCCGCGTTCGTCAGCTCCGTCGGCGCCGTCACCATCGGGATCACCAGGCCCGCGGCCCGGATCCTCTCCGCTGCGGGCGCAAGCTCCGTGGCTGCGTTCTCAGGCGTCACCGGGTGTCCCGGACGAACGGTGAGGTCGACGCCGTCCGCCCCGACCCGTTTGAGCGACTCGATCATCTGCTCGATGGTCTGCTCGCGCAGGGATTTGCTGAACATGACGTACTGCATGCCCCGCCCTCCGTTCTCGCCGGCCCAGGCGCTCCGACACTTGGCCGCCAGAGCCATGCCGGCCCATGCTGTGGCCTCGATGAACCGCCTCCGGTTCATGACTCCCGTCCTCCCGCCATCCCGCCGTCGGTCCTCGGTCCCCGGTCCTCCGTCCTCCGTCCCCTACACCCTCTCCGGCATGGTCCACGGGCTCCGTCCCGCCCGCTTCAGGTGGCGACTGGCCTCTTCGTCATCGATGAACCGCTCCTTCGCTGCATCGAAATGCAGCCGCCGCCCGCCCACACGGTAGGAGATGTTCCCCAGGTGGCACAGGAGGGTGCTCTTGTGTCCCTCTTCGATGTCGGCATTCGGCCGCTGGCGCGTCCGGATGCAATCGATGAAGTTGGCGAGGTGATCGTCGTGCGCCTCCAGTCCATGCTCCTGCCGGGTCACGTCCCAGTCGGCGCCGAAGACCTGCCACCCCCCACCATGCCTTCCCATCAGCATGAGCCCCTTCGTTCCGTACAGCTCCACGCCCATCGCATAGAACTGCCATTCGGGGAATACGTCCAGAGCCCGCTGGGCCACGGGCATCTTCTTCATGTAAGGCGTCCACAGGGTCAGGTCGAACACCATCGTCAGGCCGTCGAACTCCCACTGGACGCTCTGGGTGTCAGGCGTCTCGGAGTCGTCCCGGAGGGAGAACGCCCCACCGGTGCAGACCACCGACTTTGGGTAGTCCTGCCCGATCAGCCACCGGGCCATGTCGACCTGGTGTACAGCGTCGTTGATGATGTCCCCGCCGGAGTAGTCCCAGTACCAGTTCCAGGAGTAGTGGAAGTGGTTGCGGTTGAAGGGCCGCTTCGGCGCCGGGCCGAGCCAGATGTCGTAGTTGACCCCCTCCGGCGCCGGCTCGTCCTTCACAGGCTTGATGGGCCCTCGCTCCTTCATGTTGCGGACGCGCACGAAGTGCACGTCGCCGAGCCCACCGTTCCGGACGAACTCGGCGGCGTGCCCCACATACGGCGCGCTGCGGTTCTGCGTCCCAAGCTGCACGATCCGCTCGTACTTCCGCGCCGCCTCCACCATCTTCCGGCCTTCCCAGACGTTGTGGGTCGCTGGCTTCTCGACATAGACATCCTTCCCCGCCTGACAGGCGAGCACGGTCGGCAGCGCGTGCCAGTGGTCGGGCGTGGCGACGAGGAGCGCATCGACGTGCGAGTCGTCGAGCACCTCCCGGAAGTCGAAGGTTGTCTTCGGCCGCGTACCGGTCTTCTGTTCCACCGACTTCGCAGCGGCGCCGAACCGTCCCGAATCCGCGTCGCACACCCACGCGATGTCGACGTCCTTCCGGGCGAGCAACCGGGACATGAGGAACCCGCCCCGTCCTCCCGCGCCCATGACCCCAAACACGATCCGGTCGTTCGCGCCCTGCGCCCGGGCCGGCATGATGCGCAGACCCACACCGGCCGCAATGCCGGCTGCCGCGCCCACCGACGTCCGCAGGAAATCGCGCCGATTCGGTGTCTCCGTGCTCATCGCCCTGCCCTCCCGGCTCAGGATCGCCTGCCTTCTCCATCTCGGTTCAGTCCGGGGGTCGCAGGGACCTCCCGGCCCGAAGCGGAAGCACTCTGCCAAAGGAGCCGAACCATGACGAGCGCCGCCGCAACCGACCCCTCCCCCGACTTCGCCCGCCACACCGAGGAGGTTGACGCCCTCTGGATCGCCTACTCACGGCGCGAGAACGAGCGCGTCCCGCTCTTCTTCGCCTGCGACGAGCAGCTCTGGCTCAAGGTCGCCGGCGAGACCTTCGGCCGCTTCTACGCAGACCCCCGCGTCCACCTGAGGGCCCAGCTTGAGGGCAAGCGCTGGTTCGCGGACAACGTCATCGGCGACATGCGCCCCGGCCCGCCGAACACATGGAACATCGGCGTGCAGCTCTGGATGCACGAGAACGAGTTCTTCGGCTGCGAGGTGGTCTACCAGGCCGACGACTACGCCTGGGGCCTGCCCCTCGACCTGCCGCGCGAGGACCTGTTGCAGCACCTCGCCGACCTCGACCCGGTGGAGCGTGTGCGTCGGAACAGCGCCTTCAGGATGTGGGAGGCGTTGCGCGAGCTGGCAGATGGCCTGCAGTTCGACGGGCGCCCGGTGCACGTGGTCGCGCCCGGCGGCGGCACGCACGGCATTCTCACCAAGGCCGCCGAGATCCGCGGGCCGGAGCGCCTCTGCCTCGACCTCTACGAGGCGCCCGACTTCGTGAACGAGCTGCTGCGACTCGTGACTGAGAGGACCCTCGACCGCCTTCGCGCCTGGCACAAGCTGGCCACCGGCGGGGAGCTGAACCTGCCGATGTGGGAGGGCTTCCACTTCGCCGACGACAGCCTCCAGCTCATCTCGCCCTCCTGTTATGAGCGCTTCGTCCTTCCCCACCACGAGCGCCTCTACTCGGCCATGACGACCGGCCCTCGCGGGATGCACCTCTGCGGCCATTCCGCCCAGCACTTCGAGCTGCTCTACCACAGGCTAAACGTGACGATACTGGATGGCCCCGGCCCCTTCGTCGATCACGCCCACTACCTGCGCGAGTTCGGCCCGGACTTCACCCTCCAGGCGCAGCTCGATCACTCGATCCTCGAACGCGGCACCGCCGCCGACATCGACCGCATGATGCGCGACCTCCTCCGTCCCGGCTGCAGGCTGCCCGGCCGCTTCCAGGTCATGGGCTTCCTCACCCGCCACACGCCCCTCCGGAACGTCCGCGCCTGCTACGAATCGGCCCTCACCCACGGCCGCATCTAGCGTCGTGTCTTTGGAGCGCCGGCCTCCAGCCGGCGAGTCGCTGCCGTGCCGTTGTCATGCCGTCGCCGTGCCGTTCCCCTGACCCCTGACCCCTGCCGTCCTCACCGTTCCCTAAGCAACCCCGCCGTCGACGTTGCCGCAAACGGCAGCAGCCCGCTCTCCACGCCTACCCCCAGGTCCTCCACCACAATCGCCTCCGGCAGCTTGCGGAACTCGGCCACGAGGTACTTCGCTCCGGCCGGCAGGTCGAGTTCGAGCTTCTTCGGGCCGATGATCCCACCGTCGAAGAGCTGCTCCCCCGAATCCGTCCTGATCGTCGCCTGCACTGCCTCGCCCAGGCCCTCCGTCTCCAGCCACAGAACGGCCTTCGTCGCCCCCTTCCCGCACAGCAAGTAGAGCGCCGGGATCCTGGAGATGAACGCGGCCCCGCCCTTGCCGGCACAATGGGCGGCATACGGATGCGATGCTCGCGATACCTCACAGGCGTTCGACCCCAGGGCGAACCTCACCCCGTGACAGCCTGTCTGCTCCGCCCTCGCCTTCAGCATCCCCGGCGCTCCGGGCTTGACGTCGCCCCGCGCCATCTCCTTCCCATCCGGAGCGATGAGAATGCACTGCCCCGTGTCCCGGTACTTCCCGATCTGGCAGAACCGAATCCCGAAGTCGATCTCGTCGCCCGCCCTCGCCCAAAAGTACAGCGTGTTCGTCCCGCGCAGCCACGGATGGTCGCCCGGCTTCGCCTGCGGGTCGAGCGGCACCAGGTCGACCGGCTTGAACCCCGCTGTCGTGACGACGCTTGGCGGCACCTCGAACGCCCTGATCTGGAGCGGGCTCTCGTACCCGGCGTTCGTGGCGAGCTTGTCCAGCTCCGCGTTCGCCTGCTGGATGCCTGCCCAGTAGTCCTCATGCGGGCCGGGAAGCGGCGAGTAGTCGGGCTGCTCGAACGTCTCCATCGTATAGACCCAGTAGCCCCACGAGCCCTTCGCCAGGTGGTAGTACTGCTCGGCCACGTTCGCCGCCGGGAACTTGCTGTGCCACAGGCCGGGGAAGAGGTCGACGTGCACGCCGAGCTCCTGGAAGTGCTTCTGCGCCTGCCCCGCGTAGTCGTCATAGCCTGTCGCGTAGGTCCGCTCCGTCAGGCAGACCACAGGCAGCTGCTCGGTCCCGAAGCCCCGAGCCAGGCCGTGGAGGAACGGGCTATCGAAGTCGAGGTGGAACACCCCGATCCGCAGCTTGGGGTTGGCTTGGTGGAAGGCTTCCCGGCACGCCGTGGCGAGGTTCTGCACCTCCTGCGCCTGGAAGTCCCAGTACGCCTTCTCGAATCCCGCGTCCTTGAGCATCTTCGCCCGCTCCGCGGGGGCCGGCAGCGGCTGCCCCTCCCGCCCCTGTGCCTTCAGGAAGCGCGTTAGGCAGGCGTCGCAGTAGCAGGGGGCCTGGTACACCGTGAAGTCGGCCCCGTACATCTCGGTATCGAGGAGCACCCCGCCCAGGTCCTCTCCGCGCAGCGCTTCCGCGATGGCGGCGAAGCGGCCGGCGAGGCACTGCTCCCAGAAGCGCCGGTCACTGGGGCAGGGCGTCTTCCCGTACGTCTTGCCCTCCTGGCCGACGTACCTCACCCACTGCGGGAACCACGCCTCCTCATGTCCGCCCCACAGGTTGATTGCCGGCAGGAAGCTGAGATCGCTCTGCGCGCAGCTCCGTGAGAACTGAAGCAGGCTCGACCGATTGCCGTCGGTCAGCGGGTTCTCGATCCCCCCGAGCTTCACCAGCGCCGCGTTCATCCCCACCTCGTGCATCCTGGGGAGGAGCTTCAGGTTGCTCTCGCACATGTACCCGCCCCGCACGCGTCCCGGGAGCCCGCCGGAGAGGTCGGGAGGTGCCGCCTCAGCCACCCAAGTGAGCAACACCAGGACTCCCAGAGCCGTTTGCCTCATCGGTTCCACCTGCTCTCCCATGCTGTTCGACCGATCGCGTCAGTCGGTCTTCGCCCCTCGGGCCGTCTCGACCAAAGCCACCAGGTTGGCTAGCGGCACGTCCGCCTGCAGCGTGATCCCAGGCTCCAGAATGTACCCGCCGCCTTGCCCCAGGACCCGCACCTTGTGCCGGACTTCCTCCCGCACGTCATTGGGCGTGCCGTAGGGCAACGTCTGCTGCGTGCTGATCCCGCCGCACAGCGTCAGGTCGCGGCCATACTCCCGCTTGAGGGCACAGACGTCCATGGCCTCCGGCTGGATTGGGTGCAGGATGTCCAGGCCGATCTCGATCAGGTCGGGGATGATGGCGCTCACGTTCCCACACGAGTGCAGCATCGTCACCAGCCCCTGCCCCCTCGCGGCGGAGAGCAGCCGGGCGAGCCGGGGCTTCACGAACTCCTGCCAGTCGCCCGGCGACATCATCAGCCGGTCCTGGAAGCCGTAGTCGTCGCTGATGAAGACGCCGTCCGGCCCGTGCGGCGCCATCCGCTCCAGCGTCACGAGGTTGTACTCGCAGATCCGGTCGAGCAGCTCGTGAACGAACCCCGGCGCCTCGCGCAGGTCCATCAACAGGCGGTCCAGCCCTCGCAGGAAGTGCGCCCGTTCCCAGAGGTCGCCGATGACCACCAGCCGGAACTGGTGCGGGTACCTCCGGGCAGCCTCCGGCACCGAGGCCCAGCGCCCCGAGGCCAACGGATCGGGGAACTCGTACCCCGTGAGCGATGGCTCTGTCAGCGGGTGACGCACCGGGTAGCCGCGGTCGATCCTCGACGTTGACCACACGACGCCCCATTCGTCGGCGATGGTCGGGCCATACTCCTCCGGCGAAGCGTAGAGGGGCTTCCCCGCGCAGCCGAACAGGTACAGGTTGATGTCGAGGTACTCCTGGAGGTCGTCGCAGCCGTAATGCTCCTCCAACCGCGCCGCCGCCGGCGGCGAGAACATGAGGTTGTAGGGGCAGCGCTCCATCTCCTCGTGCCGCAGTGCCGCCCACACCAAGTCCCTCGCCTGCATCGCCACTCGCCTCCGTCCGACCGACTACCTGGTGAACCCGAGTAGCATCGCCCACAACCTCGACATCCTGTCTGTCGCCGCGCTGCCGCCTGCCGGCATCGCCTCCACTCGCCTGCGTCGACTCGGCTGAGCCAGGGCCAACCGACCCGTTCTTGCTCGCAGGAGGTAGGCCCTCCTCTGTCGAAGAGGGCACCACCAGTTCCCTTCCCGGCCCCCCGTGGAGGAACCGTCATGCTAGTGCCTTCCGTCCTTGCGCTCCTGGTCACGACGAATCCCTCGTCCGCTGCCCCTCGCATCTGGCTCGAGCACACCGATGTCCCGGTCGCCCTCACGGCGTCCAATGACACCGGCACGGAGGTCAAGGGCTGCAGGGCGGAGTGGACGATCCGCTACGATGGCGGGCGCCACTACACCGAGGTCGCCCTGGTCGATCTCCCGGCGAAGGGCGAGGTGAAGGTCAACGACTGTCACGACTGGTGGAACCTCTCGTGGAGCAAGACGATGGACGTCACCGCCGCGCTCTATGGCCCTGACGGCTCCCTGTTGGGGAAGGAGTCGTACGACGGCGTCTTCAAGCTCGTGCCCCGACAGGGCCTGCCGACCGACGGCTGGACCGCCGCCGCCTGCCGGGGCAACCCCGCAGCCGCCTTCGACGCCAACCTCGGCACCCGCTGGGACACCGGCCGGGCTCAGGAGGTCGGGGACTGGTTTACCCTCGACATGGGCAAGCCCCAGCGCATCGCCGGGCTCATCCTCGACTCCCGCCAGTCCGCGAACGACTACCCTTCGGGACTCGCCGTGTTCGTCGCCGAGGACGGGATGAAGTGGACGTGCGTTGCCGACATCCCCGACACCGAGTCACTGAACCAGGCCGGCCGCATCGCCCTGGAGTTCGGCCCGGTCAGCGCGCGCTACATCAACCTGCTGCTCACCAGGCCCCACGGACCGAACTGGTTCTGGTCGATCCACGAGCTCTCCGTGCTGCCCGCCGACGGGCGGGTGGGCTCCGCTGCCGGCAGCAACACTCACTCCGCCCCCGCAGGCCCCGGCAAGCCGGGTTCAGTGTCCCTCTGGCGGCTTCCTGTCTACGCCATGGCGTCCCTCGAGGTAGTTGCAGAACGCGGTGGGTCGTTCGGGACTGACACCATTTCGGGCGTCGTAGGCCCGAAATGGCTGTCTGTCCCCCGTTTGCGGTGGCCTTCTGCAACTGCCTGCCTCGTCCCGGCGCTTCCGGCGCCACCCGTGCGAGCTGCCGAGGCGCAGAGGACTGTCCTCGCCTTCTCCTTCACCGGCGGCTTCCGTCACAGCGCCTGCGCGTACGGGAAGCCCATCCTCACCCAGATCGGCGAGGAGAGCGGCAAGTTCCGCGTCATCTGCTCTGAGGATCCGAAGGTCATCAACGAGGCCTTCCTCAAGGGCATCGCCTGCCTCGTGCTCAACAACTCCACCGGCTCCTACCTCGATGACACCGGCAAGGCGGCGCTCCTCAACTTCGCGAAGAACGGCGGAGGCGTCGTCGGCATCCATGCCGCCACCGACAGCTTCTACGACTGGCCCGAGTACCGCGAGATGATCGGCGGCAGCTTCGACGGCCACCCCTGGAGCGAGCAGATCGCCGTCAGGGTCGAAGTGCCCGACTTCCCCGCCTGCCGGGGTGTGCCCAACCCGTGGGTCGTCGGCGACGAGATCTACCAGCACCGCGACTGGTCCCGCGACCAAGTCTGCGTGCTCATGAGCCTGGACCCGAAGGGCACCGATCTCAACAAGCCCGGCGCCAAGCGCGCCGACAAGGACTACGGGATCGCCTGGTGCCGCACCTACGGCCAGGGCCGCGTCCTCTACGCCGCTCTTGGCCACTGGGAGCAGGTCTGGGATAGCCCCATCTACCGGACCCACCTCCTGAACGGCATCCTGTGGGCGATGGGCGAGATACCCGGCGAATGCACGCCTCATCCAAAGCCGCAGTAGGCGTGGCCACGATCATCGGGGCGTTGGCGATGCCGCCCGCCGGCGGTGCTGCCGTCACGGTCGATGTGACGAGGCAGCTCGCCACCGTGCCGGCCGGGATCTACGGCGCCGGGTACAACGGTTGGGGCGACCTCACCGATCCCCGCGCGGTCGAGCGCCTCGCGGAACTCCCCCTCAGGTTCATCCGCCTCGAGGTCGACCCGGCCCAGGTCTGCGGCGCGAAGCCGGGCGAGTACAACCTCCAGTACACCGTCCCCCACGACCTCGGCGTCGGCTTCACCGACCGCCTGCGGCTCATCGTGAAGCATGGCTGGACGCCGTTGCCCGCCCTCCTCATCAGCCACAGCCTCCCGCCCTGGTTCAGGGGCGAGCCGGGCGACGACAAGGGGCAGGCGTGGTTCCGCTACGACACCGACGGCACGTTCCACGACGGCGGGTACGGCAACCAGCTCGAGGCCTGGTCGCAGATCACCCACGACCTCGCCGCGGGCCTCAAGGACGCGGGCCTGTCGGGCCTGCACTGGGAGACGAGCTACGAACTCGGCCACACGATGCCCTTGGCCGACAACCACTACTACGGCGCGAAGGGCATCCAGGCCGCCGACTCGACGGCCAAGCTCATCGGCCCGGCGACCTGGCCCGGCTGGACGGTCGAGGAGCGCTTCGTCAAGCCGTACCTCACGAAGTACGGGCCTGACCTCCTCGACCTCGTGAGCGTTCACTGGTACGCCACCAACGAGCACAGCCTCTGGGAGACGCCCGGCTGGGGACGGCCGATCACGATGGCCGACGGCCTGTGGCTTCAGTACCTGATGGAGGTTACGCCCAAGTACGAGGCGTGGTGTCGGAGCCTGCGGCGTCTGCTCGACGACCCGAAGCTCAACCCTTCCGGAAAGCGCATCGGCATCGCCTTCACGGAACTCGACGCCAATGCCGACTCGGCCTACATGCGCACGCCGCCCAACCCGCGCTACCCCGACTACGATCCCGCCGCCGACTGCTATGTGAACACGAACACCTTCGGCGGCGTGTGGCTCGCCTCAACCCTCTGCCACCTCATGCGCAGCGGCGCGTGCGACCTCGCCCTAAAGTTCAACACACGCCAGTACTACGGCCTCATCGACCACGACGCTTCAGGCGCCTACATCCGCACCCCGGCCTGGTACGCGGTCAAGCTCCTGGCCGAGGTCGCGGGCCTCCGACCCGGGGCTCCCATCCTGCAGGCGACGGTCGATGGTCCCCTCGACAACGCGACGGCCCACAAGGTCGGTGAGAGCAGCCCCTGGCTGGAGTGCTTCGCAACAAAGGACGGCGACCACCTCGCCTTGGTCCTCATCAACCGCGGCCTCGAAGCGGAGGCCGCTGATGTCACGATCGCGGGGCTCACCGATGGCCCCCGCGACGTCACCCGCTACCTGTTCGACGCCGACCGCAACCAGCGCTTCATCGGCCGCCCGGCTACGGACGAGAAGGACGGTCACTTCGAGCCCGAAACCCAGGCCCGCTGTCTGGCGCCGCTCGGCACGCTCCCCACTCGCACCACCGCCGGCAAGCTGGAGCTGACCGGACTCACCTGCCCCGCCCTCAGCCTCACGGTGCTGAGCATCCCCCTCTAGCTAGGTCGTGCCGCTACCGGGTAGTGGGTCAGTGTGGGGGATGCGAGTGGTGCATCTCGGTGGGCAGCGGGGTGGCGGTGGGAGGGACTGCACTACTCGTTCTGGATGGCGGCATTCTCAGCGGGGGTCAGGAAGTGGGTTTCATCGACGGCGAGACGCCCGAAGAAGTGAGCGAGTCGCGCCTGCAGGTACTTCTTGGCATCTGGCGTGAGGCTTAGAACCCGTTTGGTCAGAAGGCCAGCGGCGTCACTCTTCTTGGAGAAGGCGTGGACGTCACCGAGATCAGCCACCGAGACCGGCAGCCCAACACCCTCCCGGGCTTGCAGGTAGAAGAAGTCTGTATACGGGCCTAGGTTGAGGAGGTTCTTCCGAAGCCACTTTACCCTCTGGGTCTCGCCCTTCTGCTTCTCGTACTCGGCAATCACGCTCTCTATCCGCCAGAGCCGAGCGACGAGAATGTTAGGCTGAGACCTTCTATGGTCAGGGATCTCACAGTCCTGCGAGATCACCATGCCCCATCCCTGCACGAGCACCGCCCGTGCGGTGGTTCCCTTCTCCTGTGTCTGCCCAGCGAACAGGTCGACATTCTGCAACTCATCGCCCGACGGCCTGCAGACATCCGCCTTTGACCGTATGTAGTAGGTGAAGTAGATGTCGCACAAGACATCGCCCTGGAAGAGCCCACGATCGTCGAGAGCACATTCGTACATGGTCCTACCCGGGGTGTCACAGGCCGGGGCGCATGAGATCCTCGTAGGAGCGCGAGACGACCGACTCCTCGTCCCACTCCTCCTCCTCGACAATGCAGCGACTCTCGAACTCCGCGAGCTTGGCATTGACCGACCGCACCGCCTCCGCCCGGCACAGGCGCTCTGAACTGCCGGGGTACAGCTCCCATGAGTCGGTCGGTTCGGCAGCCGTAGGGGGATCGCAGACGTATCCTATGGCTGAGGGACATGGGCTGCACGTCAGGCAGCGGGGATCGCCTATGATGCGTATGTGGAAGGTGGGGACTTCATCCGTCTTGACCTCGTGTCGAGGCGCGGGCCACCAGTCCGCAAGGTTCACCAGACCCTTCGAGCCTCCCACCAGGAATTGGGGAAGCGGGTCTGTGCCGGGTTCCGAGACGCGGAGCCGACGTAGTTGCTCACGCCACAGGGCCTCCAGCAGTCCCGTCCGATCGTTACGTTGCAGCAGCATCTTCTCGGCTGCCATCGGCCATCCACCCCATTGTACTGTGGAAAATGCCATCAGACTCGTCACGTGCGTCAGCCCACCTGCTTAGGGCCTCACGCACTTGCCCAATCGCCACATCGGGCTGTAGGTCGCGGTGGTAGTTGAACTGGTAGAGCACGCCCTCAGCAGGTGTCGCCCGTCCCCCTACTTCGTGCTCCGCGCTAATGGGCTTGATATCCAACCTTAGCCGGAATCCCATGGACTCCTTGGAAAGGTATCCGCCGAACCGGGCGTCGTCGGACCCAAAGAGAGCATATATGGCGGAGTCGTCCTTGACGAACATGGTGCGAAGCCCCGCCGCAACACGCTCACGGTCTGGGGAGACGACGGCCCAGTGGAAGTTGAGCCCGACGGCGGCGTATGGCGTTTCGGGAAGCAACCCGACAATCTTCCCGACCTTGTCGGTTACGATGTCCTGCGCGGTGTCTTGCTCGGGCTGCCCGATCGTTAGCTGGGCCCGGTCAGCTCGTGCCTCGATAGTGAAGTGCGCCGTCTCTATGCGCGTGAAGCCCGGCACGGCGATGATCTGCCGCTCCCTGGGGTCCTCTGGAATGATGCCATGCTTGACAAGCCAGTGCTCGGCCAAGATCGACGGGTTGAACTCCCGAGCCAGCAACACGACATCGGCATGTCGAAGGTCAGACACGGTACTCCACTTCCCTCTGCGCGCCAGGGAGGCCTAGGTCCAGTACCTGTAACGCGCGCTATGCCAGCATGGTTCGCCGCAAAGCGCAGCCCACCTCCGACCGTGTTCCGCGTTCTCGGACGGACAGGACCTCACAAGTGCGTCCGAGTTCAGCGCGTCTGGAGGCATGGACCATGTTCGCATTCTACCATACGCCTCGTGGAAGAACAACCCCAGACGGGTGCGACCGCAGATTGTCGGCAGTTGCCAAGAGCAAGGGAATGTGCTAGCCTCGGGTGGGGCCAACCACCCGCGGGCGAGGCCCGCGTCGGAGGCTAGCACAATGCGGGGCGAGCGTGAGGGTC